>Ga0187892_10000212_pt1 | contig 154930 bp, 115 predicted proteins | sample MA1701073metaG_FD_139345 | JGI IMG/M metagenome (GOLD analysis project Ga0187892, IMG submission 139345) | Bio-ooze microbial communities from a basaltic lava cave in the Kipuka Kanohina Cave System on the Island of Hawaii, USA - MA170107-3 metaG ...
CCTACAACGACCTGACGTTCTCGTCGGCGGGCGTCGCGACCTTCATGCTCGCCGGCTCCCTCGTCACGCCGACGAACCCCGTCCGCGGCGACATCTCCGTCACGGCCGGCACCTTCGACATCGGGAACAACAGCGTCGACGTGCTCGGCGGCGCCTTCGTCAAGAGCGGCACCGGCGCCGTCGCGGCCACCGGGGCTACGACCGGGACCGTGACGCTCGTCGGGACCGGCATGCTCTCGGGCGTCAGCACGGGCACCTTCTCGGTCTTCAACCTGTCGATCGGAGACGGCGCCACGACGACGTCCACCACCATGGCGGGCGGCGTCGTCGCCGGAGGCGACCTGCTCGTGACCGCCGCCGGCTCGCTGGCGACGGGCAACAACGCCCTCACCGCCCGAAGCGTTACCGTCGCGAGCGCTGCTGCGGGCGCCGCGGGGAGCCTCTCGGGCGGCGTCGGCAACCTCATAACGGCCACCGGTGCGACCGCCGCCGGCGATGCCTGGCTCATCCAGGCCGGCGCGATCACGGCGACCTTTGCCGCCAGCCAGTCGACTGTCCGCTTCACCGGAAGCGCCCTCCAGCGCGTCACATCGAGCGGGTCGTCCTTCTTCAACGTCGAGTCGGCGGGCTCGGGGGCCGGCACCGTCCAGCTCCAGGATCCGCTCGTCGCGACGGGGACGTTCACCCAGTCGAGCGGGTCGTTCACCACCAACACCTTCGACTTCGACGTGACGGGTCTCACCTCGGTGACCGGGGGTTCGCTCACGATCAACACGACCGTCGGCATCCCGACCCTCACCGGCGGACTCAGCATCACGAACGGCACCCTGACGAACACCGCGGCGACCCTCCGCAACGGCGGGTCGCTCTCCGTCACCGGCGGCACGTTCTCGAACCCCGACCCCGCCGAGTTCGTCTTCTTCTCGACGGGCACGGTCTCCTGGTCCGACGGCACCGGGGTCCAGAACTTCGGCCGCATCGGCATCGAGCCGTCGGCCGCGACGCTCGTCGTTCAGCACCTCACGAGCGTCCGGGCCCTGGACATCCGCATCGCCGCCAGCGGCGCGCTCACCGACGTCGACGTGGGCGGGCGCAACGTGACCATCGACCGGTCGTTCCTCGTCGACACGGCCGGCTCCTTCAGCACGATCAACACCTACGTCTTCATGACGGCCGCGACGGGCGTCCTCCAGCCGGGCGGCGTCGGCGTGAACCACGACTTCGCCACGCTCACCGTCAGCAAGACGGGCGGCATGCTCACGCTCCAGGGCGGCGCCCTCGAGGTCACGGGCACGTTCAACGTGCTCGACGGCTCGTTCAGCACGGCGGGCAACGCCGTCATGACGGGAACCCTCAACGTCGACGGAACGGGCGCTTCGTTCGCGGCGAACGCGAGCCTGGTCAACGTCGCCAACAACGTGACGATGGGCGCGAACGGCACCCTCGACGCGGGCACGGGGATGTTCACCGTCCTCGGCAACTGGACGACGACCGCCGGCCTGATCGCCGACACGGCCGTCATCCGCATGCGCGGCACGATGATGAAGACGTTCACGACGGCCGCGAACGAGGTCATAGGCACCCTCGAGGTCGGCGATCCGGCCGGCGGGACCGCCCTGAACCTCAGCGCCCCGTCCTCCCTGCAGATCCTCGTGGCCCTGACGATCAACTCGACCCACACCCTCACGGTCGGGACGGCGACGATCCGCGTCACCGGCGTCATGACGACGCGCGCAGTGCTGACGGTCAACGGCACGCTCGCCGGGGCGACCGGCGTGCTCGAGCTCGCGGGCGTCCCGGGCGGCGCGACGAGCGGTGGGTTCGTCGGCAACACGACGACGATCAACATCGGCACGTTCCGTTACACGAACAACAGCAAGGACGTCCGGGCCCTCACGTACACCGGGAACGTCGAGTTCCTGGCGCCCTCGACGGCGACGTTCACCATCCTCTCGTCACTGTCGCCGCTCAGCCCCGGTCCCCTCGACATCGGCGGCAACTTCCGGGTCGAGAACACCGGCGGAACCGGTCTCGTCACCCTCCAGCACGAGACCCCGGCCTCGGCCCAGCCCATCAACGTCAAGGGCAACTGGACCGTCACGCCCGCCGTCGTCATGGGCGTCGGCGCGTCCTATCTGGCCGGGATGGGCCTCGTGACCTTCAACGGCACGACGCTCCAGACGATCACGACCTCGGGCTCTCCGTTCTTCGACGTCACGTTCAACAACGCCGCCGGCTTCACCATCGTGGGCTCGCTTTCCACGATCGACGACGCCAACTCGGACATGGTCATCCAGTCCGGCAACGTGTCGATCACGGCCCTGCTCGATGTGCGCAACCTCCAGGTCGGCATGACCGGGGCCCTGACGCGGACGGCGGCCATCGCGATCAACGTGAGCGGCAACTTCTCGATCCAGGACGGCGGCAACTTCGTGAAGGGGCCGGGCGGCACGCTGACGTTCGACGGCGGTGCCGGCCTCAACACGCAGACGCTGACCGACGCGAACACGGGCGGGAACCCGCTCCGGGACCTCGGCACCGTGTCGGTCGGCGTTCCGGCGGGCGCGAGCGCGATCGTCCAGATCGGCTCCAACCTCCTCCTCACGAACCTCGCGATCACCGGCACGTCGCGCTTCAACCCGGTGTCCTTCGTCGTGACCGTGCAGGGCAACTACGACAACGACGGCCGGCTCGGAGACAACCAGCCGACCCCGATGCATACGAGCGAGTTCGTCTTCACGACCGCCAGTCAGGCCTCGATCCAAACGGGCGGCGCGATCAACGGCCGCTTCAACAAGCTGACGATCAACAAGACGGCCGGGCTCGCCAACGTCGAGGCCGTCGGCGGCACGCTGCGCGTCGGCGCCGAGTTCCAGGTCCAGGCCGGCACGCTCAGCCTACAGGCCAACGCCATCTTCGACGGAACGGTCACGATCGCCCAGGGCGCGGTCCTCCAGGACTTCCAGATCGGGACGTCGATCAACTTCGCGAACGCGTCGATGTTCCCGACCCCGGCCGTCTCCATCGCCGGTACGTTCACGATCCTGCACGATGGTTCCGCCGCGGGAGCGATCAGTGTCAGCTTCAACGGCGACATCCAGATCGCCAGCGGCGGCATGCTCGCGAACGGCGGCGTGTTCCAGGGCGTCGTGGACGCCGCGGCCCAGCTCCTGCCGCCTTCGAGCGGTATCGCCTACAGCTTCGCTCCGGGAGTACTCCTCCGGATCGGCGTCGGCGGCCCCGCGACGCTCATGCTCGACAACCAGACGAACGAGGTCGGCAACCTCGCGTCCCGGCGCATCACGCTCCAGCAGGACGGGGTGGTCGGCGGCACCCGCTGGCGCGTCGACAACGCCACCATGGGCAACGTCGTCGACCTCCGGGCGATCTCGGTCCAGGACTCGGCCTCGATCGGCGCGAACGACATGGTCGCCGCCTCGAACGCCAACGGACCGACGCGGTCGCTCGACCTCGGCAACAACGACAACTGGTTCTTCGGGAACAAGACCATCACGGCGATGGGCCTCCCCACGGGCACGACGCAGGTGAAGCTCGTCGTCGTGACCAACCCCGGCGGGACGATCTCGCGATTCACCAAGGCCCCGACCGGGAACATGATCACCTTCAGCGGCGTCGACGCCGTGAACGGCGACCGCCTCGCGATCCTCGTCAGCGACGGCGCCGGCGCGCGCGGCTGGACCGTGACGACTGGCTCCTTCGGCGCCGACCCCGGCATCCTGACCGGGACCCTGTCCCTCGACATCGTCGCCGACACGGTCACCATCCGCAGCGACCACCGGAACGCGGGGGGCGCGCCGATCAACCCGCTCACGAACGCGGACCTCTTGGCGTTCGACTTCGGGGCGGACGAGGACGGGGATCCGGCCCACGACGCCTTCGACGTGGACGGGATGGGCGTCCTCACCTTCGACGCGGGGTACAACGTCACGATCCCGTCGATCGCGGCGCTCCCCGGGTTGCACCGGTTCACGCCCACGAACAACGTCGTGATCCCGAGCGGCACGCTGACGGTGAACGGGTCGCTGCCGCTCAACGCGATCACGCTGACCCTCGGCAACAACGGCGCGACTTCGGGCAGCCAGCAGCTCAACCCGGCGACGTCCACGAGCATCGTCTTCGGGACCTCGACGGTCCGCTACACCGGCTCTCCGGCGATGGGAGCCGTGAACGTCGCCACCTCGGCCGCCGACAGCTCGATCCTCACGTATCACAACCTGAGCCTCGCCGGCGGGCCCTTCGACGTCGACGCGGCCAACAACAACCTCCAGCTCACGGGCAACCTGACGGTCGAGGGCACGACCGCGTTCACGACGCCGACGGGGCAGCGGACGCGGTTCCTCGGGGCCATGGACGCGACGCTGACGCTCAACACCCAGTCGACGCTGTCGACGATCGAAGTGGGCGACGGCAACGGCCCGACGAGCGGCAAGGACGTGCTGGCCAACCTGGCCGTCCTTACGGGCGACCTCATCGCGACCGCTCCCCCCCCGACGGCGACCACGCTGACGTTCACGGGGAACGTCACCATCCCGGGCGCGGGCACATCCAACGTGCGCGGCGCCGTGTCGCTCGGCACGCTCTCCGCGGGCACCGTGGGCACGGTGACGACCAACCTCCAGGGCACGGCGGGCGCAACGGCGATGATGCCCGTGGCGACCCTCACGGTCTCCGGGTCCGGTGACCCGGTGACCCTCGGCAACGGCTCCACGGTCACCGCGAACACCGGTTCGCTCGTCAAGTACACCTCCGCCACGGGCGCGATCGTCCGCGCGGGCGCGGCTTTCGCCTACGACATGCTCGAGATCGCCGGCGTCGGCAACTTCACGCTCGCCGCCGAGGACCTGACGGTCAACGGGCGGTTCACGGGGACGAGCGGGCGGCTCGCCGTCGGCGCCCGGCAAGCCCTCCTCCGGTCGCCCGCCGCAACCCCGAACGTCGTCAACGCGGGCGCGACGCTCGCCGTCGCCGCCGGCGGCAACATCGTTCTCGGCCCGACGACCGGAATGAACCCGGGCGCCGTCGAGATCAACACGGGCGGCACGCTCGAGGTCCTGGGCATGTCGCTCCTGAACAGGGCCTCGGTCTCCGCGGCCGTCCCGGCGAACGGCTACACGATCGACGTGAAGAGCGGCGGCACCCTCAACGCCGCGAACTTCCGCTTCCAGGACCAGGCGGCCTCTCTCGCCGCCATCCCGGGCGGCATCGCCGTGCGCGCCGGGGCGGTCGTCACGAGCCTGAACAACGGGTCCTTTGACGGCATCCCGCAGACCGGCGTCGGCCTCGTCTGGGAGTCCGGGGACTTCACCCTCGACGAGGTCGGGTTCTCGGCCGCGGGCGGCGCGACCGTCGTCTCGGGCCCCATCCCGGGCACGAACCCCGTCAACGTCACGCGCGGAGCGCTCGGGAACCCGGCGACGACCGTCACGATCACGACGGTCGACGCCAACAAGGGCACCCTCTGGGGCGACCAGTTCGACTTCGACCCCGGCGAGGACAGCATCAACGGCGTCAACAAGCGCGCGAGCCGCGTGTCGCGTCGCACCATCCGCTGGGACGACAAGGTCACCGGCGCGGTCATGGCCATGGCCTCGAGCGACACGCCCTACACGAACGGTACGATCACCATCACCGGCTTCCAGATGATGGCGAGACCCGACGGCCGGATCGACACCCTGCGCGTCTCGTTCACCCGGCCCATCGACGTGACGACGTTCGACCCGCTCGGCTTCCAGATCGACTCGATCGATGGCGACGGCCCGAACTTCACGCCGGTCCGCGGGCTCTCGATCGACGAGTTCGGCGGGACGAACGGGTCCACCCAGAACGCCAACGGCACGGCCAACGACGACGCGATCGTCTTCACGGTCCGGCTCGAGAGCCAGATCGACGGGACGGCCAGCAAGCTCGTCCGGTACGTCGCCAACACGGGCAACGGCCGGGACATCAACGGTCGCACCGTCCTCGACTTCAACAACCCGAACGGCGTCGCCTCGGTGGACCTGGCCGGCCCGGTGATCACGAGGGCCGAGTACCGGCTGGCGCCGGCTCCCGTGCCGCCCGCCATGCTCATGCTCGACGGCATCGTCGACAACGACACGCTGAAGCTCACGTTCAGCGAGCCGGTCGACGACGCGAGCATCCAGATCAACGGGTTCGCGACCGACGGCGACACGGACTACGTGTTCACCCGGACTCCGCCGCCGGCGGCGCCCTTCATCGCGTTCGGCGGGGCGACCGCGGTGACGTCCCCGACGCCGCCGCTGACGATGGACACGAACACGATCACGATCACCATGGGCGCGGGCGCCATGGCCCCGCGCGCGGGCGACCAGATCGCGGTCCGGGTCCCGGCGCCGACGACCGGCGCCCTCAGCGACGCCGTCGGCAACCTCGCCCAGTCGAACAACGTCCCGACGTTCATCGTCGGCGAGGCCAACGCGAACACGGTCTCGCACTTCACCGTCCGGGCGACCGACATCTCGCCGAAGGCCGGCGACAACACGTCGCTCGAGATCGTGGCGGTCGGCCTCGACCTGCTTCCGATCCCGAACTACCCGGCCCAGGACGGCCTGTCGATCGTCCACAACAACGGGATCCGGCTCCTCCGCAGCCGGCCCGACCAGGCCTCGAGCGTGGCCGGCGACAACTTCACCTTCACGCCGAGCGGAACGCGCGGCTCGCCCGGCCTGTTCCTGGATGCACCCGAGGTGGACGACGGCGGCGACGTCCGCGTCGGAGCCGCAGGCACCGGGGTCACGTTCGACAACACCGGCAAGTTCACCGTCCTCGTGTCCAACACGTTCGCCAACGACCTGTCTCCGGACCCGATGCTCGTGAACGACCCCGGCGCCGACGTGGCGGTGACCTACACGATCACCGACATCCGGACCGGTCGCCGCGGGACGACGGCCGGAACCGAGCCGTTCGACCTCGCGACCACGCCCATTCGCTGGCAGCCTCAGGACGCCGTCAACACGATCGTCGTCCTGCCCAGCCAGATCCTCAACTCCGGGATCCGGACCGGGACCCTGACGGACGCGCTCCGGCCGACGGACGCCCGGTTCCCGACCGTCTTCACCCCGGACGTCGCGCCCAGCCCGAACAACCTGGCCCCGAACGGCTCCCTCTTCGCCGTGGCGGGCGTCCCCTTCCGGATCCGCGTCGTCCGGGTGGACATCTTCTTCAACAACACCCACGACGCCGGCGGGCAGACCATCAACCTCGAGACGAGCGACGGCGCCGAGATGGTGGGTGCGTTCCGCACCGACACCGTCTCGCCGATCCGGCTCTTCAGCACGAACTTCAGCGGCACGTACACGAACGACGGCGTGGCTCCGGTCAACGTCATCCACAGGCGGGCGTCGCAGAGCGAGTTCGTCCGCGTGATCGACGGCGGGCCTCAACCGCAGCCTGGTCCGCTCGCCTCGACGACCTACGAGGTCGATCCGAGCGACACGAGGCTGCTCGCGATCGTGCTCCCCGGCCAGACCCTGAACTCCAACCGGGACCCGCTGAGCGGCAGCCCGGACATCGGCTACGAGGCCGACCCGGCCCTGATCGTGACCGGGACGCCCTTCCCCGACGTGGACCCGAACGACAACAACACGGTCCAGGAAGGCCTCCGCGTTCGCGCCGAGATCTTCGCGGTCGACGCCTTCGGGAACATCAACTTCAACGAGCCCGGGGTCCCGCTCGATCCGGCGGACCCGGGGTTCGTCATGGCGACCTCCGAGGACCACCGGCTGCGCCTGCGGACGGACATCCTCTTCGGCGCGTCCCTGGTCGACCCGAACAACGGCATGACGCTCGTCCCGCAGCCCCGGCTCGGACGGCGCCTCGGGACGTTGATCTCGACCGCACCCCGAGCGCGCGCGATCGCGACCGTCACTCGTAGCGGGACGGCCGTCACCGTGACCACGACGCAACCGCACGGGTTCCTGCGCGACCAGCTCGTGACGATCGCCGGCGTCCCGTTCCCGAACACGGCCGTGAACGGCACGTTCCGGATCGGCTCGTCCGGCGTTCCGGACAACCTCACCTTCACCTACAACGTCCCGACCTCGGCCACGGTCGCCACGACGCCGACCGTCGGCAACGCGACCGTCGTCACCCCGACCAGCATCGGGGCGGCGAACGACCTGAATCCGCTTCGGCTGCGGCTCGCGGATGCGCCGCCGGTTCAGACCGACATCGCCGTCAACCTGCTCAACCTGCCGACCTCGACGGACATCGTCGCGGCGCTCCAGTCGCAGATCCGCGCCGACCTCCCGGTGCCCGTCCCCAGCAGCCTGACGCAGGGCGCTGAGGCGCGATTCCTGCCCGCGTTCGGGCGTTACCTCGTGATCTCCGGCGCCCCGGCGGATCCCGACACCACGTTCGGGCGCTCGCCGAACCCCGTCCTGACGCAGGAAGCGTCGCCCGGGCGCGACTCCGGTGAGATCCTCGGCCTCCGGACGCAGACGCCGAAGCCGCCCGCCGGCGACGGAAAGGCCTCCGATTCCTTCACGGGCGTGACGCCCGTCCAGATCGTGGCCGGCATCGAGACGCCCCTCGGCGGGATCGCGGTCGAGAACGAGCGCCTCTCCCGAGGCGTCGGGTTCTTCGAGTTCTTCCACCTCGACCGCAGCTTCGTCGGCGGCGGCGGCCTGCTCAACTCGGACCGCATCGTCCGGATCGATTTCGGCAACTGGCCGATCGATGCGGCCGTCCGGGCGACGGACGTCGTGACCGTCACGACGAACCGTCCGCACCGGATCCGCGTCGGCGACCGCGTGCGCATAGAGGGTCTCTCCGACACGAGCTTCAACGGGGTCTTCAACGTCACCGTCGTGCCGAACGCCACGAGCTTCCAATACGATCAGCCGGGCGCCGGCGCCTCGACGGCCGGCGGCTTCGCCACGCGTGTCTTCGACAGCTCGACCTTCCGCGTGCGGCCGTCCAACCTGTTCATCACGGTCGTCGAGCTCTCGGACGGGGATCCGCTCCGCGAGGACGACGATGACGGCACCATCGACCGCGCGGACATCTTCTTCAGCGAGCTGCTCGACAGCATGACGCCCGTGCCGGACGCCTCGGCCTTCACGCTGAGGCTCGAGTCCTCGACGACGCCCATCACGCGTGCGGGCGTGTCGCGCGAGCTCATCACCGAGGCGGACCCGAATCCGAACGCCGTGCCGCCTCAGCGGTCGCGCCTCGTCGTCCGCTTCGGCTCCGGCATCCCCACCACCGGCCTCACGAACGTCGCCCTCCTCGTGGACAGGCAGCGGGCGGGCGTCCTGCGCAGCCAGTCGGTGCTGAGCGTCCAGGACCGGATCACCAAGGACCAGCCGCCCGAGTTCCTCGATCCGCCGACGAACCTGCAGCGCAACTCGCTCCGCGCCTTCCTCAAGGACCGGGCGAAGCCGATCCTGATCGCGACCAACACCCTCGACACGAACGGGGATGGCCGCGCAGATCAGATCATCTTCACCTTCTCGGAGGAGATCCACACGACCGCCAGCTCCGGGTTCTCCGTCGGCTCGGGCGGCGGGGCGACGAACCTCACCATCCCGCAGGTCGGGCTGCCGACCCCCGTCCCCGACGGGCAGTTCGCCGTCATCGAAGTGAGCGTCGACGGCGGCCCGTTCGTGGAGATCCGCGCCCTGTCGACGTCCAACCCGCAGCTCGGCCAGCTGCTCAACTCGGCGACGACCATCGGGAACGTGTTCCAGGCCGCCCTGAACGCCGCGTTCGGATCCGGCGCGGTGTCGATCTCCTTCGACGCCGTGGCCCAGCGCTGGGTGCTCCGCCGCTCGACCACGGGTCGGACGTCGCAGGTCAACGTCCGTCGGTCCCAGGCGATCGACCCGATGAGCGAGATTGATGTCTTCGATGCGATGCGGCTCGCCGCCTTCGAGGTGACCGGCCGGAACGTCGACGACCCGCGCGTCGACAACATCTTCGTCCTCGACTCGTTCACGGGCGTGAGCCTGACGGAAGGGCTCCGCGACTCCGACGTCATCATCGACGGCCGGCGCATCATCGTCTTCCTCAACAACGCCTCGGCGGGCGGCGCCGTGAACTTCGCCTTCTTCGACGACTTCGGCGGCCTCACCCTGACGGATAACATCACGACGCCGATGCTGAACGGGGCGAACCCGCTGACGCTCCGCGCCGGCGACGCGCTGACCCTCTCGAGCCTGGGGGCCTCCTCGCGCCTGTCGCCCACCGAGAGCGGTTTCGTCAAGATCCGCGACGTGGACGATGCCCCGGACAACGGGACGGTGACGTTCAATCCGCGGGTGGCGCGGTTCACCGCCAACCCCGTGGTCGACCGCTCGAAGGTGGCCAGGGTCATCTTCACGCTCGTCGACGTCCCGGCGGGCGTGGACATCCGCAACCTCCCCTACGTCGGGCAGGCGCCTTCGAGCGTCGCCGTGGCGTCGGCGGCGCGGGTCGCAAGCTTCGTCACGGTGACCACCGCCGTACCGCACGGCTTCAACGCGGGCGACATCATCCGCGTCGCCGGCGCCCCGGGATCGAGCTTCGAGAACAGCTTCGGCGGCGCGTACACGATCTTGGGCGTGACGCCCACCACCTTCACGTACATCGACCTCGACTCCGACCACACGGCCGACGCGACCGACGTCACGCCCGGGGCATCGGGTGGAGTCGTGCTCACGAGCCTCGTCTTCCCGACCGTGGCCCAGGCCACGGCCGAGATCGCGCTTCTCAAGGCAGGGGGCTACCAGTTCCGGTACTCCGTCGAGGCCACGAGTGCGACCGCTTTCGGCGCCGGCATCTTCGTCGACGGGCTGAACCGCATGTCGCGGCCGTTCACCTGCAACATCCTCGACCTCGAGCCCGTGCCCGACGCCGGCCTCCGTACGGTCGTCAACATCGGCGCGCCCGGGGTCACGCTCGACGCTCGCGGGACGGTCGACCCGAACGCCGACACGGTCTTCTTCAGCTGGAGCCTGATCGCCGGCCCGGGGTCGCCGATCAACGACTTCTCCTCATCCCCGACCCCGACGTTCACCCCGATCGCGGCCGGCGTGTACACCCTGCAGGTCGCGACCAGCGACTCCAACCCGGTCCCGACCGATGCGCCGAAGGCCACGGTCACCATCGTGGCCCATGACCCGAACATGAGTCGCTTCGTCCCCACGGCCGACGCCGGGATCGACCAGGTGGCGCGCCCCGGCCAGACCGTGACCCTGGACGGGACGGCGAGCCGGAGCATCAGCCCGTCCGCCGGGAACCTGTCGTTCGCGTGGTCGAAGGTCTCCGGTCCCGACGTCGTGTTCGACAACGCCGCGGTCCAGCCGAGCTTCATCGTCCCGAACGCGGCGGGTGTCCTCACCCTCCAGCTCGTGGTCACCGACGGGTCCTCGGGCCTCTCGAGCCCGCCGGACCAGGTGCTGATCCTGATCAACGACGACCAGGCCGCGACGCCCTCGATCGTCCCCCGCGCCGAGGCCCGGCTGTTCAACGGGACGCGGGTCGACTTCAACGGCGACGGGACCGACGAGGCCTTCGCCCCGCTCTACGACAACACCGTCGTGAGCGCGGCCGGCAGCTCGTCCTTCCGTCCCGCGGTGGGCTTCGCCTGGATCCCGATCACGGGGCCGTTCGTGGACCTCTTCATCGTCGGCGACTCGCTCACGTTCCGGCCGATCCAGCTCGGTACCTACACGTTCACCCTCGAGGCGACGGACGCCGCCAACGTCAAGAGCCCGAAGAAGACGGTGCGTGTCAACGTCGCCGACATGCTCCAGGGGCCGCCCGTCGCCAGGATCACGGCGCCCGCGGACGGCACGACCACCTCCCTCGGCGGCATCGTGCTCGAGGGCGATGACCTGAACCCGAACACGGATCCCTCCGCCCGCTTCCGCTGGACGCAGGTCGCGGGCCCGCTCGCGGCGCTCTCGGGGTTCGACACCCGGACCGCGGCCTTCCAGGCCTCCGTTCCCGGCGTCTACGCCTTCGATCTCGTCGTCACGGACTCGACGAGCGGCGCCAGCGACCGGACGACGGTCCGCGTGGCGGTCGACGGCGGGGCGGGCAACCAGCTCCCGACCGCGAACCTGAGCGACATCAACCCGCCGGTCCGCCAGATCGGCGAGAACGTGCAGCTCGACGGTGGCAGCAGCACCGACGCCGACTCGGACCAGACGCAGTCGCTGCGGTTCGCCTATCTCCAGGAGGCCGGCTTGTCCTCGGTGTTGACGACGCTCGATGACCGCGGCACGCGGGTGCAGGTCACGCCGCTGCGGCCCGGCACCTACACCTTCACCCTGTTCGCCATCGACTCGCAGGGCAACCGGAGCCTCGGCGCCACGCGCAGCTTCACGGTCGCCGATCCGGGCGGCTCGCTGACCGGCGCGACTCCGGCCGGTCCGGCGCCGGCCGGGCGGGGCGGCGGTGGTGGCGGCGGCGGCTGCTCGCTCGCGAGCGGTCGCGAGACCGCGGGCGATGCCGCCGGCGTCCTCCTCCCGATCGTGGCGGCGCTCGTCGTCCTCGCCGGTCTCCGCCGGCGGGTGACGGGGCGTGCGGCCGCGCTCGCCCGGACGGCGACCGTCGTGGCCCACCGGGCTCTCCGGTCCGGACACCGGGCGCTCGGGGTCCTGGCGGTCATCGCCCTGCCCCTCCTGTCGTCCGGTTGCGCGGCCGGCCTCATCGCCGCCATCGTGATCGGTCTCGGGGGTGGCGGCGGCGGCGGCGGCGGCGCCGCCGACACGACCCAGCCGGACCTCGTGCTCTCGAGCGTCAGCCTCTTCGATCCGGAGGGAGCGAGCCCGTCGACCGCGACGACCCCGCCGACCGCCTCGATCATCGGGACGGGAGCCGACGCGCGGGTGGTCTTCGACGGCGCGAACGAGGGCGCGATCGTCGCCCACATCATCAACATGGGCGACGACTCGACCGGCGGCTCGTTCGGGCTCTCGTTCTACCTGTCCCGGACCAAGACCATCACCGACCAGTCCATCCGCTTCCGCAACGTCCAGGTCGGCAGCGACCAGACGGCCGGGAGCCAGGACATCGCCATAGGCGGCGCGCTTCGCGTCCGCAGCACCAACGCGGACAACATCGCGCCGGTCGGCGCGAACGACACCTCGTCGTCGCCGGCGCCCGTGGCCGTGACCGCCGGCCCCTACTTCCTCATCGCCCGGGTCAACCCGGACACGGGCCAGGGCCAGAGGATCCAGGAGAAGGACTCGGCGTTCGCGAACAACGACGCCGTGCTCATCGGCCAGGTGACGGTCTCGGGCGCCCCCCAGGCGCCGACGCCGCCTCCGACCCCGCCGACGCCCGACTTCGTGATCACGAGGCTCGGGGCCCCGACGACCTCGCTCGTCGACACCTCGCCGTCGAACCCCGACCGCCGGGCGACCCTCAACATCACCCTCACGAACCTCGGCGCTCCGACCGACGCGGCTCAGGACACCTCGATCTCGCTCAACGTCTTCCTCTCGATCGACGACAAGTTCGATGCTCCTGGGCAGTCGCCGACGCCCGACATCCTGGTCGCGACGCCGACCGTCCTGTTCCCGCCCGGGTCGGCGATCCAGACGCCGCTGTCGGTCGCCCGCTCGTTCGCGATCCCGCCCGGCTTCGCCAACGTGGTGCTGCCCGCGCGCCTCTTCTTCTTCGCGCAGATCGTCACGGCCACGCTGCCCGGCGCGCCGACGCAGAACGTCGACGCCAACGTGTCGAACAACATCACGCGGGCGCTGAACTTCACTCAGGTCTACTCCCAGACCGTCCAGTTCGGCCAGGCCCTGCTGCCGTTCACGGTGACCGGCGACCCGCTGAGCCTCAGCGGTATCGACCCGCGCCAGCAGGGGACCGCCGGCGGCACGGCGCTTCAGGTCGGGCAGCAGCGCATCTTCTCGTTCACGCTGCCGCGGAGCGACCTGCCCAACGAGCGGGCCCAGGCGCTCGTCACCGTGCAGTCGGATGCCTTCGACCCGATCGCGGAGATCCTGTCTCCCGAGGGGCGCGTCCTGATCACGGGCGACGATGCCCTCCGCGACCGTCGCTCTCTCATCTACGTGGACCTCTCGGCAGCGGCTACGTCGCCGACGTTCTTCGTCGTGGTCAGCTCGTTCGACGCCCAGGGCACGGGGGCCTTTCGCGTCCGTGTGAACGTGAACCCGCAGGATGACACCGACGACAACCTGGTCCAGGCGATAGACCTCGGCGACGTCGTGTCGCTGCTGCCGGTGCCGACGACCCAGCTGTTCGATCGCTCGAACGCGATCGTGTCCCCGTTCAGCATGGCCCACACCGAGATCGAGTTCTTCTTCTTTCTCGCGGCGCCGGCTACGGTCCCGATCACGATCCGCAGCAACCCGCTCAACGTGCAGCCGAGCCTGGCCCCGCTCCTCGACGACCAGCAGGTCTCGCTCGTCCAGATCGGCGCGGATGGCTCGGCGACGCCCATCCCGGTCCGGATCTCGGTCACCGACGGCGGGGATGCGCTCATCCTGCCGCGCTTCGACTTCCGCGGCGACTTCCTGCTGACGCGCGGCGAGTACATCCTCGTGCTGCGGACGCTCGAGCCCCCCCTGCCGACCGATCAGTACGACCTGATGATCGGCCCGGGCGTGGCCTTCGACCGCACGATCCAGTAGCTTCCCCTCACCACGGCGCGCGCCCGGGAGTCGTTATTGACGCCGGGCCGCGCCGCGTCCTATCATGGGCGTTACGTTGCGGGGCGAGCGGCTGCTGGGCCGCCCTCCGTCCGACTCTCCGCGCAGTCACGCAGAGGAGACGCTCGTGGCCGACGCCGTCACTTTGCCGCAGCTCTTCCGGCGCCGGGTGGCCGCCGAGGGCGACCGGGTCGCGCGCAAGTTCAAGCGGGGCCAGGCCTGGGTCGACATGACCTGGAGCGAGTTCGGGAAGGCCGTCGAGGACGTCGCGCGCGGGCTGGTGGCCCTGGGCGTGGCGTCGAAGGCGGCCGGGGCGAGCGAGCTGACGGGCCGGGCCGTGGGCCTCCTGTCGAACAGCCGCGCCGAGTGGCCGGAGTCCGACTTCGGGATCATGTCGGCGGGCGGCGTGTCGATCCCGATCTACCCGTCGAGCACGCCCGATCAGGTCGAGTACATCGTCAACAACTCCGAGTCGGTCGCGATCATCTGCGAGAACGAGGAGCAGCTCGCGAAGGTGCTGGCGACGCGGCCGAACATGCCGACCCTGATGCGCGCGATCCTGATGGACGGGCGCGCGCCCCCGAGCGCCAAGCCGGCGGCCGACGGCAAGCCCTTCGTGATCACCCTCGAGGAGCTGAAGAAGGGCGGGTGGGAGGTCTCTCCGGACGAGGTGAAGAAGCGGGTCGACGGCGGCCGGTGGGAGGACGTGGCCACGATCGTCTACACGTCCGGCACGACGGGTCCGCCGAAGGGCGTCGTCCAGACCCACAAGAACCACGTGTCGATGATGCGTTTCCTCGGCTCGGTCGGGGACGTCAAGCGCGACGACGTCGACCTCCTCTTCCTCCCGCTCGCGCACAGCTTCGCGCGCGCCGAGGAGATGGCCCAGCTCGAGCTCGGGTTCACGACGGCCTACGCCGAGAGCATCGACAAGCTCGGGCAGAACCTCCAGGAGGTCCAGCCGACGCTGCTCTTCTCGGTGCCGCGCATCTACGAGAAGGTCTACGGGAAGATCCGCGGCGACGTGCGCGCCCACGGCGGCCTCAAGGAGAAGATCTTCAACTGGGCGGTCGGGGTGGGGCGCAAGGTGAGCCAGCGCCAGCAGCAGAAGCAGTCGATCCCCTTCCTCCTCGGGATCCAGTACGGGCTCGCGACGAAGCTCGTCTTCGGGAAGGTGCGGGAGAAGCTCGGCGGGCGCTTGAAGTTCGCGGTCTCGGGCGGCGCTCCGCTCGCCCGCGAGATCGCCGAGTTCTTCCACGCCTGCGGCGTCCTGATCCTCGAGGGCTACGGGCTCACCGAGACGTGCCCCGCGCTCTGCATCAACCAGCTCCAGGCCTACAAGTTCGGCTCGGTCGGAAAGCCCATCCCGGGGGTCGAGGTGAAGATCGCCGAGGACGGCGAGATCCTGGGCCGCGGCGACAACGTCGCCCTGGGCTATTACAAGCGGGAGGAGGAGACGAAGGCCGTCTTCCTGCCCGAGGGCTGGTTCGCGACGGGCGACATCGGCCAGATCGACGACCAGGGGTTCGTGAAGATCACGGACCGCAAGAAGGACCTGATCAAGACGTCCGGCGGCAAGTACATAGCGCCTCAGGAGATCGAGAACAAGCTCAAGGGCGACCCCTACATCGCGCAGGCGATGATCCACGCGGACCGGCGCAAGTTCGTGTCGGTGGTGGTCGTCATCAACGTCGACGCGATCCGGACCTGGGCGAAGGAGCAGGGGCTCGAGGTCGATGGCGCCGAGGCCCTGGCGAAGCACCCCAAGGTGTTCGAGCTGATCCAGCAGCGCATCGACGTCATCAACGAGTCGCTCGCCTCCTACGAGTCGATCAAGAAGTTCATCATCGCGCCCCGCGAGTGGACCCCGGAGACGGGCGAGCTCACGCCCACCCTCAAGGTGAAGCGCAAGGTCGTGACGCAGCAGTTCCAGAAGGAGCTGGACGCGCTCTACGACGAGAAGTATGACTAGCTCCCCCGAAGAAGTGATCCGGGCGCTCGCCGCCGAAGGGTGCGAGCGCGTGAAGCTCGCGGGCGTGGACACGGACGGCATCCTTCGCGGGAAGTACGTGAGCTTCGCGAAGCTCCGGTCCGCCGTCGAGAAGGGCTTCGGCTTCTGCGACGTCATCTTCGGCTGGGACAGCGGCGACGTCCTCTACGACAACGCCCGCTACACCGGCTGGCACACGGGCTACCCGGACACCCTCGCCCGCATCGACCTCTCGACCCTGCGCCGCGTCCCCTGGGAGGACGGCACCGCCTTCTTCCTCTGCGACTTCCTCGGGGCGGACGGCAAGCCGCTCGCCGTCTCGCCGCGCCAGGCGTTGAAGCGCGTCGTCGACACCGCCCACGGGCGCGGCTTCGAGCCGGTCATGGCCGTCGAGTTCGAGTTCTTCTTCTTCCGGGAGACGCCGCACTCGCTCCGCGCCAAGGGGTTCCGCGACCTGACGCCCCTCACGCCCGGCATGTTCGGCTACTCGATCCTGCGCGCGTCGGCGGACCAGCCGCTCGTCGCCGACATCCTCCGCCTGATGAAGGCGTACGACTGCGAGATCGAGGGGATCCACACCGAGACGGGCCCCGGGGTCTTCGAGGTCGCGCTCGCCTGCGACGAGGCCGTGCGCGCCGCCGACAAGGCCGCCCTCTTCAAGACGGGCGTCAAGGAGATCGCCGCCCGCCACGGCCTCGCCGTCACGTTCATGGCCAAGTGGAACGCGTCGCTCCCGGGCTGCTCCGGCCACGTGCACCAGAGCCTCTTCGACCGCGCCCGCCGCCAGAACCTCTTCGTCGACGAGCGGACCGGCAAGCCTTCCCCGCTCCTCGACCGGTACGCGGCCGGCCTCCTGGCGACGCTGCCCGAGCTCCTGCCCTTCTACTGCCCGACGATCAACTCCTACAAGCGGCTCGTCCCCGGGACGTGGGCGCCGACGTCGGCGACCTGGGGGCACGAGAACCGGACCACGGCCCTCCGCCTCATCGCCGGGCCGTCGCCGTCGTCCACGCGCGTCGAGATGCGCGTCACCGGATCGGACGTGAACCCCTACCTCGCGCTCGCCGCCTGCCTCGCCGGCGGCTTGCACGGCGTGGACCGCGACCTCGAGCTGCCGCTCGAGACGAAGGGCAACGCGTACGAGTCGAAGCACGGCAAGCCGTTCCCGCGCTCGCTCGAGTCGGCCCTGCCGGCCTTGCGCGAGAGCGAGGTCGCGCGCGCGTACCTCGGCGCCGAGCTCGTCGACCACTACGTGGCCACGCGCGAGTGGGAGGTGCGGGAAGCGCAGAAGGCCGTCACGAGCTTCGAGCTCGAGCGGTACTTCGAGGCGATCTGAGTGGTCTCCGCCTTCTCCTTCCCGACCCTCATCCGCTTCGGCGCCGGGGCCTCGGCCGAGCTGCCCGATCACCTGCGCCGCCTCGGCGTCAAGCGCCCGCTGCTCGTCACCGACGAGGGCCTGGCGAAGACGCCCATCTTCGAGCGCCTGAAGGACGCGCTGGCCCGGGCCGACATCCCCTTCTCCCTCTTCGACCGCGTCCGCCCGAACCCGGAGCCCGCCCAGATCGAGGCGGCGGCGGCCGTCTATCGCGGCGAGGCGTGCGACGGCATCGTCGGCTTCGGCGGCGGGTCGGGCCTCGACGCCGCCAAGGCCGTGCGCATCGCCGCGACGCACGACGGCTCGATCCTCGAGTACGGAGCCGGCGGCTCGCGCGAGCTCGAGCGCCCGCTCCCGCCGCTCGTCGCGATCCCGACCACGGCCGGTACGGGCAGCGAGGTCGGGCGCTCGACGGTCGTCACCGACCCCGCCCGGCGCGCGAAGCGGGTGATCTTCCACCCGAGGCTCCTCGCCGACGTCGCCCTCTGCGACCCCGACCTGACGCAGTCCCTGCCGCCGCCGATCGCGGCCGCGACCGGCATGGACGCGCTCTCGCACGCGATCGAGAGCTACTGCTCGACCGAGTTCCACCCGCTCTGCGACGCGGTCGCCCTCGGCGGCGTCCGCCTCATCGCCCGCGCCCTCAAGCGGGCCGTGCACCAGGGGCGCGAGGACGCGGAGGCGCGCGCCGACATGATGATGGCGGCCCTCATGGGCGGGATCGCCTTCCAGAAGGACCTCGGGGCGACCCACTCGCTCGCCCACCCGCTCTCGACGCTCGCCGACGTCCCGCACGGCACGGCCAACGGACTGCTGCTCTGGCGCGTCATGCGCTTCAACGCCGCCGCCGCCACGACGCGCCTCGCCGACATCGCCCACGCTCTCGGCGTGCCGCCGGCGCGCGAGCCGCGCGACCAGGCCGACGCCGCCTGGCGGGAGGTCGAGCACCTGGCCGGCGCGATCGGCATCCCGCGCCGGCTGCGCGACGTCGGGGTCACGCCCGACCTGCTCGAGCCGCTCGCCCGCGCCGCGCTCGAGGACTCGTGCCACCGCACGAACCCGCGGCCGTGCACGTACGAGGACCTGCTCGCCCTGTATCGCGAGGCCTTCTGATCCCGATGCCGTCCGGCGAGGACATCCTGGCGCCCGCCGTCGAGGCTTACCTCCGCCGCCTCGAGGAGGCGCGCCCGCGCTCCCCCGTCCTCCGCCGCCTGGAGGAGGAGGCCGCGCGCGAGGGGATCCCGATCGTCGCCCCCGCGACCGGGACGTTCCTCGAGGTCCTGGTCGTCGGGACCCGCGCCGAGCGCATCCTCGAGGTGGGCACGGCGACCGGGTACTCGGCGATCCGCATGGCGCAGAAGCTCCCGGCCTGGGGCACCCTCGACACGATCGAGATGGATCCGAAGATGGTGATGCGGGCGCGCGCGAACCTGAAGGAGGCCGGCCTCGAGAAGCGCGTGAACGTGCTGCCCGGGCCGGCGCTCAAGGTGCTCCCGACGATCGAGAACCGTTACGACCTCGTCTTCATCGACGCCGCCAAGGAGGAGTACGAGGCCTACCTCGCCCGCTGCCTCCCGCTCCTGCCGAAGGGGGCGACCGTCGTCGTCGACAACCTCCTCTGGGGCGGACGGGCCGCGACCGGCGACCCCCGCTCGGACGACCCGTTCCTGGTCTCGTCCACGGCCGCGATCCGCGCCTTCAACGAGAAGTTCGTCGCCCACCCGGAGCTCGATGCCCAGGTCCTCGCGATCGGTGACGGCGTGGGGTTCGCGGTGAAACGGTAGCCCCCGGGTGGTCGTATCCATCGATGTTGCACCGCGTCACGTACCTCTGGTAAGATCCTCGCCTTCGCGTTTCCAAAACCTGGGAGGTGCCGATGAAGCGCCTGATTCTCCGCTGTGCCGCCGCCGTGGCGGCCGTCCTCTCCGTCGCCGTCGGGCTCGTGGTCGCCGACGTGAACGGCCGCCTGCCGGTCGCTTCCGTCGCCGAGCTCGCCCCGGCCGATACGGTCGTCATCGTCCAGGCGAAGGACCTCGCCTCGCTCTGGAAGGAGTTCCAGGGCACGCCGGCGTACCAGGACTTCGCCCACTCCCGCACGGCCTACGAGATCTCGCAGGAGGCCGGCTGGAAGGACATGATGTCGATGGTCGAGGAGCGCGCGAAGCGCGTGGGCCTCGAGCCGACGGCCGACAACATCCTGAGCTTCATCGGCCACGACATCGCCTTCGGCCTGCGGGTCGACCGCGCGACCGGGCATCCGGCGCCCTTCATGCTCTACCGCGTGGACACGCCCGGGCTCGTCGCCAAGCTCGGCGCCGAGAACCCGAAGGCGCTCGCGAAGCTCCTCACGGAGCGCTACTTCGGCGCCGAGGGCACGGTCGCCGGCGAGCACGGCGGCTACACGATCTACGCCCACCAGAAGACGCGCTACGCGCTCATCGAGGACGTGTTCGTCGCGAGCCCCGATCCGAGCGTGATCTTCCAGGCGATCGACCTCGCGGGCAAGAAGGGCGAGGGCTCGCTCGGGCAGTCGGCGAAGTTCAAGGACGAGGTCGCGAAGGTCCAGGACCACGCGGTCGCCGTCGTCTGGGTCGACCTCGAGGTCACGCGCGACAAGGCCCTCCAGAAGAAGGTGATCGCGGCCGCCGCCCCGCCCGAGAAGGCCGGCAAGTTCAGCGCGGTCGTCTTCGACCGCCTGAACCAGATCCTGAAGCCGGTGCCGTCGCTCGCGCTCGGGCTTCGCGTCCCGGGCGGCGACCCCTACCAGCTCACCGTCACCCCGTCGCACGCGACCGAGGCGCTGTTCCAGGAGACGCCGAGCTACCCGCTCTCCGGGCTCATGCCCGAGGGAAACTTCATCTACTTCGAGGCGCGCGACCTCCGCGGGCTCGCGAAGCAGTTCCGCGAGTCGAAGCTCTACGCGCACCTCGCCGGCATGAAGTGGTTCCAGGAGATCCCGAACCTCATCGAGGAGGCGATCAAGCGCCGGAGGGAAGACGCGTTTCCGCCCTTGCCGCCCGACGGCGAGCCGGGCAGCGAGCCGCGGGCCCCCGAGCCGGCGGCCGCGCCCCCCGAGCCGGCGGACCTCCACTCGAAGTTCGAGGTCGCGGTCGCGAGCCGTCTCGCCGATATCGCCGTCGCGGCCGTCCTCTCGGGCGACCTCGCGGTCGGCGTCGACGTGCCGAAGGAGTACAAGGAAGGCGCCCCGCCGATCCCGACGGTGACGCTCGCCATCCGGCTCCCGCCGGCCCTGCGCGTGGTCGAGGCGCTCGTCACGGGCGGCATGGCCGAGGCGCTCGCCATGGAGTCGGGCGGCGAGCCCAAGCCGGCCTTCGCGGTCGAGCCGCACGGCTCGTGCTGGGTCGTGAACGGCGTCGCGCCGCTCCCGAACGACCAGCTCATGGGCTGGGGCTTCACGGCCATCGGGGACGTCCTCCTCGTCGCCAACGACGGCGACTTCGTGAAGGCGACCGCCGCCAAGGCGAAGCCGGGGTATGCCCCGGCGCCGCCCGCGGCCGTGACGAAGCTCGAGCCGGGCTACAGCTTCCTCTTCCACGTCAACTACGACAAGTACGCGACGTTCATGAAGCAGCTCCAGAAGTCGCTCCAGCCTCCGGCGCCGGGCGGCGAGCCCGGCGCGCCGGCCGGCGACGACATGGGGATGAAGCTCTTCGAGGCCTTCAACGTCCAGCAGAACGTCGCGGCCGCGGTCTACTTCAAGGACGGCTTCCAGACGTTCGAGGTCCAGAGCTACTCGGCGCTGAAGCCGGGGCTCGACCCGGCGATCGAGCGCCAGCTCATCGGCCGCGACGGCGACCACCGCGCCTGGTCGGTCCTGCCGTCGTCGACGTTCCTCCACTTCTCGCAGAAGATCGACCTCGAGGCGCTCTGGCACTACCTCAAGGCCCAGCTCACGGCGGAGCAGCTGAAGCAGGTCCAGGGCGCCTTCGAGGAGGCGAAGAAGGCGCTCGGCAAGGACGTCGAGAAGGAGCTGCTGCCGGCCCTGGGCGGCGAGCTCGGGCTCGCCATCGCCGGGCAGAGGGCCGAGCCGGGGACGGGCGCGCCGTCGATCCCGGCGATCGCGATCTTCTTCCACGCGCGCAACCCGAAGACCCTCGACGACGTCCTGCACCGGATCGCCGACATGGTCGCGCAGCAGGCGCAAGGCGGGCCGCCGCCCGAGCCGGGCGCGCCGCCGCCGCCGCCCGCCAGGCCGAGCCTCGTCGGCAAGCCGGGCGCGGGCGGGGCGACGATCCAGGTCCTCGACCTGTCGAAGGACGGCCAGGACCCGCTCGCCCAGTTCGGCGGGCTCGTCCAGCCCTCCTACGCCCAGCTCGGCGACCTGCTCGTGATCTCGTCGTCGGCGCGCTTCCTCGACGAGTGCGCGGGCGTGAAGGCCGGCTCGACGCCGGCCCTCGCGGCCTCGCCCGTCATGACGCGCGCCTTCGCGAGCGTCCGCCGCTCGAGCCAGTCGTACTTCGCGCTCGACTTCGGCGGCCTGCTGGACGTCGTCGACTGGAACGCGGAGATCATCGCCTCGGCGCTGAGCGACGCGCTCGGCGACGAGCCTCCCATGCCGCCCTTCCCCGAGAAGCCCGAGGAGTACGAGGCCTTCGAGAAGAAGCTCGAGGAGCGGGAGAAGCTCCGGGCCGAGCTTGCGAAGAAGCGCGTCGTCCAGGTGAAGGAGGTCGTGCAGTCCATGCGCTTCCTCGACTTCTGGGCGCAGTCGGGCTACAGTGACGGGCGCGCCGTCCGCGGCTTGAGCGTGCTGAAGCTCAAGTTCTAGGAGCCGAGGACGTCGGCACGAGCGCGGGCCCCGGGGCCCTCGGCTTCGGGCCTTCGCCCCCGAACCCCCGCGCGGAGCGCCGCGCCAGGAAATGGGCCTCGACCGCGGCGCTCCTCGCGGTCGGGGCCCGCCTCCTTTGAGGGAGCCCCGGAGGATCGGATGATCGGCTTCGACCTCACGCCCGAGCAGGAGGCGATCCGCGACCTCTCCCGCGAGTTCGCCCGCGACGAGATCGCCCCGAAGGCCGCCCACCACGACCGCACGGCCGAGTTCCCCTACGAGATCTGCAAGAAGGCGTTCGAGGCCGGCCTCATGAACTCGGTCGTCCCGGAGGCATACGGCGGGCCCGGGCTCGGCTGCCTCGACGACTGCCTGATCCACGAGGAGCTGGCCCACGGGTGCATTGGGATCACGCTCCCGATCCTGGCGAACAACCTGGCCGCGCAGCCCGTGAAGCTCGCGGGCTCCGAGGCGCAGAAGAAGGAGTGGTTCGGCCGGCTGACGGACGAGTGCTCGTGGGCCGCGTACTGCCTGAGCGAGCCCTCCGCCGGGTCGGACGTCCTCGGGATGAGCACGACCGCCGTCAAGAAGGGCGACCGGTACGTCCTCAACGGCGTCAAGCAGTGGATCACGAACGGCGGCGTGGCCGGCTGGTACGTCGTCTTCGCCTACACGGAGAAGGAGAAGGGCCACAAGGGCGTGTCGGCGTTCATCGTCCCGCGCGACCTCCCCGGCGTCTCGCCCCAGAAGAAGGAGGACATGATGGGGCAGCGGGCCTCGAGCACGTGTCAGATCGTGTTCGAGAACGTCGAGGTGCCGGAGAAGAACCGCCTCGGGGCCGAGGGCGAGGGGTTCTACGTCGCGATGAAGACGTTCGACCGGACCCGCCCGCCGATCGCCTGCGCGGCCGTGGGCGTGTCGCGGCGCGCGCGCGACGAGTCGATCCGCTACGCGAAGGAGCGCAAGGCGTTCGGCAAGCCGCTCGCCGAGATCGAGGCGATCCAGGCGATCGTCGCCGACATGGACCGCGACATCGAGGCCTCGCGCCTGCTCTGCTGGCAGGCGGGCTGGCTCGCCGACAACGGCCGGAAGAACACGCGCGAGACCGCGATCGCGAAGTACGTCGCGGCCGACACGTGCATGCGGATCACGACCGACGCCGTGCAGGTCTTCGGCGGCTACGGGTACTCGCGCGAGTACCCGGTCGAGAAGCTCATGCGCGACGCCAAGGTGATCCAGATCTACGAGGGCACGAGCCAGATCCAGCGGCTCATCATCGCGAGGCAGCTCCTCAGGGAGAAGTGATGCAGCTCGCCCGGTACCTGAAGGAGGACCGCATAAGCCTCGACATCGCCGAGGGCATCGACCTCGAGCCGCCCGAGGGCGAGGACGAGCCGACGTCCCGGCAGATCGAGGGGGCGAAGCAGGAGATCCTGCGGCGGCTGGTCGACCTGCTCGGCAAGAGCGACAGGGTCTCGAACGCCTCGAAGCTGTTCAACGACCTCTGGAACCGCGAGAAGCGCGCGACCATGGCGCTCGGGCGCGGGGTCGCGCTCCCCCACGTGCGGACCATGCAGGCGAAGGACCTGGTGATGGCCGTGGGCATGGCCCACGACGGGGTGCCCTGGGACGCGCCGGACGGCGAGCCGGTGAAGCTCTTCTTCGCGATCGTCGCGCCGCCCTACGAGGACAAGACGTACCTGCGACTCTACCAGGCGATCGGGCGCATGTTCGAGGAGCAGGAGGGGTCGGGGGAGAGGCTGCTCGAGGCGCGGAGCGCGGGAGAGGTGATCCGGATCCTGGGAGAGCTGTGGAGCTGAAGCGAGGCGACCCGCCGGCGAGGACGGTCGTGATCTACCTGGATCACAACGCCACCACCCCTCTCCACCCGCGGGCCCGCGAGGCCGTGCTCGCCGCCCTGGACCTGGTCGGCAACCCGAGCAGCCACCACGCCGCCGGGCGGGCGGCCCGGAAGCTCGTCGAAGATGCGCGCGAGGCGGTCGCGCGCGCCGTCTCGGCCGAGCCGGCCGAGGTCGTGTTCACGTCCGGCGGGACCGAGGCCATCGACCTCGGGATGCGCGGCGCGGCCCGCGCGGCGCGGGCTGCCCGCCGCGGACGCCACGTCCTCGTCGGCGCGGCCGAGCACGCCTGCGTCATCGCCGCGGCGCGGGCCCTCGAGGGCGACGGCTTCGAGGTCGCGGTCGTGCCGGTCGACGGGGATGGCCGCGTGCGGCCCGAGGTCCTGGCGGCGGCGGCCCGCGCGGACACCGTCGTCGCGTGCGTTCAGAGCGCCGGCAACGAGACGGGCGCGGAGAACGAGGTCCCGGCGCTCGCCGCGGCCCTCCGGGCACGGGCGCCGCAGGCCGTGCTCCTCTGCGACGCCGTCCAGACCCTCGGGCGCCGGCCCCTCGACGTGCGCGCGCTCGGCGCCGACCTCGTCGCCCTCTCCGCCCACAAGGCGCACGGGCCGAAGGGCGTGGGTGCGCTCGTCGTCCGGCGCGGGACCGCTCTCGAGCCGGTCCTGCGGGGCGGCGGCCAGGAGCGCGAGCGGCGCGCCGGCACGGAGAACGTCCCCGGGATCGCCGGCTTCGGCGCGGCGGCCTCGATCGCCCCGGAGCTGGTGGAGGCCCAGTCCGCCCGGGTCCGCCCGCTCCGCGACGCGCTCCACGCGCGGCTTCGCGAGGGCATCCCCGACCTGATCGTGAACGGTCCGCCCCTCGACGACCAGGGCCGCCTGCCCAACACGGTCAACGTCTCGTTTCCGGGCATCGACGGCGACACGCTCCGGATCGCGCTCGACCTCGAGGGCGTGTGCGTGTCCGGCGGGTCGGCGTGCGCGTCGGGGGCGAGCGAGCCCTCCCACGTGCTCTTGGCCCTCGGCCGCACGCGCGACGAGGCCCGGGCTGCCGTCCGCTACTCGCTCGGCGCCGGGACGACGCCCGCCGAGATCGAAACCGCGGCGTCAGCGACACTTGAGATCGTGAACCGTCTCCGCACCCGAGCCGGTGCCCGGCGATGACGCACCGTTCCATCTCCGTCTCCGGCGCGTCCCAAATGACACGAAACCGGATGGCCCGACACTTGCTCAAGAAACCGGCACTCTCTCTCCTCCCGGGGGCGGCCGGTCTTCACCCCCTAAGCAAGGCCGGCCGCCTCCCCCCTCCACTCGTGACTGCCCGGATCGCCGTGCCCAGGGATACGACGAGGCGCCCATGACCACCGCCGAGTACCCGAAGACCGTTCATTACGACTGCCGCGACGGCGTCGGCACGATCACACTCGACCGCCCGCCGCGGAACGCGTTCGATGTCGGCACCGTCAAGCTGCTCTACCGGCTCGTGCTCGCCGCGACCGAGGACACGGGCGCCCGCGCGATCGTGATCGTCGGCGCCCACAGCCAGTTCTGCGCGGGCGGAGACGTGAAGCTCATGCACACCGTGGCCGCCGACGCGCCGCGCCTCTTCAAGGAGCTGACGCTCCCCTTCCACGCGGCGATCTCGGCCCTCGCCCGCTCCGAGAAGCCCGTGATCACGGCCGTCAACGGCGCCGCCGCCGGCGGAGGCTTCTCGCTCGCGATCGCCGGCGACCTGTGCGTCGCGAGCGAGCGGTCGACCTTCACGTACGGGTACTCCGGGATCGGTGTCGCGCCCGACGGCTCGTCCTCCTACTGGCTCCCGCGCATCGTCGGCCTCCGGCGCGCGCTCTGGCTCGCCTTCCGGAACCCGACGCTCACGGCCGCCGAGGCGCACGACCTGGGCCTCGTCTCGGAGGTGTACCCGACGCCCGACTTCGACGCGCGCGTGAAGGCGCTCGCGACGGAGCTGGCCTCGGGGCCGACCCGCGCCTTCGGGCACGCCAAGCGGCTCCTCCGCGAGTCCTTCGGCCGGGACCTCGAGGCCCAGATGGAGGACGAGCGCGAGCGGATCGCGGCCAGCGGGTCGACCCTCGACTTCCTCGAGGGGGTCGCCGCCTTCATCGAGAAGCGAAAGGCTCGCTTCACGGGGCGCTGAGCGCCAGGGACATACGGCGCGACGGGCTTGCCGTCCCGGCCCGGCGGGCGATCCTGGAAGCAACCATCGCCTGCCGGGAGGGCCCATGCCGTGAACCCACGCGCCGCACGTTCGAGGCCAAGGCGCTCCCGGTCCGCGTCATCGACGGGTTCCCGGGCGGATGCTTCTCCGCTCCCCGCTTCGACGAGCCGCGGGTGCTCGTCCGCTACCCCGCCGGCCACTTCGGCATCCCGGACGAGGACACGATCCTCGCGGACCTGATCGGGGGAGACATCTGCGGGACCGCCGCCATCTGGCAGCGGTTCATCGGCCTGATCGGCTTCTTCGACTCGAGCTTCCCGGGCGGGGAACGCGGCCCGCGCGGCTTGCGGGTCGTGGGCGAGACCGACGTGCACGAGATCCCCTCGCCCGCCCTCGCGCTCGCCGGCGGGCCGCCGGTGCCGAGACGAGTCGTCGTCTACCGGCCGCCGGCGTTCTTCAACACCGGCGACTCGTTCCCGGTCGCCTACTTCATCGGGGGCTACGGTCAGTCGGCCGAGGACTTCGTGCGCGTCGGCGAGCTCATGGACCTCCTCATCGGGATCGGGGCCATCGAGAACTTCTACCTCGTCTTCCTGCCGGGGGAGGGCGGCGTCCGCGGCTCGTTCCTGCTGAACCAGCGCGTGCCCGAGACGCAGGCGCCCGACGTGGACCTGCCGACGTCCGGCCGCTACGAGGACTCGACGCTGGCGGACCTGATCCCGGCGGTGGAGTCGGTGATCCTCGAGGGCCGGGTCAAGCGCTGACGCCAGCCGCCGCCCGAAGGGCCGTCAGACCCCCGGGATGAGCTGCGTGAAGGCGACCCGGTCCGCCGCCGAGAACCACACGCGCAGGAGCGCGCGCCCCGGTTCTCGCCCCGGCTCGCCCTCGGTCTCGAGCCACCACTCGCAGAACGCGGCGTAGTCGCGGTGCGGCGCACCGTTCAGCGCGCGGACCTCGGCCCGGCTCCGCCCGTAGAGGGCGAGCGGGTCCACGACGACGGAGCCTTTCGGCAGGAGCGATGCGACCATGGGTGTTCCCCCTTCGCTCGTCGTCTTCCCGGGATCCGGCCCCCGGACCCCTCCAGGTCGCGGGAATTCTACACCACCCCTCCGACACTCTGCCCAACAAAGTGCGAAGTTCTTTCTCTCAAACGCTCTGCGAAGAACGTGCTCCGCCGCGCCACCCGGTCGTTCCGGACGGCGATGGCGAGCGCCCGCCGCGAGCCGACGACCACGACCCGCGCCTTCCCGCGCGTCAGGGCCGTGTAGAGCAAGTTCCGCTGGAGCATGAGGTAGTGCTGCGTCAGGAGCGGCAGGACCACGCAGGGGTACTCGCCGCCCTGGCTCTTGTGGGCGCTCATGGCGTAGGCGAGCTCCAGCTCGTCGAGCTCGCTCGTCGCGTAGCGGACCTCGCGGTCGTCGAAGCGCACGGCCAGCTCGCGCGCGTCGGCGTCGTACGCGAGGACGCGGCCGACGTCGCCGTTGTAGACCTCCTTGTCGTAGTCGTTGCGGAGCTGGAGCACGCGGTCGCCGACGAAGAACGAGCGCCCGAAGGGCGAGGCGCCGGCCGGGCCGCCCGCCGCCGCCGCCGCGGCCGCCGGGTTGACGAGCTTCTGGAGCTCGACGTTCAGGTTCCGGACGCCGCACGACCCGCGGTGCATGGGCGCCAGCACCTGGATGTCCTGCGCCGGGTCGTGGCCGAAGCGCCGCGGCAGCTCGCGGGCGACGAGCCGCTTCACGGCGTCGAGCGCCGCCTCCGGGTCGTCGCGCTCGACGAAGTGGAAGTCGCACGGCGCCTCCGCCTCGAGCGGCGGCAGCTCGGGCATCTCCCCCCGGTTGACGCGGTGGGCGTTGGCGACGATCCGGCTCCGGGCCGCCTGGCGGTGGACCTCCGTGAGGCGCGCGACCGGCAGCGCTCGCGACGAGACCAGGTCGCGGAGGAACATCCCCGGTCCGACCGACGGGAGCTGGTCGGGGTCGCCGACGACGACCAGGTGGGCCGCCTGGCGCAGCGCGGCCAGCAGGCGGTTCGCCAGGACGATGTCGACCATGCTGGCCTCGTCGACGACGACGACGTCCGCCTCGAGCGGGTTCCCCTCGTCGTGCTCGAACTTGCCCGTCCGCGGGTTCCACTTGAGCAGCCGGTGGATCGTGGCCGCGCGCCGGCCCGTCGCCTCCTCCAGCCGCTTCGCCGCCCGGCCGGTCGGGGCCGCGAGCACGGGGCGCGCGCCCTTCGCCTCGACGACGTCGAGGAGCGACGCGACGATCGTCGTCTTGCCGACGCCCGGGCCGCCCGTCAGGACCACCGCCTTCGACTCGAGGCACAGGCGCAGCGCCGCCGCCTGGCTCGGAGCGAGCCTTATGCCGCGCCGCTGCTCGGCCCACTCGATCGCCCGGTCGACCTTGATCGAAGGGAGCGTGCGCGGGGCCGAGGCGAGCCGCGCGAGACGCTCGGCGGCCCCGCCCTCGGCGAGATAGAGCGGCCGGAGGTAGCAGTAGACCTCGCGGTCGGCGGCCGCCGCCGGGCGTGCGTCCTCGACGATCCGGCCGGCCGCGACCTCGCGCCCGACGGCCTCCTCGACGAGCTTCGCCTCGAGCTCGAGCGCCTTCGCCGCCTCGCCGACGAGGTCGGCGCGCCGCGCGCAGACGTTCCCGTCGTCCGTGAACCGCGACAGCACGTGCCGCACCCCGGCGTCCGCCCGCTGCGGCGCATCCTTCTCCATCCCGAGGCTTTGCGCGATCCGATCCGCCGTGACGAAGCCGATCCCCCACACCTCCTCGGCCAGCCGGTAGGGGTTCTGGGAGACCTTGGCGACGGCCTCGTCGCCGTACTCCTTGTAGATCCGGACGGCGTTCGCCCCGGAGACGCCGTGCCCGCGCAGGAAGATCATGATGTGGCGGACGGCGCGGTGCTCGCCGTAACCCTTGACGATCTCCGCCTGGCGCTTCTTCCCGATCCCCTCGACCTCGAGGAGCCGCCGCGGCTGCTCCTCGATCACCTGGAGCGTGCGCTCGCCGAAGCGCTGCACGATCTTGCGCGCGAAGACCGGGCCGATCCCGTGGATGCGCCCGGAGCCCAGGAACTTCTCGATCCCCTCGACGGTGGAGGGCGTGAGCGCGACGAACGACTGGATCCGGAACTGCGGGCCGTACTCGCGGTTCTGCTCCCAGCGGCCCTCGCAGCGGAGGGACTCCCCCTCCTCGACGCCCGGCAGCGTCCCCAGGGCCGCGATCGGCTCGCGCGCGCGCGGGACCTTGAGCTTCAGGATCTTGAAGTGCGTCTCCTCGTTCTCGAAGACGACGCGCTCGACCGTGCCCTCGATCGTCTCGAGGGGCGGCGGAGGCGGCGGCGCGGGCTCGCTCACGCCCGCGCGCTCGCCCTCGAGGCGCTCCTCAGCGTCTCGCGGAGCGGCACCTGCGCCTCGAAGCCGAGCTGCTCGCGGGCCTTGTCGCCGGAGACGACGAGCGAGTAGCGGATGAAGTCGGCCTGCCGCGGCGGGAACGGCACGAGCCTGAGGCGCGACAGCGTGTCGAGCAAGCCGAGGGTCCCGATGGGCGGCAGGGGCAGGGCCTCGGCGCCGACCTCGCGCAGGATCGTGTGGAGCGGGACGGCCCCGGGTCCGACGATGTTGAAGACGCCGCCGACGTCGCCCTCGAGCGCGAGCTCGATCGCCCGGGCGACGTCCTCCTCGTGGATCACCTGCATCATGGGGCTGTACCCGAGGAGCGTCGGCACGACCGGCAGCCGCAGGTAGCTCTGGAACGAGCCGTGGACGCGCTCGCCGAGGACGTGGACCGGCCGCAGGACGACCGTCGTCGCCTGCTTGGCGTTGCGGTACATCCAGGCCTGCGCGTAGCGGTCGGCCTCGACGCGGTCGCGGAAGCCGCCGTGCATGAGGTCGGCGCGCGCCGGCGTGTCCTCCGCGATCAGGGTCGGGTTGTCCGCGAGGGCTCCGTAGACGGAGGCCGTCGAGAGGACGACGACCTTCCGGACGCCGTACTTCTCGCAGCAGTCGAGGAGCTTCATCGTGCCGAGGACGTTGGTCTTGTAGCGGTCCTTCGAGGGCACGAGCGGGTCGTCGTCGAAGGCGAGATGGACCACGGCCTCGATCCGGCGGAGCCGGAAGACGTCCTCGATCCGCTTCTTCCGGAGGTCCGCCTGGTGGAACTCGACCCTCGACTTGAGGACGTCGTCGAAGGGCCTCCGGGCGAGGCCGATGACCTCCCAGCGCGCCGGCTCGCCCTCGAGCAGGCGGTGGGCGACGAGCCGCCCGATCCCCCCCGAGATCCCGGTGATGAGGACGCGGCGGGCGGCGGTCGAGGCCCCACGCAGCCTGGAATCGGAGTCGACGGCCACGCGGGCCGGGGCGCCGTCGCCGTCTCCTTCGCGTGCGCTCATGTCCTCGCCGCTCGCCCTGCCCGCCTCACCAGAACACGGCCTCGCGGCTCTCGAGCCCGTACTCGATGAGCCGCGTGACCTTCGCCTTCACGACCTCGACCTTCTGCTCGACCTCCGCGTCCGGCTCGTTCGCGTCGCCGTCGAACGTGAGCGGCTCGTCGAAGTAGATCCGGTACTTCGTCGGGAGCGGCAGCGTCCCGAGCAGCGGCCCCAGGACGAACGAGAGCGGCGTCACCGGGAAGTACGGGAAGCCGAGGAGGCGGGCGACGCCGCGCGCGTTGAGGAGCGAGGGGGCCTGCTCCTCGCCGCCGACGATCCCGACGGGGATGATCGGCGTCCGCGTCTCGAGCGCGAGCCGCATGAAGCCGAGACCGAAATCCATGAGCTGATACGCCTTGTCCCACGTCTTGCCGGAGCCGCGCACGCCCTCCGGGAAGACCATGACGGCCTCGTCGTGGTTCAGCAGGTCGCGGCAGTTCTTCGGGTCGCCGATCACGTGACCGAGCCGGGGCAGGATCACGCTCAGGAACGGGACGGTCGGGAACCAGCGCTCGACCATGCCGCGCACCAGGCGAGGCGGCGAGGCCTCGACCAGCATCGCCGTCGCGAGCATGAGGCCGTCGACCGGAAGCTGCCCGCTGTGGTTGGCGATCAGGAGGACGCGCCCGGGGGGCACGTTCTCGACCCCGAACGACTCGACCCGCCAGTACCGGCGATAGAGCCAGTAGGCGATCGAGTAGAAGTACTTGGCGTCGTCCGGGTGGAGGCCCCACGGATCGTAGCCGTACTCGTTCAGCCGGTTCGGGATCTTCGAGATCCGCTCGGCGATCCGGCCGTGGACGAGCGACTCCGCCATCGACCGGACGAAGTCCTTGAGGTCGAAGTACATGCGCAGCCTTCCTCTTCGGGGGGCTCCGCCCCTTCGAGAACCCCGGCAGCTCGGCGCCGATGCTATCCCCCGAGGGGCTCGGGCGTCAAGGGTCCCGGGGCCTACGCCTCCGTCGCGCGAGCCCTTCGCAAGCCCGCGGCGCGCCTTGACAAGCCGAGAGGCTTCGCGGTACATCTCTTCTCCGCTCCGGCCGATCCGGGATCTGAGGGGAACGGCAGCGCGCCCAGGGAGAGAGACGAAATGGCGAAGCTCCACATCGTGAGTTCGGAGAAGCACGCGCACGAGGTCTTCGACGTCCCCGACGGCGGCGCCAGCATGATCGGGAACAACAAGAAGGCCGAGATCCCGATCCGCGATCCCTGGGTGAGCTGGGAGCACTGCAAGATCGTCCCCAAGGACGGCAAGTTCTGGATCGCCGACTGGGGCAGCTCGAACGGCACGTACCTGAACAAGCTGAAGCTCCCCGAGAAGGCCGAGGTCGCCCTCAACGACGGCGACACCATCCACCTCGGCAAGACGAAGTGCCGCTTCTACGTGAAGGAGCTGCCGCCCGGCGTCGAGGCCAAGGCCCCGGCCCACGGTCACGCGGCCGCCGGCGCCATCCCCCTGACCGGGACCCCCGGCCACATCACGGCCGCCGGCGTCTCCGAGGAGCTGAACCGCGCCCGCGCCGAGGCGGAGTACCTGAAGGGCGAGCTGACGAACCGCGAGGCCGAGATCGCGCGGCTCAACAAGGAGCTCGCCGGCGAGCACGAGAACCTGATGAAGCTCGTCGAGGAGTACGAGCGCACGAAGTCCGAGACGCACGCGCCCGCCGCCGCCGGGCCCGCGGGGGCGCGGGTCGCCGAGCTCGAGAAGGCCCTCGCCGAGAAGGACGCCAAGCTGAAGCAGGCCGAGAGCGGCCTCGCCGCCGAGCACGACGCCACCATGAAGCTCATGGAGGAGTACGAGCAGCGGGTGCACGACCTCGAGGGCCGGCTCGCGGCGGGCTCCGGCGGGGCCGGCGGCGGCGGCGCCGCCGCCGCCGATGCCCGACTGAAGGACCTCGACGCGCGCCTCCACGAGGCCGACAAGCGCCGGGCGATCCTCGAGATGGCGAAGCAGGCCCTCGAGGAGGAGCTCGCCGGCAACAACAAGGAGCTCGAGGCGGCCAAGAAGGAGACGGCGGAGGCGAAGAAGGCCGCCGACGAGGCGAAGAAGGCCGTCGACCAGGCCCGGGGCGACGCGGACGCCGCGCGGAAGCAGGCGGAGTCGGGGGGAAAGGCGGCGACCGAGGCGGTCGAGAAGGCCCGCAAGGAGGAGACGGAGCGCTGGAAGAAGGCGCTCGACGAGGCCGCCAAGGAGTCCGAGGCCCAGATCCGCGAGGCGGAGGGGAAGGCCGAGAAGGCCGCCGCCGAGGCCAAGGCCGCGCGGGCCGATCTCGACGCCAAGGGCAAGGCCCTGGTCGGGCTCGAGGAGCAGGTCGCGGCCCTCAAGAAGACGGCCGAGGGCCTGACGGCCGCGTCCGGCGAGGTCGCGAAGGTCCGCGAGCAGCTCGCCGCCGCCGAGAAGAAGGCCGGGGACGCCGAGGCGCGCGCCGCCGCCGCCGAGAAGAAGGCCGCCGAGATGGAGGCCCGGGCCGTCGCCGCCGAAGGGCGGATCGCCGAGGCCGAGAAGCGGGCGACCGAGGCGGCGAAGCGGGCGGCGGACCTCGAGGCCCGGATCGCGGACGTCGAGACGAAGCTCAAGGAGGCCGCCTCGCAGGCCGAGACCGGCTCCGCGACGCTGCGGCAGGCGAGCGCGCAGCTCGCCGCCCGCGTCCAGGAGCTCACGTCGGCCCTCGAGGCCGCCCAGCAGGCGAAGGGGAAGGCCGAGGCGCGCGTCGAGGCCGCCGAGGGGGCGCGGACCGCGGCCGAGAAGAAGGCCGCCGACCTCGAGGCGACGCGGGTCGCCTGGGAGAAGACGACCGGGGAGAAGTCGAGCGCCGAGCTCGAGAAGGCGCTCACCACGCTCAAGGCGAAGGAGGAGGAGAACGCCGCGCTCAAGGCGTCGGTCCAGGCGGAGCGCGAGAAGCTCGCCGCCGAGCTCGCCGCCCTGCGCCAGCAGGCCGATGGGGCGCGCGGGCAGCTCGAGGCGGCGCTGGCCGAGCGCGAGAAGAGGATCGCCGCCCTGCAGGCGAGCCTGGACGCGGCCGGGAAGGACCAGGGCGCCTCGTCCGAGGCGGTGAAGGCGGCCGAGGCGAAGGCCGCGGCGGCGGAGTCGAAGGCGGCGACGGCCGAGGGCAAGGTGGCGGCCGCCGAGGGCAAGGCCACGGCCGCCGAGAGCAAGGTGGCGGCCGCCGAGAGCAGGGCCACCGCCGCCGAGAGCAAGGCGGCGGCGCTCGAGCGCGACCTCGCCGCCCAGAAGGCGGGGCGCGGCGAGTCCGAGGCGGCGGGCCAGGCCGCGCAGGCTCGCGTCGCGGCCCTCGAGAAGGAGCTGGCCGACGCGAAGGCCGCGGCCGGCGCCGGCGGCGCGCTCGCGGGCCGCGTGGCCGAGCTCGAGGCCGCCGTCAAGGCGAAGGACGAAGAGTTCAAGAAGATGGTCGAGGCCGAGGAGAAGAAGATCCAGGAGCGCGAGGAGGAAGCGCGCCTCGCGGACGAGCAGGCCGACCAGCTCGAGGAGCGCGTGAAGGCGCTCGAGGCCGAGCTCGCCCAGGCGAAGGCCGCCCCGCCGGCGGCCGCCGGCGCGAGCCCGGAGGAGCTGGCCGCCGCCAAGGCCGAGCTCGAGCGGATCACCGCCGACCGCGACCACTGGCGCGACGCCGCCGACCAGGCCGCCCAGGAGGCGAGCAAGATCGAAGAGGAGATGCAGCGCGAGATCGACGAGCTGAAGAGCCAGCTCGCCGCCCGTACGGCTTAGGATCTCGCTCGAGACGAGCCGGACCGGGGACCTTTGAGCAGCTACTGCCTGGTCTCGACGCTGTTCACGCCGCGGGTGCGCGTCCTGCGCAAGGGCCGGCAGTACGTCTTCGGCCGGGACCAGGCGTGCGAGTTCGTCCTCCCGAGCGAGACGGTGAGCCGCCGCCACGCCGAGATCGCGTGGGGCGACAAGACCGGGTTCCTGATCCGCGACCTCGGCAGCAAGAACGGCACCCGCGTCAACGACCAGCGGGTCGACTGGCGGCCGCTCAAGGACGGCGACCGCATCTGGATCGGCCCGTTCAGCGTCCTCTACCGCGAGTACGGCGGCAACCTCGACGACATCCTGAAGGAGTCGGAGACGGGCGACGCCGAGAAGACCGTCGCCATCCCGAAGACCGGCTTCCTGAAGGGCATGGGGACGGGCTTCGCGGGGAAGTTCGCGGGGACCGAGCTGATCGAGATCTGCCAGCTCGTGGCGATCAACGAGAAGGACGGCGTCCTCACGATCCACGGGCCCACGGCCCTGGCGGGGCGCATCGCCTTCGTCCGCGGGAGCATCGTCGACGCCGACTGCGGGGAGGTGCGCGGCGCCGACGCGGCCCTCAAGCTGCTCCTGACGCCGAGCGGCACCTTCGACTTTTCGACGACCAGGCCGGACGTCCCGAAGCCGCAGCCCCTCCCGACGCAGCACATCCTCATGGAGGCCGCCCGGCTCCGCGACGAGTCGGCGCAGGCGCTCCCGCCCACCCCGCCCTCCACCGGCGCCGACGGCACGGCCGCCACGCAGGGCGACGACTGGGGCGACGAGTGGGAGGTCGTCCCGCCCGACCAGACGCCGCCCACCCCCAGGGGGCCGGGCGGCGGCCGCCGGAAGTAGTCACTCCTTCGCGCGCAGGTACTGCGGCGGCCAGGGTCCTTCGACGCCGAGCGCCCTCGCGGCGCGGAGCGGCCAGTACGGGTCGCGGAGCATCGCCCGGGCGAGGAGGACGGCGTCGGCCCGGCCGGAGGCGATGATCTCCTCGGCCTGCCGCGCCTCCGCGATGAGGCCGACGGCGCCGGTCGCGATGCCCGTCTCGCGCCGGATGCGCTCCGCGAACGGGACCTGGTAGCCCGGCGCGACCGGGACCTTCGCGAAGGAGACGGCGCCGCCGCTCGAGCAGTCGACGAGGTCGACGCCCGCCTCCTTGAGCAGCGCGGCGAAGCGGACGGACTGGTCGATGTCCCAGCCGCCCTCGGCCCAGTCGGTCGCCGAGATCCGCACGAGAACGGGCCGCTCCGCCGGGACGGCGGCGCGCACGGCCCGCACGACGCGGAGGGGGAAGCGCACCCGGTTCTCGAACGGGCCGCCGTGGTCGTCGGTGCGCCGGTTCGAGTGCGGCGACAGGAACTCGTGGATCAGGTAGCCGTGCGCGCCGTGGATCTCGACGGCCTCGAACCCGGCGTCGACCGAGAGCCGGGCGGCGCGCTCGAACGAGGCGACGGCCGCGTCGATGTCGTCCGCCGTCATCTCGCGCGGCCGGGCGTGGTTCTCGGAGAACGGGATCGCGCTCGGCGCGATCGGCCGCCACCCGCCCGCCTCGGGCGGGATCGGCCTTCCCCCCTCCCACGGCCGGCCCGTCGACGCCTTCCGCCCGGCGTGGGCGATCTGGATGGCGGGCACCGCGCCGTGCTCGCGCAGGAACCGCGCGATCGGCCGGAAGGCGGCGGCGTGGGCCTCGGACCAGATCCCGCTGTCAAAGGGCGAGATCCGCCCCTCGGGCGTCACCGCCGACGCCTCGACCATGACGAGCCCGGCGCCGCCGACGGCGCGGCTTCCGAGGTGGACGAGGTGCCAGTCGGTCGGCAGGCCGTCGTGGGAGGAGTACTGGCACATGGGCGAGACGAAGATCCGGTTCCGGACCTCGAGCCCGCGCAGCCGGAGGGGCGTGAAGAGCGCGCTCATTCGACGGGCGCCGCCTGGACGAAGCCGGGAAGTTACGCCGAAGCCCGTCCCGACAGCCCGAGCAGCGCCCGCGCCTCGTCGACCGACGCCGGCTCGCGCCCGAGGTCGCGGGTGAGCTTCGCCGCCGCCGCCACGAGGTCGCCGTTCGACCGCGCCATCTCGCCGTTCGGCAGGTAGAAGTGGTCCTCGAGCCCGCAGCGGATGTTGCCGCCCATCCCGAGCGCCGCCGCGAGGAGCCGCCACTGCACGTGCGAGATGCCGATGACCTCCCAGGCCGAGCCGGCCGGGAGGTTGTCGACCATGGCGTGGAGGTTGCGCGTCGTCGGCGGCGCGCCCCCGAGGACGCCGAGGATCAGGGAGAACTGGAGCGGCGGCGAGACGAGCCCCATCTCGACGAGCGGCGCGGTGTTGCCGATGTGCCCGAGGTCGAAGCACTCGAGCTCGGGCTTGACGCCGCCCCGCTTCATCTGCTCGAGCAGGAAGATGATGTCCTTGAACGGGTTCTGGAAGACGAAGTCGAACACGAACTCCTTCCGCTTGGCGCTCCACTTGGCGTAGTTCATCGACCCCATGTTGAGGGCGCCGATCTCCGGCTTGAGGTCGCGGATGTGGGCGACGCGCTCCTCCATGGGGATCCCGATCGCCCCGGTGGAGAAGTTGATGATGATCGGGCACCGCTTCCGCGTCTCCGCCAGGATCTCGGCGTAGCGCTCCTTGCGGAACGACGGCATCCCGTCGTCCTCGCGCGCGTGGATGTGCGCGACCGCCGCCCCCGCCTCGTACGCGCGCCGCGCGTCCTCGGCGATCTCGACCGGCGTGTAGGGGATCGCCTCGCACTGGGCGCGGTTCGCCGCGACGCCGGTCAGGGCGCAGGTGATGACGACCTTGTCGGAAAGCCCCATGGCTACGCCTCTCTCAGACGGGCATCACGCCGTGCTTGCGCCGCGGCCGCTCGACGACCTTCTTCTCGGCGACCTCGAGCCCCCGGCAGAGCAGCCGTCGGGTGTCGCGCGGGTCGATGAGGTCGTCGACGAGGGCGTGGCGGGCCGCGATCATGGGGCCGATCATGCCGCGGAACTGCTCGACCAGCGCCTTCCGCGTCTCGTCCGGGCTCTCGGAGGCCTCGATCTGCTTGCGGAAGATGATGTTGACCGCGCCCTCCGGCCCCATGAGGCTGATCTCGGCGCTCGGCCAGCCGTAGATCGCGTCGGGCTCGTAGGCCCGCCCGTTCATCACGTAGTAGCCCGCGCCGTAGCTCTTGCGCAGGACGACCGTCAGCTTCGGGACCGTCGCCGACGCGACCGCGAAGAGCATCTTCGCCCCGTGCCGGATGATCCCCTGCTGCTCGACCTTCGTCCCGATCATGAAGCCCGGGACATCGTGGAGGAAGACGAGCGGGATGTTGAAGGCGTCGCAGAGCGTGACGTGACGGGCCGCCTTGTCGGCCGCGTCGACGTCGAGCACGCCGCCCAGGAACATGGGCTGGCTGGCGACGAAGCCGACGGGCCGCCCGCCGAGCCGCGCCAGGCCGACGACGAGCGACCGCGCCCACTGCGGCTGGATCTCGAAGAAGCGCCCGTGGTCGACGACGAGCTCTATCACCTTGCGGACGTCGAACGGCTTCCGCGGCGAGTCGGGGACGATGTCGAGGAGCCCCTCCTCGCGCCGGTCGACGGGGTCGTCGGTCGCGCGCCGCGGCGGCGGCTCGTCGCAGCTCGACGGGAAGAACGACAGGTACTCGCGGATCGCCGCGAGGCAGGCATCGTCGGACTCGACCTCGAGCGACCCGACCCCGCTCTTCGCGCAGTGGACCTGCGACCCGCCGAGCTGCTCCTCGGTCACGTCCTCGCCGATCGCGGCCTTGACGAGCGGCGGCCCGCCGAGCGCCATCGTCCCCCGGCCCTTGACCATGGGCACGAAGTCCGCGAGCCCCGGGATGTAGGCCGTCCCGGCCGCGCCCGGGCCGACGAGGGCCGCGACCTGCGGGACGACGCCCGAGAGCACGACCTGCTCGCGGAAGAGGTAGCCGGTGCCGGCGAAGATGGACGACGCCGCCTCCTGGATGCGCGCGCCGGCTGAGTCGATCAGCCAGACGATCGGCCGCCGGTGCTTGAGCGCCAGGTCGCGGAGCCGCGCGACCTTGATCTCCCCCACCATGCCGATCGAGCCGGCGAGGACGGTGAAGTCGTACGCCGCGACGTAGACGTCCCGGCCCTCGACCCGCCCCACGCCCGTCACCACGCCGTCCGCGGGCGTCGCCCTGTCGGTCACGTGCGGGCTCTCGGCGAGCGCCCCGTACTCGACGAACGTCCCCGGGTCGAAGAGGCGGTCGATGCGCTCGCGCGCCGTCAGCTTGCCGCGCTCGTGCTGGTCGGCGACCTTCGCCGCCCCGCCCATCTCGCGGGCCTTCGCCTTGTTGGCCTCGAGCTCGGCGACGAGCTCGCGCAGGGTCGGCATGGCTTCCTAGATCCCCTTCCAGGAGGGCTTCCGCTTCTCGAGGAACGCGGTCACGCCCTCGGCCGCGTCCTCCGTGAGCGTGTTGAGGGTGAGCATGCCCTTCAGGTAGTCGAAGGCGGCGTCGGTCGGCAGGTCGGCCATGCGGTGGTACGCCTCGCGCCCGAGGCGCAGGACGGCCGGCGACTTGGAGACGAGCCGCTCGCAGACCTCGGCGACCGCCCGGTCGAGGTCGGCGGCCGCGACGACGCGCGTCGCGAACCCGAGGGACTGCGCCTCGGCGGCCGAGAGGCGCTGGCCGGTGAGGACCATCTCGAGCGCCCGCTTCCGGTGCGTCGCGTGCTGGAAGATGAGCGGCATGATCATCATGGGGAAGAGCCCGAGCTCGATCTCGGGCGTCCCGAAGGTCGCCGTGTCGGCGGCGACCGTGATGTCGCACGCCAGCGCGAGCCCGAGGCCCCCGCCCAGGGCCGCGCCGTTGACCCGCGCCACGACGGGCTTCGACAGGCGCCGCAGCCGTCTCACGAAGTCGACGAGGGTCCCGCGCGCGTCGTGCATGCCGATGACGCCGGCGCCCTGGATCTGCGTCAGGTCGGCGCCGGCGCAGAACGCCTTCTCGCCCGTGCCCGTGATCACGAGGACGCGCGCCGCCTCGTCGCGGTCCACCTCCTCGAGGCGCGCCATCATGCCGCGCAGCACGACGCCGTTGACGGCGTTCCGGCGCTCGGGGCGGTTGAGCGCGAGGGTCGCGACCCCGCCCTCCACCCGGTACAGCAGCTCTTCAGCACCCATGCTCAGCCTCCCGTGCCCGTGACCGTGCCCTTCCCCGTGCCCCTGCCCGGGCCCGGGCCCGTGCCGGCGCCCGCCCGTCCCGCGCCGCCCTGCGCCGGCCCTCGCGGCCGCGTCGCCCCCTCGCGCCGCAGCCGGAACGTCGAGTCGCGCGCGACGCCGAGGACGAGCAGGACGTCCACCGCGACCGGCCGGACGACGAGGACGGGACCCGGCTCGAACCAGTACTCGAGGGCCTGGCCCCCGACCGTGAGGAGGGCCTCCTCGACGCGTCCGACCGGGCCCGCGAGCGCGCCGCCCCCGACCTTGAGCGAGGCCCACCCCTTGTCGCGGTCGAGCAGGAAGGTCGCCCTCGGGCCGAACGTCCCGTCCCGCTCGACGGTCTCGCCGGCCCACGTCCCCGCGAGCATCTCCTCGTGGATGGAGGCGTGCGTGGCACAGCCGGCGCCGAGGCCGAGGCCGCCGGCGATGACGCAGAGGCGAAGGAACAGCGACAGCCGGTTCACGGAATGTCTTCCCCCTTCTGAAACCGGCCCAAGATACCGGGCGGGGCGGCAAAGGTCAACGTCCGTGTGGGCCGCGATGGCCTCGCGCGCCCCGTCCGTGAGCCGTGAGGCGACCGGGCCGCTCCCGCGACGGGAAGCCCGGGCTCACCGTCCAGGGCGAGCGCCCGGAAGGCGCGGCAGCAGGCCGCCGACTCGCCGCCGGTAGGCGCGGTACGCGCCGCCGAAGGCGTCCTCGAGCAGGGCATCCTCGAGCCGCACGCGGGCGGTGCGATCACGGTCAGCCCTTCACGATCGGCGCCACGCGCCGCGCGCGGGCCTGGTGAGGATTGCACCACGGCCCTTCGTCCGATGTCAAGGGCGGCGGGGGAGGAAGCTCCGGCGAGGCCGGTGTCTGCGGGGCTCGAGGCGTCCGACCCGCGGCGGCCTGGAGGCACGGACGGCCCGCGAGGCCCCGCTTGACGCCTCCCAGGCGTCTGCGTATCGTGCCTGCGCCCATGCCCGCGCTCACGAAGGTCCTGGTCGCCAATCGCGCCGAGATCGCCTGCCGCGTGATCCGCGGGCTCCGCGAGGCCGGGGTCGCGTCCGTCGCCGTGTACTCCGAGGCCGACGCCGACGCGCCGCACGTCGGCCTGGCCGACGAGTCCGTCGCCATCGGCCCGGCGCCGGCCCACAAGAGCTATCTCGACGGGGACCGGATCGTCGCCGCGGCCCTCGAGCGGCGCTGCGACGGCGTCCACCCGGGGTACGGGTTCCTGTCGGAGAACGCGGGCTTCGCGGCGGCGTGCGAGCGCGCCGGCCTGCGGTTCATCGGCCCCGCGTCCGCGACCATCGCCCTCATGGGCGACAAGGCGCGCGCCCGCGCGACGATGGCCGCGGCCTCGGTGCCCGTGCTCCCGGGGAGCGAGGCCGTGCTCGAGCGGAGCGATGCCGGCGAAGCCGCCGAGCGCCTCGGCTTCCCCCTGATCCTCAAGGCCGTCGCGGGCGGCGGCGGGATCGGCATGGTCGTCTGCCGGTCCACGGCCGAGCTCGAGAAGGCGTTCGAGCCGGCGAAGCAGCGCGCGGCATCGGTCTTCCGGAACCCGGGCCTCTACCTCGAGCGCTACGTCGAGCGCCCGCGCCACGTCGAGGTCCAGGTCGTGGGCGACGGGCAGGGCGAGGTCGTCCACCTCTTCGAGCGGGAATGCTCGATCCAGCGCCGGCACCAGAAGGTGCTCGAGGAGGCGCCGGCCCCGGCCCTGGACGACGAGACGCGCGCCCGCCTCCTCGAGGCCGCCGTCCGCGGGGCGCGCCAGGTGCGTTACGAGAACGCAGGCACGCTCGAGTTCCTGTACGACCCCGATGCCGGCGCTTTCTACTTCATGGAAATGAACACCCGCCTCCAGGTCGAGCACCCGATCACGGAGGCGACGACCGGGCGCGACCTCGTCCGCGCCCAGATCGAGGTCGCCCGGTCCGGCCGCCTGCCGTTCGCGCAGGCGGACGTGCGGCGCGAGGGCCACGCGATCGAGGCCCGCGTCTACGCCGAGGACCCGGCGCGCGGCTTCGCGCCCTCGCCCGGCAAGATCGAGACGCTCGCCTGGCCGGACGGCGACGGGATCCGCGTCGATGCGGGCTACCGCCAGGGCCAGACCGTCACGCCCTTCTACGACCCGCTGCTCGCCAAGATCGTCGCCTCCGGGCGCACGCGCGGCGAGGCGATCGACCGCCTGCGCTGCGCGCTCGAGCGCACGGACCTCGTCGGGCCGCGCACGAACCTGGCCCTCCACCGGCGCATCCTCGGGGACCCCGCCTTCAACCGCGGGCAGTACGACACGACCTACCTCACGACCCGAAAGGATCTCCTCGGATGAGCGAGAGCAAGCCGAAGCCGGTCCTCGCCCACATCTCGGGCGTCGTCTTCCGCATCGACGCGCCGGTCGGCGCGCACGTGAAGGCGACCGAGCCCGTGATCACGATCGAGTCGATGAAGATGGAGATGCCCGTCGAGGCCCCGGCCGCGGGCCGCGTCTCGGAGCTCCGCGTGGAGCAGGGACAGTTCGTGAACGAGGGCGAGATCGTCGCCCTCATCGAGGGTTGACCGCATGAGCGCACCGGCGCCGCCCCCTCCGCCACCGCCTCCCCCCCCGCCCGGGCCGCCACCAGGGCCGCCGCCGAAGGGACCGCCGCCGGGATCGCCGGCCGACCGCCCCCCCTCGTACTCGCCGACCTCGCCGCCCCCGGCGCCGAAGCCGGCCCGGCCGTGGCGCTCGTGGCTCGCCGGGACGCTCCTCATCCTGGCCGCGATCGGCCTGCTCGTCTACTACTTCACGGGACCGACGCCGCTGATCGCGGAGAAGCGCAAGAACCTCGAGGCCAATGCGAACTACGTCGCCGCCGCTCCGCCGCGGGACGAGAAGGAGCGAGCCGACCGGGACCGGTCGCTCAAGTCGGCGATCCAGGAGTACGAGGCCGAGGTCCAGCACGGGCGCCAGTTCATCTGGGCTTCCTACGCCTGCTTCGTCGCCGGCGTGGTCGTCATCGTCCTGGGCGGCGCGATCGAGCGCCGGCGCGGTCCGGCCCGCGTCTGATGGCCGACCCCGGCCTCCGCGTCGAGCCGCAGGACGACGGGCGCATCGTCCGCCTCGTCATCGACCGCCCGGCCCGCGGGAACTCGCTCGACGCCCCGCTCCTCGAGGCGGTCGAGCGCGCGCTCGGGGAGGCCGAGCGGGCGGGGGCGCGGGCCGCGATCCTGACCGGGGAGGGCGAGAAGTCCTTCTCCACGGGCTACGACATCGAGGCCCTCGTCGCCGAGCTCTCGTCCGGGCGTTCCGTCCAGGACCTCGAGGGACACCCGCTCGAGCGTGCGCTCCGCGCGATCGACGGCTCGGCGCTGCCCGTGATCGCGGCCGTCAACGGGGCGGCGTTCGGCGCCGCCTTCGAGATCGCGACGGCCTGCGACTTCCGCCTCGCCGTCGCCTCCGCCCGCTTCGTCATGCCGCCGGCGCGCCTCGGCCTCCTCTACAGCCACACGGGGCTCGCGCGCTTCCTCCACGTCGTCGGCCTGCCGGCGACGAAGCGCATCTTCCTCGCCGCCGAGCCGGTCGACGCCGGCGCGGCCCTCGCGCTCGGGCTCGTGCAGGCCGTCCTCGAGGACCGCGCCGCCCTCGACGCCGGCGCCCTCGCCCTCGCCCGGCGGCTGGCGGCCAACGCGCCGCTGGCGGTCGCGGCGACGAAGCGCGTCCTCCACCGCCATCTCCTGCCCCGGCGCCTCTCGCCGGAGGAGGAGCGCGAGATCGCGGACCTCCGGGGCGTGCTCTTCGCCTCGCAGGACCTCGCCGAAGGCCTCGCGGCCGCGCTCGAGAAGCGCGAGCCCCGCTTCGAGGGGCGCTAGTCCAGACGACAAACCCGTTCGATTCCCGGACGTCGCCTGGCGCCTCCTCTCGCGGCGGAGTATGCTTCTTTCCGACACGGTCGGTCAGCCGTGGGGGGGGGAAGCGATGCGCCGATCTCCCGCGTTTCCGGTCCTCGCGCTCGCCGCCGCGACGTGCCTCCCGGGCGGATGCGTCGCGACGGACGGGCGGCGTCCGCCGCCGCCGCCGAAGACCCGGGCAGAGGGAGAGGTCCTGCTGGGCGACATGGCCGCGCTCAAGCGCGCCGGTCGCGTCGACCTGACGCGCGCCTTCGCCGCCTTCGCGAGCGACCGCGGGGCGCTGCCCGACCTCGGCGAGACCGATGCCGCCTACTGGTTCCTCGTGAACGACATGAACGCCGTCCTCGGCCGCGCGCTCCGCAACGTCGCCGGGCGGCACGACCTCGATGCCGTGGTCTCGAGCGAGGTGCCCGTCCTCGTCGGCGCCGGCGAGAAGTGGGTCGCGGCGGAGGACGTGACGGACGAGGTCGCCTTCGAGCTCGCGCGGCTCGCCGAGCGGGAGGAGACGGAGACGAGGCGGTAGGTCCGACCGCGGGCCGGACTATCGCGATTCCGCAGGCTCCCCGGCGACCAGGCGGGCGACCACCAGCTCCACCTCCTCGCGCGTCAGGTGCCCGCGCTCGAAGAGGATCTCGCCCACGAGCCGGTGCCGCTCGCCGCGCTGGGACTCGTCCCACTGGACGACGAGGGCGTCGAACACCTGCTTCGCCGTCACGAAGCCGAGCTCGACCGCCACGTCGCCGAAGAACCGGTGCCGGTGGCTGTCCTCGGGCTCCTCGTGCATCTCGCCCGTCTCCTTCAGGAGGCGCGCGAGCTGCGGCGCCGTGATCGTCCCCTGGAGGAGCAGGATCTCGCCCAGGAACAGGTGCCTCCTCAGCAGGATCTTGGCGTTGTACTGGAACTTGAGCGCTTCGAGGACCTGCTCCTCGGTCGCGTAGCCGAGCTCGACGGCGCGGACGCCGAAGAGCTTCCGTCTCGTCCTCCCCTTGGGCCTCGCCTTCCCCATGGCGCCTCCTTCGACTCCGTCGCGAACCCGACCGTTCCGTGGACCTCATCCTCGGCCATGGACCGAAGCGGCGCAACCCGAAGGCCCTTGACGTCGCCATTCCTCGGGGATACCCTCTACCGCCTTTCGACGGAGAAGTCGCGCATGCGAACGTTCCGGACCGCCCTCGTCGCCGCCCTCCTCGCCCCGGCCGTCGTCCTCGGCGCCCCGGCCGCGCCGGCGCGGGCGGAGCGCGGCCCGACGGCCGGCGACCGGGCCCCCGACCTGAAGGTCAAGGGGTGGGCGCGCGGCGGACCGTTCAAGCCCGAGGACCTGCGCGGCAAGGTGGTCGTCCTCATCTTCTTCGGGACGCACGTCCCCGACTTCGAGGAGTCCGTCCCGCGCTACAACGAGCTCCAGCGGTACCACGGGGACGCCCTCGTCCTGATCGCGATCTCGCGCGAGCCGGCGGCCAAGGCCAGGGCCTGGGCGGAGGCGCGCACCGGCGACCGGGTCCCGGCGTTCGCCATCGCCGAGGATGACACCGCCTGGGACGACTTCGGCATCGGCGGCTACCCGCACGCGTTCGTGATCGACATCCACGGCGAGGTCCGCTGGCGCGGCGAGGGCCTGGACCTCGCGAGCCTCTCGACCCAGAGCGGCGCGGCGGTGAAGGAGCGCAGGACCGTCGAGCGCCCGAAGGACGCGTCGGCGAAGGTCGGGAAGGCGTTCGACGCGGTCGACAAGGGCGACTTCAAGGCGGCGATCCGGCTCCTTAAGGACCTCGAGAAGAAGGGCGACGAGAAGGAGAAGGCCCAGGCGGCGAAAGGGCTCGCGGACATCGACGCCCTCGCCGACGCGCGGCTCGCGCGCGCCGACGAGCTCGTGAAGCGCCGCGACTACATCCAGGCCGAGGCCGTCCTCAAGACGGTCGAGAGGACCTTCGAGGGGCGCGAGGCGGCGGCAAAGGCCGCGGCCACGCTCAAGGACTGGAAGAAGCGCAAGGACGTCCAGGACGAGATGCAGGCCGCGAAGGCGTTCGCCGAGGCGCGCCGCCTGGAGGATGCGAAGGACTTCCGCGGCTGCGGCGAGCTCCTGCGCGCGATCCAGGCGAAGTGGCCGGCGACGAAGGCGGCCGAGCAGGCGAAGGAGCGGCTCGAGGAGCTGAAGAAGGCGGGGAAGCCCGTATGACGGCGCTCCCCCTCCGGCCGATCCTGTCTCTCGGGCTCGGGCTCGGGCTCGGGCTCGCGCTCGGGCTCGGGCTCGCGCTCGGGCTCGGGCTCGACCCCGCCCGCGTGGCGGCCGACGTCGGCGTCGCCGCCCCGCGCGTCGAAGCGCGCGAGTGGGTGAGCTCGAAGCCGCTCGCCTGGGCCGACCTCGATGGGCAGGTCGTCCTCCTCTTCTTCCTCGACTCGAGGACGAAGGCCTCGAAGGACGCCGCCCGCGACCTGGCCGAGGTCCACAAGCAGTCGGGCTGGCGCGGAGTCGCCGCGATCGCCGTCACCGACGAGACGAAGGAGCAGGCGCTCGCCCTGGCGAAGGAGGTCGGCGGCTCGTACGCGATCGCCATCGACCGGGATGCCGCCACGCGCCGCGCGTACCGGGTCGTCGGCTTGCCCCAGGCCGTCGTCGTCGACCGCGACGGGGTCGTCGTCCACGAGGGCCCGGCCGGCGACCGCGTGCGCCTCGCGGACGCCGTCGAGGACGCCCTCCGCCGGAAGTGGATGGGCCCGTGGCGGCGCGCCTCGGCCACCCTCGCGGCGGCGCTCGCGGCCATCGACCGGGACGACCCGAAGGCCGCGATCGCCGAGCTCCTCGCCGCCCGCAAGCGGTCGGACGCGACCGACCGCGACCGCGCCGACGCCGCCATCCTCCTCGGGACCCTCGAGGTTAAGGGGGAGGAGCGCCTCCGGCGCGCCGAGGGCCACGCCGAGGCCGGCGAGTGGGCCGAGGCGGCGCGGCTCGCGGACGAGGTCGCGGCCCGGTTCGACGGGCTGCGCGCCGGGCAGCGGGCCGCGAACCTGGTCAAGGCCTGGAGGTCGGTCGCCTCGACCAGGCGCGAGATCGCGGCCGGAGAGGCCCTGCTGGCGGCGCTCGAGCTCGACGGCCAGGGCCGGACCAGGGAAGCCATCAAACAGCTCCGTCGGATCGTACAGAAGTATCCCGGAACGAAGGCTGCCGAGCGCGCCGAAGCGCGCCTGGCCGAGCTTACGCCGAAGAAGTAGGAGACCTTTCCATGCGTCGGATCCTCGCCGCGGTCGCCCTCGCGACGGCCGCTCTCCTCCCCGCCCCCATCGCCCTCGCCGGCCAGTTCGACGGCAAGGAGACGCCCGAGCTCTCGATCGCCGAGTGGCAGAACGTGAAGAACGGGCAGCCGGTCTCGCTCAAGGCGCTTCGCGGCCGGGCCGTCGTCGTCGAGTTCTGGGCCACGTGGTGCGGCCCGTGCAAGAAGTCGACGCCGCACCTCGTCGAGACCTACAAGAAGCACGCGAAGGACGGGCTCGTCATCCTCGGGATCCACGTCCAGAACGGCGCCGACAAGAAGGACCTCGTCGACGCGTTCATCAAGGAATACAAGATGGAGTACATGATCGGCCTCGACAAGACCGGCCAGACGGCGAACGCGTACGGCGTCAAGGGCATCCCGCACGCCGTCGTCCTCGACCCGAAGGGGATCTGCGTCTGGGAGGGGAACCCGCTCGACGCCGCCAACTTCGACGCGGCGGTCGCGAAGGCGCTGGTCGGCGCGAAGCCGGCGGCGGCCATCGAGAAGCGCGAGGGCGGGACGACGGCCCTCGATCCGGCGTGGCGCTCGATCGAGCGCGGCGACTACAAGGACGCGGTCGAGCGACTGAAGAAGCTCGCCAGGTCGGGCAAGGAGACGGACCGCCCGCTCGCCGAGGCCTACATAGCCGACCTGGAGGCCATGGCGCGCGAGGAGATCGCGACGGCCGAGCAGCTCAAGACCGAGAAGGCGTGCGCCGAAGCGGCCGCCATGCTCGAGAAGACGAGCGCGACCTACAAGGGCCTCGACGCGGCCAAGGAGGCCGAGGCGAAGCTCAAGGAGTGGAACAAGGACAAGGCCTTCCGGAGCGAGGTCGAGGCCCAGGAGCTCCTCGCCAGGGCGCGCGAGCTGCTGCAGCAGGGCAAGAACCCGGAGGCGCAGGCCGTTTACAAGCGGATCGCATCGAAGTACAAGGGGACGGCGGCCGCCGAGGCGGCCGAGAAGGCCCTGGCGCAGTTCTGACCGGGCGCGAGCCCGGTCGGAACGGACCCGCCCGGTTCGGCCTCCGACCCCCTCAGGAGCGCTCATGGCCCGCGAACCCATAGCCAAGCCCACGAGCCCCGCGCAGTACCGGCTCCCGCCGCACGTCCGCGAGTACGAGGCGTTCCGGCGGGAGTTCTCGTGGGACAAGATCAAGGACGAGGTCGAGTGGTTCGAGCGCGACCGCTCGATCAACATCTGCTGGAACGCGGTCGACCGGCACGCGCGGTCGGCGCGCCGCCACAAGGTCGCCCTCATCTGGGAGGGCAAGACCGGCGAGCGGCGCGTGTACACGTTCGCCGACCTCGAGCGCGAGACGGCCCGCGTGGCGAACGCCCTTCGCTCGATCGGGGTGAAGAAGGGCGACCGCGTCTTCCTCTTCCTGAACCGCCTCCCCGAGCTGTACGTGGGCCTGCTCGGCATCCTCAAGCTCGGCGCGGTCGCCGGCCCCCTCTTCTCCGCGTTCGGGCCGGACGCCATCCGCGACCGCCTGAAGGACAGCGGCGCGATCGCCCTCATCACCGAGCCGAGCCTGAAGGAGCGCGTCTACGAGGTCATAGGCGACCTGCCCGCCCTCAAGCACATGATCATCGTCGGCTGCGGCCCGAAGGACGTCGAGGGCGCGGAGATCGCGTGGTGCGAGCTGGTGGACGCCGCCTCGCCCCGCTTCGACTGCGAGCGCACGAGCATCGACGACCCCTCGATCATGCACTACACGTCGGGGACGACCGGCAAGCCGAAGGGCGCGGTCCACCGGCACTACGCCGTCCTCGGGCACTACGCGACCGCCCGGTACGTCCTCGACCTCCACGACGAGGACTTCTACTGGTGCACGGCCGACCCGGGCTGGGTGACCGGCACGAGCTACGGCATGTTCGGGCCGTGGACGAACGGCGCGACGATGCTCGTGATCGAGGCCGGGTTCGACGCCGCGCGCTGGTACGAGATGATCCAGAAGTACGGCGTCACCATGTGGTACACGGCGCCGACCGCGGTCCGCATGCTCATGAAGGCCGGCCTCGAGCTGCCGAAGCGCTACGACCTCTCGAGCCTCCGCTACATCTGCTCGGTCGGCGAGCCCCTCAACCCCGAGGCGGTGTACTGGGGCATCGAGGCGTTCGGGATGCCGATCCACGACAACTGGTGGCAGACCGAGACCGGCGCGATCATGATCGCGAACTACGTCACGATGCCGGTGAAGGCGGGCTCCATGGGCCGGCCGTTCGGCGGGATCGAGGCGGCGGTCGTCGACGAGAAGGGGAACGAGGTCCCGCCCGGGCAGGAGGGGAACCTCGCCCTGAAGCCCGGGTGGCCGTCGATGTACCGCACGTACTGGAACAAGCAGGACATGTACGACAGCCGCTTCCACGACGGCTGGTACTTCTCCGGCGACCGGGCCACGCGCGACGCGGACGGCTACTTCTGGTTCGTCGGCCGCGCCGACGACGTGATCAAGACGGCCGGGCACCTCGTCGGCCCGTTCGAGGTCGAGAGCGCCCTCGTCGAGCACCCGGCGGTCGCGGAGGCCGGCGTCATCGGCAAGCCCGACCCCGAGCGCAACGAGATCATCAAGGCGTTCGTGACGCTCAAGGACGGCTTCGAGGCGAGCGACGAGCTGAAGCTCAACATCCGGGAGTTCGTGCGGCACCGCCTCGCCGCGCACGCCTACCCGCGCGAGATCGACTTCGTCCCGACGCTCCCGAAGACGCGCTCGGGAAAGATCATGCGGCGCCTGCTCAAGGCGCGCGAGCTCGGGCTGCCCGAGGGGGACACGAGCACGCTCGAGGAGTACTGAGCGAGTCCCTTCACGGGCCCTCTCCTTCCTCTGTTGCTTTCCGCTCACCGCCCGCGGTACCCTTTGCCGCATGAGCGGAAGCATACGCGGTCCGAGCGGGGCCGCAGGCCCCCTCCCCCTCCCGGGACCCGACCCGGCGCCGGCGCGGGCGCCGAGCCTCGCCGAGCAGCTCCTCGCGCGCCGCGACCGGGCCGAGGTCGCAAGGCTCGGCGACGTCGACCCGGCGCGCCTCGTCGCCGGCGCCACGCCCGAGCAGCGCGCCGACCTCGTAGACCTCCTCCAGCGCGGCCACACGGGCAAGCAGGCCGAGCGGGCCATCCGCAACATCCTGAGGAGCACGCCGGTCGACGAGCGCGACCTCGTGCTCCGGCGGATCGACCTCGGGAACGACGAGTACACCGTCGACAAGCTCGTCAACGACGACATCGACAACCCCGGCATCCGGCGCGACGTCGCGAACCTCGTGGTCGAGAGCCGCCTCCGCGAGGCGACGAAGGGGCGCACCGAGCTGGGCGTCGTCACGGACTTCGACGACACGCTCGTCCCGCAGCTCGACGACCGGTACCGGTCGCGCGGCGTGATCCCGGGGATGGCGACGCTCCTCAAGGAGCTCGACGTCGGCCCGCAGGGCCGGGGCAAGAGCGGCGACATCCACCTCGTGACGGCGCGCCCGCCCGGGTTCGGCAACCCGGCCGAGAAGCTCGCCGGGAAGGGCTTCCCGGCGGTCACGGTCAACCGCGGCAACCTGTTCAGCGTGGCCTTCGACATAGGCGGCGAGAAGGCCCGCGACATCGCCCGCATCATCGCCCTCAACCCGAAGCAGAAGTTCGTGTTCTTCGGCGACAACGCCCAGCAGGACGCGAAGGCCTACGCGAAGGTCCTGCGCGACCACCCGGACAACGTGGCGGCCGCCCTCGTCCGCCGCGTCGACGGGAAGGTGAAGCGCGACGAGAAGGACTACCCCGGGGTGACCTTCTTCTCGGGGGATGGCGCCGACGCCGCGAAGATCCTCTTCGACCGGAAGGTGATCACGGCCGACCAGTACGCGCGCGTCGCCGAGGCGGCGCGGCGCGAGCGCGGGTAGCGGCCGAGCCGCCTTCCCTCTCCCTTCGGAGGGTCAAGGGTGAGGGCGGCGGCGGCTCTCGAGAGCGGCTAGGCCGGCGCCGGGAACCGCCGCGTCCCCTGCGGCGGCGTCTCGAGCGAGGCCCGGAGGTCGAGCGGCAGCCAGAACGCGAACCGCGACCCCTGGCCGGCGACGCTCTGGACCGAGATCTCGCCCGAGTGGAGCTCGACGAGCTTCTTCGCGATCGCGAGGCCGAGCCCCGTCCCCTTCTCGCCCTTCGTCGCCGTCGCGGACGGCATCTGCTGGAAGCGCTTGAAGATCCCGGGCAGGTCCTCGGCCGCGATGCCCTGACCGGTGTCGGCGACCGAGAACTCGACGCGCTTCTCGTCGAGCCGCCGGATCGTGACCACGACCGAGTCCTTCTCGCGCGAGAACTTGATCGCGTTCGAGACGAGGTTGTTCAGGACCTGCGAGATGCGCTTCGGGTCGAGGTAGACCTTGGCGACGTCGGGCGCGACCTCGTGCCGGAGGTCGATGTTCTTCGACTTCGCCCAGAGGTTGTGGAGCGCGAGGCAGTCGAGGATGAGCTGCTCGACGTCCGTCTCCTCGGGCTGGATGCGGATCTTGCCGGCCTCGATCTTCGACACGTCGAGGAGGTCGTTCAGGAGGGTCGTCATCTCCAGGCTCGTGCGCTCGACCTGGCGCAGCTCCTCGATGAAGCGCTCGGGGTCGATCGGCTCGCCCGGCTGGCTCGCCATGAGGATCATGAGCTGGACGTAGCCGTGGATGATCGTGAGCGGCGTGCGCAGGTCGTGGGCCGCGATGCCGAGCAGCTCGTCCTTCAGGTCCGCGAGCCGCTGGATCTCCTCGCTCTGCTTCTTCAGCTCGGCCGTCCGCTCCTCGACCTTGCGCTCGAGCTCCCGGTTCCAGCGCAGGATCTCCTCGCGGGCCTCGAGCAGCTCGGCGTTCGTCCGGCGCACGTCCTCGTAGAGCTGGAGGTTGCGGAGGGTGACGGACGCCTGGTTCGCGATGATGCCGAGGAGCCGGAGGTCGTCGACCGTGAACGTCGCCGTCTTCGTCACGCTGTCGACGTAGATCGCGCCGTAGACGGCCTGGCGCAGGCCGAGCGGCACGCAGATCACGCCGCGGATCCGGAACAGGGCGACGCTCTCGCCGTGCGCGAAGCGCGGGTCGGCGAGCGCGTCCGAGGTGAGGACGGCCTTGCGCTCGGCCATGACGCGGTCGAGGATCGTCGTCGAGACGCCGATCCGCTCCTCGCCGCCCGGCTTCGCCGAGAAGGTCGAGCGGACGACGAGGTCGCCCGTCACCGGGTCGGTGAGCAGGATGAAGACGCGCTCGCCGCCGACGGCCTCGTTGACGAGCTTGGCGAGCTTCGGGAGGAAGGTCTCGAGCCGCTCGAGCTTGTTGAGCGTCTGGCCGAGCTTGTAGAGGATCGCGATCTTCTGGCTGAGCGCCGCGACATCGGGCGCGACGGCCTTCTTCGGCTCGATGATGTCGGACTCGATCTCGTCGATCGGGATCGAGACCGTGTTGGCGAAGAGGGACTCGAGGGCCGCCTGGCTGTCGCTGAGCGTGGTCTTGGGCGGCGTGTCGGGCTTGACCGCCGGCTCCTTCTGGTCGTGGTGGAAGACGAGGATGCTGTTGCCGATCGTGATCTCGTCGCCCGTGCGGAGCACGCACTCCGTGATCTGCTCGCCGTTGACGAAGGTGCCGTTCGTGCTCTTCAGGTCGCGCAGGCGGAACTGGCCGCCCTCGGCCGTGATCTTCGAGTGGCTGTTCGAGACCGTAGGGTCCTTGAGGCAGAGGTCCTTGTCGGCCGAACGGCCGATGAAGACCGGGGAGTCCCCGAGGACGTAGCGCTCCACGCCCTGCGCTTCGTTGCGTATGATCAGGTACGCCATGTTCCCCGCGCGATCCCGTGGGCTGCCGGTCCGAGCATTCTAATGCGTGGATGGCGCCACCGCAATTCGCGCCGTGGCGGCGGCGCGCGCGCGGATCCACTCGCCCATGGCGGGCGCCTCGCGCTCCTCCCACTCCGGCGCGAGACGGACGTCGAGGAACCGGCCGTAGAGGCCGTCGAGGATCGCCGCGAGCTCCTCGTAGGCCTCGACCTTGGCGACGAAGCGCGCCTCCTTGTTCTCCTCCCGGGTCTCGTCGTTCTCGGGCGGCGTCTTCACGGACCGGAGGTCGAGGCTCTCGCCCACGACGGTCGCCCTCCACTCCCGATCGCCGCGGGCGATCTCGAGCTTGGCGAGGCTCACGACCTTGCCGGAGAGCAGGGCCGTGCGCGCCTCGGGGCTGCGGTGGGCGGAGGCCCTGCGGACGATGCTCTCCTCCTTCGACTCGCCGTCCTGGGAGACGAGGCTCACGTAATCGTTGAAGAGGACGGCGACGGGGCCGTCCCGGAGGTCGAACTCGCCGCCGTCGACCTCGCAGCGGTACCAGAGCCAGGTGAGGAACTCGCGGCCGAGGAACGCCTTGTCCCGGGCGAGTGCAGCGGGATCGCCAGTGCCCATGGGAACCTCCAGCGAAGTGTCTCTTGTTTTCTCCCTGTCCGAACGTCGTCACTCTCAGGCCGCCGCCAGCGCGGCCGACGTCGCGGCCTCCGCGAACTTCGTCGGCGACGTGCCGAGCAGCCTGTCGATCTCGGCCGCCTCCCCGCCGGACCTCACGCTCGCGATCGCGAACGGCGTCAGCGCCTCCAGCTCGACGTCGAAGGTCTCCTCGAACCGCAGCCGGAACTCGTCGTTCGCCTTCGCCGCCAGGTTGCCGAAGTAGACGACCCCGCGCTCGATCGCCCAGATCGCCGGGTACGAGGCCGGGACGGGCTTCGTCTCGCGGATGAGGCGGTCGCGAACCTGCTCGCGGATCTCCTTCCGCTTCTTGGCCGGGACGCGCTGGCTGCCGGTCGCGCGCCGGAACGCCTCCTCCTCGATCCGCACGTGGGCGACGAGGAGCGCCCGCGACACGCGCCGCCGGTCGATGCGGAGCGCGAACAGGACGTACGGGTCGTGGACCACCTTCTCGAACGTGAAGCGCGTGTCGAGGATGTGCTCGGCCGTGATCCAGCCGGCGCGCTCGTCCTCCTCGATGGCGTCGTCGAGCGGCGTGAAGCGATGCTTCTCGAGCCGGGAGAGGAAAGCCTCCGCGCGGTGGTCGGGCGGCGTGCCCGCCGCGATGCGGTACCGCCGGAACGAGGCGAGGTCGGTCTTTTGGTCCATGGACGATTCCCTCCAACGGGCGAGCGGAGCATAGCACGGGGGTCCGACATCGTTTCGGCGATGAACGCGCGTCCGTTTCGGTTGCACGGCCCCCCGAAAGCTGTTAGAGTCCGAGAGCGATGACCGACGCGTTCCCGCCCGCAGGACCGGTTCGCGATGGCGAGGAAAGCGAGGGACCGGAGGCGAGCGTCGCGGAGCCGAGGCCTCCCGGGAACCCGACGCGCCCCACGCTCCCCGAGACGCACGCGCCCTCCGAGACCGAGCCGGGACCGGCCCGGCCGCAAGGCCCCGAGGGCGCCCCGGCGCCGCCCGGCGGGCCGCGCCCGGCGCCGGCTCGTCCCGGCGCCGCGGCCTCGCCCTTCGACGCCGCCGCGCTCCTCGCGCGCCTCGGCGAGCGACAGGCGGAGCGCTTCAAGCGCGGCCAGTACGTCAAGAGCTTCAAGGAGTTCCTCGACGACCTCTTCACGGACCCCGTCCGCCAGACGCGCGACGCGGCCCGCTACCTGCTCGACATGTTCCGGTTCTTCGGCCGCCGCGATGTCCGGTCGGGGGCGCGCCGCGAGGTGCGCTGGAACGTGTTCGACTCGCCGGCGACCGGCGGCAAGGGCCGCGTCTTCGGGCAGGAGCGCGTCCAGAACGACGTCGTCAAGTTCGTCCGCACCTTCGCCGAGAAGGGCAAGGTGGACAAGCTCCTCATGCTCCACGGGCCGAACGGCTCGGCCAAGTCGACGACCGTCGAGTGCATCATGAGGGGCCTCGAGCTTTACTCCCGCGAGGCCGAGGGGACGCTCTACCGGTTCAACTGGATCTTCTCCGAGAGCTTCGAGCGCGACCGCATAGGCTTCACGGCGCCGACCCACGTCGGCCCGAAGCCCGACAACTACGCCGACCTCGGTCCCGAGGAGGTGTCGTCGCGGATCGCCTGCGAGCTGCGCGACAACCCGGTCTTCCTGATCCCGCGCGAGGAGCGCGGCGACGTCCTCAGGGACGCGTTCGCGCGCCAGGGCCTCGCGCCCGAGCGCATCCCGCCGCTCGCCCTCGAGGGCGACCTCTGCCAGAAGTGCCGCGAGGTCTTCGACACGCTCCTCTCCTCGTACAAGGGCGACTGGACGAAGGTCGTCGCCCACGTCCAGGTCGAGCGCTTCTTCATCTCCAAGCGCTACCGGACGGGGGCCGTGGTGATCGAGCCGCAGCGCAACGTCGACGCGGTCTCGCGACCGATCAACATGGAGATGGGCTACCGCGTCCCGCCGATCCTCCAGAACGCGAACCTGCACGAGCCGCTCGGCGACCTCGTCGACGCGAACCGCGGCGTCGTCGAGTACTCGGACTTCTTCAAGCGGCCGCTCGAGACCAACAAGTACCTGCTGACGACGATCGAGAAGAACACGGTCAACCTCGGCGCGTCGATCGCCTACCTGGACCTGATCATGGCGGCCTCGACCGACGAGAAGAACCTGAACCTCTTCAAGCGCGACCCCGACTTCGGCTCGTTCAAGGGGCGGTTCGAGCTCATCAAGGTCCCGTACCTCCTCGAGTTCTCGAAGGAGGCGCGGATGTACCAGGAGCACGTCGTCGGGCTCGCGAAGGACAAGCACGTCGCCCCGCACACGGGGCGCATCGTCGCCATCTGGGCCGTCCTCACGCGGCTGCGCCGCCCGCGGACGAAGAACTACCCCGGGACGCTCGGGAACCTCGTCGGGCGCCTGACGCCGATCGAGAAGGCGTACCTCTACGACCAGGGCCGGCCGCCCGAGGACATGACGGACGCCGAGAAGAAGGAGCTCGCCGCCAGCGTCGACCGCATCCGCAACGAGTTCGAGGACCACGAGGAGGAGTTCGAGGGGCTGCTCGACGCCGCCTACGAGGGCCGGCGCGGCGCGTCGCCGCGCGAGATGCAGACGCTGCTCGCCGAGGCCGCCGCCTCGCCCGACTTCCGGTGCCTGTCGCCGCTCGCCGTGCTGAAGGCGCTGCGCGAGCTCGTGCGCAACGTGTCGGTCTACGACTTCCTGCGCCTGACGCCGCAGTCGGGCTACAACGACAACGCCCGCTTCATCGACGACGCCGAGACGGAGTACCGCAAGGCCGTCGAGGAGGAGGTCCAGGAGGCGCTCGACCTCGTGAGCGAGCGCGAGTACCGGCGGCTCTTCGAGGACTACTTCCAGCACGTCCGCGCGTTCGTGCGGGGCGAGAAGGTCCGCAACCGCCAGACGGGCGACCTCGAGGACCCGGACGAGGAGCTCATGGCCGGCGTCGAGAAGCTCGTCGAGATCAAGGAGAACGCGGAGCAGTTCCGGAAGAACCTGGTGACGCGGATCGGCGCCTTCTCGATCGAGAACCCGGGCTCGAAGATCGACTACATGCGCCTCTTCGGCGACATCTTCCGGGCCCTCCGCGGCGACTTCCACAAGCGGCGCGAGAAGCAGATCCTGACGCTCCTCCAGGACATCCTCAAGTTCGGGACGGACGAGTTCCGGAACGTCGACGTCGCCCAGCGCCGCGTCGTCAAGCGCTCGATCGCCAGGCTCAAGGTCCGCTACGGGTACTGCCTCCACTGCGCGAAGGAGGTCGTGGCCTACGTCCTGAAGCACCACAAGTAACCCGTATTGCGCCCCTCTCCCGCCCGCGGTACGATCCCTCGCTCGAATAGGTCCGTCGCCGGGACGTCGAAACGTCCGAATCGGACGCAGAAACGGAGGATCAGATGAGCAGGCTCACCCTCAAGATCGCGCTCGCCCTCGTCCTCGGGCTCACGCTCGGAGGCGTGCCGGCCCTCGTCGCGCCCGCCGCGGCGCAGGAGGGCGAGGACGCACCTCTCACGCCCGACCAGGCGAAGCAGGCCCTCGACGAGGCGCTGAAGGAGGCCGCCTACCCCGAGGCCGACGCCAAGCTCGCGAAGCAGCTCCTCGACAAGCTCCTGGCCGCGAAGGTCGACCCCGAGGCGTCGCTCGAGTTCGTGTTCGTCGGGCTCGAGACGAAGATCGTCGACCACCTCGACAAGCTCGTCACCGCCGAGGCCGGCAAGGGCACGAACGGCAAGGCCCTCGAGGACAAGGTCCGCGCCGACGCCAAGTTCAAGAAGGCGTACGAGGAGCTGGGCGGGGGCGGGAACTAGCTCTCGCGCCGCTGGAGCGCGCGCCCGCCCGGCGCGGGCGCGCGCGTGAAGCTTGACCCGGAGGAGGAGATCGTCCATGTCGCGCCTCACGCCGCTCGTGTTCGGGTTCGCCCTCGGCCTCGCGCTCGCGGCCGGCACCTTCGGGCCGGCGGGGGTGGTCGAGGTCGCCGCCGCCCAGGAGATGAACGAGGCCGACGCCCGCCAGGAGCTCGAGAGCACGCTCAAGGGCCAGCCGGCGGACGTCTCGAAGAACGCGAAGGACCTGTTCAACAAGCTCATCCGCGCCCAGGTGAGCCCCGAGGACTCGCTCATCATCGCGACCTACTTCCTGGACGAGCCGAAGAAGATCGAGGACGTGGCGAGGTTCGCCGACCAGCAGATCGCCGCGGGCGTCAAGGGGGACGACCTGACGCTCAAGATCGCGCAGAGGTTCAACCTCGAGCAGGACTAGGGGGCCGGCCGCGTTGCCCCCGTCGCCCCGCGGCCTGCCGGCGATCCCCGTCCTCCACCGCGGCGCCGGCTGGGCCGCGGTGGACAAGCCTCCCGGCCTCCCCATCGTCGCCGAGCGGCAGAAGCCCGGGCAGACCCCGCTGCTCGACGCGATCGCGGCCGCGCTCGGCGCCGGCGCGCTCCTCGTCGTCCACCGCCTCGACCGCGACACGACCGGCGTGCTCCTCGTCGCGACCGAGCCCGACGCCCACCGCGACCTGTCGATCCAGTTCCAGCGGCGCTTGGTGCGGAAGGAGTACCTCGCGCTCGTGCGCGGCGACGTCCTCGCGGCCGAGGGCAAGGTCGACGCGAGCCTCGAGAGGGACCCGTCGCGTCCCGGGCACATGCGGGTCGCGCGCCCCGGACGCCCCGGGAAGCGCGCGCTCACGCGCTACGAGGTCGTCGAGCGCTTCCGCGGCTACTCCCTCCTGCGCGTCCGGCCGCGCACCGGCCGCATGCACCAGATCCGCGTCCACCTCGCGCACGAAGGCTTCCCTCTGGCGGTCGACCCGGACTACGGGGGCGGCGAGGCCCTCCTCCTCTCGACCCTCAAGCGGGGCTACAAGCCGCCGCGCGACCGGCCCGAGGCGCCCCTCCTCGGGAGGCTCGCCCTCCACGCGGCCGCGCTCGCGCTGCGCGACCCGGGGACCGGCGAGACCGTGCGCATCGAGGCCCCCCTGCCGGACGACCTCGAGCGCGCCCTGCGCGCGCTGCGCAAGTACGCGCGTGGCAAGCCCATCCGTCGAGACCCGGAGCCGCCGGCGACGCCCTCCGCTTGAGGTGGTCACCGCATCCCCGGACCCGAGACCGGGGGGCGTGTGTCTTACGCAACTCGTTGCTTCGTCGACGATTCACGCGGCGCGTCCGGCCGGGGTCTTGCCGTATGGACGGAAGATGATATTCATGTCACGAAGAGACACCGCGGACCCGGGCCGCCACGCGCGTCGCGTCCGGGGCCGGCCGGCCCGGTCCAACCGGCGCGAACCACTTTCGAGGCGACGTTTGCCGCCATCGAACCGGCTTCTCTTGCCTCCCGCCTGGCCGGCCGCGGTCTCGGCCGACGGCGAGCAAGGCACGCTGCTCGCGGACGCCCAGGACGTCATGGGACCGCTCGGCCAGGCGTGGGTCCTGAAGCTGGTCCTCGTCATCGTCGTCCTCCTCACGGTGCTGAAGCTCGCGGCCTGGCTGCGCCGGACGCTCGACGGCGGCGGCCGGCTCGTGGGCGGCGAGCCCGTCAGCATCCGCTCGCGGCGGCTCCACGCGAGGCGCGCGATGCGGCGCGGCGAGAACGAGTACGCGGGCGACCTCCTGCGGGGCGCCGGCGACCTCGAGCAGGCGCTCGACGCCTATCGCCAGGCCGGCGCCGACCTCAAGGCCGCCGAGATCCTCTCGGCCCTCGGCCGCTTCGGCTCGGCCGGGGCGCTCTACGAGCGGGCGGGCGTCCACGAGGAGGCCGCCGAGTGCTACCGCAAGGCCGGCGACCTGAAGCGGGCCGAGGACGCGTACGTGAGCGCGGGCAAGAAGCTCCTCGTCGCCCGCATGTTCGAGCAGGCGGGCGAGCTGGCGAAGGCGGCCCGCTACTTCCGCGAGGTGAACCGCCCGGACAAGGCCGCGGAGCTGCTCGAGAAGCTCGGACGCGCGCGCGACGCCGCGACCATGTACGAGAAGCTCTTCTCCCAGCTCCAGAGCGGCCTCGAGCGGGGCGACGGGCAGGCGCGCAAGGCCGAGGAGGCCGCCCGCCTCGAGGGGAAGGTCGCGGACCTCTACCGCCAGGCCGGCGAGCGCGAGGCGCTCCTCGACTTCTACCTGCGCGCGGGGCTCTTCTTCAAGGCGGCGGAGCTCTGCCTCGAGCTCGGCCAGGGCGAGAAGGCCGTCGACCTCTTCATCCGCGCGCGCCGTGAGGACCGCGCCGCCCTCGTCCTCGAGGGCATGGGCCGGATCCTGCACGCCTGCCGGCTCCGCGGCGACCTGGCGCTCCGCCAGGGCGAGCTCCACAACGCGGCGCGGCAGTACGAGGCGGCCGCCGAGCTGAGGCTGGCGGGCGAGTGCTACGACCGGCTCGGCGACACGAAGAAGGCCGCCACGAGCTTCGAGGCGGCCGGCGACATCGCCCAGGCGGCGGGGTTCTACGCCAAGGCGGGGGCGTACGAGCAGGCCGCCGAGCGCTTCGAGAAGGTCGGCGACCTCGAGGCCGCCCTCACGTGCTACCAGCAGCTCGGCGACAAGCCCAAGGTCGCCCAGGTCTACGCGCGGGCGGGACGCTGGGTGCGGGCGGGCGAGATCCATTACGAGCTCGGCCAGCTCGACGAGGCCATCGGCTGCCTCCAGCGCGTGCCGGCGAACGCGGCCGACGCCGCCCAGGCGCTCGCGCTCCTCGCCGCGATCTTCTACGAGAAGGGCATGCCGCGCGTCGCCCTCCAGAAGATCGACGAGGCCTTGCGCGACCGGAAGCCGTCGGCCGAGAACGTCGTCCTCTTCTACTACCGCGGCCGCATCCTCGAGCGCCTGGAGGAGCGGGAGGCGGCGACCCGGGCCTACGAGCAGGTCGTCGCCCTCGACATCGCCTACCGCGACGCGGCCCGCCGCCTCGAGCTGCTCGGGCGCGGCGAGGTGCCGGCGGTCGAGGCGACCCTCACGGGCCGCGTGCCGCGCGAGAAGCCCGTCCCGGGGCTCGCGCTCGCGGCCGCGGCGGCGGCGATGGGCGGGCGGGCGAGCGTGGCCGTGGCGACCGAGATGAAGGCTCTCGCGGGCGCGGGCGCCGGCGGCGGCGGGGGCGACGGCAAGCGCGGCGGGGCCGGCGCGAGCGTCCTGGCGAAGGGCGACACGGAGGTCGCCTCGCCCCCCGGCGGCCCGGCGAAGCGCGAGCCCGAGACGATCGACGAGCCGGGCCGCACCCGGGCGGCGCCGAAGCTCGAGCTGCCGGTGCTCCAGCGCGGCCGCTACCAGATCCTCGAGGAGATCGGGCGCGGCGGCATGGGCATCGTCTACAAGTGCCGGGACTGCGTGCTCGACCGGCTCGTCGCCTACAAGGTGCTCTCCGCCCAGATCCGCGACTACCCTGCGGCCGTGCAGAACTTCCTCCGCGAGGCGAAGTCGGCGGCGCGCCTGAACCACCCGGACATCGTCGTGATCTACGACTTCGGCGAGGCGGACGGGAGCTACTACATGACCCTCGAGTACGTCGAGGGCAAGAACTTCCGCCACTTCATGAAGGCCGCGCCGCCCGAGGCCCAGATCCGGCGCGTGCTCCTCGGCATCTGCGACGGGCTCTCGTACGCCCACGAGATGGGCGTCATCCACCGCGACATCAAGCCCGCGAACATCCTCATCGCGGAGCCGGACAAGAAGGCCAAGCTCCTCGACTTCGGGCTCGCGAAGGTGATCGAGGAGGCCCACGCGCAGACGGCATCCGGGGTCCTCGGCACGCCCTGGTACATGTCGCCGGAGCAGGTGCTGGGCGAGCCCACGGACCACCGCACGGACATCTACTCGCTCGGGGTCACGATGTTCGAGGTGTTCTGCGGGGAGCCCCCCTTCAAGGGCCGCGACTTCGGGTACCACCACGTCCACACCCTCCCGCCCGAGCCGCGGGCGGTGAACCAGCGGGTCTCGCGCGAGCTGAGCCGGGTGATCCTGCGCTGCCTCGAGAAGCGGCCGGAGGACCGGTTCGAGGCGGCGACGGCGCTCCGGGATGCGCTGGTGCACATCCCCCTCATCAGCTAAAGGGGGAGGGCGCCTCCCGCGCAAGAGCGCGGGCGCGGGCCGGGCACGGAACCCTTCTGGCTCTGGCCCGCGCCGCCCTTCCCGAGTAGAATGCCCGGTCCATGACCGCCGCTGGTCCGACATCCGATACGGCCGCCGTCCACATCCGCGACCTCGTCAAGGTCTTCAAGGGCGAGACCGGCGGCGACATCCGCGCCGTCGACGGCGTCTCCCTGGAGATCCGGGCCGGCGAGATCTTCGGCCTCCTCGGCCCGAACGGCGCCGGCAAGACGACGACGATCCGGATCCTCGCGACGCTCGCCCGACCGACGGCCGGCCTGGTGCGGATCTTCGGCCGCGAGCCCGTGGCCGAGCCCGACGCCGTCCGCAAGCTCATAGGCTACGTGTCGCAGGAGGTCGCGGTCGACCGGACCCTCACCGGCCGCGAGAACCTGGCCCTCCAGGCCGGTCTCTTCCACCTTCGCGGGGAGGAGGCGCGGTCGCGGATCGACGAGGTCCTGGCGCTCGTCGAGCTCGCCGACCGGGCCGACGACGTGGCCCGGGGCTACTCGGGCGGCATGAAGAAGCGCCTCGACCTCGCGATCGGGCTCCTCCACCGGCCGCGGCTCCTGCTCCTCGACGAGCCGACCCTCGGCCTCGACATCCAGACGCGGCGCCGGATCTGGGACTTCGTCCTGAGGCTGCGCGCCGGCGGGACGACGATCCTCCTCACCACTCACTACCTCGAGGAGGCCGATCGCCTCTGCGACCGCATCGCGATCGTCGACCGCGGCCGCATCCGGGCCGAGGGGCCGCCCGCGAAGCTCAAGGAGGCGCTCGGCGCCCACATCGTGTCCGTGCGGCTCGCGACGCCGAACGGGACGGCGGCCGACGTCGAGGCCGCCCTCCGCGGCCTCGACTTCGTCGCCGGGGTGAAGACGATCGGCGGCGGCCCCGGGGCCGGCGGCGACGCCGGCGCCGAGGTCGCGATCCGCCCCGGGACGTCGGGCGATGCGGCCGTCGCCGCCGTGCTCAAGACCCTCGAGGCGCGCGGGGCGCCGGTCGCGCGCCTCGGCTACGCGGCCCCGACGCTCGACGACGTCTTCCTCTGGCACACCGGCCATGAGCTCACCGAGGCGCGCGGCGCGGAGACGGGGGCGCAAGGGTGAGCGACTTCCTGCTCGAGTGCGGCGCCCTGACGCGGCGCTGGTGGATCCACTTCCGGCGGAACCTCGGGTCGTCGATCTTCGGCGTCTTCCAGCCGCTCATGTGGCTCCTCCTCTTCGGCTTCGCCTTCAAGGGCGTCGCGGCCGGGCGGGCGGAGGCGTTCGGGACGGGCGACTACATCGCCTTCCAGACGGCCGGGCTCCTCGCGATCGCCGTCCTCGGCAACACGCTCTTCGGCGGCGTGCCCTTCCTCTTCGACCAGGAGTCGGGCTTCCTCGACAAGATGCTCGTCGCCCCGATCGCGCGCTCGGCCCTCTTCGTCTCGCGCTTCGTCTTCGTCACGGCCGTGAGCACGGTCCAGGCGCTCCTGATCCTGCTGCTCGTCGCGCTCCTCGGCGTCCGCGTGGCGACGGGCGTGGGCGGCCTCGCCCTCATCGTCGTCTACACGGCCCTCCTCGCCGCCGGCCTCACGGCGATCTCGATCGCCATGGCGTTCGCGCTGCGCAGCCACGCGGCCTTCTTCGCGATCACCGGCTTCCTCATGACGCCGCTCCTCCTCGTCTCGTCGGCGCTCGTCCCCCTGGACGTCATGCCGGCCTGGCTGCGCGTGGCCGCCTACCTGAACCCGCTCACGCACGGGATCGAGCCCATGCGGTACCTCGTCCTCGGGCGGGGCGGGGCCTCCGTCCTGCTGACGTCGGGCGCGGCGCTCCTCGCCTTCGACGCGGCCTTCGTGGCGATCGCCATCCGGACGATGCGCGCGCGGATGGAGTGATCGGGGAAGGGCGGGGGGGGCGCGACCTACGCCGGCCGGAGTCCCAGGTCGGCGAGGATCTTCGCGTAGACGCCGGCGAAGGGCAGCGCCCGGAGGTCCGCGGGCGAGGCGAACCGGAGCCCGCCGCCGGCCGGCGCCGCGTCGCCTTCGACCCGCGCCTCGAACACCCGGACGTCCCAGCGGCGGTGGGTGAAGGCGTGCTCGCGGCGCGCGACCTGACGTCCGAGACGCACGGTCGCCTTGAGGCTCTCCGAGAGCGAGCGGGCGAGCGCGGCCCGCACGGAGTTCACGATCCCGCGCCGCCCCTCGAGCTTCTCGGCGGCCGGCAGCTCGTAGAGGCCCGCGAGGAGGCCGCGCGGGGGCCGGCGCGACACGAGGATGGCGCCGTCGGCCCGGGCGAGGAGGGCCGCGGCCACGTGGACGAGGGGGGTGAACTTGCGCTGCGGGCGAGGCGGGATGCGGTCCTCCAGCCCCGCCAGCCGCGCCGCGCAGTGGGCGGCGATGGGGCAGAGCTCGCAGCGCGGGGAGCGCGGCGTGCAGACGAGCGCGCCGAGCTCCATGAGGGCCTGGTTCCAGTCGGCGGCGGCCCGCGCCGGGACCAGATCGGCGGCGATGCGCTCGACGCGCCGGCGCCCGGGGCTCGAGCCGCGCACGTCCTCCTCGACGCCGGCGACCCGGGCGAGGACGCGGGCGACGTTCCCGTCGACGGCGGCGAGCGGCGCCCCGTAGGCGATGCTCTGGACGGCCGCGACCGTGTACGGGCCGACGCCCGGGAGCGCGCCGAAGGCCGCGGGGTCGTCGGGCACGCACCCGGCGTGGCGCTCGAGGCACGCGCGCGCCGCCCGGGCGAGGTTGCGCGCGCGCGAGTAGTAGCCGAGGCCCTCCCAGGCCTTGAGGATCTCGTCGTCGCGGGCGCTCGCCAGGTCCTCGAGCGTCGGGAACCGGTCGAGGAAGCGCTCGTAGTAGGGCAGGGCCGTGTCGACCCGCGTCTGCTGGAGCATCGCCTCGGAGACCCAGATGCGATACGGATCGCGCGTCCGGCGCCAGGGCAGGTCGCGACGCGCGCGCGCGTACCACGCGAGCAGACGGCGCCGGATGTCGGCACGGTTCAAGGGACGGGCCTCGCCTCGTCTGTCCCCATTCAGTCGAGCGATGGCCCGGGGATCTTTCGGGACTTTGTCCGCGGCGGAGTCGGCGGCGCGCGCTAGACCACGCGCCGGAGTCCGCGGACGCTCTCGATGCGCCGCTCGGCCAGGATCTCGGCGGCCCGGTAGGTCGGGATCGTCTCGCGGCGCGCGATGTCGAAGATCTTGAGCAGGTTCGGGCAGATCTGGTCGGCCATGCGGAGCGCCCGCTCCTGGTTGTAGCCGTCGATCTCGCAGTAGACGTTGATCAGCCCCCCCGCGTTGATGACGAAGTCCGGCGCGTACAGGATCCCGCGCCGCTCGAGCGCGAGGCCGTCCGTCTCGGTCTTGAGCTGGTTGTTGGCGCCGCCGGCGACGATCTTGCACCGCAGGCGCGGGATCGTCTCCTCGGAGAGCGCGCCCCCGAGGGCGCACGGGGCGAAGACGTCGCAGTCCACGTCGAAGATCTCGTCCGGCGGCGCGACCTCGATCCGGAGGTCGGTCCCGGCGCGCCGCGCCTTGTCGCGGTCGATGTCGCAGGCGACGACCACCGCCTTCTCCTCGACCAGGTGCCGAGCGAGGTAGTAGCCGACCTTGCCGAGCCCCTGGATCGCGACCCGGACGCCTTCCAGGTCCTTCGACCCGAGGCGCTCCTTGGCGCAGGCCTTGATCCCCTTGTAGACCCCGTAGGCCGTGATGGGCGACGGATCGCCGCCGCCGCCGCGCACCTTGGAGAGGCCGGTGACGTGGTTCGTCTCGGCCGAGACCCACTCCATGTCCTGGACGCTCGTACCGACGTCCTCGGCCGTGATGTAGCGCCCGCCGAGGCTCTCGACGAAGCGTCCGAACGCCCGGAAGAGGGCCTCCGTCTTCTCCGTCTTGCCGTCCGAGAGGATCACGGCCTTCCCGCCGCCCAGGTTGAGGCCGGCGACGGCCGCCTTGTACGACATGCCGCGCGAGAGGCGGAGGACGTCGGCGAGCGCGTCCGCGTCCGAGGGATAGCTCCACATGCGGACGCCGCCGAGCGAGGGGCCGAGCGTGGTGTCGTGGATGGCGATGATCGCGCGCAGGCCGGCGGCCGGATCGGAGCAGAAGGCCACCTGCTCGTGGCCCAGCCCCTTCATGTCGTCGAAGAGACCCATAGGGTCGTTTCCCCCCAGCCGGATATGAAGCGCCCCGCGCGCCCGGTTCGAAAGCCGCCGGATGGTAGGGGAGGGAGGACCCGGTGTCAACAGAAAAGGGGTGACGCAGAGCGTCACAAGTCCATATGCCGCTGGCTATTCTGGGTTTCGCGGCGAGGGGGAGGGAGGGACCGATCCGGCGTCGTTCGACACGGTGCCCGACCCGTTCCCGTCGCCGCCGCGGCCGCCGTGGGCATCGCTCTCGTAGTAGGCGCGGCGGCGCCGGTCGTGCTCGGCCAGCATCTTCTCGTAGAGGGCGCGCTGCTCGTCGTTCAGGATCGCCCGGACGCGGTTCCGGTACTGCTCGTGGTAGCGGCGGTTCGGGATCCGGACGAGGAGGCGCCAGTCGTCGTGGGCCTGGTCGAGGACCTTCTCGAGCTTCTGCTTCTGCTCGCCGGTCAGCTCGATCCCCGCGGCGCGCAGCGACTCGCGCTGGTCCTGGCGCCACGTCGGCCCGGTGCGGCTGAACTCGCCGGGCGGGTGCCGGCGCTTGTCGAGGACGTACCAGTCCACGAGGAGGCCGCCGACGCCGCCGGCGAGGAACGAGATCAGCGCCAGGAGGGCGACCGCGCCGCGGGACGGGCCCATGGCCCTCGCCTCGCTACTCGAAGGCGAGGGCCCGGTCGAACAGCTCGAGCGCCGCCGACTCGCCCCCGCCCGACGTCTCGAACCGATCGGTCGCGACCGACCAGGCGAACGTCGAGAGGAGGAGGAGGGCCGCGGCCGCGATCGGGATCAGGCGGCGCACGAAGCGGACCGCCGCGTCGCCCGGGTCCTCGCGGAGCAGCGCCGGGAGCGGGATGGGCGCAGGCGACTCGAGCGCCGCCGAGACGGCCTCCCAGGAAGCGCGCCACTCGCCGTCCGAGATCCCGGGGACCTCGTACTCGCGGAGCGGCTTGTCGAGCCGGCGGAACAGGTCCGCCTCGCCGCGGCAGGTGGTGCAGCTCTCGACGTGGCGGCCGACGCGGGCCGCCTCGCCGGCGGGAAGCTCCCCGTCGATGTAGGCCCCGAGCGCGTTCCTGTGCTTCCAGCAGCCTTCCAAGACACCCCTCCCTCGGCTTTCCGGCGCGGCGCGAACGGATCGTCTCCCCACCTCTCCCGCGCCGCGAGTCTTCGCCCTAGCCTATGACGCCGCCCCGAGGAAAAAATTCAGGGCCGCCGCGGGTCTGCAAGAATGTAACATCGGTCGCGTGGAAGGCAAGCAGGTGATCCGGGCCGGGTACGATCGGTCGGCCGCCGGTTACGACGAGGTCTTCCGCGCACTCCAAGTCGAGAAGTACGAAGCGCTTTTGCGCACGGAGCCGCCCGCCCGCGGGGCCCTTCTCGACCTCGGGGCGGGGACGGGGCTGCTGGCGGAGTTCCTCGGCCGATGCTTCGCGGTCGCCCCGGCCCGGCTCTTTGGGCTCGATCTCTCGGCCGAGATGCTGAAGGCGGCGCGCGCGCGCGGCATGCCCGCGGTGCAGGGAGACCTGGAGCGGCTGCCGTTCAAGGACCGATCGTTCGCGGGGGTCTACGCGTTCACCGTCCTGCGGATCTACCCGGAGGACGAGGCCGGAGAAGCCCGGGCGCTCTCGGAGATCGCGCGAGTGCTCCAGCGGGGCGGCGCGCTCGCCGTCAGCGTGCTCGAGCGCGGCTACGACGAGGGCTTCCCGGAGAGACTGAGGAAGAACGGGCTCTTGCCCGGAGCGCCGCTTCCCTGCGGGCAGGACGTCGGGTTCGTGTGCGTGAGAGGAGCTTGAGCCAGAGAGGCCACGGAGACCACGGAGACTCCGTGGTCTCCGTGGCCTCTCTGGCTTCCCTCACACCGTCTCTCGCCGGCGCGGCACGGGGCGGAGCACGAGCGTCTTCACGGGCTCCCCATCGAGCCGGCACACCCGGATCCGGTTCGCCAGGCAGAAGAGCCGGGTCGCGTAGCGCACCTCATCGCGCCCGATCCGCTCGGCGTCGAGGACGATCTCCGCGATCCCGTCCTGGTCGTTTAGGTAGCGCGGCCGGTAACGGTCGAAGCTGAAGTTCGGGCAGAGCCGCCGGAGCAGGGGCACCCGGTCGACCTCGTCCGCCCGCGGCGGCGGGATGCGCCCCGGGAACCGGAGCGCCGCGCCGGCGGCCGGCGTGGCGGCGCCCTCCGCCGCGCTCGCCCCGCCGTCGCGCGCGTCGGGCGCCGGGCGCGGACCGGGCCCCTCCGCCGCCTCGACCGCGAGCCCGGCCGCGTCGCGCGCCCGCTCCTCGTCGTAGAGGGACGCGGTCGTGACCGTGAACGCGACCATCCAGTCGTAGTCGGCGTAGACGTCGCGCCCGGCCTCGTAGGGCGCGTCGAGGAGGACGACGTCGGCCCAGCGGTCGAGCTCGCGGCCGCCGGCGCCGCCGCCTCCCGCCCGCTCGCCGAGGGCCTCGCCCGGCTCGCCCTTGCAGGCGAGGTGGGCGCGCTCGAGGTCCAGGAAGATGCGGGCGAAGATCGTCGAGACCTCGATCTCGCGGCGCCGCTGCAGGCACGACCGGACGTACTCGACGCCGCGCGCCGTCTTCGGCCCGGCGGGGAACAGCCCCTCGTTCCCGATGAGGCTCAGGGCCGAGAGCGCGCTCGTGATCCGGTCCTCGCCGTGGCGCTCGTACGTGATCCGGTGGTTGAACGAGACGTTGTAGAGCTCGTCCGCCCAGGCGCAGAGCTCGCGGAGCTCGACCCGGCCGCGCCGCCAGGCGTCGATCCGGGCGAGGAGGTCGGCCGCGCCGATCCGCAGGCGGCGGAGGTCCTCCGGGAGCCGGGCCTCGCACATCTCGGCCACGCAGCCGTAGCCCTCGCCCTCGGCCATCTGCCGGAGCTCGAGGGCCGGCAGGTCGCCCCGGACCATGCGGGCGAGCTCGCGGAGCAGGTTCCGTTCATCCAGTCTCTCGGCCACGCGTCCTCCGGCTTCTCACGACGGTTTCAGGAGCCCGAAACGGGCGGAATTATAGCTCGCGAATCGGCGCCCCGCCAAAGGCTTCCCGGCCCGGACCCCACGTCGTCAGCGGCTCGGCGGCCGCGTGGTGGCCTCCTCCAGGGCCTCCGCCGTTGACAGGGCGGGGCCCCCGGGTTAGATGGGCCGCCAGCGCTACGAGAGCATGGAGCCCCATGTCCACCGCCGCGCGGCGCCACTCGGCTGCGGATCCCCGCCCGCAGGGCGAGCCGGAAGACGGCTGCGCCCGAGACCCCGCGAACGCCCCGTTCGTCCTCGCGCTCGACGACGCGGGCGAGCGGGCGAGCCCGGCCGTCGCCGGCGGCAAGGCAGCCCGGCTGGCGATCGCCCGGGCGCGCGGGTTTCCGGTCCCGGACGGCTTCGCCGTGACCACGTCCGCCTTCCGGGCCTGGCTCTCGGCGCCGGGCCTCGAGGCGGCGCTGGCGGCCCGGCTCCCGGCGCTCGCCGGCGCCGGCCTCCCGCGCGTCGCCGAGATCGCGCGCGAGCTCGAGGCCGTCTCGGCCGCCGCCCCTTTCCCGCCGGACGTCGCGAGCGCCGTCCGCGAGGCCTTGCGGCGACTCGGCGCGCCCCCCGTCGCCGTCCGGTCGTCGGCGCCCGATGAGGACGGGGAGGCCCGGTCGCTCGCGGGCCACTTCGACACCTTCCTCGACGTCCGCGGCGAGGACGACGTCCTCGACCGCGTGCGGCGCTGCTTCGCCTCGTGCTTCACGGAGCGCGCCCTCGCCCACCGGGCGCGGCACGGCGACGGGCGGCCGCCGGCCATGGCCGTGCTCGTCCAGCGCCTGGTCGCCGCCGAGGTCGCGGGGATCCTCTTCACCCGCGAGCCCGGTCCCGCGACGGACCCGGACCGGATGGTCGTCGAGGTCGGCGCCGGGCTCGGGCACGACGTCGCCGCCGGCCTCGTCACGCCCGCGCGCTACGCCATCGACCGGCGAACGAGCGCGGCGAGCCGGCTCGCGGGCGACGGGCGCGTCGAGCTCGGGGCCCCGCTGGCCGCCCTGCTGGCGGACCTGGGCGCCCGCGTCGAGGCATCCTTCGGCGGCCCGCAGGACATCGAGTGGGCCGCCGAGAGCGGCCGCCTGTGGCTGCTCCAGACCCGGCCCATCACGGGCGCGGCTCCGGGCCCGGGCCCGGGCCCGGCCGAGGCCGGCCGGGACCTCTGGACGGCGGCCAACGCCCAGGAGGCCCTCGAGCGGCCCGTCACGCCGCTCACGTTCTCGTACTTCGGGCCGCTCATCGAGCGCGGGCGGCGGCGCCTGGCGCGCGCGCTCGGCGTCGACGACCCGCCCGGCGAGTACCTGCGCCTCTTCGACGGGCACGTCTACTTCAACGTCCGCTACTTCCGCGAGTTCCTGGCGCGCGTGCCGGGGATCCCGCCGAACCTCGCCGACGAGCTGATCTTCGGCCAGGAGCCGGGCCGCGGGCTCGCGTTCCCGCGCCCGCGGCCGAGCCTCCGCCTGCTCGGCGTGGCCGCGACCGTGGTCCGCACGGGCCTCACGGCCGCGCGCCGGCTCGACCTCTTCATCGCCGCGTTCCGCCGGCGGGTCGCGGAGATGCAGACCGTCCAGGTGAAGCTCCTCGAGGACCGCTTCGTCCTCACCCACCTCGCGCGCGTCACGCGCCTCGTCGAGCGGGCGCTCAACGCCCACGTCCTGGGGACGGCCGTGGCGGGCACGGCCCACCTGGTCCTCGTCCACGCGCTCGAGGCGCTCGGCGTGGGGCGGGGCGAGAACGTCGCCGACGAGCTCGTGGCGGCGGCGAGCGGGATGGAGACGGCGCGCTCGAACGACGCCCTCTACGCGCTCGCCGAGACGGCCGGCCGCCTCCCGGCCGTGCGCGCCCTTCTCCTCGAGGCGCCGCCCGACGACGCGGTCGCGCGCCTCTCCCGGGTCGAGGGCGGCGCCGAGTTCCGCCAGGCCCTCGACCGCTTCCTCGCGGAGTTCGGGCACCGGGCGGCCGAGGAGGCCGAGCTGGCGGCGCCGCGCTGGCGCGAGGACCCGTCGTTCATCCTGGGGACGATCCGCCGGGCGCTCGAGGCGGGGGTCGAGCGGTCGCCGGCGGCGGCGGAGGCGGCCGCCCGGACGCGCAAGGCCGCGATCGCGAGGCGCGTCGAGCGCGAGCTCGCGCGGCGCTCGACCCTCGAGCGCGTCGTCCCCCTCCGGCGCCTCGCGTTCCGCGCGCTCGCGCGCCTGGCCGAGCGGCACGCCCCCTACCGCGAGAACCTGCGCTTCCACGCCCTCGCCGCCCTCCAGCTCGTGCGCGAGGGGTACCTCGAGCTCGGCCGCCGGCTCGCCCACCGCCAGGCCCTGCCCGGGGCGCCGGACGTCTTCTACCTCGAGGTCTCCGAGGTCCGGCGCGCGCTCGAGCTCGGCCGCGGGCACGCGGACCTCGCCGCCCTCGCGCCCCTCGCCGCCCGCCGCCAGGCCGAGCTCGCCGAGGCCGCGCGCCGCCGCCCGCCGCGGTTCCTCGGTCCGGACGGGCTCCCGGTCGCCGGCCCGCCGCGGCCGGCGGCCGTCTCGGAGGACCTCGCCCGGCACCCCTACCTCGAGGGCGTCCCCGTCTCGGGCGGCCTCGTGACCGGCCCCGTGCGCAAGATCGACCGCCTCGAGGACGCGCACCGGCTGCGGCCGGGCGAGATCCTCCTCGCCCGGGCCGCGACGCCGAGCTGGACGCCTTACTTCTTCTTCGCCCGCGGGGTGATCCTCGACCTCGGCGGGCTGCTGTCGCACTCGGCCGTCATCGCCCGCGAGTACGGGATCCCGTGCGTGGTCGGGGTGAAGACGGCGACGGAGGTCCTGCGGGATGGGGACGTGGTGACGGTCGATGCCCATCGGGGGCGGGTGTACCTGCCCGGCGCGGAGCCGGGCCGGACGGACGACCGGGCCTCGGGACCCGCCCTCGGTCGGTCCTCGTAGTCTAGCGCGCCGCCGCCAGCTCCTTTAGCAGGGTCGCCGTGGGATGGGCGATCGCCGGCGGGTCCTCGACGTCTCCGAGCCGCAACCGGAACTGCCCCGACTCCCACCCGAAGAGGGCGCGCAGCGCCGGCACGCTGTCGAGGGCCGGGCTCCCGCCGCTCGTCAGCTCGACCTTGACGAGCTCGCCGTCGCGCACCCGGATCTCGCCCTCGAGGTGGTCCTTCCGGAGCTTGATCCAGCCCGTCAGCTTGAGCAGGTGGAAGAAGCGCACGAGGTGGAGCGCGCGGAGCCGCTCGATGACGCCGACGCAGTCCGGCCGGTCGGGCTCGGTCGACGAGAGCGCGGACCAGCGCACGATCGGGACCGTCGCGTCGGGCGGCGCCGGGCGCCGGCCCGCGAGCTCGGACGGCGGGGCCGCGACCGGCGACGGCGACGTCTGGGGCGCCGCGGGCGGGAGGGCCGGCGGCGCCACCCGGAGAGGCGCCGGCCCCGGCGCGGGCGCCGCCTGCAGCCCGGGCGACGAGAACGCGAGCGGGGCGGGCGGCGCGCTCACCGCGAACGGCGGCGGCGTGAAGTCCGCCGACGGCGGCGCCCCCGGCAGGCGCCGGCGCGGGCCGCGCTCGAGGCAGCGCCTCACGCGGAGCGAGAGCTCGTCGAGCTCGAACGGCTTGACGAGGAAGTCGGATGCCCCGAGCTCGAGCGCCTTCTGGCGCGCCTCCCGGTCCTGCCGGGCCGTGACGATGAGGACGGGCATGCGGTCGAGGACGTTGAAGCTCTGGAGCCGCTGGAGGACGGCGAAGCCGTCGACGCGCGGCAGCGTCAGGTCGAGGATCAGCAGGTCGTAGCCGCCCTCGACGCACCGCGCGATCGCCTCGTCGCCGGCGAAGGTCGTGCGGACGTCGTGTCCCTGGCGCGTGAGGGCCTTCCCGAGGACCACGTTGACCGCCAGGTCGTCGTCGCAGACGAGAATGCGGGCCACGCTTCCTGCCCCCCGTTTCCCCCTTAGGCACGGGACCCCGTGCCGGGTGGCCGTGTTCCTACCTGTCTTATCCGTCTTTTCGGGGCGCGCGCAAGGTCCGTAGGTGAAAGGCCGTATCCGCCGGGCGGGCTCAGGCCGGCGACTCGAACGGGGACGTCCGGGCCTGGGGAGCGGCGGCGGGGGCGCCCGGCGCGGCCGCCGCCCCGGGCGCGGGGGCGTGGGCGTCGATCCAGGCGGCGAGGTCGCGCGCGAGGTCGTCGTTCGCCGGGTCGTTGTGGACCTCGTGGTAGGCGCCGTCGTAGATCGCGAGCTTCTTCTCGGGGGCGACCGCCCGCTCGTAGGCCTCGCGCGTGGCCGCCGGGTCGGTCACCCGGTCGCCGCCGCCGTGGTAGAAGAGGACGGGGCACGGCAGGTCGAGCGGGCCCGCGAGCAGGCGCGCGCCCCGGGCCGTGACCTCCGTGTACAGCCGCGGCGTGGCCGTCCGGTGCACGAGCGGGTCCGCGAGGTAGGCGGCGCCCACGGCCTCGTCGCGCGAGAGCCAGCGGACGTCGAGGTCGCTCTTCATCGGGAACCAGGGGACGAGGCGCGAGAGCGCCCGGGCCGCCTTCACCTTGAGCGGCGGGAGGCGGGCGGCGAGCCGCAGCCAGGACGAGCCGGCGACCCCGCCGGCGAGGGCGCGCGCGGCGAGGCGCCGGGAGGCGAGGTAGGAGAGGACGATCAGCCCGCCCATGCTGTGCCCGTAGAGGAAGAGCGGGTCGGCGGGCCGCAGGCGCTGCACGTCGGCGAGGAGGGCGTCGACGTCGTCCAGGAAGTCGTCGAACCGCTCGATGTGGCCGCGCGGACCGTCCGAGCGCCCGTGCCCGCGCGTGTCCACGGCGAAGACGTGGAGCGGCCGCGCCAGCCGGGAGCGCAGCCGGGCGACGATCGGCTCGTAACGCCCCGAGTGGTCGGAGAAGCCGGGCACGATCGCGAGCGACACGCCCGGCGTCTCCGGCCCGAACGGCGGGGGTGGCCTAAAGCCCCGCACGAACAGGCGCCGCCCGCCCGTCGAGTCGATCCACCAGGTCTCGCGATGCGTCGTCTTGTCGTCCACCTTCGGCCCCCCTGCGCGGCGGCACCCGTTCGCCAGCCTCAGACCCTCACCTCGCCCGCGTCCGCGGCCGCCCGCTCGAGCCGCGGGCGCTCGCGCTCGAGGAGCGGGAGGACGACGTCGCGGAGGTACTCGTCCACCTGCTCGGGGGCGCGGCCCACGTGCCGGCGCGGGTCCGCGAGCGCGCGCACCTCCGCGGCGGCGGCCGCGAGGGCCGGGTCCCGCTCGAGCCGCTCGAGGAGGTCGTTCTCCGCCCCCTCCTCGCGGGCGCGGCGGCGCGCCTCCATGGCGTGGACGCGGATGCGCTCGTGGAGCGCCTGGCGGTCGCCGCCGGCGCGCGTCGCGAGCATGAGCGCGTCCTCGGTCAGCATGAAGGGCAGCTCGCGGCGGACGGCCGCGGCGATGACCCGCGGGTAGACGACGAGGCCGCGGGCGACGTTCGTGAGGAGGCGGAGGATCGCGTCCGTCGCCAGGAAGGCGTGCGGCACGGCGAGCCGCCGGTTGGCCGAGTCGTCGAGCGTGCGCTCGAGCCACTGGGCCGCGGCGGTCAGCGGCGCGTTCTGGGCCTCGGCGATGACGAAGCGGGCGAGGCTGCCGATCCGCTCCGAGCGCATGGGGTTGCGCTTGTAGGCCATGGCCGACGAGCCGACCTGCTCGGCCTCGAAGGGCTCCTCGACCTCGCTCAGGCCCTGGAGGAGCCGGACGTCGTTCGCCATCTTCGACGCCGAGGCGGCGACGCCGGCGAGCGCGGCGAGCACGAGGTGGTCGACCTTGCGCGGGTACGTCTGCCCGGAGACGGGGAGCGGGGCGCGGAATCCCAGGCGCTCGGCCACGAGGCGGTCGAGGCGGCGCACCTTCTCGTGGTCGCCGTCGAGGAGGGCGAGGAAGCTCGCCTGCGTGCCGGTCGTGCCCTTGACGCCGAGGAAGGGCATCTCCTCCTCGCGGCGCGCGACCTCGGCGTGGTCGAGGACGAGGTCCTGGAGCCAGAGCGCGGCCCGCTTGCCGACGGTCGTGAGCTGGGCCGGCTGGAAGTGGGTGTAGGCGAGGCACGGCTCGGCCCGCCAGCGCGCGGCGAAGGCGGCGAGGGCGTCGATCGCGGCGAGGAGCAGCCCGCGGACGAGGGCGAGCGCCTCGCGCGCGAGGACGAGGTCGGCGTTGTCCGTGACGTAGGCGCTCGTCGCCCCGAGGTGGATGATCGGGCGCGCCGCCTCGGCCTGCTCGCCGTAGTGGCGGATGTGGGCCATGACGTCGTGGCGCGTGCGCCGCTCGATCTCGGCCGCGCGGGCGAGGTCGACGCGGTCGCGCGCCGCCTCGAGCGCGCGCACCTGCGCCTCCGAGACCGGCAGCCCGAGCTCGCGCTCGGCCCGCGCGAGGGCGATCCAGAGGTCGCGCCAGACGAGGACGCGGCGCCGCGGCGAGAACAGCTCGGCCATCGCCCGGCCGGCGTAACGCTCGACGAGCGGCGACTCGTAGCGGTCGGCGGGCGGCGGACCGGGGTCCGGGCCCGCGCCCGGGCTCGCGCCGGAGGCGTCCATGCGGACCGCCAATATATCGCGCCTCCGGCCATCGCGCGACGGCTTCCAGGTCGCTCGCCCAGCTAGATGGCGAGGGCGGGATGCCCGAAGGGCCGTCCGACCCGTCGCGAGACTTGGACTAGCCGGCGACGAGCCCGATCGCGATCGCGGCGAGCGCGGCGCCGATGAGCGCCCCGGTCGCGACGTGGCGGACGCCCCGGAGGGGGTCGCCCGTGCGGGGCCCGATCCCCGCGGAGACCGCGCGAGGCGGGCGACCCGGGCACCGGCGGCGATCCGCGCCCGGCGGGGGCTTGACGGGGCGGCGTGTGTTTGGTAGACGTTTGGGGAGCGGTGCGTCTCTCCTGGCCGAGGTTCGCATGGCCTGAGCGGAGCGCGCGGAAGCCGAAGCCAAATCCTTGCCGCGCGCTCCGCGGCGGGGGGGGTTCGGGGGGCGGAGCCCCCCGAAGACGAAGACCGGCGAAAAAGGGTGGGAATCTGAAAGATTCACACCCTTTGAGCGTAGCCGCCAAGGCCGCGGCCGACCAGGTCGCCTGCCCGCGAATCCGCACGGGGCGGGCGCCGGGCGGCGAACAACAGCGCCAGCTCGCCGGTCGGGCGGGCGCCGCGCACCCTGGAGGGTACGATCGAGCGCTTCGAGGCCGCCGTCGCGCGCGCCCTGCGCCAAGGCCCGCTCGTCGCGGCGGGCGAGGGCGTCCTCGTCGCCTGCTCCGGCGGCCCCGACTCGACGGCCCTCGCCCTGGCGCTCGCGGCGGTCTCGGAGCGCGAGCGGCTCGGCCTGAGGCTCGTGGTCGGGCACCTCCACCACGGGCTGCGCGGGCCCGAGGCCGACCTCGACCGCGACCTCGCGAGCGAGGTCGCGGCCCGGATCGGGGCGCCCTTCGTCCTGGAGCGGGTCGACCTCCCGGCGCTCCGCGGGGCGCGCGGCGGCCGGCGGGCGTCGCTCGAGGTCGCGGGCCGGCGCGAGCGCTACCGCTTCTTCGTCGAGGCGGCGCGGGCCCGGGGGCTCGGGAAGGTCGCGCTCGGGCACCAGCGAGACGACCAGGTCGAGACCGTCCTCCACCGGATCCTGCGCGGGACGGGGATCCGCGGCCTGGCGGGGATCCCGCGGCGGCGGCCGCTCGCGCCCGGCGGGCCCGTGGCCGTGCGCCCGCTCCTCGACCTCGGGCGGGCGGACGTCGAGGCCTACCTCGCCGCCCGCGGCGCGCGGGCCCGGACGGACCGGACGAACCTCGACCCCGGGCACGCGACCCGGAACCGCCTGCGCCTCGAGGTCCTGCCCGCCCTCCGCCGCGCCTTCCCGGCGGTCGACGAGGCCCTGCTGCGGCTCGCCGGCGCGGCGGCCCTGGCGCGCGCCTGGCTCGAGGCCGACGCCCGGCGCCGGCTCGGGCCCGCCGGGCCCGCGTCGCCGCTCGCGCTCCCGGTCGCCGTCGTCCGCGACGCGCCGCCCGCGGTCCGCCCGGTGCTGCTCGCGCTCGCCCTGGAGGAGGCGTACGGCGTCTCGCCCCTCGCCCGGCACCTCGAGGCGCTGCACGCGCTCTGCGAGAGCCCCCGCAGCGGCGGCTCCATCGCCCTCCCCCGGGGTCTCGTCGCCCGCCGGGAGTACGACCGCCTCGTGATCGAACCCGCGACCGGCCGGCTCCCGCTCGCCCCGCCCGCGCCGGCCCCCACCCCCACCCCGGCCCCCGCTCCGGCCCCCTCCCCCACCCCCGCTCCCGCCCCGGCCCCACTCCCCCTCCCCGTCCCCTCCTCCCTCGACGCCCCCGCCCTCGACGTCACCATCGAGACGCGCCGCCTCGATGCCCTCCCGCCCGGCCCCTGGCCGCCCCGCGACCCGCTCGTCGCCTACCTCGACGCCACCCGCATCGCCGCGGCGGGCCCGCTCTCGATCCGCCGCCCCCGCCCCGGCGACGCCTTCTACCCGGCCGGCGGCCCGGGCCGCCGCAAGCTCCAGGACTTCTTCGTCGACCGGAAGGTCCCGCGCCCGGAGCGGGCCCGCGCGCTCGTGCTCCTCGCCGGGAGCGAGGTCGCCTGGGTCGTCGGACACCGGCTGGATGAGCGCTTCCGGGCGCGGCCGGAGGAGGCGGGCGCGGTCATCTCGGTGCGCGTGGGGCCCCGCGCGGCCGGTCCCCGCGACCGCTGACGGCGGCTACCCGCTACTTCTTCCCGTCGTCGTCGTCCTCGCGCTCGGCGCGCCGGGCGATCGCGACCTCGTAGCGCGGGCCCTTCGTCGCCGCCGGCGCGCCCGGGATCGTCAGGCCCTCGAGGTTGAGGGTCGCCCGCGGGATCGCGCTCGAGTCCAGGTCCGTGCGGTAGAAGAGGACGATGTCCTTCACCTCCCCGGCGGTGACGGCCAGCGTGTGCGTGTCGTGCGGCATGACCGACCGGTCCGGGAGGTCCAGGCGGTTCGCGCCGAGGTCGACGCGGATCGAGTCCTGGCGCTTGTTGATGATCCGGAGCTCGATCCCGATGGTCCCCTTCTGCTCGCCGACGTACGTGATGTCGGTCAGGAAGACCTGGATGCCGTTCTCCTCGCCCAGGTAGTAGCCCGATGCGACGTAGCTCTTCGGCTCGACGATGAACGTCGACTCGTGGGCGCAGCCCGAGGCGCCGGCGCCGGCGCCGGCGAGGACCGCGACGAGGTACAGGGCGACGGACGCGCGCATGCGGCTCCTCCGGTTCCCGAGACGGGCAAGAGCATAGCCGTCCCTCGCCCGGCGCTCAAGGGGACCGTTATTGCGCCGGCCTCCGCGCCGCGGTATTGTCTCAACGCGCATGGAGACCCGGAAGTCGACGGCGGAGACGGTGGCGGAGCTGCTCGCGACCACGGTCGGCGCCGATCCCGCCCGCGTGCGTCCCGACGCCCGGCTCGTCGAGTACGGGCTCGACTCGGCGCGCGCGGTCGACCTCGTGATCGCCCTCGAGGAGGCGTTCGGGATCGAGATCCCGGACGCGGACGCCGCGAAGCTGAAGACGCTCCGCGAGCTCACGGCCTACATCGAGCGGCGACTTCGTCCACCCGGCGACTGACGTGGGGCGCGCCCGCCCGTGACCCTCGAGCTCCAGTTCGGCACCCTCACCGAGGCGCTCTACTTCGAGGCCAAGGTCGCCGGCGAGACGCGCGGCATGACCTTCGTCGACGACCAGGGCGAGGAGGAGCTCGTCACCTACCTCCAGGCGCTCGAGGAGGCGCGCGGCACGGCGGCCGCCTTCCAGCGCCTGGGGATCCGGACGGGCGACCCGATCGTCTTCGTCCTCCCGACCGGGCCCGACTTCCTCTACGCCTTCTTCGGCGCGCTCCTCGCCGGGGCCGTGCCGTGCGCCGTCTCGCCGCCCGGCGGCTTCGGCGACCTCGACGAGTTCGCCGAGCGCGTCGCGGGGGTCGTCCGCTACCTGGGCGCGCCGGCGCTCCTCACGACCCGCGGCCTGCACGAGCTGCTCGGCGCGCGCATCGAGCCCGCCCGCGTGATCGACGCCGGCCTCCTCCGCGTCGACGTCGCCGCCCACGGCGCCTCCGCCTGGCGGCCGGTCGAGCGGCTCCCCGGCGACCTCGCCTACATCCAGTGCACGTCGGGGTCGACGGGCCGGCCGAAGGGCGTCGTCCTCACCCACGAGAACCTGATCTCGAACGTCTACCAGATCGGCTGGGGGCTCGAGTACGGGCCGGCCGACACGCTCGTCACGTGGCTGCCGCTCTACCACGACATGGGGCTCATCGGCTGCCTCATCGGCTCGCTCTACTGGAACATCGACTGCGTCTTCATGTCGCCGTTCCGCTTCCTGCGCCGCCCGATCGAGTGGATGCGGACGATCGCCCGTCACCGGGCGACGGCGACGGTCGCCCCGAACTTCGCCTACCGGCTCGTCACGACGCGGGCGCGGGACGAGGACCTCGTCGGGCTCGACCTGTCCACGCTGCGCGTCGCGCTCTGCGGGGCGGAGCCCATCGACCGGCGCACGCTCGAGGGCTTCGCCGCCCGCTTCGCGCCGTGCGGGCTCCCGCCGACCGCCCCCGCGCCGAGCTACGGCCTCGCGGAGGCGACCCTGGCGGTGACCATGCAGCGGCCCGGGCGCGGCTTCGTCTTCGAGACGGTGAGCCGCGCGGCCCTCACGTCCGAACGGGTCGCGCGCCCGGTCGAGCGCCAGGCGGCGGGGGCCGACGCGGTCGACGTCGTCGGCTGCGGCACGCCCCTCCCCGAGGTGCGGGTACGGGTCGTCGACGAGGAGGGGCGCGCGCTGCCCGAACGGTCGGTGGGCGAGGTCGAGGTCGCGGGCGCGTCCGTGTTCCAGGGCTACTACGCCCACGACGAGGCGACGCGCGCCGCGCTGAGGGTGGAGGGGAGCGGGCGCTGGCTCAGGACCGGCGACCTCGGCTACCTGGCGGGCGGCCAGCTCCACGTCACGGGGCGGCGCAAGGACATCCTGAAGGTCCGCGGCCGGCAGTACTTCCCGAGCGACTTCGAGTGGTCGGCCGAGGAGGTCGGGGGCGTGCGCAAGGGCTGCGTCGCGGCCTTCGGCATCCAGGACGAGGCCGAGGGCACCGAGCGCCTCCACCTGCTCTGCGAGAGCGAGGTCGTGACGGATGAGGAGCGGCGCGCCCTCGCGGCCGCGATCGCCGACCACGTCGCGCGCCGCACGGGGCTCCGTCCGGTCGTCCACCTCGCCCCGCGCGGCAGCGTCCCGAAGACGACGAGCGGCAAGCTCCGCCGCTCGGAGGCGAAGGCGAGGATCGTCGCCGAGCTCGCGGCGGCGGGGGGTTCGAGCGCGGGCGCGAGCACGAGCGCGAGCACGGGCGCGAGCGGGGGGCCCAGCTGAGTCTCACCGAGCGGAATCCGGAGGCCGAGCGCGCCGCCTACCGGCGCCACGCGCGGCCCATGCTGGCCGAGCTGCTCGAGGCGGCGGGGCTCGACGTCGTCTACGTGCGCGCGCTCGGCGACCGCATGTGGTTCGCGGACCCCACCCGCCCGGGCGAGACGGTCGAGGTCCTGGACCTCCTCTCCGGCTTCGGCGCGGCCCTCCTCGGCCACAACCACCCCGAGGTCGTGGCCCGCGCCCGGGCGCTGCTCGACGCCCAGGCGCCGTTCCACGCCCAGGCGAGCGTCCGCGGGCTCGCGGGCCGGCTCGGCGAGCGGCTCTCGCGGGCCGTCGGGCGCGCGACCGGCCGCGAGTACGTCGTCACGCTGGCCTCGACCGGCGCCGAGGCCGTCGAGGCGGCGCTCAAGCACGCGGAGCTCGAGGCGGCGAAGCGCGCCGAGCGGCTCGTCGCGCGGATCGTCGACGCCGAGCGGGACGTCCGGCTGCGCTTGAAGGACGGGACGGCGACGATCCCGGGCGGGCTCCTCGCGCGGGCGGAGCGGGCGCTCGACGTCCCCCACGTCGAGGACCTCGACGCCCTCGCCTTCGAGCTCGCGCGCCGCGCGGCCCGCGTGGTCGAGACGCCGCCGGCCTTCGTCGCCCTCGAGGGCTCGTTCCACGGGAAGACCCTCGGCGCCCTCTCGCTCACGCACCGCAAGGTCTGGCGGCGGCCCTGGCTGCGCATGCTCCAGCGGGCCCGCTTCGTCCCGTTCGCCGACGCGGCCGAGCTCGAGCGCATCTTCGCGGACGAGACGGAGACCCTCTTCGCGCTCGCCGTCGACGACCGGGGCGAGGTCGGCCTCGCGCCGCACCCGCACGTCAACATCTCCGCCGTCCTCGTCGAGCCGATCCAGGGCGAGGGCGGGATCCGCGAGGTGCCGGCGGCGTTCCTCGCCCGCGCCCGCGAGCTCGCCGACCGGGCCGGCTGCCCGCTCGTCCTCGACGAGATCCAGTCCGGCATGGGCCGGACGGGCACGTTCCTCGCCTCCGAGGCGCAGGGCGTGCGCGGCGACTACTACACGCTCGCCAAGTCGCTCGGAGCGGGGCTCGGCAAGGTCGCGGCCCTGCTCGTCGACCGCGGGCGCTACGTCCGCGAGTTCGGCTTCCTCCACACGACGACGTTCGGCGAGGACGACCACGGCTCGGCCCTCGGGCTCGCCGCCCTCGACCTCATCGAGCGCGACGGCGGCGCCCTCCTCGAGCGCTGCCGCGCGGTCGGCGAGCGCACGATCGCCCGCCTTCGCGACGTCGCCGCCCGGCACCCGCGCGCGATCCGCGACGTGCGCGGGCGCGGCCTCATGATCGGAGTCGAGCTGGCGCCGCAGGACGGCTCGCCGAGCACGGCGATCCGCGTCCTCTCGGAGCAGGACCTGCTCGGGCCGTTCGCCGCCGGCTACCTCCTGCACGAGGAGCGGGTGCGGGTCGGGCCGGCGGTCTCGCAGTACTGCACGCTCCGGGTCTACCCGACGCCCTACGCAGCCGACGCCGACATCGAGCGGATCGGCGCCGCCTTCGAGCGGCTCGCGGCCGTGCTCGAGGCGGGGGACGGCCACCGGCTGCTCCGGGGCGCGGCCGGGGCCGGGCGGCCGGGCGACGCGACGGCACCCCGCGTCCACCCGCCTCCGCCTCCGGCGCCGGGGCCGGTCGAGGGCGCCCGCCGCGTGGCCTTCATCGGCCACTTCGTCGAGGCCGACCACCTCGGCCTCTGGGACCCGACGCTCGCCCCGCTCGGCCCGGCCGAGCGCGAGCGGATCCTCGACCGGGCGCGCCGCGTCCTCGACCCGTTCGTCAACGACCGCCTGGTCATCCGCTCGGCGACGGGCGCCGCGGTCGAGCTCTTCTCGATCGGCCTGCCGTTCACCGCCGCGCAGGCCCGGGACGCTTTCCGGACGGGCGACTCCGGCTGGTGCCTCGACCAGGTCGAGGACGCCGTCGCCCTCGCCCGCGAGCTCGGCGCGGCCGCGATCGGCTTCGGCGGCTACTCGTCGATCGTGACCGACAACTGCCGGGCGATCGTCGACGACCGGATCGCCCTGACGAGCGGCAACTCGTTCACGGTCGCGGCCGGGCTCGAGGGGCTCCTCGCGGCCGCCCGCGCCGCCGGGATCGACCCGGCGCGCGCCCGGCTCGGCGCGGTCGGCGCCGCCGGCAACATCGCCTCGACCTTCTGCGAGCTCGCCGCCGACGCGGTCCCGGCGATCGTCCTCATCGGCCGGCCGGGCGCCGAGCGCCGGCTCCGGCGCATCGCCGCGCGGATCGCGGAGGTCGCGCGCGAGCGCGGGCGCACCCCGCCCGAGGTGACCGTCGAGTCGGACCTCGCCGCCGTCTCGACCTGCGACCTCGTCGTCACGTCGACGAACGCGGCCCGGCCGATCCTCCTCCCCGAGCACTTCCCGCCCGACCGCCCCGTCGTCGTCTGCGACGTCGCCGTCCCCCACGACACCGACCCGCGCGTCGCCCTCGAGCGCCCGAACGTGCGCGTCATCGCGGGCGGGCTCGTGCGCCTGCCGTTCGGCCAGCGCCTCGCCGTGCGCGGCCTGCCGCTCGAGCCGGGCCAGGTGTACGCGTGCCTCGCCGAGACGCTCCTCCTCGGGCTGACGGGGATCGGCGAGCCCTTCTCCTACGGCCCGCTCGTCCCCGAGAAGGTGCGGAGGATCGCGGCCCTTTCGCGCCTCCACGGCTTCGAGGTCGACGTCGCCCTCGAGAAGTCGGCGGCGCCGACCGGGCCCTCGCGGTAGTTGCCCCGTTCCCCGGGGCGCTGTACTCTCCAGTCGTGTCCGGGCTCGTCTGGCCACGCGATCCGCCCTCGCTCCACTGGAACGCCCCGGGCGTCGAGCGCAAGGCGACGCCCGCCGGCGGCCGGCCGGGGCCGCGCCCGTCGACGCCGGCGCCGGAGAAGCCTCGCGAGGGCCCGCCGCGGGCGGAAGGCGGCGCCGCCGACGACGCCTTCGCCCGAGCGATCCCGGCGGGGACCGTGCTCGCGGACCGCTACGCGGTGCGCGCCGCGCTCGGCGGCGGCCCGCACGGCGCCGTCTACCGGGTCCTCGACCGGGTGCGCGACCGCGACGTGGCGCTCAAGGTCATCCTTCCCTCGCGCTTCGCCCGCGCCGGGCCCGGCGCGGCGGAGCGCTTCGCGAGCGAGGTCGGCGCGGCCCTCGACCTCGCCCACGAGCGGATCGTGCGGATCTTCGACGTGGGCGTCGACCGGGCGACCGGCCTCCGCTTCTTCACGATGGAGCTGCTCGAGGGGACGACGCTCCGCCGCCGGCTCGACGACCAGCGGCGGCGCGGCGGGCACGCCGACCCCGAGTGGGCGCTCGAGGTCGGGCGCCAGCTCTTCCAGGCGCTGGCCGCCGCGCACCGCCGGGCGACGCCGCACGGCGACCTGAAGCCGGAGAACGTCCTCCTCCTCGCCCGGGCGCCGGACGAGCCGCCGGCCGTCAAGGTCCTCGACTTCGGCGGGGCCGCCCTTTGCGGGGGCACCGGTTCGGGGGGCGGTCCGGCCGCCTGCTACGTGGCCCCGGAGCTCACCGTCGGCGGCGGGGCGGCGCCCGACGCGCAGAGCGACGTGTACTCGGCCTCGGCGGTCCTCTACGAGGTCCTGACCGGCGAGCGGCCGATCGGGCGGTTTCCGGCCCCGGGCGAGATCCGCCGCGACCTGTCGCCGGCCGTGGACGCCGCCGTCCTCCGCGGGCTCGAGGCGTCGCCGGCGCGCCGGTTCGCGTCGGCGGCCGAGGCGCTCGCCGCCCTCGACGCCGCCGAGGAAGGCGGGGCGCGGGAAGGACGCGGCCCGAGCGGCGGGCGGCGGACCGCGCTCGTGGCCGGCGCGATCGCGGGCGTGCTGATCCTCGGGGGCGGGGCCGTCGCCGCCGCGGTGGTGCTCCCGAAGCGCGCGCGCGCCGAGCGCCTCCGCGCCGCCGTCGCCGTCGCGACGCCGCCGGAGCGCGTCGCGGCCCTGCGCGCGTTCCTCGAGCGCTACCCGGGAGACCGCGAGGGGGCGACGGCGCTCGAGTCGGCGCTCCGGGACCTCACCGACGCGAGCCGGCGCGAGGCGGTCGCGCCCCTCGACACCGCCTTGCGGATCGCCCGGCTCGAGGCCTTCCTGCGCGACCACCCGGGCGACGCCCGGGCGACGGCCGCCCTCGGCGCGTCGCGCGCCGCCGCTCGTCTCCGCCGGCTCGCCGAGGCGGTCGCTCCGGCCGACCTCGCGACCCGCGTCGACAAGCTCGAGCCCCTGGCGGCGGAGCACGCCGACGACCCGGGGATCAAGCCCGTGGCCGAGGCCACGTCCGAGGCCTTCCGCGTGGTGGTCTGGCGGCAGGTCGCCCTCGAGATCGCCCGGGGCGAGCCCGACATCGAGCGGCGCGTGAAGGCGCTCGAGGCGCACCTGGCCCGCCACCCCGGCCACGCCGAGGCGGAGGCCGAGCTCGACCGCGCCCGCACCGACCTGGCCTTGCGCGACCTCCGCTTCATCGCCGCCATCACGGCGCCGACGGCGGCCGACAAGGTCCGTCTCCTCGAGTCGTACGTGCGGGACTACCCGACCGACGCGGCCGGAAGCACGGCCCTCGCGGCGGCGCGCCGCGAGGCCGACGACGCCGGAAGGCGGCGGCGGCTCGAGGACGCGGTCGGGGCCGAGACCCCCTCGCTCGCGATCGAGCGCCTGACGGCCTACCTGCGCGACTACCCGGACGACCCCGATGCCCGGACGAGCCTCGCCGTCGCCCACGGCATGCGCGCGATCGAGCGCCACACGGCCGGCGACCTCCGGGGCGCGCTCGGCGACGCCGACACGGCCGTGGGCCTCGCCCCGGCGCTGTACGAGGTGCACGCGGTCCGGGCCAAGGTCCGGTCCGAGTCGGGCGATGTGGCCGGCGCGATCGCCGACTGGAGCGAGGCGATCCGCCTCCACCCGGGCGACGCCGAGCTGCACTACCAGCGGGGCGTGCTCCACGGGATCGCCGGGCGCTTCGCGGACTCGATCGCCGACCTCGACCGCGCGATCGCCCTCGAGCCCGCCCGCTTCATGGCCTGGGCCGGGCGCGGGATCGCGAAGCTCCGCTCGGGCGACGCGGCCGGCGCGGTCGCCGACGAGACCGAGGCCATCCGCCTGAAGCCCGACTGGGCCGACGCCTACGTCTACCGCGGCACGGCCCGCGAGCTCTCGGGCGACGTCGACGGCGCGATCGCCGACCACACGCGGGCCCTCGCCCTCGACCCGCGCTCGGCCCGCGCCCACTACAACCGCGGTAACGCCCGGGTCCGCAAGCGCGACCTCGAAGGCGCGCTCGCCGACTTCGAGGCGGCGAAGCGCCTCGACCCCGCCCACCCCGACGCGGGCGCGGCCGTCGACGCCGTCCGCCGCGCGCTCGGGCGGTGAGCCGGCAAGAGGCCCACGGGGCTCGGAGCCCGAGACTCAGGCCTCCGCCCTCACCCGCCGCACGCGCCCGAGGAGCACGGCCTCGCCGCGCTCGAGGAAGCGCGCGCTCTTCGGGCGGATGAGCCACGCCTCGAGCGCCTCCCGCGACGGCAGGGCGTAGAGCGAGCGCGGCCGCGCCCGCCGCACGACCGGCTCGCCTTCGTGCGGGAAGACGCGCCGCGCCTCGCCGGCCGCCCAGCGGAGGAGCGCCGGCTCGGAGGGGAACGTCAGGACCTCGCCCGCGGGCGTCTCGATCCGGAGCACGGGGTGCCGCCGGGCCTTGCCGCGCGGGCTCGCGCCCGGCCGGCGGTCGCGGGCGGCGGGCCGGCCCCGGCGTGTCGCCTGGCGCCTCACGGGCGGAAGCCTACCCGATCGGCTCGCGCGCGGCGAGGGGCGAGCTTCCGCGGGCCGCCGGCGTTTGGTAAAAGGGCCGGGTGCCCGTCGTCCGCCGCTCGAGCCTCGACAAGGCCGTGGTCTTCGTCCCGACCGCCTCGGTCGAGGTGCTGGTCGCCGACCGGGACGAGCGCGTCCACGAGGCGGCGCGGGCGGCGCTCGGCGACGTGCTCGTCGCGGGGCGCGGCGTCGCGCTCAGGCACGCGCGGACGCTCGACGAGGCGCTCGCCCGGGTCGAGGGCGCGGCGCTCGTGATCGTCGAGCGCGACCTCGGCGCCGAGGCCGTGCTCGCGCGGCTGAGGGAGGGGCTCGGCGACCGGCTCGCGCGCGCGGTCGTGCGCGTGCGCGCCGCCGACGCGGCGGCCCTCCCGGACGAGGCGTTCCTCGAGCGGCACGACGTCGACGGCATCCTCTCGCAAGACGACCTCGCGCCCGTGCGCCTCTACGCGATGGCCCGGGCGCTCCTCGCCGCCCACGCCAACTCGCGGGCGATGCTCGAGCAGATCGAGGGCCTGCGCACGATCGCCGAGTCGCTCTCGACGGTCTCGACGCGGGCCGCCCTCGAGGTCGTCCTGCGCTCCCTCGTCGAGGAGATCGCGGCGAGCGGTCTCACCCACGACTACCTCTGCGCGCCGTTCGTCGACGAGCTCGACGCGCCGGACGCGCTCGTCCTCGGGGGCGGGGCGCTCGCCGGCGCGGACCCGGCGGCGGCCGTGCGCGCCCTCGCCCGCGACCTGGGCCCGCTCGACGGCGCGGTCGCGCTCCGCGACGGCCGCGTCGTCTTCCCGCTCGGCGCGAGCGGCCTGCTCGCCTTGAGGCCCGCCGGACCGCTTCCGGACCGGGTCCTCGCCCTGGTCGAGGTCCTCGGCCACAAGCTCGAGATCGCGCGCCGCAACGTCGACCTCGCCCGCAAGCTCGAGCGCGAGCGCGAGGCCGCCCGCGAGATCTACCACGAGCGCATGGCCGTCCTCGGCCGCCTGGCCGCGAGCCTGGCCCACGAGCTGAACACGCCGATCGGCATCGCCGTGCACGCCGCCTCCCTCGTCCTCGAGTACGAGGCGGCGCTCCGCGCGGCCGTCTCCGCCGAGGACGGACGCGCGACCCTCGACGACCTCCGCGAGGCGAGCGGCCTCATCGCCCGCAACCTGGCCCAGGCCGCGGCGCTGATCCGCAGCTTCAAGAGCATGGCCGTCGACCAGGCCGCCGACCAGGTCGAGACGTTCGAGCCGGCGAAGGTCGTCGCCGAGACCGTCCACGCGCTCGAGCACGTGCTCAAGAAGAAGGGCCAGCGCGTGAGCCTCGCGGTCGCGGGCGACGCCGCCCGCCTCACGAACAACCCCGGCATGCTCTCGCAGGTCGTCCAGAACCTGGTGACGAACGCGTCCGTCCACGGCTACGCCGGCGGTCCGGGCGAGATCGCCGTCCGCGCGCGCTCGACCGCCGACGCCTTCGAGCTCGAGGTCGAGGACCGCGGCGCCGGCATGGACGAGCGCGGGGCGCGCCGCGTCTTCGAGCCGTTCGTCACGACCGCCAGGCACCGCGGCGGCAGCGGCCTCGGGATGTCGATCGTGTACCACATCGTGACCCAGTCCTACGGCGGCGAGATCGCCGTCGACAGCGCCATCGGCCGCGGCACGCGCTTCCGCGTCCGGTTGCCGCTCGAGCGCCCCGCCCCCGAGCCCGGCCCCGTCGCATGACCGCCCCCCCGGACGACGGCCTCCCGATCGCCGAGGACACGGGCGTCCTCGAGGACCTCTTCGAGACGCCGCGCTTCCTCGTGCCCGACCACGCGGCCGGCGTCGCGCCGTCCGGCCGGTACTCGTGCGCGTTCTGCGGCGTCGGCGACGGCGGCGTCGTGTCGTACAAGCGCACGTCCGAGGCGGCGATCCCGGCGACCGCTTCCGGCCGCTACCCGACGGTCATGAGCGTCCTCGAGACCGTCGTCCGCGAGGCGACGCCGACGGCCGGCTGCATCAAGCTCAAGACCTCGCTCGGCCGCCAGCGTCCGGTCTTCCCGATCCACCTGGCGCCGAGCGCCCTCGAGGGCGGGCCCGGCGGCCGGCGCCGGCGGATCTCTTACGACGAGGCCGTCGCCCGGCTCGCCGACCTCCTCCTCGCCCACCGGCCGCCGCGCGCGCGCACGCTCGTCTACGCCTGCGGCCAGGTCGACTACTTCGCCATTTTTGCTTTTCAGGAAGTGTTCCGCCTCCTCGGCGTCCGCAACCTCGCCGGCAACGCCGAGCACTGCTTGAACGCCGGCGCCGTCCACAACGAGATCCTGACCGGCCAGGAAGGGCCGTGGCTGACGATCGACCAGGGCCTCGACGGCCCGTCCCGCCTGCACCTGCTGAACGGCTGGAACGGCCTCATCACCCATCCGCCCGCCTTCCACCGGCTCCTCAAGCGGAAGGAGCTCGACGCCTACCTCGTCGAGGTCGCCGTCACCGAGTCCGCGAAGGCGCTCGCCGCCCGCCTCGGGCCCGAGCGCGTGCTGCTCGTGCGCGCCGGCTCGGACCCGCACCTCGCCCTGGCCGTCGCCCACGAGCTCCTCGGGCGGCACCAGGGGGCCGTCGACCGGCGCTTCGTCGAGCGCTTCGCCGACCGCGCCGCCTTCGACGCCTACGTCGCCCTGGCCGCGTCCGACCGCTTCGCCCCCGAGCGCGTCGCCTCGCGCATCGCCCCCGAGCCCACGTACGTCGAGCGCCTGCGGCGGGCGATCCCGGAGATCGCGGCGACGCTCGCCCGGCCGGAGACGGTGCCGATCCACATCCCGTCCGTCGGCCTCTCCCAGACGAAGGGCGCCGTCGCCCACTGCCTCTGGGGCAACCTGCTCGCGCTCGCCGGCAAGTACGGGCTGCGGCCGGACGGGAACCCGGCCGGCGGGACGCTCCGCATCCCGGGGCAGGTCGACGCCGAGACGGAGGTCCAGGGCCTCTCGCGCCGCGGCTTCATGGGGCGGATCAAGGTCGACGCCGCCGGCGCGGTCGAGGCCGCGCGCCGGATGGGGCTGCCGGACGACGCCTACGCCGTCGCCCTCGGCGACGCGCCGGTCGCCGCCCTCGACTACTCCGACCCGCGGCCCGAGACCGAGCGCGAGCTCTTCCTCTGCTTCGGCACCCAGTTCGAGTCGAACATGCCCGGGCGCTCGCGCTGGATCCGGAAGCTCGAGGCGCCCGGGACGACGCTCGTCGTCGTCGACCCCATCCCGGACCCCTACTCGCTCGCGCGGGCCGCGCTCGTGATCCCGTCGCCGCCCCACGCCGCCGCCGCCAAGCTCTACCAGAACGGCGAGTGGCGGCTCACCGTGTCCGTGCCGCAGAAGCGCGCCGCGCCCGAGACGCGCACGGACGCGACGATCGTCTACGACGCCGCCGCCTCGATCGCGCGGCGCCTCCGCGAGGACGCGGGCGCCCGCGCCGCCCACCCGGACCTCGCCCGGCACGCCGACTCGGGCTACCTGCGCGCGCGCTTCGAGCCGCCCGAACGGGGGGGCGGGCTCCCGCGCGTCGACGGCGAGGTCGGCCGGCCCGCCCTCTGGGAGCGCGTCCTCGCCTACATGGACGCGGGCCCGGGACGGACCGGCAAGCTCTACTGCCGCCCCGAGCACGAGGACGGGCGCCCGGTCGCGTGGGCCGAGCTGCTCGAGCGCGGGTCGGTCGTCTACGGCGGCGTCGGGCGGACGCGCTTCAGGCTCGACCCCGACGACCCGGCCTGCACGCCGTTCCGCGACATCTACGGGCGGCCCGGCCGCTTCCGCTTCTTCCTGCCGACGGAGGCGGACCTCGCGCTCCCCGAGGGGATCGTCCTCAACAGCGGGCGCTCGACGCTCCAGGACGACCCGGCGCGCATCCGCTTCGCCGTCGCCACGTTCAACTCCGGGAAGGCGACGCCCGCCGTCGACATGCCCGACGAGAACCCGCTCCACGTCTCGATCCCGCTCGCCGCCCGCCTCGGCCTCGAGACGGGCGGGCGCGCGCGCGTCACGAACGTCGAGACGGGCGAGTCGCTCGCGCTCCCGGTCGTCGTCTCCGACCGGGTGAAGGGCGACGCCTGCTACGCGAGCTTCCACAAGTCGCGGGCCGAGGTCGAGCGCGGCCTCTACCTGAACGCGCTCACGTCGCACACGGGGCGCTGCCCGTACACGTCGCAGTCGAGCTTCAAGGCGACGATCGTCCGGATCGAGCGCCTGACGGAGGAGAACAGGTGAGCGAGAAGCCCCACCGCATCCTCGTCGTCGACGACGAGCCCGACGTCCTCGCCGTCACCCGCCTCGGCCTGAAGGGGCTCAGGTACGGCGGCCGCGGCGTCGAGCTCGCCGGCGCCGCGTCCGGCCGGGAGGCGGTCGAGGCCGTGCGCGCGCGCCCCGACACGGCCGCGATCCTGCTCGACGTCGTCATGGAGACCGAGACGGCCGGGCTCGACGCCTGCCGCGCGATCCGCGGCGACCTCGGCAACGCCTTCGTCCGCATCCTGCTGCGCACGGGGCAGCCCGGCGTGGCGCCCGAGAAGCGGACGATCGAGGAGTTCGACATCGACGGCTACCTCCCGAAGGCCGAGCTCACGTCGAACCGGCTCTTCGCCGCCGTCCGGACGGCGATCAAGGCCTACGAGGAGCTGGTCGAGCTCGACCGCCACCGCTCCGTCCTCGCCTCGCTCCACCAGTCCGTCGCCGCGCTCCACGCGTACGAGCCGCTCGACGTGACGCTCCGCCGCGTGCTCGAGATCGCCGTCGAGCTGGCGCCGGCGGCCCTCGCCCACCTCGACCTGGCGACGTTCGACGAGAGGGGCGACCCGCGCGAGTTCACCGTGAGCCTCTCGACCGATCCCGACCGCGCGCGCGCGGAAGCGGCCTTGAAGGCCGCCTCGGAGCGGCTGCGGGCCGACGCGTCCGCGTCCGCGGGGCGAGGCCCGGGACCGTTCGGCGACGGCTTCCTCGTCCCGCTCACCCTCCACCGCGAGCTCGGCCGCGGATGGGTCTACCTCGAGCGGCCTCGGCTCGACGCGATCGCCGAGAAGGCCCTGCCGCTCCTCGCCGCCCATGCCTCGAACGCGCTCTACGCGGCCATCGCCCAGGAGCTCCTGGCCCGGCGCGCGGGGCCGTTCTTCGACTCGCTCAGCGTGTGAGAGACCGCCCGCGATGACCGACGAGGTCGAGCTGCCGGACCACGGCTCCTGCTACATCTGCGGGTCGCAGAACCCGAGCGGCCTCGGCATCCGCTTCCGGCTCCGGGATGGCGTGGTCTCGGCCCGCTTCACGCTCGACGAGCGCCAGCAGGGGCCGCCCGGCCACGCCCATGGGGGCTGCGTGACCGCCGTCCTCGACGAGGCGATGGGCGCGGCCGTCTGGTACGCCGGTCACCCCGTCGTCGCCGGGCGCCTCGAGGTCGAGTTCCGCAAGCCCGTCCCCCTCGGGGTCTCGCTCCTCGCCGAGGCCCGCATGGTCTCGCGGTCCGGTCGCAAGTGCCAGGCCGAGGCCACGCTCGCCCTCCCCGACGGCGCGATCGCGACGCGCGCGAAGGGCCTCTTCATCGAGGCCCCGCACATCTTCGAGGGGAAGCCGTACGCGCCGAGGCTGTGAGGGTCCGGCGGGAAGACGTGACGTCGCCGACGCGCGGGGGTCGGGAGAGCACTTGATCCCGCATCCGCCCGACACTACCCTTGGACTGGACGGCGCCGAGCGGACAGGCGACGCGTAGTGCCCACGAGGTTCGGGGAGGGCCCCATGAGCGGCATCGGCGGCTACGGCGAGGCGCCGGCGACCCCGAGCGCGAGTTACGCGACGAGCCGGGACGAGGCCGTCCTCGGCGAGACCCCGACGGCCGGCGCGGAGCCCGCGGCCGCAGCCGGGGGCGCGCCGGGGGTCTGGTGCCCGAGCACCGACGCCGCGACGGTCCTCGAGTGGGTGCGGAAGCTCTCCGACGAGGAGATCGACCGGATCCTCTTCAACCGGACCCTCCCTCCGAGCGACGCCGAACGCACGGCCCTCGAGGTCGAGCGCAGGGAGCGCACGGCCGTCGAGGCGCCCGCGCGCGCCGAGCGCGACATGGTCGACGCGATCTTGCGGGCGAAGGTCGAGGAGGGAGGCGAGCGGGCGGCGGCACCGGCCGCGCCGCGGCCCGGGGCGGACCCGGCGCTCGTTCGCGCGCTCGAGGCCGAGCTCGACCGCATGCTCGACCCCGGCCAGGACATCGCGAAGTGGGACGACTACGCCTTCCGCGACGAGATGCGGTGGCATCGCCTGGGCCAGGGGAAGCCGCTCGTCGCGAAGCTCCTCGCTCTGCCTGGCACGCCCGAGACGGCGAGGCTCAAGGCCAAGTGGCTCGAGGTCGCCGGCAGGTTCGTCGAGACCCACCGTGCCTCGGGGATCTTCAGCAGCGGGCGGAACTCGATGTACAACAGCATCCAGCTCGCGCCCCTCCGCGAGATCATGGCGAAGGTCCTCGCGAGCGACCCCGCGGGGATCATCGACCGCTTCGACGACACCGACGTCGACCCGACGGGCAAGGGGAAGTTCGTCCCCCTCATGAGGGCCATGCTCGACGGCTCGAACGGCGTCCCTTTGACCGAGAGGGAGGCGGGCGAGAGGGTCCGCGAGTCGCTGGGCCGGGCCGTGGCCGAGCTGGCAGGCCCGCTCGCGGGGCTCAAGGACGCGGAGATCAACCCCGCGAGCGAGGAGCGCATCCACAAGCAGGCGTCCCTCCTCGGCTACCTGCTCGGCGGGACGCAGGCCGGCTACGAGAAGGCCTTCACGGACGACGTCGCACGCCGCAAGGAGCAGGCGGAGCTCTTCAAGTCCGTCCTCGACCAGGCCACCGGCCGGCTGCCCGGGAGCGCGGCCGCCGTCAAGGTCGTGAACGCCCTCATCGGCAAGGCGGCCGACGAGGCCGTCGACGCGGAGACCGCGCGCGCCTACACGGCCATGACCTCGGGAATCAAGGACCTCCAGGGCTTCTACCGGCGCGCGATCGACGCCGACCGGAACTACCGCCTGAACAACCTCATCCTGCCGCTCTACGACCACGTCCTCGGGCAGAGCCGCGGGCCGACGAGATAGGCCCGCCCTGTCGCCGCGCCTCTACCTCCCCACAACGACCACGGCGACGACCTTCCCCGCGGGCGAGAGGTAGACCTCGATCGTGTCGTCGTCCTCGGCCTCGCGGTCGGCGAGGACGACGCAGCGGCCGCCGCCCGGCAGCACGGCGTCGAGGCCGAGCGCGAGCGCGTCGGCGCGCGAGATCGGGCGCTCGGCGGCGACCCTCGTCCACCGGTCGCTCCCGATCTCGACGCGCAGGCCGGCGAGCGCGTCGGCGAGGGCGTCCGCCGCCCGCGCGAGCTCGAGCTTCCCGTGCTTGCGGCCGCCGGACGGCCTCTCCTCATCCTGGCGGAGGGCGAAGGGGGTCGCGGCCATCGAGGCGATGCCCGGCTCGCCGGCCATGAGCCCGGCGTAGAAGCGCAGCGCGAGCTCGGCGCTGCCGGTCGCATCGCGCGGCTCGCGCGGCTTCAGCGCGCGCACCGCGCCCGGCGCCGCGCGCTCGCAGCGGTCGAGCAGGGCCTTCCAGAACGACTCCGCCATCTCCGCCGGGCCCTCGGCGCGAACGAGGACGACGACGTTGGCGGCGCGGACGACGCCGTGGACGCTGGCGTCGTCGCCCGCGATCCGCACGTCCTTCTCGTAGGCGGCGCCGGCGATCGCGGCGTCCTCGAGCCGGGAGGCGCGCACGTCGACGAAGCCGCGCTCGGCGAGGTAGCGGACGTCGAGCCGCTCGAGGCGCGCGCCGCCCGGAGGCAGGGGCCAGCTCAGGCCCGATGACTTGCCGCGACCATCGAGGCCCGTGCACCAGGGAAGGTCCCTCGGCTCGGGGAGCACGTCCTCGAGCGATACGAGCCTCTCCCCCGCGGCCGGTCCCACGCGCCGCGCGTCGCGCGTGTCGCGGCAGCGGGCGAGCGTCTCGTCGACGAAGCGCTCGAACCAGGCGATGACGTCGGCGCGGAGCTCCCCGTCGGGCGTCGTGACGATGCTGCGCTCGACGTCGATCGTGACGGCCTTCGCGCCCCCCGCGGCGACCCAGGCGGCGTGCCAGCCGGCCCCCACCTCCGCCCCCGGCGAGAGGGTGATGAGCCGGATCACGATCGTGCCTCCGGGCCCGCGGTAGACCATCGACACCTTCGCCGCGTTCTCCGGGCTGACCGCCTGCAGGTCGCCCGCGCCGGGGCTCTCGCCGCGCGTCTCCACGAGCTCGAACCCCCGCGGCAGGAACGCCCGCGGGACGGCCAGCACGTCGGCCCGTACCTCGGGGCCGTCCGGGCTGCGCTCGGACTCGACGTCGCCCGAGCCGGCTCGCTCGCATCGCTCGCGGAGGGCGGCAAAGAAGGCATCGTCCACGAGCCAGAGGGAGGACCGCTTGATCCAAAAGACGAGGTTCCGCGCCCGGAGGACGTCGTAGCGATCGCCGGCGGTCCTCGCCGCCGCCTTCCTCGACTCGGAGGCGTGGAAGGCGCGAGCCTGCTCGACCGTCGCGAACGCGAGGGCGTGCAGCTCCAAGGCCGTCCTCCCGGTGCCGTAGCGGCTCTCGAGTCGCTCGACGAGGCCGCGCTCGTGGCCGGGCGGGAGCTTCTCCGCCCGGAGGACCTCGTGCTTCCAGCACCACGGCAGCTCCTCGGGCGGCGGGACGACCTCTTCCAGCGCGAGGACCAGGGAGCGCACGCGCCTCGCACCCCGCGTGTCGGCGCAGCGCGCGAGCTCGTCCTCGACGGCTCGCTCGACCGAGGCCGCCGCCTCCTCGGCGATGAGGCCCTCGACCGAGAGAGCGACGAGCTTGTCCCCCGCCCGCCAGACGGTGCGCGCGCCGCCCAGCACGATGGCGTCGGCGTCGCCGCCCGTGTAGAGCCGGACGTGGACCGTGCCGCCCGCGCCCTCGTGGCGCGCGTGCCAGTGCCAGCGGGCGTCGCCGGTGCCCGGACGCGGCTCGCTCTTCCACTCGATCGCCGCGAACCGGAGGCCGCCCGCGAGCAGGCGGTCGGGCATGCAGATCCTTGCGCCGAGGAAGCGGAGCGGCTTCAGGAACCGCTCCGAGCGCGCCGCGCCCGGGGCGGCGCGCTCGCAGCGCGCGAGCAGCGCCCGCCGGAAGGCCTCGGCGGCCTCGCCCGTCGTGCTCCGGTCCTCGACGGAGATGACGACGTTGCGGACGAGGAAGACCTCGAACGGCTCCTCGTCCCCCGTCACGAGCATCCACTTGCGCCACGCGCCGTAGGCCGCCTCGGCGGCCGCCGCCGCCCCGTAGCGGAAGAGCCGGACGTCCAGCAGGCGCTGCTCGCGGACCTCCCGGGCCTGGAAGTGGCCCCACTCGACCGCTTCGTGGCCCATGAGCTTCGCCGCCGCCTCCGGCAGGGTGTCCGATGGCTTCAGCGTCTCGCCGCTGCGCCGCTCTCGGGCGATCGCCACGGCGTCCAGGACCTCGACGGCGGCGACGGGCAGCCACGCCGGCATCTCGCCGGCGCGCGGCAGGACGTCCGCGATCTCGAGGAGCATCTCGCGCGGCGCGACCCGCTTCGCGTCGCGCGTGTCGGCGCAGCGCGCCAGCTCGTCCTCGACGAAGCGCTCGAAGAAGGCGACGGCGTCGGCCGGGACGTCGCCCGCGACGGTGAGCGTGACGGCCTTCTCGCCGGCGCGCCAGGCGGTGCGGAAGGTGCCGAGGTCGGCGCCGGCGCCGCGCACGAGGCGGAGCTCGACCGACCCCGGGGCGCCGCGGTAGACGTACCCGCCCTCCCCGGCCTCCTCGCCCTCGAGACCCGCCGGGAGCCAGAAGTCGGGCACGAGCAGCCGGCGCGCGCGGAACTCTGGTTCGATCGGGAGCCGCTCGGCGCGGACCTCGCCGGCCGCTACCCGCTCGAGCCGCGCGACCAGGGCCTTCCGGGCCGACTCGTAGGCCATGGGCGTGACGCCGTTGTCGAGGAGCGCGGCCACGACGCGCCCGGCATGAAGGAGCTCGGTGGCGTCGTCCTTGGGCCGGCCGCTCTTCCACGGGCGCAGGGCCTCGCGCCTCAGCCCCCGGGCACCCGCCTCGGCGTCCGCCGAGGTCTCGTAGACGTGAACGCTGAGCAGCAGCTTCGCGCGCTCGCGGCCGCCGAGCACGCCGATCTCGCGCAGCCCGCCCGCGGCGTCGATGAAGTTCGCGTTCTCGGGCTCGGTCGGGGCCTTCCGCGCCCGCTCGAGCATGGCCCGGATCTGAGCCGGCCCGGCCACCTGCGACTGCACCTCGACGAAGCACGCCGGCAGGTCCTCCCTCTGCGGCAGCAGCGCCTCGGCTAAGACCGGCTCGACGAACTCGATCCGCCGGACGTCCGCCTCACGGATCTCGCGGAGGGCACCGCCGACGTCGATGCGGTACACCCGCTCGCCGAAGCCGAGCAGCACGCCCTCGACCCTCTCCCCCGAGCGGAGCTCGACGACCACGGGCTCCTCGCCGGCGAGGACCGGACCGGCGAGGCCGAGCACGAGCACGAGCACCGGCATGAAAGACGATGGACGCATGTCTTCTACCCTCCGTTCCCAACGAGGCGAGGAACGGGAGCAACCTCCGTGCCCGCCGGAAACGCGCGCGCGGCGCGCGGTCCGGCGGCCGGACCGTCGAGAAACCCGACGGCTATCGTCGAGATCCTCAACGGTCGTACTCGATCGCGCGCAGCGAGGCGCGCGGGACGCGCCGCTCGGCGCCGTCGGCGGCGCGCAGGACCACGGCCTCGTCTTCCAGGCGCACGATCGTGCCCTCGACCGTGCGACCGTCCTTGAGCGTGAGCACGGCGCGGCGCGCGGGCTCGACCGCCGGCCCGCTCGCCGCCGGCCCGGGCGAGAGCGCGACCCACGCGACCGCGCCGCCGAGGGCGACGATCAGCGCGCCGGCGAGGATCGTCGCCCGCCGGCCGCCGATCCGCGGGCTCAGCGACACCGGTGCCGGCGCGGCCGCCAGGGCCGCGAGCGAGCGCGTCTCGCGCTCGACCGAGGCGCCGACCTCGGCCGCGAAGCCGGACGTGTCGGCCGAGTGCGCCGTAAGGAGGGCCTCGAGGTCGGCGCGCACGGCCGCGGCGGAGGCGCCGCGCGCCGCCGGGTCCTTCTCGAGGAGGCGCACGACGAGCGCGTCGAGCGCCTCGGGGACCTCGGGGCGCAGCTCGCGCGGCGGGCGCGGCCGGGCGTCGACGTGGAGCTTGAGGAGCGCGACCGGGCTCTCGGCCTGAAACGGCGGCCGGCTCGTCAGCAGCTCGTAGGCGACGGCGCCGAGCGCGTAGAGGTCGGCGGCCGGCCCCGCCTGGGCGCCCGCCGCCTGCTCCGGCGCCATGTAGGCGGGCGTCCCGAGCGTGCGGCCCGACGCCGTGAGACGCGAGTGGTCGAGCGCCCGCGCGAGGCCGAAGTCCGTGAGCCGCACGCGCCCGTCGCGGTCGACGAGGAGGTTCGACGGCTTCACGTCGCGGTGGACGACGCCGCGCGCGTGCGCCGCCTCGAGCGCCGCCGCCGCCTCGACGAGGACGCGCACGGCCTCCGCGACCGGGAACCGCCCGTGCTCCGCGACGAGGTCGGCGAGGCTCCGCCCGAGGACGAGCTCCATGGGGAAGAACGCGAGGCCCGTGGCGGGGTCCGCTTCGAGCGGACCGAGGGCCCGCACGACGTTCGCGTGCTCGACGCGCGCGAGCAGCTCGCGCTCGCGCTCGAACCGCCGCCCGGCGTCGGGCGCCAGCGCGGCGCCGCCGCCGATGACCTTGAGCGCGACGCGTCGGGCGGGCCCGCCGTCCGGCCGCTCCTCGGCGAGGTGGACCTCGCCCATGCCGCCCCGCCCGATGAGGCCGAGGACCGTGAAGCGACCGAGCCGGGCTCCGGGCGCGAGCCTCACCGCTCGAGCCCGTAGCGCTTGATCTTGGCGTAGAGCGTCGCCCGGTCGATGCCGAGGAGCGAGGCGGCGCGCGTCTTGTTCCCGCCCGTCGACGCGAGCGTCCGCTCGATGTGGCGGCGCTCGACGTCGTCGAGCGTGACCGGCTCGGGCCCGGCGCCGGCACTCGCCGCGGGCGGCGCGCCCGCGCGCACCTCGACCGGGAGGTCGGCGACCTCGATGCGCTCGCCCTCGGCGAGGATCAGGCAGCGCTCGACGATGTTCCGGAGCTCGCGGACGTTCCCGGGGAAGCGATACGCGAGCAGGCGCTCGACCGCGGCCGGCGCGAAGCCGCGACGCGCCCGTGTCGGGATCCGGGCCGAGAGCTCGCCCTGGAAGTGGTCGACGAGGGCCGCGACGTCGCCGGGCCGCTCGCGCAGCGGCGGGATCTCGACCTCGACGACGCGCAGGCGGAAGAGCAGGTCCTCCCGGAACCGCCCCTCGCGCACGAGGGCCACGAGGTCGCGGTTCGTGGCGGCGACGAGGCGCGCGTCCGTGCGCAGGACCTCGTGGCCGCCCACGCGCTGGAACTCAAGCCGCTCGATGGCGCGCAGCAGCTTCGCCTGGGCCTCGGGCGGCAGCTCGCCCACCTCGTCGAGGAAGAGGGTGCCGCCGCGGGCGAGCTCGAGCTTCCCGAGCCTTCGCGCGACCGCCCCCGTGAACGCCCCGCGCTCGTGGCCGAAGAGGTCGGACTCGAGGAGCGTCGGCTCGAGGCTCGCGCAGTTGACGGCGAGGAACGGCCCGCGTCGCCGCGGCCCGAGCCGGTGGAGGGCCTCGGCCACGAGCTCCTTCCCCGTCCCGCTCTCGCCAACGATCAGGACCGTCGAGTCGACCGGCGCCAGGCGCTCGACGAGGGCGCCGACGCGGCGCATGGCCGCGCTCTCCCCGACGAGCGAGCGCGCCGGCTCGCGGGCGGCGGCGGCGGCCGGGCGCGGCGCGGCGGGCGCGGGAGCGGCGCCGGCGGACGCGGGCGCCAAGGCGGTCGCCGTGTCGCCGGCGAGCGGCGCGGCGCGGTCCCCTTCCTCGTCCTCCTCGACGAAGAGGAGGAGGGTGTCCCCGACCCGGATCTCGTCTCCGTGGGCGAGGGGATGGGCCGCGTCGATCCGCACGCCGTTCAGGCGCGTGCCGTTCTTGCTCTCGAGGTCGCGGACCTCGAAGCCCGGGCCGCCCGCGCCGCCCGGCCGCACCTCGGCGTGGAAGCGCGAGACGCCCTCGTCCGGCAGGACGATCTCGGCGGCGCCGTCGCGACCGAGCCTTGCGACGGTCGCCGGCAGCAGGCGGATGACGGCCCCGCGGTTCTGTCCCTCGAGCACGACGAGCCTCGCCATCCCGGCCGATTCTACCGGCCGGCGGCCTACTCGTCGCCGTCGCCGACCACGGGGGCGACCCGGAGGTGGCGGACGACGGCCTCGATCTCGGCGCGTCCGGCCTCGAGCATGCCGAGCGGCGCCGCGAAGAGCAGGCCGACCGTGCTCCCGTCGCCCGCCGGCAGGAGGTAGAGCTCGCCCTCGCCGAGCACGCCGGTCACGTAGCCCAGGCTGTACGGGACGACGGCGGCCTCGCGGCCGGCCACACGCGCGGAACGGGGCGTCCCGAAGAGGGCGTTGCCCCCGAACCAAAGCCCGATCGCGGCCGCGGCCTCGTCGCCCTCCTGGTCCTCGAAGACGAGGAGGTCCAGGCTGCGCGTCCCGGTCGCGTCGAAGCCGGCGAAGACGTACCAGGGGGCGGCGGCGGCGATCCGCGGGTCGCGGACCCGCGGGTCGAACGTCGTGAAGCCGCGCGGGTAGGCGAGCTGGACGAGGCCCGAGGCGTCCCGGTAGGCCGCGTAGCCGGCCGGCGGCCACTCCGGCTCCTTCGGCGGCGGCGGCGCGGGCGGCGCGGGCGCCGGCCCGGGCGGGGGAGCCGGCGCGGGCGAAGGCGCCGGGGCGGGGGCGGCGGCAGCGGGAGCGGGAACGGGAACGGGGGTGGGGGTTGGGGCCGGGGCGGGGGTGGGGCGCGGGCCCGAAGCCGCAGCGCCGTCGGGAGCGGGCCCGGACCCGGGCTCGCCCCAGTCCGCAGTCCCGGCCGGCGGCTTCGGATCGGGCGACGCAGCCGGCGACGCGGGAGCCGGGGGGCGGGGCGCCGGTGGCTCCGGGGGCCGCGGCTCGGCGGCCGGCGGCTCGAGCGACGGCGGCGGCGGCGGCTGCGGCTGCGGCTGCGGCTGCGGACCGGGGGCGGGCGGCGGGGTCTTGGCCAAGTCCGCGACCGGCGGCTTCGCCGGCCCATCGTCCCTTCCCCACGGCCCCGCCCCGCCAGGCGACGACGCCGGCCGCGACGAGCGCGATCGCGCCGAGCGCAAGGGCGAGCCCGCGCCGCCGCGGGCGCCCGCGGGCGTGGGCCGGCCGCGGCGCGCCGGCGTCGCGGATCGCGTCGAGAAGGGCCTCGGCCGAGGGCGTCCGGCGCTCGGGCTCGGGGTCGAGGCCCGCCAGCACGACCTCGTCGAGGCCGCGGGCCAGGCCGCGCCGCTCCTCGCTCGGCGTGCGGAAGCGGCCGACCGGCAGCTTGCCCGTCAGCAGCTCGTAGAGGACGACGCAGACCGAGAACAGGTCGGCGCGCGCGTCGACCCGGGCGGCGTCGAGCTGCTGCTCCGGGGCCATGTAGTACGCGGTCCCGAGGGCCATCGCCGTCGACGTGAGGTGCGACGCCGACTGGAGCTTGGCGATGCCGAAGTCGAGGACCTTGATCCGGATCGCCCCGGCCGGGTCGTCGAGGACGAAGATGTTCTCGGGCTTGAGGTCGCGGTGGACCGTCGTCCGGTGGGCGTAGCGCAGGGCGTCGAGGACCTGGGACACGATGGCCAGGGCCTCGTCCGGCGCGACCTCGCGCGAGGCGGCGCGCCGCTCTTGCATCCACTGCCGGAGCGTCCGCCCGAGGAGCAGCTCCATGGTGAAGAAGCGGAGGCCGGTCGAAGGGTCGAGGCCGACGTCGAAGATCCGGACGATGTGCTCGTGCGAGAGGCCGAGCGAGACCTCGGCCTCGTGGATGAAGCGCTCGGCCGCGCTCTCGCGGGCGAGCAGCGACGGCAGCATGACCTTGAGCGCGACCTCCTTGCCGCGGACGCGGTCGAGGACGCGATAGACCGCCCCCATGCCGCCGGAGCCGAGGAGCGCCCGGACCTCGTAGCGGCCGGCGACGATCGACCCCCCGGGCAGCGCGAGGGCCGTGCGGTCGCCCGCATCCCCGCCGCCCGTCGACATGGCGCCGATCGAGCGCGCGCCGCCGGGAGAAGGAGACGGCGAGGGCGAGGACCCGGGCCTCTGCGAGTCGGCCATGCACTTCCCTTATATCAGCCCGGGCGATCCGTGACGAAGGACGGCGAGTCCATCGCGAAGGCGGAAGACGACCTCCACCGTCCGCGAGGCCTCGAGCGGCGGCCCCACCCGGCGGTGGGGCTGGCGGGCGCGGCGGAGCGCGCGGACGGCCTCGGCGTCGAGGTGGCGGCACCGCGAGCGCTCGAGGACCTCGACGTCGCCGACCGTGAGCTTCAACGGCCCCGGGACGCAGGTGGTCCTGACGTTGCGGGCGTTCTTCTAGTTAGGCCGCGCCCTCCCCCTTCTCGCGCGCGTCCCGCGGCGAGATCTCGAGCTTGCGCATGATCTTGTGGAGCGACGAGCGGAGGAGGCCGCTCGACTCGGCGGCGCGCGTGACGTTGCCGCCGTGGCGGGCGAGGAGCCGGCGCACGTACTCGGCCTTGAAGCGGTCCTCGGCCTCCTTGTAGGCGAGGGCGAAGAGCGGGGCGAGCGCGGGGCTCGGCGCCGGGAGCGCGTCGGCCGGGGCCGGGCCGGCCGGCTCGGGCCCGGGCGGGGGAGCGGGCGCGGGCTGGGAGGAGGGCACGGCCGAGAGCGGCGCGCCCTCGAGGTCCAGGTCCTCCTCGCGGATCGTGTCGCCGTCGACGAGGAGGAGCGTGCGCTCGAGGACGTTGTGGAGCTCGCGCACGTTCCCGGGCCAGTCGTGGCGCAGGAGCTTCCGCCAGGCGCCCCTGTCGAGCGCGGTCGGCGGGCGGCCGGTCGCCTCGCAGAGGTCCGAGAGGTGGCGCTCGACGAGGAGCGGGACGTCCTCCTTCCGCTCGCGCAGCGGCGGCAGCTCGATCGCGACGACGTTCAGCCGGTAGTAGAGGTCCTCGCGGAAGAGCCCGCGCCGCATGAGGTCCGGGAGGCTCCGGTTCGTCGCCCCGATCACGCGCACGTCGACCGGGATCACGTCCTTGCCGCCGACGCGCCGCACCTCCTTCTCCTGGAGGACGCGCAGCAGCTCGCGCTGGAGCTGCGGCGACATGTCCTGGACCTCGTCGAGGAAGAGCGTGCCGCCGTCGGCCTGCTCGAAGAGGCCCGGCTTGTCGCGGTCGGCGCCCGTGAACGCGCCCTTCACGTGGCCGAAGAGCTCGCTCTCGAGCAGCGTCGGCGCGAGGGCGGCGCAGTTGACGCTCACGAAGCGCTTGCGCCGGCGCCCGCCGTTGTAGTGGATCGCCCGGGCGACGAGCTCCTTGCCGGTGCCGCTCTCGCCCTGGATGAGGACGGGGACCTCGGTCGGCGTGATCCGGTCGAGGAGCCGGTAGATCTCCTGCATCTTCGGGGTCTTGCCGATGAGCTTGTCATAGCTGTACTTCGTGTGCAGCTCGACCTCGAGGACGCCGCGGACCTCCTCGAGCTCGTGCGCCTGCTTCCGGAGCTTCCGCGCGAGCTTGCGGTTCAGGTCCTCGACCTCGCGCCGCGAGCGCTCGTTCTCCTCGGCGAGGCGCGCGTTCTCGATCGCGATCCCGAGCTCGCGCGCGAGCGCCTGGGCGAAGACGAGGTCCGCCTCGACCATCTCGCCGGCCGCGCTCCGCCCGTCGACGTAGATGACGCCGGCGAGCGTCTCCTTGACGACGAGCGGGATGCAGACGACGCGCCGCAGGCGCAGCTCGCGGACGCGCTCCTCGACGGCCGGGTCGTCCTCGCCCAGGTAGTCGAGGAGGCCGACCGGGAGCCGCGTCCGCGCGACCTTGGCGACGACGCCCTCGGGGTAGTCGGCGAAGGCGATCGGCCGCTTGGTCGCGTCCTGCGCGAGCGCGACCCCGAGCCGCGCCGGCTCCTCGGGGTCGGGGAGGAAGACGGCGCCGCGCTCGGCGCCGGCGAGCTCGACCATCATGTCGAGGATCGCCGAGAGCAGCGGGCCGCGCTCGTGGATGGCGTTGACGACCGCGATCGCGTCGAGGAGGAGCAGGACGTTCCGGGCGTCGCGCTCGGGGTCGCCGGTCAGGATCCCGGCGAGCTTGTCCGAGCGGAGCGCGTAGCGCGAGATCCCGCGGTGCCAGGCGCGCACGCGGTCGCCGCCCTCCTGGCGGGCGATGACGAGCGCCTGGTCGGCCTTCTTCAGGAGCTCGGCGCGCCGGTCGGCGTGCGCCGGGAAGACCGCCGCCCCGACGCTGGCGGCGATCGCCGGCTCGCCCGGCGCGGCCGCCGCCCGGCGGACGCGCTCGGCGACGGCGACCGTGCCGGCCTCGTCGGTCGAGGGCAGCACGAGGGCGAGCTTGTCGGGACCGGAGCGGAAGCCGAGGTCGCCCTCGCGCAGCTCGCGCCGCACGCGCGCCGCCACGGTCCGCACGACCTCGTCGCCGAAGCGGCGCCCGCGCTCGCGCGAGATCTCGTCGAAGGCATCGACCTGGACGAGCACGAGCCCGAGCGACGCGCCCGCGTGCGCCGCGAGCGTCATCTCGACGGCGAGGCACGGCTCGAGCTCCGCCCGCGCGAGGAAGCCCGTCAGCGGGTCGACGGCGGCCGCGTCGCGCAGCCGCGCGAGCGCCAGCGCCCTGGCGGCGTGCTCGGCCAGGGCGGCGAGGCGCGCGAGGTCCTCGCGCCGGAACGGCCGGGCCGCGTCGCGCTCGACGTAGAGGAGCCCGACGCGGCGCGCGATCGACGGCGGCTGCGCGACGCGGCGGCGCTCGCCGGCGAACGCCTGCGCCCACGGCTCGCGGATCCACCCCCTGAGCGGCGCGGCGACCGCGGTCGCCGCCGCCCCGGCGTCGACCCGGTCGCCGACCCGCTCGGCGAGCCACGGCCGCTCGGCGCGGAGCGCCTCGTCCAGGACGCGGGCCAGCGGGGACGCCGCGGGCGGCATCGTCGCCGCCTCGACGGAGAGGCCGACGGCCGCGACCGGCGCGAGGTCGCGGCCGCGCTCGCTCGCCTGGAAGAGCAGGATCCCGCGCTCGCCGCCGACGATCGCGAGCGCCGCCTCCAGCACCGACCGGGCGACGTCCTCGAGACGGAGCGTCCGCGGCCCGATGAGCTCGGGGATGTCGCCGAGCAGCGAGAACGCCGTCTGCGGCCCGGAGTCCCGCGCGTCGTCGAGGAGAGGCATGCCGTATCTTAACCGGCGCGCGAAGCGGGCCGCCACTTCTTCCGCCCGCGGGCGTTAGGATGGTCGGAGAAAGGAGTCGCCGATGCGAACCTCGATCGCCACGCTCGGAGGCGTGCTCGCCGTCGCCCTGGCGGCGACCGCGACGCCCGCCCTCGCCCAGTCCGGAGGCGGAGGCGGCCGCGGCCCCGACCGCGCGCCCCGGGCGGGCGCGGCCGCGCCCGACGTCGAGCTCCACCGCCTGACCCCTTCGGGCGAGCCGGCGAAGGAGACGGTGCGCGTCTCGAGCTTCCGCGGGAAGCGGGCCGTCGTCCTGATCTTCGGCTCGTACACCTGACCGCCCTTCCGGCGCCAGGCTGGCGCCCTGAAGAAGCTCCACGAGACCTACCGCGACCGGGCCGAGTTCTTCATCGTGTACATCCGCGAGGCGCACCCCGCCGGGAGCGCCCGCCCCGACCCGAAGGTGAAGGTCGACGACCCGGAAACGCTCGACGAGCGATGCGACGTCGCCAAGCGCTGCCTCGCCGACCTCGGTCTCGAGATCCCGACCCTGATCGACGGCATGGACGACGCGGCCGAGCGCGCGTACGACGCCTGGCCGGACCGCCTCTACCTGGTGGATGCGGACGGGAAGATCGCGTACCGTAGCGGCCCCGGTCCGCGCGGGTTCAAGCCGGAGGAGCTGGAAGCGGCGTTGAAGACGCTCTTCGCCCCGCGCGCCCCCTGACCGGGGAGCGAGGGACGACCGATGGCCGTGCACCACCAGCCCAGGGGCCAAAGGAAGACCTGACGCCCGGGCAGATCGCCGAGCGGGCGAGGAGCCGGGGGAAGGGGTAGGCCGGGCCGCCCCTCCCCTCCTTGGGGGAGGGGAGAGGGAGGGGTGAAGGGGAAGAAGGGGAGGGGAAAGGGGCCCCCGGCCTCGGGCTCTCGGTCAGGGACGCGCCGGCGCGCCCGCCGGCGTCTCCGGCCGCTCCGGGGACGGGCCGCCGGCATCGGGCGCGTCCTCCGCGCCGGCGGCGCGGATGGCGCCGACGATGGCCATGACCGCCACGAAGATCCCGGCGAACACGAGGAACGGCACGACCGCGATCATCGCCGGGGCGAAGCCGCCCACCTCCGCGCCGTCGACCCGCCCGGCGAGGAGCTCCCGCTCCTCCGGACCGAGCCTCGCGACCAGGACCCGGGCCTCCTCGGCGGGCAGGCCGGCGCGCACGAGCCGGGCCTGGAGGTCGGCCGGATCGCCGCCGCCCGGCGTCGCGGCCGCCGGGCCCGCGACGTCGTCGGCCAGCGGAGCGGGCGGCGCGACCTCGGCCCGCGCCGCGCCGGCGGGGAAGGCGGCCAGGACCGCGGCCGCGACCAGGCTCATGAAGACACCCGAGTTCCGCATCATGACGAACCTCCTTTCGAGGCCTCGAGGGCCTCGGGGACCGCCTCGGGCGGCCGTTCGTCGACCTCGACGTACACGTCCACCCGCAGGTTCAACGGGAGCTCGCGACCGTCCTCGAGCTCGACGAGCGCCTCCAGGACCTTCGTGTCCCGGCGCTCGGTCGGCTCGTCCGTGATCACCTGCTTCCGGCCGAGCGACAGGCCCACGCGGACGATGCGGCCGGCGAACCGCCGCGAGCCGAAGGCGTCGGCGGTCACGTGGACGCGCTGCCCGACGGCGACCCGCCCGACGTCGGTCTCGTCGATCTCGGCCCGGACGCGCCGCACCGAGTCGTCCGCGACCGTCACGACGGGCGCGGTCTCGACGACGCTCTCGCCCTCGTTGCGGTGACGGCGCGTGACGACGCCCGCGACGGGCGCGCGGACGATCGTCTTCTCGAGGAGCGCCTTCGCCTCGTCGCGCGCCGCCCGCGCCGCCGCGATGTCCTCGGCCCGCGACTCCGCCTCGACGAGCGCCAGCGCCGCGCGCGCCGCCTCGAGCCGCGCGAGGGCGACCTCGTGCTCGCGCTCGGCGCGGTCGGCCTCGTCGTGCCCGACCGAGCTGCGCGCGACGGCGCGGACCCGCTCGAGCCTCGACCGCGCGTGGTCCGCGACCGCCTGCGCCTCGCTGAGGGCGGCGCGCGCCTGCCGCCGCTCCTCGGGACGTGCCCCGTTCAGGAGCCGGGCGAGGCGCGCCTCGGCGGCCGCGACGCGGGCCGCCCGGTCGTCGTTGGCGACGATGGCCAGCACCTGGCCCCGCGCGACGCGGTCGCCCTCGTCGACGAGCACGCGCGCGAGGCGACCCGTCGCCTCCGCCGCGACCACGCGCTCCTCGGACACCGGCTCGACGCGTCCGGCCGCGGCCACCCGGGCCGGCGCCGGCACCGCCTCGGCCCTCCCGGCGTCGCGGCTCCAGACGACGGCCGCGGCGACGCCCAGGGAAACGACCGCTCCGACCGTCAGGATCACGCGTCTCATGCCGCCACCTCCTCCGGGATCCGGACGGCGTCGCGGATGCGGCCGTCCTCGATGTGGACCGTGCGGTCCGCGTAGGGCACGACGCGCGGGTCGTGCGTCACGATGACGACGGCCCGGTCGCGCTCGTGGGCGAGCTCGGCGAGCAGCTCCGTCACGGCGCGCCCGCTCGTCGAGTCGAGCGCCGCCGTCGGCTCGTCGGCCATGACGATGCGCGGGTCGTTGGCGAGGGCGCGGGCGATCGCGACGCGCTGCTTCTGGCCGCCCGAGAGCGTCGCCGGGAAGGCGTCGGCCCGCTCGGCGAGGCCGACGCGCTCGAGCAGCTCGCTCGCGCGGCGCCGCGCCGGCGGGCCGTCGACGCCCGTCAGGTTCAGGGCCACCTCGATGTTCTCGCGGGCCGTCAGCGTCGGGAAGAGGTTGAACCCCTGGAAGATGAAGCCTATGCTCTCGAGGCGCACGCGCGGGAGCTCGCGCTCGTCCAGGTCGGTCACGTCCCGACCGGCGATCCGGACGCGCCCGGCCGTCGGCCTGAGGATGCAGCCCATGACCGAGAGGAGGGTCGTCTTGCCGCTGCCGCTCGGGCCCATGAGGAGGACGACCTCCCCCGGCTCGACGTCGAGCGACACGCCGTCGAGCGCGTGCACGGCGGCGGCGCCGGCGGCATAGGTCTTGCGAACGTCGCGCACCGAGACCATCGGGGTCTTGGTCATGGTTCAGCTCCTGAACACCGTCGCCGGGTCGACCGACAGCGCCTTGCGGATCGACGTCAGGCTGGCCGCGGCGCACATGGCGAGCGTGAGGACGAGCATGAAGGCGGCGAGCGGCCACGGGAGGCGGATCGCCGCCTGGCCGTACTCGCTCAGCGTGACGGGCACGAGGCTCACGGCCATGCCGAGCGCGTAGCCGACGGTCCCGCTCAGGCCGGCCTGGGTCAGGATCACGCGGGTCACGAAGCCGTTCGAGGCGCCCATGGCCTTGAGCGTGCCGTACTCGCGGATGCGGTCCATCGTGGTCGCGTAGATCGTCTGGGCGACGATGACGACGCCGACGACGAGGCCGAGCACGGCGGCGAGCAGGACCGCCATCCCCGCCCCGGTCGTGAACATCCAGTAGTACTGCGTGCGGAAGGCGAACTCGGCCGTCGTGAGGACGTCGACGTCCGTCACCCGCGCGATCAGCCGCTGCTTCACCTCGTCCACGTCGGCGCCGGGCGCGACCCGGGCGACGACGTAGATCGTCTCGCTGTCGCGCAGGTTCTGGGCGTAGCGGCGGGCGTTCGCGAGCGACGTGAAGACGTAGGGCGACGTCGTGAACGACCGGATCCCGCGCGTGAACCCGACGACGCGGGCCCGCCGCTCGTTGATCTCGACGGTCTGGCCGAGGCGCTCGACGCCGAGCTTCCCGAGGTACAGCTCGTCCACCATGATCGTGTCGGGGAGCTTCAGGTCCTCGATGCGGCCGGCGACGACCGCCCACGGGCGGCCCATCGGCTGGTCGACGTCGAAGCCGACGATCTCGACGGTCTCCCCCTGGCCGTCCGGCCGGCGCCACCGGGTGAACTGGACGATGAGCGGCTCGGCCGAGGCCACGCCCGGGACGGACCGCACGCCGTGGATCTTCCGCTCCGGGATGGGCGGGGCGGCGTCGAAGTTCGGCGCCCCGGGGGCCGTGATCCAGAGGTCCACGCCGGCGTGGTCGATGACGCCCGACGTCGTCTTCGTGAAGCCTATGAAGAGGCCGAGCTGGACGGTGATGAGGACGATCGCGAAGACGATGCCGGCGAGGGTGACCGCGAGCCGGGTGCGGTCGTGGGTCAGGTTCCGGCGAGCGAGCGGCGCGGCCATGTTCACACCGATCTGTGGGTTACCCGCAATCTACTGCTTATCCGCGATCCATTACTTACCACTGTTAAGCGCGTGACCGAAAAAAACCCCGCGGCCGATCGGCCGCTCACGGCTTCAGGCTCCCGAGCATCATGTCGATCATGGCGTCGATCAGCTTCTCGCGATCCCACGGGTAGTTCGGGTGCGCGATGAGGAGGCTCGTCAGGCCGTGCATGCCCGCCCAGAGCGCCTGGGCGGCGACCTCGGGATCGACCTTCCGCATCGTCCCGGCCTGGATGCCGGCCTGGACGGTCTGGCGCACGTAGTCGAAGGCGCGGTCGCCGACGCGGTCGCGGTAGCTGTCCTTCTCGATGTCGCGGTGCGAGACCATGAACGTGACCCGGTAGTGGTTCGGGTGCTCGAGGCCGAACTCGACGTACGCCCGCATCCCCTTGCGCGCGAAGTCGAGCCAGTCCTTCGAGGACTTGCGGATCGACTCGAGCTTCCTTATGAGCTTCGCGAACGTCTCGTCGCAGACGTTCTCGAGCAGGTCCGCCTTGTCCTTGAAGTAGAGGTAGATCGTCGTCGGCGAGTACTCGATCCGCTCCGCGACGCGCCGCATCGACACGGCGTCGTACCCGTCGGTCGCGAACATCTCGCGGGCGGCGTCGAGGATCTGCCGCCGCACGTCCTGCTTCTGCCGGAGCCGTCTTTCCTTCACGCCCATGGATCGGCTTAACGCTCCTCGATCACTTAACGCCGTTAAGAATACCCCGGCTCGCCCGGGCTGTCAAGCCCTCACCCCGAGACCGGTCCGGGCGCCGCGCCCCTAAGGCGGCGGCGTCCCGCCCGGGCGCGGCGGCCCCGGGTCGTCGGGCCCGGGCGGCGCCGCCCGCCGCCCGGCCGCGGCCACCTCCTCGTAGGCCTTCGCCGCCGACTCGACCAGCGGGAAGAGATCGAGCAGGGCCTCGAGGGCGGCGCGGTCGCGGGCCGCGTCGGTGACCTGGTCGAAGAGGAGCGCCTGCTCGCGCTCCAGCCACTCGAGGGACGGCGGCAGCCGCGGCGGCGGCGCCGGGGCGGCGCCGCCGGCCCCGCCCCCCGCTCCGGCGCCGGGCGCCCCTCCGGGCGGCGCGCCCGCTCCCGCCCCCACGCCCGTCGAGGCGGTCGTCCGCTCCTTCGCCAGCTCGGCGAGCCGCGTCGACGACGCCCGCGACGTGTCGACCGTCTCGCGGAGCGCCGCCTCGACGAGCGGCCGGTCCTTCTCGGAGAGGGCGCGGAGCGTGCGGGCGATCTCCTCGAGGACGGGCTGGACCTCGGGGCCCCGGAACGACTCGGCGTGCGCCTCGAGGCGCCGCGCGAGGACGCCCAGGTTCCGCGACTTGACCTCGACCAGGCGCCGGAACGCCTCGGCCTGCTCGCGCGCGACGTCGAGCGCCGGCCGGTCCCGCTCGAACTCGGCCGCGAGGAGGTCGCGCTTCGCCTTCAGCTCGTCGACGCTCAGGCGCGCGAGCTCGGGGAAGCGGTGGTCGGCGACCCGCGGCGTCTCGAGCTCGACCTGCTTCGTCAGGAGCCGCACCTCGACCGCCCGCCGGAGAAGCTCGGTGCGCCGGCGCTCGACGTCCTTGCGCGCGTCGATGAGCTCCTGGGCGCGCCGCTCGTGGACCTTCCTCGCCCACTCGAGCGCGTCCTTCGCCCGCATCTCCGGCGTCCCGCCCGTCGGCGTCCACTTCGCGTGCGCCGGCGCCTCGATCTCGCGCACCCGCAGCCGCTCCTCGAGCGGCGCCACGGCGCGGGCGATCGCCGCCGCCTTGCCGGCCTCGTTCTCGACGGCCGCCCTGCGCGCCTCGTCGCCCTGGGCGACGATCGCCTGCGTCCGGTCCCGGACGGCCAGCGCGTCGGCGAGCCGGAGGCGCGTGACGTCGCGCAGGTCGGCGTAGAGGCGGCGGTCGCGCTCGCCGTTCTGGACGACCTTCGCCCAGGCGGCTCGCAGCTTCAGGGCCGACTCGGCGAGGCGGGCGAGCCGCTTGACCTCGGCATCGAGCCGCGGGCGCGCCGCCGGCGCCGCCTCGGCCGCCCGGCCGAGCGCCGCCGTGGCCGCGGCCTGGCGGTCGGCGACCGCCCGCTCCCAGAGCGAGAGCTCGGCCCGCGCCTTGTCGAGGGCCGCCTCGCGCTGCCGGACGAGCTCCTCGCGGACGGCCAGGTCCTCGATGGTGAGCGTCTCCCGGCCGGTCGGCGGGGCCTTCAGGGCGGCGACGTCGGCCGAGACCTTCCGCTCCTCGATGTCCAGCTCGGCGGCCCGCCGCGTCGCCTCGGCATCGACCTCGAGGGCGCGCCGCTCCTCGAGCTCCGCCTCGTCCTCGTCCTCGGCCGGGGCGCCCGCGGTCACGCCGGCCGCCGCCGGCGGGGCGACGTCGACCGTCACCGTCGCCGAGAGGGAGAGGTGCCGGTTCCAGGCGGCGAGCGGGATGCGCGCCCCGCCCGGGCGCACGAGCTCCGGCAGGCGCACGACGACGCTCCTCGACACGACCCCACGGAGCCCCGGGAGCGCGATCGGCGGGTCCGTCCGGCAAGCCTTGAGGGCCTGAAGGACCTCGGTCTCGAGCGACAGCGGGTAGAGGACGGCCGCCGACTCCTCGCGGAAGTTGACGCTCCAGCCCCTGAGCTCGAGCCCGGGGTCGGGGCTGCCGGCGAAGGCGACGCCGATGACGCCGGCGCGCGTGATGGGCACCTCGGCCAGCGGCTTCACGTCCACGACCAGGGCCGGCGCCTCGACGGCGAGGCGCGTCCAGCGCGGCTGCTCGAGGGCGGGGCGCGGCGTCTCATCGCGGCCGATCTCGAGGCGGCCGAGCCCGCGGACCTCGTCGTCGCCGCGAAGCGTGAGGTAGAGGACCTCGTAGTTGCGCCCGCTGACGCGGCACGGAACGCGCTGGAGCGCCGACGCGTCCACCACCACCCGGTCGCCGGCCTGGAACGGCCGCCCCATGGGCGATTCGGGGCGAAGGTCGAGCGGGACCTCGACCGTCCGCGGCTGCCCGGCCCAGAGGAGGATCGCGAGCGCCAGCGCCAGCGCCTTCGTCGGCAGCTCGCCGCCGAGCGCCAGGCGGAGGTCGAAGGCCGGACGCGGGGCCTCGAGGGTGCCGCCGGCGACGAGCCGGAGCAGGTCGGCCCTTAGCCGCTCGTCGTCCAGGTCCTTGACGATCCGCCCGCCCTCGCAGAGCGAGATCGTCCCCCGCTCCTCGGAGACGACGACGGCGACGGCGTCGCGCTGCTCGGAGAGCCCGAGGGCCGCCCGGTGCCGCATGCCGAACGACGGGCCGCCGCCGCCGCCGCCCGGCGCCTCCGCCTCCGCCGCCGGCTCCAGGTTCTCGGCCAGCGGGAGCTGGCACTTCGCGGCCACGACGTCGTTCCCGCGGACGACCACGGCCCCGTCGTGGAGCGGGTTCCCGGGGTAGAAGATGGACTCGATGAAGCTCGCCGACACGCGCCCGTGGATGCGCGTGCCCGTGCCGACGACGTCCTCGAGCCCGTCGTCGCGCTGGAGCGCGATCAGGGCCCCGACGCGGCGCCCGGCCATGCCGCGGCACGCCTTCACGATCTCGTCCACGGTCCGCTGGCGCTCGGGCGACGGCGGCTCGCGCAGCGTGGCGCGGCTGCCGATCCGGGCGAGCGCGTCCTTGATCTCGGGGGCGAAGATGATGACGAGGGCGATGATGCCGACCTGGAAGATGTTGACCGCCGCGAAGATCGTCCCGAGGAGCTGGAGGTTCAGGAGGGTCGCGGTCCCGTAGACGGCCAGGATGACGGCGATGCCGCGGACGAGGCGGAAGGCGCGCGTCCCCTTCAGGGCGCGGACCACGCGGTAGATGATGTAGGCGACGAGCAGGATGTCGGCGACGGCGAGGAGGAGCGTCGAGGCCGTGAACAACTACCTCTTCTCCCTTCCTTCCGTGACCCTGGAGAGGTCCGCGACCCGGGCGAAGAGCCGGTTCACGGCGCGCACGAGCGCCAGCCGGTTCCGCTTGAGCGCCTCGTCGGGGACGTTCACGAAGACCTTCTCGAAGAACTCGTGCACCGGCGCGGCGAGCGCGAGCGCGTACTTGCGGCCCGCGTCCACGTAACGGCGGGCCTCGATCGCCTCGGCGACCGGCCCCTTCGCCGCCTCCAGGGCCTCGTTCAGGGCCTTCTCCTCGGGCGCCTCGAGGCGGGCGGGGTCGACGGCCGGCTGGGCGTCGCCGAGCGCCTTCGAGATGTTGAACGTGCGCTCGCCGAGCTCGACGAGGCCCGGGAACACGGCCTGGTCCTTGGCCAGCTCGGCCAGGGCGTCCAGGCGGCGCTTCAGGTCGAGGAGGTCGTCCGGGCCGGCGGCCAGGGCCGACTCGATGAGGTCGTGGCGGTACCCGTCCTTGAGGAAGCGCTGCTGCGCGCGCTCGCGGACGAACTCGCGGACGCGCAGGGCGATGCCGGTCGCACCCGTCGCCAGGGGCGCCGGCAGCCCGCGGGCCGCGGTCTCCGTCAGCTCGCGGAGCGAGACGGCGAGCCCCTTCTCGAGGACGAGCCGGACGACGGCCCCCGCCTGGCGGCGCAGCCCGTACGGGTCCTGGCTGCCCGTCGGGGCGAGGCCGGCGGCGAAGAAGCCGACGAGGTTGTCGAGCTTGTCGGCGAGCGAGAGCGCGAGGCCGGGCGCGGTCCGCGGCAGCTCGTCGCCCTCGGCCCGCGGCTGGTACTGCTCGCGGATCGCGGCCGCGACCCCGGCGGGCTCGCCGGCGCGGGCCGCGTAGTGCGCGCCGACCACGCCCTGGAGCTGCGGGAACTCCTTCACCATCTCGGTCAGGAGGTCGGCCTTGCCGAGGAGCGCGGCGCGCGCCGCGGTCCGCTCGTCGCCCTCGCCCAGGCCGAGCGAGCGCGCGACCACCGGGACGAGCGCCTCGAGGCGCCGCGTCTTGTCGAGGAACGTCCCGAGCTTCTCCTGCTGGAGGACGCCCGAGAGCAGGGGCACGCGGTCGCCGAGGGGGCGCTTCAGGTCCTCGCGGAGGAAGAACGACGCGTCCTCGAGCCGGGCCCGGAGCACGCGCTCGTTGCCGGCGCGGATCGTCGGGGCGCGCTCCTTCGGCCGGTTCGAGACGAAGCAGAAGCGCGGCTCGAGCGTGCCGTCGCGGCGGACGACCGGGAAGTAGCGCTGGTGGTCCATCATCGCCGCCTGGATCACCTCGCGCGGCAGCTCGAGGTAGCGCGGGTCGAACTGGGCCTCGACGACGTCCGGCCACTCGACCAGGTCGGTCACCTCCTCGAGGAGGTCGAAGGCCGTGACGTCGGCCCCGTGGCTCTCGAACACGGCCTCGAGGCCGGCCTGGATCGCGGCCCGCCGCTCGTTCCGGTCCACCAGGACCGAGCGGCCCTTGAGGAGGGCGCGGTAGGCGTCGTAGTCGGCGCGCTCGACCGGGACCTCGGCCGGGGCGACGAACGGGTGCCCGACCGTGCAAGGCGCGGCCCGGACGCCGGCGATCTCGAGCGGGAGCGAGTCGCGGCCGAGGAGGGCGAGGACGCGCCGGATCGGGCGCGGGAAGGTCGGGGCCGGCGCGCCGTCGCCGTCGCCCGACTTCCACCTCATGGTCTTCGGGAACGAGAGGCCGAGGACGAGCGGCGGGAGCGCCTCGACGAGGAGGTCGGCGGTCCGCCGCCCCTCGATCCGCTTCTGGGCCGAGACGTAGCGCCCCTTCGGCGTCTCCTTGACCGTCAGGCTCTCGACCGGCACGCCCTCGCGGCGCGCGAAGCCGGTCGCGGCGTTCGTCGGCTTGCCGTCCTTGAAGGCGGCCGACTCGGGCGGGCCGAGGACCTCCTCGACGCGCGCCGCCTGACCGAGCGGCAGCTCGGCGGCGGCGAGCACGAGCCGGCGCGGCGTGCCCGTGGCGATGAGGGTGCGGGGCTCGAGCCCGAGCGCCTTCAGCGTCTTCGCGGCCTCGCGCTTCAGGTCGTCGAGGGCCGCGGGGATGTAACGGGCCGGCAGCTCCTCCGTCCCGACTTCGAGCAGCAGGTCTGGCATGGTCGGTTCGACTCGTTCGACTCTAACCGGAGGCGCCGGCGGCGACGGCCTCGGCCTTGAGCGTCTTGCCCTTGAGGAGCGGGAAGCCCAGGTCCTCGCGGAGCTTGATGTACGCCTGCCCGCACTGGCGGGCGAGTCCGCGCACGCGCGCGATGTAGCCCGTGCGCTCGGCCACGCCGATCGCGCCGCGGGCGTCGAGCAGGTTGAAGACGTGCGAGCACTTGACCACGTGGTCGTAGGCCGGGAGCACGATCCCGGCTTCCAGGCAGCGGCGGCACTCGGCCGCGTACATCTCGAAGCGCTTGACGAGGGCGTCGACGTCGGCGACCTCGAAGTTGTACTTGCTGAACTCGACCTCGTTGCGGTGGTGGACGTCGCCGTACGTGAAGCCCTCGACCCAGTCGAGGTCGAAGATGCTGCTCTTCTTCTGGATGAACATCGCGACCCGCTCGAGGCCGTACGTGTACTCGACGGTCACGGGGTCGCACTCGATCGACGCCATCTGCTGGAAGTACGTGTACTGCGTCACCTCCATGCCGTCGAGCCACACCTCCCACCCGAGGCCGGCCGCGCCCTGGGTCGGCGCCTCCCAGTCGTCGTGGACGAAGCGGAGGTCGTGGGCGTCGAGGTCGACCCCGAGCTCGCGCAGCGACTCGATGTACAGCTCCTGCGGGTCGTCGGGCGCGGGCTTGAGCAGCACCTGGAACTGGTAGTAGTGCTGGAGCCGGAACGGGTTCTCCCCGTAGCGGCCGTCCTTGCAACGGCGGCAAGGCTCGACCCAGGCGGCGCGCCACGGCTCCGGACCGAGCGCGCGCAGGCACGTGGCCGGGTGGAACGTCGCCGCGCCCTTCTCGACGTCGTACGGCTGCAGGATCACGCAGCCGCGCTTCGCCCAGTACTGCTGCAACCGGAGGATGATGTCCTGGAACGTCATGCGCCCCCCGAACCCCGAGCCCCGAGCCCTCTCACGTGGCGATCGGCCAATCATAAAGGGCTCGCCGCGGGGCGTCAATGACGGATGGCCGCGCGTGGCGCGCCGCCGCCGCCCGCGGTATCGTTGGAGGCGCATGAGCCCCGCGCGGATCGTCGCGGTCTTCTTCGGCGTCGCCGCCCTCGCCGCCGTGGGCCTCGCCGTCGGACGCGCCGCCCGCGACCCGGTCGGCACGCCGGCGCGCGCCCTCGAGCACTTCGCCCGCGCCCGGGCGGCCCACGACCAGGACGGGCTCGCCGACTGCACCTACGTCGACCCGACCCTCGTCCCCGACCCCGCGGCGCGCGCGGAGCGGCGCAAGCTCGAGGCCCGGCAGGTCGCCGGCCTGCGCTCCTTCGTCGAGAAGCACGCGACCCCGCGCGCGCTCGAGGTCGAGGAGACGCGCGTGGTCGCGGTCGAAGGCGACGACGCGCGCGGCGTGATCGTCTACCGGGTCACCGAGGGCGACAGGACGTTCCGCTGGGAGTGGACGGTCGAGCTGGCCCTGCAGGACGGCGGCTGGCGGGTGCGGGGGTACGGGCTGGGGCCGGAGCCTTAGGCCGCAGGCTAGGCCAGCGCCGCCCGCGCCACCTGCACCTCCCGCCCCCGCCGCGCGTACCCTTCGGAGTCGCCGCCCGCGTGCCGGCGGCGGTAGTAGCTGACGACGTCCGGCAGCCACACGGACGCGGCCGTCGGCTTGAAGCCCAGGGCCTCGATGCGCGCCGTGTCGGGCACCCAGGCGCGATAGCCGGTGCCGAAGGGGAGGCGATAGGTGTCGAGCTTCGCGCGTTCGAGCGTCGAGCGCAGGACCGGCGCGACCGCGGGCGGCGTGAAGCCGGCGGCGGCGGCCAGGTCGTGGATGTAGGAGCGGTAGGTCCAGAGGTCGGTCGAGGCGACGTTGAGGACGGCCCCGTCGGGCGCCTTCTCGGCCGCCAGCAGCAGGGCCTGGACGACGTCGTCGGCCCAGGCGTGCCGGAAGATCACCTCCTCCTCGGGCGGGACGAGGATCGGCTCGCCGTCGAGCACGCGCTGGAGGAGGAACCAGACGCGGCCGGTCGGGTCGTGGCGGCCCTGGACGACGGGCGGGCGCACGATCGCGAACGGGAAGCGCTCGTCCGACCGCAGGAGCACGGCCTCGCAGCGACGCTTGCCGACCGCGTACTCGCCGCCGCGGATGGAGTCGAGGTCGGCCTCGTCCTCGCGCAGGAGGCGGGGCGCGCCGGCCGCGTAGACGGCGCTCGTCGAGGTGAGCACGTACTTGCCGATCCGCCCGCGGAGCGCGCTGCGCGCCGACTCGACGTCCTCGCGGTCGAAGGCGATCTGGTCGAAGACGAAGTCGTACGTGCGGGCGGCGATCGCCGCCTCGAAGGGCGCGCGGTCGTTGCGGTCGCCGCGCAGGTGCCGGACGCGCGCGATGAGGTCGGGCGCGCTCTGCCCGCGCGACAGGACGGTCACGTCGTCGCCCCGCTCGAGGAGCGTCTCGACGAGCCGCCGCCCGAAGAACGCCGTCCCGCCGATGACGAGGGCGCGCGCGCTCATCGCGCCAGGTAGGGCGCGACCATCGCCCGCACCCACTTCCCGAGCACGTCGGCCTCGAGGTTCACGGCGTCCCCCGGCGCCCGCTCGCCGAGCGTCGTCACGGCGAGCGTGTGCGGGATCGCGGCGAACGTGAACCGCCCCGGCGCGACCGTGACGAGCGTCAGCGACACGCCGTCGACCGCGATCGACCCCTTCTCGACCATGAGCGCCGTCAGCCGCGCGTCGCAGGCGACCTCGAACGTCACCTGCTCGCCCTCGGGCGCGCGGCGCGCGACGCGCCCGACGCCGTCCACGTGCCCCTGGACGATGTGCCCGCCCAGCCGGTCGCCGAGGCGCAGCGAGCGCTCGACGTTCACGCGCCGGCCGGCCGCGAGCGCGCCGAGCGTCGTCTTCTCGAGCGTCTCGGGCACGGCCGTGAAGCGCGCGACCGACGCGGGCGCGGCCTCGAGGGCGACGACCGTCAGGCAGCAGCCGTCGAGGGCGACGGAGTCGCCGAGCAAGACGCCCTCGAATAGCGGCCCGAGGTCGACGGCGAGCGTGAGCCCGCCCGGGCCGCGGTCGGCGGCGACGACGGTGCCGGTGCCCTCGACGAGGCCCGTGAACATGGGCTACACGGAGCCGCCGGCGCCGCCCTTCACGCCCCCACCCCCACCGCCAGCGCGATCCGCCCGCGCGCCACGCGGCGCGCGCCGCTGTGGACGTCGCCGCGGTAGAAGTTGAGCCGCCCCGAGCGCCGCTCGAGCTCGACGTAGACGGTGAGCGGCGCGGACGGGTCGACGCGCCCGAGCAGCTCGAAGTCCGAGACGGACGCCAGCACGCCGGCGAGCGGCACGCCCTCCCGCGAGAGGCCGTTGCGCACGCAGTCGATGCCGAGGATCGTGGCCGCCGCCTGGGCGACGACCTCGACGAGGAGCACGGCGGGGAAGCCCTCGCCGAAGAGCCCGGCGAGCGGCACGGGCGCGGTCCGCGTCCCGAGGTCGCAGACGGCGGCGGCCCGCTTCCCGGGCTCGAGGTAGAGGATGCGGTCGATGAAGAGGATGGGCTCGCGGTGGGGGACGAAGTTGCGCACCCGCTCGGGCGCGAGGGCGACCGGCACGTCCCCGGCGATGTCCGCCGGGACGCCCGGCCGCGCCTGCGACCCCGCTTCCCCGTCCGTCGATCCCGCGTCCACGGCCGCCCCCTGCGACTCGACCCTTCCGGTTGGGCGCGTAGGATATCGGGCGGGCCGAGCACGGTCAAGGCCGGGGCTCGCCGGCGCGCGGGCCCGGCGACCTCCCGCGAAACCCTCCGAAGTCATCGGTGCATCGCCCGTAGTCCCTGTGCCCGAATGCCCTTCGAGTGACGCATTGCGGCATCGAAGCGTTGAAATGTCGGACCCGACCGTTATAATTCGAATCGAAGGGCGCAAGGCGCGCCCGCACGGGCACGCGGCCTGTAGCCTGCGGCGGAGCGCGGGGTTCCGGGGGGTGGCGCCCCCCGAAAGAGAGGTGCCGTGGAAGGCAAGCGGGTCGTCGCGATCGGGGGTGGTCTGCCGGGCCTCTCCGCCGCGTACTGGCTGACGCGGCAAGGGGTCGAGGTCGAGCTGCTCGAACGCTCGGCCGACATCGGCGGCCTCGCGCGCACCATCGAACGCGACGGGTTCCGCTACGACCTCGGCGGATACCGCTTCTTCTCGCGGAGCCCGGAGGTCCAGAACCTCCTCAAGCAGCTCCTCGGCGACGACCTCGTCACCGTCCGCTCCTCGGCCAAGATCTTCTTCCGCGGCCGCCTCTACGACTACCCGGTCCACGTGCGCGACATCCTCGCCGGCTTCGGCGCCCAGGGCACGGCCCTCGCGCTCTGGAGCCTCGCCGGCGGCCGCCTCGGGTCGGCCGTGCGCCGCGGCGAGCCGCAGAACCTCGAGGAGTGGCTCCTCCAGGAGTACGGCGAGACGCTCTTCCGCGCCTTCTTCAAGTCGTACCAGGAGAAGATCTGGGGGATCCCCTGTCACCGCGTGGCCGCCGACCTCGCCTCGCAGCGGCTGCGCGGCATGCCGCTCACGACGGCCGTTCGCCAGGCGCTCCTCCCCGCCCGCTTCGACCCGCCCCCGAGCCACGTCTTCCTGTACCCGCGCCTCGGGATCGGCCAGCTCACGGAGCGGTTCGCCGCCGGGATCGACCAGCGGAACCGCATCCGGCGCGAGGCGGCGGTGACCGAGGTCCGGCACCGGCGCGGGCGCGTGGAGAGCGTCGTCTACCGGAACGGCACGGACCTCGACCACGAGACGACGGGGACCGACTTCATCTCGTCGATCCCGCTCCCGCGGCTCCTCCACCTGCTCGAGCCGCGCCCGCCCGCCGACGTCCTCGCCTCGTCGCGCGGCCTGCTCTTCCGCGACCTCATAACGGTCGTCATCATCGCGAACAAGGAGCGGGCGACGCGCGAGCCCTGGATCTACGTGCCGGACAGCGAGATCGGCTTCGCGCGCGTCCTCGAGCCGAAGAACTGGTCGCCGGCCATGGCCCCGGCCGACAAGACCTCGCTCGTCGTCGAGTACTACTGCTTCGAGACGGACGGCATCTGGACCCTGCCCGAGGCCGACCTCGTCAACCGGACGATCCAGGACCTCGCCGACCGCATGGGGATCGTCAAGCGCGACGAGGTCGTGTCCGGTTACGTCGCCGCCCGCATCAAGAAGGTCTACCCGATCTACGAGATCGGCTACCGCGACCACCTCGTGCGCATCCAGCGCTACCTGCGCGGGATCACGAACCTCCAGACGATCGGGCGCGGCGGCATGTTCAAGTACTACAACGTCACCCACCTCGTGCTCTCCGGGATCCGGGCGGCCGAGAACGTCTTCGGCGCCGGCCACGACCTGTCCGGCGTGGCGCCCTCGGGAAACGGCGCGGCGCACCGCTCGCTCGTGGCGCACCTGCGCGAAGCCGAGTGAGCGCGCCCCCGCGCCTTGTCTTACGTCGACCCCGCCGACATCGCCGCCCTCGAGGCCCGCTGCGGGCGGCCGCGCGAGGTCGCGCTCGAGGCCGAGTTCGGCGAGGCGGCCTTCCAGCTCCTGCGCCACAGCATGCGCCACGGGCGCCGCCACGACGTCACCTTGCTGATCTTCGATCGCCCGGAACTGGACCCGGCCCGCACCCGGATCGTCGTCATCCGCAAGACCGTCTACCCCGAGGGCGTCTTCCGCTTTCCGAGCGGCGGGGTCGAGCGCGGCGAGGCCTTCGAGGCGGGCGCGCGCCGCGAGGCGCTCGAGGAGACGGGCCTCGACTGCCGGCTCGTCCGCTACCTCCTCCGGATCGAGGCGACCTTCACGAACGGCCCCGAGCGCGAGCCCTGGACGACGCACGTCGTCGCCGCCGTCCGGACGGGGGGCGATCTCGCCCCGCGCGACACGATCGAGATCGCCGAGGCCGCGTTCGCGTCCCGGGCGGAGATCCGGACGACGTACCGCGACCGCCTTCTGGTCACGGGCTCGGGCGGCCTCCGCTACCGGGCCGCCCTCGCGGACCTCGCGCTCGACGAGGTGGAGCGCCTGGAGGCGGCGGGGCCGGCGCCCTGGGCTCCTGGCGCTACCGGAAAGACCGGAGAAGAGTCCCGCTGAGCCGAGCGCGCGGAAGCCCGAGCCCCTTCCTTGCCGCGCGCTCGGCTGCGGGGGGTTCGGGGGGCGGAGCCCCCCGAAGACGAAGACCGGCGAAAAGGGTGGGAATCTGAAAGACTCACACCCTTTGAGCCCGGAAACCGGCGGTTGCACGACACCTCCAGGCGTGCCATAAATCCTCGGGGCCCATGCCACGCCGCTCCGCAGTCGCGCGCAGGTTCCGCCCGGTGTCGCCGGCTCCGGCGCTCTCTCCCGCCATCGTGGACCCGATGGTCGATCCGGCGGCGGCGCCGGCCGATGGGCGCGTCGAGCACCGGCGGGGCGCGGGGCTCGATCCCGGCCGGCCGCGGCTCGGTGGGCCCGCACGATGAAGCTCAGGATCGCCGTCCGCACGCCCGGGAAACCGGCCTTCGAGCTCGAGGTCGAGCGGCCGCGGGTCCGGATCGGGCGGGCCGCCTCGTGCGAGGTGCGCCTCGACGACGTCAAGGTCTCCGCCCGCCACGCCGAGCTCGTCGCCCGCTACGAGGGGCTCGCGCTTCGCGACCTGAACAGCACGAACGGCGTCTACGTGAACGGGCAGCGGTCGACGGACGTGCCGGTCCGCCCGGGAGACTCGATCCGGGTCGGCGACTCGGTGCTCCTGATCATGACCGTCGAGGGCGTCCGGGTCGATGACCCGCTGAACAAGACGGCGCCCGACTTCGAGACGATCCTCGACAGGTTCTCGATCCAGGTCTCCCTGGACGACGTCGAGGGCCAGAACCCGACCGCCGGCCGCAGCCTCGAGGGAGACCTGCTGCGCCGCAAGCTGCTCGTGCTCGCCCGCCTCGGGAAGGACCTCGCCCTCGTCGGCGACGCCGCCTCGAAGACGGTCCAGCTCGCGACGCTCATCCGCGAGGTCGTCGGCCCGGAGCGGCTCGCGCTCCTCGAGCGGCGCGGCGATGGGTTCGAGCCGATCGCGGCCTTCGACTGGCGCTACCCCGACCCCGACCGGCCGGTCTACGTCCCGGACGCGTTCCTGCGGCAGGCGGCGGCGAAGAGCCGGGCCCTGCTGAGCCTCGACCTCGTGAGCGACCCGCAGTACAAGGACGACCCGGGGATCCGGAGAGCCGCGGCGCACGCGGCCATGGCGGCCCCGCTCCTCGTCGGCGACGAGCTGCGCGGCGCCGTGTACGTGGACCGGGCCGCGCCCGAACTGCCGTTCACGAGCGAGGACCTCCACATCCTCGCGGTCATCGCCAACCAGGCCGCCATCATCCTCGAGAACGCGCGCCTCTACGGCGATCTCCGGCGCAGCGAGGAGACGCTCGCCGAGCAGAACCGGACGCTCGCGGCGACGATCGAGAAGCTCCGGCTCGCCCAGGCCGAGGTCCTGCAGGCGGCCAAGCTGGCGTCGATCGGCGAGCTCGTCGCCGGGATCACGCACGAGCTGAACAACCCGCTCGCCGGGATCCTCGGGTTCGCGGAGCTGCTCGCGAGCGACGTCTCCGTGCCGCCCGACGCGGCCGAGATCGCGGACACCATGCGGCGCGAGGCCGGCCGCATGCGCTCGATCGTCCAGAACCTCCAGTCGTTCGCGCGGCGCGACGCGCGCACGCGGCAGCGGATGGACTTGAACGCGGCCGTGCGGGCGGCGGTCGACCTGCTCCGGGCCGAGATCGTGCGCGGCGGGGTCTCGGTCGAGCTCGACCTCGCCGAGACGGCCCCGGTCGAGGGCAACCTGAACGAGCTCGAGCAGGTCCTCGTCAACATCGTCCACAACGCCGTCCAGGCGCTCGAGGAGCGGCCCGACCCGCGGATCCGGATCGCGACGCGCGTCGACGGCGACGTCGTCCGGGCGGTCGTCCAGGACAGCGGCCCCGGCATCCCGCCGGACCATCTCCTGCGGATCTTCGACCCGTTCTTCACGACGAAGCCGGTCGGCGTCGGGACGGGGCTCGGGCTCTCGGTGTCGTACGGGATCGTGACGAGCCACGGCGGGCGGCTCTCGGCCCGGAACGAGCCGGGCGCCGGGGCGGCCCTCGAGATCGAGCTGCCCCGGGGCGAGGCGCCGTCGCCGGCGTCGGAGCCGGCGGCGCCGCCCATTCCGGCGGGCGTGCCCAGCCGGCGCGTCCTGGCGGTCGACGACGAGCCGGCGATCCGGGACTTCATCGGGCGGCTCATGCGCCAGGTCGGGCACCGGGCGACGGTGACCGGCGACCCGCGCGAGGCCTACGAGGCGGCGGTCGCGGGCGACTTCGACGTGATCCTGGCCGACATCCGCATGCCCACGATGGACGGCGAGGAGCTCTACCGCCAGATCGTGGCCCGACGCCCGGAGCTCGGGTCGCGCTTCCTCTTCGTCACGGGCTCGACGGCGGGCGGCGGCCACTCCGAGTTCCTGCGCCGGCACGGGGCCTCGGTGGTGGCGAAGCCGTTCGAGGTGGCGGAGCTGCTGCGCCGCGTCGAGGAGGTGGCGCGGGGCCCGTCGGGCGTGCCGCCGATGGGCTGAGCCCACGTCGGTCCTCGGGAGCTCCGCGTCACTCCACGGGCAGGAGAGGCGCCGCCAGCACGAGGGCCTCCACGGTCCGCGCGAGCGCGTCGACGCGGACGCTCGGGTCGAGCGGCGCCGTCCGGAACCCGCCGCGCAGGCGCGACGGGCTCGCGAACGGGTACTCGGCCCCGTCGTAGCGAAGGCGCAGGAGCGCGCGGACGGCCTCGCGGAGCGCGTCGTCCGCCGCCGCGGCCGCGTCCTTGTCCTGGCGGGCGGCGCGCCGCCGACCGGCGGCCTGGAGCACGGCCTCGACCTCGGACGGGGCCGTGTCCTCGAGCCGCACGCGCGCCGGGTCCGCGACCCCACGCATCAGGAGGTCCAGGGCCTCCGGCACGGGCTTCCCGGCCGCCGCCAGCTCCCCGAGCGCCCGGGGGACGTCGGCCGGGATCGTCGTCGCTCCGCCGAAGCCGGAGAGCGCCTCGCGCACGAGCCAGGCGGCCAGCGCGTCGCGGAGCGCGGCGTCCTGCGCCTCCTGCACGCCGGCCGTCGCCGCGTCGAACGCCGGCGGCGCGAGGCGGAGGAGCGCGCGGAGCGTCGCCGCCGTCGCCCCGACGGACGGCCGGCCGTCGTCGCCGGTCACGTAGGCCGCGCCGTCCCTGTCGTCCCGGCCGACGTGCTCGCGCAGCCAGGCGAGCGCGAGGCGCGCCGAGTCGAGGAGCCGCGGATCGCTCGAGAGCGCCTGGGCGGCGAGGATCGCGTGCGCCATGGCCGCGTGGGCGTGCGTCGAGTCCCCGGGAAGGGCCTGGTACTCGTCCCTGACGGGGTCGTAGCGGCGGGCGAGCCGGCCGTCGGGCGTCTGGTGGTGGACGGCCCAGAGCGCGGCGTCGCGCGCCGCCGCGACGGCGAGGGCGCGCGTCGGGGCGGGCGGGGAAGGAAGGCCGCCCTCGAGCCCGATCCCGTCGTCCCGGCCCGGCGGGCCGGCGCTGACGAACGAGTACGCCCGCACGCGGTACGCGGTGCCGCGCGGCCACTCGTCCGCCCGCAGGCCCAGATCGCCGGCCGCCGCCTCGAGGGCGGCGCGCAGCGTCGCGAGCCCGCGCGCCGCCAGGTCGCTCGGGAGAAGGACGATCGAGCGCGCCCCTTCGGGCAGGCGCAGCTCCAGGCCTTCCTCGCCCGGATGGAACGGCTCGCCCGCGAGCGCCGGCTCGCCCGTCGGCCCGCGGGTGAGCGAGAGCGGCTCGGCGCGGGCCGACTCGACCGCGACCTCGAGGCGGGCGGCGTCGAGCTCGCGCGCGTAGAAGAGGTCGAAAACGCGCGACGTCTGGACGTCGCGGGCGGCGGCGCCGATGGCCTCGACGAGCGTCGCGCCCTCGCCGGCTCCGCGCACGGGCGCCTGGCCGCTCCGGTAGAGGGCGAGGAAGACGCGGCCGACGGCCAGGCGCTTGAGCCGCGCGTCGCGGAGCGCCGCCGTCGAGCCGGCGGCCGCCGCCGCGCCGGCCGAGCCGGCGCCGGGCGCGAGCGCCCCGGCCTCGAGGAGCTGCCGGGCGGCGGCGAGGACGGCGCGCCGGTCCTCGGGGCCGAGCGCGAGCGCCAGCGCCCGGAGGCGCGCGCGGGCGTCGGCCACGAGCGGCGCGAGGTCCTTGGCGCCGCCCGCGACGGCGATGAACCGCTCCCACTGGGCGCGCGCCTCGGGCACGCCCGCCTCGTCGAGGAGCCGGGCCAGCCGGAAGTGGCCCTCGGGGTCCTGCGGCGCGATCCGGAGGGCCGCGCGCACGGCCTCCTCCGACCGACGGAGGCTCCCCCGCCGCTGCCAGATCTCGGCGATCCCGTAGTACGAGGGCGGGTGATCGAGGAGCCCGCAGACGCGGGCGAACGACTCGAGGGCGCGGTCGAGCTCGCCGAGCTGGAGGTAGATCGCCGCGAGCTGGTAGTGACCGAGGGCCTGGTTCGGGTGCTCGGCGAGGACCTCGCGGTAGAGCGCCGCCGCCCCCACGAGGTCCCCCGCCCGTCCGTGGAGCGACGCGATCGTGAAGCCGACCTCGGGCTCCTTCGTGAGCCCGTAGGCGGCGCGGAGCTCGTCGAGCGCCGGGTTCACCGAGCCCTGCGAGAGGAGCGAGTAGCCCTTCCGCTTGTGCTCGGCGGCCCGCTCCTCGGCCGACGTGCAGCCGGCGACGCCGGCGACGACGACGAGGGCGGCCGCGAGGAGGAGCGGCGGGAGGGACGGCAGCGCTGTTCGGCCCATGATCCTGTTGAGACGCCCCAAGCCGGCTCGAGGTTCGCCCGTCAAGGGCGAAGGGCCTCGCGGCCGATAATGATAGCGATGCGCCCCCGGACCGCCCTCATCGTTCTCGCCTGCGCCCTCGCGCCCGCGGCCCGCGCCCGCGGCGACGAGCCGCGGCCCGCCGATCCGGCGCCGGCCGGGGCCCCCGCCGCCGACTCCGCCGCCCCGCGCCCGCTCCCGGAGGCGCCCTACGCCGGGACCGTCTCGGGCGAGGGCGTGAACCTGCGCGCCGGTCCGGGCACGAGCTACGAGGCCCTCGCCCGGCTCGCGCCCGGCGAGCGCGTCCTCGTCGTCGGCGAGACGTTCGGCTGGCTGCGCGTCCGGGCGGTCGACCGGCGGCTCCGCGTCTACGTCCACAAGGAGCTCGTCGCCCCGAAGGGCGGCGGCGCCCTCGCCGTCGAGAGGGACCGCGTGAACCTGCGGGCGCGCCCGGCCCTCGACGCGACCGTCGTCGGCCAGGCCGACCGCGGCGACCTCCTCCGGCTCGTCGAGGACGCCGGCGAGTGGGCGGCCGTCGAGCCGCCCGCATCGGTCGCCTTCTACGTCCACGGCGAACTCATCCGTCCGGCGGCGGCCGGGCCGGGCGTGGGCACGGGGCCCGTTCCCGGTCCGGCCGCCGCACCCCATGTGGACCTGCGCCCGCGGGCGGCCGGCGACCCGCCCGGCCGGAAGGTGCGGCGCGCCCACGAGCTGTACCTCGCCGAGGTCGCGAAGGACGACCTCGACCTCATGGACTTCGGCCCGGCGCTGCGCCTCTTCGAGGAGGCGCTTCGGGAGGTCGGCCCCGACGACCCCGAGACGCGCCGCGCCGCCCTGGATGGCCTCGAGCGGGTGCAGGCCGCGGAGGCGCTCCGCACGGGCTGCCCCGGCGGCCGGGAGTAACGGGTCCGGCCTGGAGAAGCGCAGGCCGTCCCTTCCTAATCCGCCTCGTCGACGGCGCGCTCGATCGCCGCGACCACCGCGTCCGGCGCGGCGTACATGACGAAATGCCCGTGGCCCGCGACGACGACGAGGTTCGCGTCCGGCAGGTTCTTCTTCAGGTACTCGAGGTGCTGCATGGAGCAGACCGGGTCGTCCTTGCTCGCCAGGACCTCGACCGGGACCCGGACCTCCTTGTAGCGGGCGGCGAGGCCGTGGAAGGTCGAGTCCAGCCCGCTCCAGTCGCCGGCCGAGGCGAGGAGCGGCCGCGGGCGCGACCAGAGCCGCTTCTCCTTCTCGATGACGGCCGTCGGGGCCGTGTCGGGCTTGAACGCGTCCGTCACGCCGGCCTCGATCTTGCCCGGGGCGACGAGCGGGCCGACCGTCCAGGCGATCAGCGGCCCGACGACGGGGGTGGGCATGACCTTCTGGATCGGGTCGCTTATGTGCCCGCCGTCCGGGTCGCCGAGCGAGGCGATGAGGACGAGCGCGCCGACCTCCTTCGGATGGTCGATCGCGTAGGCGAGCGCGACCGGGCCGCCGTACGAGAAGCCGACGACGACCGGCTTCTCGAGCTTCAGGTGCTGCGCGGCCGCGTGAACGGCCGCGGCCTGCTGGGATGGCGTCATGACGACGGACGGCCGCTCGCTCCAGCCGTGGCCCGGCCGGTCCACCGCGACCGTGCGCCGCTCCTTCGCCAGGCGGTCGAGGACCGTGTCGGCGAAGTCCATCGACGAGCCGGGGTTGCCGTGGATGAGCAGCACGGGCGGCCCGCCCTTGCCGCGGTCGATCGCGTGGAGGTTGAAGCCCCCCGCCGGCACGAGGACGCCGGGCGGCGGCGACTGGGCCGCGAACCGGCGCTCCGCCTGGTACGTGCGCCCGCCGAGCGCGGCGAGCCCGACCCCGAGCAGGCCGAGCAGGAACACGAGCTTCCTTCGCTTCGACCCCTTCTTCTGCGGCTGCGGCTCGCCCACGGACGTCCCTCCGACCCGGTTCGTGCGCCTGTCCCGACCTTCGAGCATACCCCGGCGCTTCCCCGGCGTAAACGGGGTGGGGGCCGCCGCCGTACCATCCTGTCGGCCAATGACGACGGGCGCCGCGAGCACCACCGCCAGGAGCGAGGACGGGCGTTCCCCGCCCCGCTCCCGCTCGCCCGGGCTGCGCATCGCCGCGATCCTCGCCCTCGCGCTCGCCCTCCTCGCCGCCGGCCGCCTCGCCGGCCTCGACCAGCGGCTCGACCCGGCGCGGCTGCGCGCGGCGCTCGAGGCGTCGGGCCCGGCCGGCGCGCTCCTCTTCGTCCTCGCCTTCGTCGCCGGCGAGCTGGTCCACGTCCCGGGGCTCATCTTCGTCGGGGTCGCCGTCGCCGGCTGGGGGCCGGTCGTCGGGGGCGCGCTCGGGTTCGGGGCGGCGCTCCTCTCGGTGACGACCAGCTTCGTCCTCGTGCGCTCCGTGGGCGGGCGGGCCCTCGCGGACATCGACCGGCCGCTCCTCAAGCGCCTGCTGGCGCCGCTCGAGCGCCGCCCCGTGCGGACCGTGATCCTGCTGCGGCTCGTCTTCGTCCTCTCGCCGCCGCTCAACTACGCGCTCGCGCTCTCGCCGGTCCGCCTGCGCGACTACGTGGTCGGGTCGGCGGTCGGCCTCGGGCCGCCGGTCCTCGCCGCCATCCTCCTCTTCGACTGGATCTTCTGACGGGGCCCGCGCTATACTCGCCCCGTGCCGACGCGGCCCGCGAAGACGGTCGAGACCTTCCCGAACCCGAACCCGGAGCGCGACTACGAGATCCGGATCGAGACGCCGGAGTTCACGTGCGTCTGCCCGCTGACGGGGCAGCCGGACTTCGCGACGATCCGCCTCGAGTACGTCCCCGACGAGCTCTGCCTCGAGCTCAAGTCGCTCAAGCTCTACTACTGGTCGTACCGCGACGAGGGCGCGTTCCACGAGGCGGTGACGAACCGGATCCTCGACGACCTCGTCGCCGCGTGCCGCCCGCGCCGTCTGACGATCACCGGCGAGTGGAACGTGCGCGGCGGGCTCCGGACGACCGTCCGCGTGCACTACGAGCGGCCGGCCCCCCCCGCCGCTTCCGCTACTTCCCGCCCGTCAGGTACCTGACCGCCCCCGGGTGGAAGGGGAACTGCTTCCCGTCGAGGATCTCCTTCGCCACCTCGACCTTCACCTGCCCCCACTTCGGGTGCTTCTTCGCGAGCTCGTCCTTCTTCGAGAACACCGTCTTCGCGACCTCGAAGACGACGCCCTCGTCCGCGTCGACGTTCGCGAGCAGGAGGCACGGCGTCGCGACCGTGTAGACGGTCTCCTTCGCCCACGGGTAGGTGCCGCCCGCGATCTGGGCGGCGTAGTACGGCATGTCGGACTCCTGGTAACGCTTCGTCTCGTCCTCCGGCATCGAGAACAGGGCGAGCTTCTGCGCCGCGTCCGCCGGGAGCTGCTGGAAGTGGCCGACGGGCTGGCCGCCGGTGAAGAAGACGGCGTCGAGCTTGCCGGCGAGCAGCCCCTGGACGGCATCCTTCGTGGCGCCGTGGTCGACCTGCACGTGCTCCTCGTCGATCCCGTGCTGCTTCAGGAGGATGAGGGCGCTGAAGTAGCTCCCGCTCGCGCCCGGGCCGACGTTCACGCGCTTGCCCTTGAAGTCCTCGAACTTCGCGATCCTGGCCTCGCGCCGGACGATGATGTGGACCTCCTCGAAGTAGAGCGGGGCGACGAGCTTGACCCGCTTCACGACCTTCTCGTAGTCCGGGTCGCTCGCGAACACGCCCAGGAGGTCGAGCTGGACGAGCGAGAAGTCGGCGGCCCCGAGCGACGTCATGAGGAGGTTCTCGCCCGAGCCGCCCGAGAGACCGACGTCGAGCCTGACGGCGCCCAGCGCCTCCTTGAGCGAGAGGGCGAGCGCGTGGTACGTGCCGTCCTTCTCGGCCGTGAGGATCTTCGCCTGCTTGCCGGCCTTCGGCGCGTCGTCGGCGCGGGCGGGCGCGGGCGCCGCGACGGCGAGAGCGAGGGCGAGGAGCGGGGCGATCGTGAGCGGGCGCGTGGACATGGGAGGCCCTCCGGGGTTGGTGCGGTTCCCTTTATCCGAAGGGCCGCGCGGGCGTCAATCGAATAGACCCGCCCGCGGACGGTCGACCGGGAGAACGACGGACGAGGAGGCCGCGGTCGCCCGGCTCGAGCGCGTCCGCGGGCACCTCGCCGCCGAGGCGAGCGCGCTCGCGGACGACGGCCTCGCGCGCGAGGCGAAGCTGGCCGCGCGCCTCGCCGAGACGCTGGCCGCGCGCGGAGCGCCGGCGGCCGCGGCGCGCTGAGCTTGATCGCCGGGGCGGCGGGCGATACAGTCGCGGCATGCGCCCGATCACGCCCGCCGCCGCCGCCGTCCTCGCGCTCGCCCCGGCCCTCTCGACCGGCCCCGCCGCCCGCGCCGACGACCGCGGCCCGCCGCCCGTCCGCCTCATCGAGGACCGCCCCCTCGGCCCCGGGAAGGCGGCCTTCGGCCCGGCCCTCTCGCCCGACGGGACGCGCGCGCTCCTCCTCCGGCCGGCCGGCGGCGGGGGCGGCGACCCCGGGTTCGAGGTCTTCGTCGTCGCCGTCGCCGACGGGAAGGAGACCGCGCGCCTCCCGGCCGTCCACGGCGCCGACCTGGACGACCTCGCCGTCACCCTGCTCTCGGCCCCCTTCAGCCGCGACGGCAAGCGGTTCGCGGCCTTCGGGGCGGCCGGGACGCTCTCCGTCTTCCGGGCCGACGAGCCGGACCCGGCGACGACGCGCGAGGACGTGGATCGGGCCGACATCCGCGGCGCCGCCTTCGCGCGCGCCGAGGACCGCCTCCTCTGGATCCGGTACGATGCGGCCGCTCGCCGGGCCGAGGTCGTCGCCCGCGACCTCGCGACCGGCAAGGTCGACGTGGTCGCGAGGCTCCCGGGCGCGCGCCCGCTCGGCCTCTTCCTCTCGCCGGCCGGCCGCCTCGCCGCCACGTTCCGCCCGGCCGCGCGCGGCGCCGCCGAGCTCGTCCTCGTCGACCTCGTCCGCGGCGAGCCCGTGCGCACGCACGCGCTCCCGGACACGGAGCTCGGCATCGAGACGGCCCTCGCCCGGTTCTCGGCCGACGGCCGGCGCGTCTACTTCGTCGAGAGCGGCGCCCTCCTCGCGCTCGGCGTGCTGCCGGGCGCGCCGCCCGTCCCGCTCTCGATCGACGGGGCGGCGCCCCTCCCCGTGACCGTCGCCGGCCTCGGCGAGGTCGTCCTCTTCTACGGCGAGAAGGGGCTCACGGCGATCGCCCCCGACGGCGGGACGCAGGTCCACCTCGCCGACGGCGAGGCCGTCTTCTTCGCGGCCGCCGGCGACCTCGTCGCCTACTACTCCGACGTCCGCGGCGGGCCGCGCGTGGCCCGCGTCGTTCACCTCGCCCCGAAGGAGAAGTGACCCCGAGGACCGGGGCTCGCCTCGCGAGCCCTTCGCTCAGGACGAGCGGTTGACGCTCTCGCCCGCCGAGAGGCAGAGCGCGCTCGCCCTCCTCGACGCCCTCGTCCCGCACGGCGCGGGCGGGCTCCCGGACCCGCGGGCGGCGGGCGCGCTCGAGGCCTTCGAGCGGCTCGTGGCCGGGCTCCCCTCGCCCGACCGCTGGCTTTTCCGCGGGCTCCTGCGCGCGTTCGGCGTCGCACCGCGCCTCTTCCTCGACGGGCAGGGGTCGCGCCTCCGGCCGCGGCGCCTGGCGGCGGCCGCGCTCCGCTCGCTCGCCTGTCTCGCCTACTACACGCGCCCGGCGACCTGGCCGGCGACCGGCTACGACGGTCCGTTCCTCGGGCGCGTGGCCGTCGACGTCCTGCCGGTCGCGGACGAGCCCGTCCCGACGCCGGGCGGGCGGATCGCCCCCGGGACGGTCGCGCGCGGCCGCGACATCGACCGCGACGCGCGCGTCCGGGCCGATGTCGTCGTCGTCGGGACGGGCGCGGGCGGCGCGGCGGCGGCGGCGACGCTCGCCGAGGCCGGGCTCGACGTCCTCGTGCTGGAAGCCGGCCCGGCGCTCGGCGCCCGCGACTTCACGCAGCGCGAGGAGGAGATGCTGCCGCTCCTCTTCGCCGAGCGCGGGCTGCGCTCGGCCGGCGACGGCGCGATCCCCGTCCTCCAGGGGCGCGGGCTCGGCGGCTCGACCCTCCACAACACCGGCCTCGTCTGGCGCGCCCCGCCCGGGATCCTCGACCGCTGGCGGCGCGAGCACGGGCTCGATGCCCCGGACCGCGAGCTCGACTCGCTCTTCGCCGAGGTCGAGGCGACGCTCCGGGCGACGCCGATCCGCCAGGACGAGGTGAACGCGAACAACGCCGCCGTGCGGCGCGGGGCGGAGGCGCTCGGGCTCCGGTTCCGCGTCCCGCATCACGCGCGGGTCGACTGCTGCGGCTGCGGCTACTGCATGATCGGCTGCGCCTACAACCGGAAGCAGAGCGCGCTCACGACCTGGCTCCCGCGCGCGCTCCGCGCCGGGGCGCGGGTCGTGGCCGAGGCGGCGGCCTTCGCGCTCGACCCGGACCGCCCGCGGAAGCGCGTGCTCGCCCGCCTCGCCGGGCGCGACGGGCGGCCCGGCCGGCGCCTCCTCGTCGCCGAGGCGCCGATCGTCGTCGTCGCCGCCGGCGCGATCGACACGGCCGCCCTCCTGCTCCGCTCCGGGCTGCGCGGCGAGTCGGGGCTCGTCGGGCGGACGCTCCGCCTCCACCCGTCGCCGGCGGTCGGCGCCGTCTTCGACGATCCGGTCGACGGCTACCGCGGCGTCCCGCACTCCGTGATCGTCGACGGGACCGCGCCGTTCCTCGAGACGGGGCGCGACGGCTACCTCGTCCTGCCGGTCGCCGCGCCGCCCGGCCTGGGCTCGACGCTCCTCCCGGGCGCCGGGCCCCGCCACGCCGAGTACATGCGCCGTTACCGGCACCTCGCGGCGGCCGTCGCCCTCGTCCACGACGAGACGTGCGGGCGCGTGCGGCCGGGCATCCTCGACGCGGCGCGCCCGCGGATCGACTACTGGCCGGACCGCCACGACCTGGCCGCGATCCGCGACGCGGTCCGGCGGATCGCCGAGCTCTACCTCGCCGCCGGGGCGCGCGAGGTCCTGCTGCCGTTCTTCGGGGCGCCGCCCGTGCGCGCGCGCGACGGGCTCGCCGGGCTCGATGCGGCCCTCGCCGCCGCCCGCTTCGAGCCGTTCACGCTCTCGCTCTCGTCCGTGCACCCGCAGGGCACGTGCCCGCTCGGCGCCGACCGGCGCCGCTCGGTCGTGTCGCCGGTCGGGGAGATGCACGGGCACCGCGGGCTGTTCGTGGCCGATGCGTCCGTCTTCCCGACGTCGATCGGCGTGCCGCCGCAGGTGACGACGATGGCGCTGGCGGTGCGGACGGCGCGGCACATCGTCGCGCGCTACGGGCGGTAGGCGAGGGAGCGCGATTCGACTCCATCTGGTAACCTATGGGCCCATGCGGGACTCCGTCGTCGTCCGCGCCCCCCTGAAGCTCGTGCTCGCCGGCGAGTACGCCGTCCTCGACCCCGGCTCCCCGGGGATCGTCGCGGCGATCGACCGCTACGTCACGTGCCGGGCGGAGCCCGCGTCCGACGTCGAGCTCGTCGCCGTCGGCTTGAAGACCGGCTTCCTGCGCGGGCCGGCGCCGGGCGGCAAGGGCGAGCTCGAGCTGGAGCCGGGTGCGAGCGAGGCCGGCGACCTCGGCTTCGCCCGATCGGCCCTCGACATCGGCTACCGCTACGTCGCCGAGCTGTTCGGCGAGCGGCCGCGGCCGCTGAAGCTCACGTGCGACAGCCGCGCCGGCCTCCTCGAGCGCGACGGCGGGCCGCCCATCAAGCTCGGCCTCGGGACGAGCGCGGCCTCGACGGTCGCGATCGTCGGGGCGCTCCTCATCGCGCACGGCGTCCCGATCGACCGGGCGACGTTCGCGCGCGCCGGCTTCCGCCTCGCGCTCCTCGCCCACGAGGAGGCCCAGGGCGGGCTCGGGAGCGGGATCGACGTCGCGGGCTCGGCGGTCGGCGGCCTCGTCGAGTACACGCGCCCCGACCCGCGCCTCCGGCGCCGCCTGCCGGGCCGCGAGTCGCCGCTGGCCGCGGTCCGCGGGCCGTGGCCGGGGCTCCACGTCGAGGCGCTGCCGGTGCCGCTCGGCATGCGGCTCCTCGTCGGCTTCACGGGGAAGTCGGCGGCGACGACGGACCTCGTGCGGGCGGTCGAGCGCTGGCGCCGCGACCGGCCGAACGACTACGAGCCGTTCGCCCGGCGCACGCGCCGGGCCGTCCAGGCGCTCGGGCAGGCGCTCCGCCACGGCCACGCGCCCGGCGTGCTGGCGGCGATCCACACGGCGCGCGAGACGCTCGTTTTCCTCGGCGAGCGGGCCCACGTCGCGATCGAGACGCCGGAGCTCGAGCGTCTGATCGAGGTCGCGAACGCCGCCGACGCCGAGGCCAAGCCGTCGGGCGCGGGCGGCGGCGACTGCGGGATCGCGATCGCCTTCGACCTGAAGACGGCGGACCGGGTCCTCGCCGGCTGGCGCGAGGCCGGGATCTCTCCGGTGCCGGTCGAGATCGCCCGCTTCGGCCTCCACGAGAAGGCCGAGAAGAGGGCGGCGACCTCGTGAGCGGGGTCGCCTGGGCGCCCGTCCCCACGCTCGCCGAGGCGCGCGCCTACTGCGAGCGCCTGGCCCGGAGCCACTACGAGAACTTCACCGTCGTCTCCGCCTTCTTCCCGAAGGCGCGGCGCCAGGACATGTACAACGTGTACGCGTACTGCCGTTACAGCGACGACCTCGGCGACGAGGAGCTCGGGCAGGGCGACCGCCACGCCGCCCTCGAGGCGTGGCGCGGCGAGGTGCGGAGGCTCTACGAGGGTGGCGGCGGGGTGGGCGCCGGCGCGGACGCCGGCGCCGTCCGGCACCCGATCCTCGTCGCGCTCAGGGAGACGATCGACCGCTACGCGATCCCGGCGGCGCCGTTCGAGGACCTGATCACGGCGTTCCAGATGGACCAGCGCCGCCCGCGCTGGGAGACGTTCGACGACCTGCGCCACTACTGCCGGCACTCGGCGGACCCCGTCGGGCGGCTCGTCCTGCACGTCTTCGAGGAGGCGCGCCCCGAGACGTTCGCGCTCTCCGATCAGACGTGCACGGGGCTCCAGCTCGCGAACTTCTGGCAGGACGTGAAGGTCGACCTCGAGAAGGGCCGCGTCTACATCCCGCAGGAGGACCTGCGCCGCTTCGAGTACACCGAGAAGGACCTCGCGGCCGGCGTCGTCGACGACCGCTGGCGGGCGCTCATGGGGTTCGAGGTCGAGCGGGCGCGCGGCTTCTTCCGCGAGGGCCTGAAGCTCCTGCCCCTCGTCCGGCGCGAGCTGCGGGTGGACTTAGAGCTCTTCTCGCGCGGCGGCCTGTCGATCCTCGACGCGATCGAGCGCGGCGGCTACGACGTCTTCCGGCGGCGGCCGTCGCTCGGCAAGCCGCGGAAGGCGTGGCTCGTGCTGCGCGCGCTCGTGAAGCTCAAGCTCGGGCTATGAGCGCCACGGCGCCGGCGGCGACCGCGGACGCCTTCGCGCACTGCGCCGAGGTCGTCCGGGCGAACGCCCGGAACTTCTACTACGCCTTCATCTTCGCCCCGAAGGCGCGCCGGCGGGCGCTCTACGCCCTCTACGCGTTCTGCCGCGTGGCCGACGACATCGTCGACGAGCCGGGCGACCCGGCCGACAAGGCCGCCCGGCTCGAGGGGCTCCGCGCCGGACTCGACCTGGCGCTCGCCGGTCGGGCCGAGGGGCCCGTGCTGGCGGCGGTCGCGGACGTCGTGCGGCGGCACGGGCTCGCGGCCCGGCACCTGCACGCCATCGTCGACGGCTGCGCCATGGACCTCCGCGGCGCGCGCTACGAGACGTTCGCCGACCTCGAGGGGTATCTCGACCGCGTCTCGTCGGCCGTCGGGCGCCTCGTCCTGCAGCTCCACGGCGTCGATCCGGAGGCCCGCGTCGACTACGCGCGCGCGGGCGGCCAGGCCGTGCAGCTGACCAACATCATCCGCGACATCCGCGAGGACCGGGGCCTCGGGCGCGTCTACCTCCCGCAGGAGGACCTGCGTCGCTTCGGCGTGCGCGAGGAGGACCTCGACGCCGACCGGCCGGGCGAGCGGGTGCGCGACCTCGTCCGCTTCGAGGTCGAGCGGGCGAGGGCGCTCTACGCCGAGGCCCGCTCGGACCGCGCGCTCCCCGCGGACGAGCGCCGCCGGATCTACCCGCTCGAGTCGATCGTCCGGATCTACTCCCGCCTCCTCGACCGGATCGAGGCGCGCGGCCACGACGTCTTCTCGGAGCGGGTGCGCCTTCCCGGCTGGCGCAAGGGGCTGCTCGGGCTCGGGACGCTCCTCCGCGCGAAGCTCGGGCTGCCCGCGGGACGGTGATGGGGACGGCCCTCGTCCTTGGCGCCGGCTTCGCCGGCTTGACGGCGGCGGTCGAGCTCGCGGCGCGCGGCCTGAAGGTGACCGTGCTCGAGCGTCGCCCCTCGCTCGGCGGGCGCGCGAGCAGCTACACGGACCGCGCGACCGGCGAGCGCTGCGACAACGGCCAGCACCTCCTGATCGCCGGGTACCGGAACACGATCGCGTTCCTCGAGCGGATCGGCGCCGCGGGCGACCTCCGCTTCGACCCCGACCTCGAGGTCCGCTTCGTCGCGCGCGACGCGCCGTCCGCCTGCTTCCGGGCGGCGTCGCTGCCCGCGCCGCTCCACCTCGTCTCGGCCTTCCTCCACCACCCGCTGCTCGGCGTCCGCGACCGGCTCGCGGTCGCGCGCGCCGCCCTCGCGATCCTGCGCCTCGACGAGCGCGAGGTCGAGGCGCTCGAGCCCGTGCGCTTCGTCGACTGGCTCGAGCGGAACGGCCAGCCGCGGGCCGCGATCGACGCCTTCTGGGAGGTCTTCGTCCTCGCGACCGTGAACCAGAGCGTGCGCGTGGCGAGCGCCCTCCCCGTGCTGCGCGTCCTCCGTCTCGGCTTCCTCGGCTCGCGCGAGGCGGCGCGCCTGGGCTACGCGGTCGTCGGCCTCGGCGACCTCTACGCCGGGCGGGCGGCGGCCTTCGTGCGCGCCCGCGGGGGCGAGGTGCGGACGCGGGCGCGCGTCGCGGCGATCGAGACGGCCGCGGACGGCGTCGCCTGCAACGGCGGCGGCGGGGCGCGCGTCGCCGGCGTGCGGCTCGAGGACGGCGAGCGGCTCGCGGCCGACCTCGTCGTCTCGGCCCTCCCCTTCCCGGCGCTCGAGGCCGTCGCGCCCGGGCTCGGGCTCGTGCCGCCCGGCCTCGAGCCGTCGCCGATCGTCAACGTCCACGTCTGGCTCGACCGCGGCGACCTCCTGGGCGGCGCGACGTTCGCGGCCCTCCTCGGGACGCGGCTCGCCCAGTGGGTCTGGGACCGGCGGCGCATGATGCGCGAGCCCGCGCCGGGCGGGCACCTGAGCGTGACGATCAGCGGGGCCGACCTGGCGCTGCGCCTCTCGCGCGCCGAGGTCGAGGCGACCGTGCTCGCCGACCTGCGCGACCTCCTGCCGTCGGTGCGCGCGGCCGCGGTCGACCGCGTGGCCGTCGTCAAGGAGCCCTTCGCGACCTTCCGGGCCGCGCCCGGCGCCGAGCGGCTCCGGCCCCCGGCCCGGACGGCCGTGCGCGGCCTCTACCGGGCCGGCGACTGGACGGCGACCGGGCTCCCGTCGACGATCGAGGGCGCCGTCATCTCCGGGCTGCGGGCGGTCGAGGCGGCGACCGGGGAGGCGGGGCTCGTGCGCTCGCTCGACGCCCGCCCGGACTGGCCCGTTCGCCTCCTGCGCCGCCTGCCGGGCCGGTAGACGGACGCTTCACGGGCGTGCTACAATTCTCGCGAACCGCGCGGAGCGCGCGGAAGCTGAAGCCAGACCCCGGCCGCGCGGTCCGCGACGGGGGGTTCGGGGGGCGGAGCCCCCAGAAGACGAAGACGAAGACGAGGCCACGGCGTGAGCGGCGGCAGGATCGGCGGAATCGGGCCGAGCGGCGTCCCGAGCGAACCATCTCTCGAGCCCGCACAGGTCGCACCGGAGCAGGCGATCGCCCCTCCGGTCCCGGAGGTCACGACCGCCCCGACCATCACGATCGACCCGGGGGCGTCGGGGCCGGGCTCGGGGCGCGCGCGCACGAGCGGCTTCTACCGCGCCGACCTGCTCCAGGCCCTGCTCGTGGACGCCTCGCGCACCGTGAGCCTCGGCGACGGCGCCGGCTTCACGCGCGCCTACCACACGGCCGCCCAGATCGAGACGGACGGCCGGTCCGTCAAGCTCGCCCTGGAGCCTGCGGCCAGCGCCCGCCCGGGGTCGATCGAGGCGCAGATCGCGAAGCGCGTCGACCACTACGTCCAGTTCCACACGAAGACGGCGTCGAAGCTCGAGCGCGACCTCACGGCCGTCGACGAGGAGCTGCGGATCCCCGACCCGCGGACGCGCGCGGTCTACGAGCGCCGGGCCGACGACCTGCGCGGCCGTCTCGACGCCCAGGTCGACCAGTTCCGGTTCGACCTCGCCTCGGACATGGCCCAGGTCCTGGACCAGCTCCGCGGGCGCGACGCGCCCGGCTCGGAGCGCGTCCGCTCCTTCCTGCCGCTCTGGCTCGACCAGCTCATGCCGCAGCCGGCGACGGCCGACCCTGGCTGGCAGTTCTGAGCCCGCGACCGGGGTTCTGACGCTCTCGTCTGCGAGAGCTCTCCTCTCCAACCTCTCGTTCACTCCTCTTCAGCTGAGGCTCGCCCGGTGCCTTCGCAGCGTCTGCACCACCTGCCCGAGCGGCCCGCGCTCCGGGCTGTCGTCGGGCAGGCCGAGCCGGTAGCGCACGAGGTCGGCGAGCGCCAGCCCCGGCTCTCCGGACCGCGCCCGCACCATGCCGCGCTCGAGGCGGTGCTCCCGCGCCTCGGGCTCGATGGCGACGAGGCGGTCGAGGATCGAGGCGAGGCGCCGGAGGTCGTCGCCCTTGCGGTAGATCTCCTTCAGGTTGCGGAGCATGCGGACGAGCACCTCGCGCGGGCGCGCGGCCCGCAGCAGGTCGGGCCGGAGGTCGATCTTCGAGTGGGCGAGCGTCGCGACGAGGGTCTCGACCGTGACGATGCGCCCGCCGTTGAAGGGGTCGATGACGAGCGGGTCGACCTCGCCCGCGACCTCGTACTTCACGAGGAAGTGGCCGGGGAAGCCGACCCCGACCGGGGCGGGCTCGAGACCCGCCCGCCGCGCGACCTCGCAGTACACGAGCGAGAGGGTGATGGGGATCCCGAGCCTCCGGTCGATGACGTCGTTCAGGAAGCTGTTGCGCGGGTCCTCGTACTCGTCCCGGTTGCCGCGGAACCCGAGGTCGCGGAAGAGGTACGCCCCGAGGACCTCGATCCCCGCCCGCGTGCCCGCCGGCGCCTCGGCCAGGACCGCGGCGCGCGCCCCGGCCGCCATCCGGTCGAGCTCGCCCAGGTAGCGGGCGACGGAGAGGTCCGGGTACTCCTCCTGCGCGATGAGCAGGGCCGCCTCGGCGAGCGGGACCTCCGCGTCGGGCCGGCGCGCGAGCGCGAGGAACCGGGCGCGCACGGGGGCGGCGGCGTGAGGGGACGGCGGCCCGCCGGAAGGCGCACTCATGGCGTTGACCCTCCCCGGCCGCGCGCTATCATGGCGCGCATGAACGAGGCCATGGACGAGATCTTCCGAGGGGTCGACGGCCTGCTCGAGAAGATGATCGAGCAGCAGCGCGACCAGGTCATGAAGGTCGCGCAGCGCTTCATGCCCCGCGTGACCACGGACGACGTCCTCCAGCCCCACGACTTTCCGGTCCTCGAGCGGGCGCCGATGTTCCAGTTCGAGGACGGGACGCTCTCGGGGCTCCTCAAGGCGCAGATGGCCCTGCGCGCCTACTTCAAGGACCGAAGCGAGCCGCGAAGCGCTTAGGTCAGTGCGCCTGCGGCGCCGTCGGGGTGCCGACGCTCTCGAGGACGCCGAGCGCCGCCCGCCGGATCGGCGCGTAGGGATGGCGCGAGGCCTTGAGCAGCTCTTCCTTCAGGCCCACGACCTGGGCCGCGGACATGCGGCGCAGGCGCTTCGCGGCGAGCTCGAGCCGCTCCACGTCGACGAGCTCCGGATGCCGCCGCGCCGCGAGCAGGGCGGCCCTGAAGGCGCGACGCGCCCGGAACACGGCGAGCCGCGCCCGGCCGTGACGGAAGCCCGCCTCTCCGAGCTGGATCAGGACGGCGACGAGCGTCGCCACGAGCGGCAGCCCCAGGAACAGCCAGATCGCGATCCGCCCGTAGATCGTGGTGGGGTTGAGCTGGAACCAGACCCAGAGAAGCGCGGCGTAGACGGCGCCCGAGAGCAGCACCTGACTCGCCGACTGGACATGGCACATGGAGGCCGGCTCCTCGCGCCACCACGACCCGCCACCGCCCGGTGACGGCGGCCGCTCGGCCGCTTTTCCCTGGTGCGGTCGAGCCTAGTATACCATGGCCCCGCGACGGGGTCGAGCGTTCACCCGCCGGCCGGAGATGCCCGTCGCCGGCCTATCCGCGGCCCCACAGCCGACCCCAGAAGCGCGACCGTTCCTCGGGCTTCTCGGCCATGAGCTGCTGGATCTCGCCCTCGTCGAAGAACACGCCCTTGCAGCCGCGGCATCGGTCGACCTTGACGTTCGTGCCGGTGTAGTCGACCTCGTCCATGAGGGCCCGGCACTTGGGGCAGCGCAGCTCCCCCAGGCGGGCCTTCTCGCTCTCCTCGCGCTCGCGGGTGCCGTCCGCGAGCGCCGCCTCGAGCTCCTTCACCCGCCGCTCGAGCCCCTCGGACTCCGCCCCGATCGTGCGCGCGGCGTTGCGCGCCTGCGTCGCGTCCGCGCGCGCCTGGGCCGCCTCGGCCCGCGCCTGCTCGAGGGCCTTCGTCGTGTCGCCGCTCGCCTTGCGGGCGGCGGCCTCCGCCTCCCCGCGCGCCGTCTCGATCTTGCGGATCCACTCGGCCCGGTCGAGCTCGAGGTCGCGCCGCGCCTCGGTCCGGACCTCCTGGACCTCGCGCTCGAGCTCCTGGACGCGGGCGCGCGCCCGCTCGAGCTGGACCTCGGCCTCGGCCAGCGCCTCGTGGTCGCCGAGCGCCGCCCGGGCGATCGTCTGCGCCTGGGACAGCTCGCGCTCGAGCGCGGCGCGGCGTGCGGTCGAGGCGTCGAGCTCCTCCTTCAGGCGCGCGGCCTCGCCCCGGGCGCGCTCCCCCTGGGCCCGCGAGTCCTGCGCCTCCTTGCGCGCGCCCTGGGCCTCGGACTGCGCCCGCTCGACCTCCGCCCGGGCCTTGTCCATGGCGGACTTCGCCTTCTCGAGGGCGGCGCGCGCCTCCTGGTCCGAGCGGTCGCCCGCCGCGGAGGCCGTCCGGAATCGCTCGAGCTCGGTCCGGATCTCGCCGGCCGCCTCCAGGGCGCGCCGCGCCTCCGCCTCCAGCCGCTCGCCGTTCGTGCGCTCCCTCACCACCTCCTGCTGGAGCCTCAGGATCTCGACGCGGAGGCCGTCCGTCAGCTCGCCCTTCGACTTCGCCTCCTCGCGCGCGCCGGAGAGGTCCTTGCGGGCCGACTCGAGCTGGCTGCGGAGCGACGACAGCTCGTTCCGCACGGACGCCGCCTCCCCCCGCGAGGCCGCGAGCTCAGACCGGAGGCGCGAGAGCTCGCTCGCCGAGAGCAGGGCGGCCGCCGACTCCGCGCGCGCGGCCACGTCGGGGCCCGCCGGTCGCGCGGGGGCCTCCGCGACGGGCCGGGCGGCGGCCGGCCCGGGAGCCGACCTGGCGGGAGGGGAAGATGCTTTCGCGGCAGGGGGCTGCGGCTTCGCGGCCGGGGAGGGCGCCTTCGCCGGCGGCCCCTTCGCCGCCGCCCGGGGCGGGGAGGCCTTGGCCGCCGCGGCCCTGGCCTTGGCGGCGGGCTTCGCGGCCGCCGGCTTCGTCTTCGCCGCCTTCGCCGGCTTTGCCGCCTTCGCTGCCTTCGCCGCCTTCGCCGTCTTCTTCCTGGCCGCTCCGCCGTCCTTCTTCTTTACCATCGAGGGCCTCCCGCCTTCCTTCCGTTTCCCCGTTTTCCCGTGAGATACCATCCGGGTCTGACACGCGCTGGGGGGAAAACGGCGTAAAATCGCCCGGAACGGGCGCGGGAGGGCGGAGTTGCGGAGCATCCGGAGGCCGGGGGCGGCCGCCGCCGATCCGGACGGCAGGCCGGGAGCTCGGGGGAGGAGCGTCCGTCGAACTTAGAGCGGCGTGCGTCCCAGGAGATCCGAGACGTCGATCCGCGGTTCGCCTAAGGCCGGCGGGACGCCCTCCGGCCGGGTGCGCTTCGGCCCTTCTCCGCCGCGCACGTTGCGCATCTCGTCTTTTCCGAGAGGCCGGGCCGACCTCAAGTCCTCGATCCGGATCCGCGCCATGGGCGAACGTCCTTTCTCCGCTTTGGCTAAAGTGTACCGGATCGCAGGGCGATACGTCAAGCGGCGCGCGGTTAGAATCTGCGACGTGCCGCTCCGCGTGCGAGAAAAGCCCTTCTGGCTCAAGGTCTTCAACCGACGGGCAGCGGTCGCGCTGCTCGGCACCGTCTACCTGCCGGGCGGCTTCCGCGCCCGCCACGAGGGCACGGCCCGCTTCGACGACGTCCTCGACCACGAGTCGATCCACGTCGCGCGCCAGCATGCGGCCGGCATGCTGCGCTGGCACCTCCTCTACGCGCTCTCGCGCCGGTTCCGCTGGGAGGAGGAGAAGGCGGCCTACCGCTCGGAGCTGCGGCGCCTGCGGGCGCGAGGCGAGGACCTCGCGCCGGAAGCGCGCGAGCGCCTCGCCGCCGAGCTTGCGGGGGCGAAGTACCTCTACATGACGGATGCGGCGACCGCCCGCGCCTTCATCGATGAGGCCCTCCGCGAGCCGCCGCCGCCCCCCGCGATCTGAGGGCGCGATCCGGGAGCGACAGATCACGGCCGCCGGCGTCCGGGCCCGAGCTCGCGCTGCATTCGAAACGGTCAGTGGGTAGGCGCTGCCCGGGACGTGGGCACTTCCATGCAAGCCGCTGTCGGAGCATGACTTGTGAACGCCAGGTCCGGGTCGGGATGTCCACGCGGTGGGCATCCCGCCTCACCCCTCGGACGGGCGGCGACCACGGAATTCTCGTCGCTCGAACGCCTTGAGCGATGATCGGTGGGAGGGCACGCCCCTTGCTTCTCATCCCGTCGACCGAGCCGGTCCGGGAAGATCGGCCCGATCCGCAGGCCCGAGGGAAAGGAGGAGGTCATGGTCGTCCGCCGCAAGAACGACGCCGGTCCCCGCCCCCTCGGCCCCGCGCCTGACCGGATCCTGTTCGAGGACGCGCCGCGGCAACCCCTCCTGCCGGCGGCGGCTGGACAGGCCCGGGCGGGACCGATCGCGCCCCGGTCCACCGACCCGCGCCGCCGGCCCGTCGCGCGCGTTCAGATCGCGATGGGGCCGTCCGCCGGGCTGTCGGTGTACCTCTTCCCGGACCGGCCCGTCATCATCGGTCGCAGCCGCGACTGCGACCTCCGGATCGACGACCGCTCGGTCTCGCGGCAGCACTGCCGCATAGCCGCCGCCGACGCCTCCGCGGAGGAAGCCGCCGCGACGCTCCTCATCGAGGACCTCGGCAGCAGCAACGGGACGCTCCTCGGCGACCGCCCCATCCGGCGGGCGACGATCTCCGGGCCCGTGCGCGTGTCGGTCGGCTCCGTCGTCGTGATCGTGGCCCCGGTCGGCGGTCGCCGGTTCGCGGCGCCGGGGACCGGGTCGATCTCGGACGAGGTCGAGAAGCCCGCCGCCGCCGCAGCGGCCGCCACGACGTCCCCGATCACGCGCCGGCGGCCGAGCGTGTCGTGGCCGGCCGGCCGGAAGTCGGGCCAGGGCACGAGCCGGGGCCCGGAGGCGGCGTCGGCCTCGAGAGACGCCCGTCCGGCGGCGGCGACATCGAAGCCCGAGATCCCCGGCTACGACATCTTCGAGCTTCTCGGCGCGGGCGGCTTCGGCGTCGTCTACCACGCCGTGCAGCTCGGCGTGCGCCGGCCCGTCGCCCTGAAGACGATCCGCTCCGACCTCTCCCCGAGCGAGGCCGACATCCTCCGGTTCGTGCGCGAGGCGCGCGTCGGCGCGTCGCTCGAGCACCCGAACATCGTGGCCGTGTTCGACGCGGGCGCGGCGGCCGGCGGTTACTACTGCGCCATGGAGCTCGTCCTCGGCGAGACGCTCGCCGCCCGGATCACGCGGGGCCGGAAGCTGCCGGAGCCCGAGGCCCTCCGGATCGCGATCGAGATCGCGTCGGGGCTCGCCCACGCCCACGAGCGCGGGGTCGTCCACCGCGACGTGAAGCCCGCGAACGTGATCCTCGCCGCCCCGCGCGACCAGGCGAAGCTCGCGGACTTCGGGCTCGCGAAGGCCGTCTCCGGCGCGGGCGCCTCCGGCGTCACGCGGCCGGGCGAGGGCCTCGGGACGATCTCGTACACGGCCCCCGAGCAGCTCTACAACGCGGTCGCGGCCGGGCGCGAGGCCGATGTCTACGCGCTCGGGGCGACCATCTTCCGGGTGCTCGCCGGCGTGCCGCCCTTCCCGGGCACGGCCGACCGGGCCACGATCCACCGGATCCTCGACGAGCCGGCGCCGTCGCTGGCCGTGCTCGCGCCGGGCGTCTCGCGCGAGACGGCGGCCATCGTCGCCCGCTGCCTCGAGAAGGATCCGCTCCGTCGATACCCCTCTGCCCGCGAGCTGCTTCAGGCGCTTACGCTCGCAGCGGCCCGACTCCAAGCGCCAGGCCCGGCGTAAGCCGGACCGTCGGGCGAGCGCGCCGGCGCGGATCCCCTCCCCGCACGGCGCGCTTGCCCGACCCCTCCCCCCTTCCAGAGATGGCGAGCCTCGATCCGGGACCGGATGATCCTTCCGTGGACCCCACCCGGTGGTTCCGGCCGGACAGGCTCTTCGAGGGCGGCTACCCCGCCGGCATCTCCAGCGCCCTGCGCTCGCTCGCCGCCGTCCGCGCCGCCGTCCTCGACGAGGTCGCGCGCGCCGCGCCGCGCCGGGCGCTCGAGGTCGGGCCCGGCGACGCGCCGCTCCTCGCGGACGTCGCCGGGGCCGTCTACCTCGACGTCGTCGCCCGCTTCCTCGCGGCGGTCCGCGGCCCGCGCGTCCTCGGCGACGTGCGGCGGGCGCCGTTTCGCGACGCGACCTTCGACCTCGTCGTCGCGAGCGACGTGTTCACCCACATCCCCCCGGACGAGCGCGCCGGAGCGGTGGGCGAGCTCGTGCGCGTCGCGCGCCGCGTGCTGATCTTCAACCCGGAGCCGGGGACGCTGGGCGTACCGGGGTCGCCCGTGCCGAGCGACGACCTCGAGGCGGCGCTCGGCGCGCTCGGTCTCGCCGTCCGGCGGCGTGACTTCGCCGCCCGGGTCGAGGAGCGGGAAGGCGGCCCGCCCGGCGGGCGCTACACCATGTCCATCCTCGTGGCGGAGCGCCCTACTTCAGCTTGAGCTCGAAGCCGAGGGGCTTCACGTCCTCGTCCTCGACCTTCTCGGCGCTCAGGACGGCGATCGCGCCTTCCGTCCGCACGAGCTTGAACGGCTCGCCCGTCAGCGGATCGACCGGCACGGTCCCGCCCAGGGCGGGCGCGAGGGCGGCGAGATCGTCCGGCAGCTTGCCGGTGCGGGCGCGAAGCGCTGGGCGCAGTATACCTCGCCGTCGAGCGCCGCCCCGAGGTCGACGGGCTGGTCCGGGAGCGCGAGGACCCTCTTGAGTTCGAGCGCTTCCGGGTGCCGGGCGATCAGGTCGCCCGCCCCGCCGGCCCCGAGCCCGGCGACGGCGATCCCCACGAGCCCGTTGACGAGGAGCCGGTCCTCGCCGACGTGCCGGCCGATCGTCACGATCTCGAGCGCCGTTGCGATCGCCTCCCGCGCCTGTCCCCGCGCCGCCAGCCTCCGGGCGTCGAGGAGCAGGAGGAACCCGAGCCGCCGCATCTCCGAGAGGTGCGGCAGCTCGGCGGTGAAGCCGTCCTCCCACGCAATGCCGAAGGAGCACTTCTCCATCCGCGCGCCCTGGCGCAGCGCCTTCAGCGCCGACGCGTTCGCCTCGAGGTGAGCATCGAAGCGGGCGTCGTAGGGCTCCTCGCCGATGGCCACGTCGTCGGCGAGCATCCGCTCCTCCATGTCCTCGATCTTCTGGTGGCTTACGATCGCGACCCAGTAGCGGAGGGCGGCGTTGTCGCCCCGCCAGTCGGCGGGCGGCTCGGCGCCGGGGTCCCGGCCCGCGGCGGGGACCGCGCCCGCGAGGACGACGAGACCGAGGGTCAGAACCGGCAGGAACGCGCGCACGATCAGTCCTCCGAGAAGCGTTGCTCGAGCCAGGGGTCGGCCCGGTTGTGGTAGCCGCGCGTCTCCCAGTAGCCGGGCTTGTCCGTCGCCGACAGCTCGATCCCGCGCAGCCACTTGGCGCTCTTCCATCCGTAGAGGTGCGGGACGACGGCGCGGAGCGGCCCGCCGTGCTCGGGCGCGAGCGGGGCGCCGTCGTGCTCGAGCGCGAGCAGGACGCCCTCGCGACGCGCGTCCTCGAGCGCGATGTTCGTCGTGTAGCCGCCGTCGGCGTGGAAGATCACGAAGCGGGCGGACGGCCGCGGGCGCACGCGCCCCTCGACCTCCGCCCACGACACGCCGCGCCAGCGGTTGTCGTAGCGCGACCAGCGCGTCACGCAGTGGAAGTCGCTCGTCGCCTCGACCATGGGCAGCGCGCGGAGCTCCTCCCAGCCGAGCCAGAGCGGCGCCTCGACCGCCCCGAAGACGCGGAGGTCCCACGTCGCCGGCTCGAACCGCGGCGGGGAGCCGACGTGGAGGACCGGCCACTTCTTCGTCTCCACCTGTCCGGGCGGCAGGCGGCCGTGGCCGGGGCCGGCGCCCGGGTTCCGCGTGCGCTCGAGCGCGGCCTTCTGCTTCTTCGCCTTCCAGTCGTCGAGGATGCCCACGGGACCTCCAGGTTATCGCGATCCGCGCAGGTCGGCCACATCGCGCTCGAGGGCGTCGACGCGGGCGCGCAAGGCCTCGATCTCGGCGAAGGCGCGGTCGAGGCGCGACGCGACGTCGGAACGGCCCTCACCCCGATCCTCTCCCGGAGCGAGAGGGGGTCCCGAGGTCGGGGACGCCGCGAGCGCACCCGCCTTGAGGGCCGCCACCTCCTCCTCGGAGTAGAGCCCGTGCGCGTACCGCTCCGCCCGCCCGCCCGGCGCCCGGCCGAGGTTGAAGGCCAGCGGCTCCGGGCGGGCCGCGAACGCCGCCAGGATCCGGTCCACGTCCTCGGCCGTCAGCTCGGGCGCCATGCGGGCCGCGCGCGCCCGCAGCTCGGCCTTCGTCTGCGGCCCGCGGAGCAGCAACTCGGCCAGGATCGCCAGCTCCTTGCCGCCCTCGAGCCCGTACACCGGCTTCGCGCCGGCCTTCCACTTGAGGGCCCGCGCGCCCTCGGCGTGGAGGGCGACCGCCAGCCCCTGCGGCTGGAGCCCGTCGAGGGTCGCCTGCACGTCGCCCTCGGAGAGGTCCATCTCGGGGTCGCGGTTGTTCTTCTGGTTGCAGCCCGCGGTCAGCAAGTTCAGCGTCAGCGGGTAGTACTGCGGCGTCGCCAGGCCCTTCTCGATCAGGACCCCGAGGACGCGGCGCTGGATCGGCTCGAGCGGCTTCGGCATGGGTGCCCCCCTTTCATTCGCGCGGCCGGCCCGTCGCGCGCGCGAGCTCCGCGCTCCGCTTCGCGTAGTCGGCGAGCGCCCGCTCGGCCTCGAGCTCCGTCGCGAGCCGCATCCGCTGCGCGTCGACGAGCCCGAGGAAGTCGAGCTTCTCGGCCATGTAGGCGGTCTCCGACGTCTCGACCGTCTCGCGCGCCCGCGCGAGCGCCCGCCCCGCGAGGAGCCGGTGCCGCTCGGCGGCCGCGTTCGCGTGCAGCCAGGCCGTGCGCACCTCCTCGAGGACCCGGTTCCGGACGGCGCGGAGCTCGGCGCCGGCGCGGCGCGCGGCCGCCTCGCCCTCGGCGACCGCGCCCCCCGGGCGCCCCGAGAGGAGCGGCACCGTGAACCCGACCGTGAGCTCGACCTCGTTCTCGTCCCGGCCGAAGTCGCGCACGTAGGCGGCGCCGACGGCGACGTCGGGCACCCACTCGTCCCCGGCGCGGGCGAGCATCTCGCCGGCGGCGGCCGTGCGCTCGCGCGCCGCCTCGAGCTCCGGGCGATGGGCGAGGGCGTGCGCGTAGTGCGCCTCGAGCGTCGCGAGCGTGGCCGGAGGCAGCGGTCCGGGCGGGGGCGACGGCGGCGGCGCGAGCTTCCCGATCGGCGCCTCGGGACGGCGGTCGAGGAGGACGTTGAGCGCGCCGGCGGCCACCTCCGCGTCGCTCCGGTGGCCGGCGTGCTCGGCCAGCAGGGTGTCGCGCTCGACCTCGATCCGGAGCAGGTCCGATTGCGGGGCCGTGCCGGCCTCGACCTTCGCCCGCACCAGCTCGAGGATGCGCTCGAGGTAGCGGATGCTCTCCGCGACCAGCTCGACCTGGCGCCGCGCGAGGTAGAGCTCCGCGTAGGCGACGTCGGCGCGCTCCCGCAGCGCGTTCTCGCTTTCGCGCGCCTCGGCCCGGGCGGCGCGGGCCAAGGCGAGCGCGGCCCGCCCCTCGGCGCCGAGCTTCGTCGGGAAGGGCAGCTCCTGCTCGACCGCGTACATGTGCTCCTTCGGGCCCGACTTGTACTCGTAGCGGAGCCGCGGGTAGGGCAGCGCCGTCCGCTGCGGCACGCGCTCGAGGAACTCGACGAAGCGCTCGAGCGCCGCCCGCAGGTCGGGGTTGCGGCGGACCGCGGCGTCGCGGACGAGGTCGATGGTCGGGGCCTTCGCGAGGACCTCGTCCAGCGCCGCATCGGGCCCGTCGCGCTCCGGGACCGGCGCGAGCGCGGCGAGGGCGCGGTCGGCCTCGGCGCGCGGCCCGGCCCGTTCGGCCCCGAGGCAGCCCGTGAGCCCGATCGCCAGGATGAGAGCGATCACACTCGTGCTCGTGCTCGGGCTCGGGCTCGGACCCGGGCCCGGGCTCGGACCCGGGTCCGCCTCGGTCGCTTCGGGATGGGCCCTCAGCCACCTCCGCCGCCGGCCCCAGTAGAAGATCACCGGGATGAACACGTCGATCACCTCGTCCGCGATCAGGATGCCGCCGATCACCGGCGCCGCCATGGGCCGCATGATCTCGGCGCCCGCCCCCGTCGCCCAGAGCATGGGCACGAGGCCGAGGATCGTCGTCGCCTCCGTCAGGAGCTTCGGCCGCAGCCGGTGGACGGCGCCCTCGGTCACCGCCGCCTTCAGCTCCTCGAGCGACCCGATCCTCTCGAGCCCGCCGCGCCGGTCGACCGCCTCCCGCAGGTAGACGAGCATGACGATGCCCGTCTCGGTCGCGAGCCCGAGGGCCACGATGTAACCGACCCAGACGGCGACCGTGAAGTCGTGGCCGAAGATCCACTGGAACAGCAGGCCGCCGGCGAGCGCGCCCGGCACCGCCAGCATCATGAGCGACGCGTCGGCCAGGTCCTGGTACGTGAGGTAGAGGATCAGGAAGATGAGGAAGACGACCGCGGGCAGCACGATCGAGAGCGTCCGACGCGCCCGCACCTGGTGCTCGAACTCGCCGCTCCACTCGACGTACATGCCGGGCGGGAGCTTCACCCTCGAGGCGACGACGCGCTTCGCCTCCTCGACGAACCCGAGCAGGTCCCGGTCCTTGACGTTGAGCTGGACGTACGACCGCAGGAGCCCGTTCTCGCTCCGGATCATGGACGGGCCCTCGACCGTCGAGACGTCGGCGACCTCGCTCAGCGGGATCTGGACGTTCGAGGGGCCGCTCACGAGGAGCCGCTTCACGGTCTCCTCGTCCTCGCGGAAGTCGCGCGCGTAGCGGACGCGGACCGGGAAGCGGCGCCGGCCCTCGACCGTCGTCGTGATCTGCTTGCCGCCGAGCGCGACCTCGATCGTGTCCTGGATGTCGCCGACGCGCACGCCGTACCGGGCGGCGCGCTCGCGGTCGATCACGATCTCGAGGTAGCGCTCGCCCGTCGCCTGGTCGGGGAAGACGTCGACCGCGCCCGGCACCTCGCGGAGCACGGCCGCGATCTCGTTCGAGACGCGCTGGACCTCCTCGAGCGCCTGCTCGAGCGGGAGCCGGTCGCTGCCGAAGACCTTGACTCCGACCTGGCTCCGGACGCCCGTCGCCAGCATGTCGACGCGGTTCTGGATCGGCCGCGTCCAGGAGTTCCCCCAGCCCGGGACGCGGGCGATCGTGTCCAGCTCGTCGCGGATCTCCTTCACGACCTTGCCGTCGTGGACCTCGTTCTGCTTCTTGCGCCGCAGGAAGGGCTTGTCCGCGGGCGGCGAGAAGCGCGCGCCCTCGACCCCGAGCGTCCTCGCCGCCTCGGCGAGCGAGGCCGCGAGCACGCCCCCCGCCCGGTCCTCGAGCTCCCAGTCGAGGCGGCGCACGCGCTCGCGCACGAGCCGGGCGCGGCCCTCCTCGGTGGGCTCGCGCGCGAGCTCGGGCTCGAGCTCGCGCAGGCGGCGGAGCGCGAGCTCGCGCAGGGTCTCGTCGAAGCGCGCCGCCGCCGTCATGGCGATCGCCGCCGCGTCCTCCTCCGACGCGACCGCGCGCCGCGCCTCCTCCTCGAAGACCTCGTAGTCGAGGGCCCGCCGCGGCCACTGGTCCTTCGGCCGGAGCGTGACCACGGTCTCGATCATGTCGGGCGGCGCCGGGTCGGTCGGGGTGTCGGCCCGCCCGACCTTGCCGACGACCATCTCCACCTCCGGGAGCGAGCGCAGCAGCGCGTCGCGCACGATCAGGTCGCCCGTCGCCTGCGACACCGACACGCTCGGCGACGTCGTCGGCATGTCCATGAGGGCGCCCTCGTCGAGCGGCGGCATGAAGTCGCGCCCGAGCTTGGGATAGATGTACAGCCCGAGCCCGACGATCAGGGCGAAGTTCACGGCGACCCACTTCGGCCGGTCGAGGAGGAAGAGGAGCACCGGGCGGTAGACCTCGACGACGCTCCGCACGAGCCAGCTGTCCGTCTCGCCGCGCAGCCGCCCGCGCACGAACGTCGGGATCAGCGCCGGCACGAGCGTGATCGCGAGGACCGAGACGCCGATCAGGGCGAAGGTCTTCGTGAACGCGAACGGCCGGAACATCTTGCCCTCGATCCCGGTCAGGGCGAAGACGGGCAGGAAGCTGATCACCATGATCAGAACGGAGAAGAAGAGCGGCCGGCCGACGAGCTTGCACGCGCGCAGCACGAGGTCGCGCGTGTCGCCCGTGACCTTCCGCTCGCCGAAGTGGTCGTGGAGCCGCGCGAACGCGTTCTCGGTCATGACGATCCCGGCGTCGACGAGGACGCCGATCGAGATCGCGATGCCGGCGAGCGACATGATGTTGGAGGTGACGCCCACGTGGTGCATGAAGATGAACGAGATCAGCACGGCGAGGGGCAGGGTGATGCAGATCACGAAGGCGCTGCGGAAGTGGTAGAGGACGAGGAAGACGACGATCGAGGCGAGGACGATCTCCTCGATGAGCGTCCGCCGGAGGGTGTCGAGGGCCTCGCGGATCAGGCGCGTGCGGTCGTAGAACGGCACGATCCGCACGCCCTCGGGCAGGCCGGGCCCGAGGGCGTCGATCTTCGCCCGCACCCGCTCGATCACCTCGAGCGGGTTCTCGCCGTAGCGCATGAGGACGACGCCGCCCACGGCCTCGCGCCCGTCCTTCTCGAGCGCCGAGCGCCGCGGCGCCGGCCCGACCTGGACGGTCGCGAGGTTGCGGACGTAGATCGGGACGCCCTTTCGCTCGGCGACGACGACGGACTCGATGTCCCTCGGGTCGCGGATCCACCCGAAGCCGCGGATCAGGTACTCGGAGCGGTTCTTCTCGACGACGTTGCCGCCGACCGAGCTGTTCGAGCGGGCGACGGCGTCGAACACCTCGCCGAGCGTCACGCCGTAGGCGCGCAGCTCGTTCGGGTCGATGTCGACCTGGTACTCGCGCACGAACCCGCCCACGGACGAGACCTGCGCGACGCCGGGCACGGAGTTGAGCTGGTAGCGCACGTACCAGTCCTGGATCGCGCGCAGCTCGCCCAGGTCCTGGCCGTCGCCCTCGACCGTGTACCAGAAGACCTGGCCGAGCGCGGTCGCGTCCGGGGCGAGGTACGGGACGACGCCCTCGGGCAGGAACGTGGACGCGATCGAGAGGCGCTCGAGCACGCGCTGGCGCGCGAAGTAGAAGTCGACGTCCTCCTCGAAGATGACGTTGACCATCGAGAAGTTGAACTCGGACGTGGCCCGGACCGCCTTCACGCCCGCGAGCCCCTGCAGGTTCACGGACAGCGGGTACGTGATCTGGTCCTCGACCTCCTTCGGCGAGCGCCCCGGCCAGTCGGCGAAGACGATCACCTGGTTCTCGGACAGGTCGGGGATCGCGTCGACGGGGGTGCGCTTGAGCGCGTACACGCCGTAGAGCGCGACCGCGGCCACGAGCAGGAAGACGACCGCGCGGTTCCGGATCGAGAGCTCGATGACGCGCTCGATCCAGCCGGCGCGCTCGCCGGCGGGCGTCATCGCCCGCCCTCCCCGCCGTGGCGGTGCCCGCCGCCCTCGACGCCGAAGTAGCCGGCCGACGCGCCCGGGTTCAGGCGGGCCTCGGCATCGACGAGGAAGGCCCCGCGGGCGACGACGCGGTCGCCCTCCGCGAGCCCGGAGATCACGGCGTAGTGCTCGCCCGCGCGCGGCCCCAGCTCGACCTCGACCTGGTCGTACACCCCGTCGGCCGTGGCCTTGTAGACGACCTTGCGCCGGCCCGTGTCGATCACGGCGGCGAGCGGGACGGCGAGCGGCCCGCCGGGCGGCCCGCCCGGGCGGACGAGGCGCGCCCCGCAGCGCGGGCACGTCCCCGGCGCCTTCGCGCGCACGACCTCATCCGGGTGCATGGCGCACTCGCAGACCCACTCGTCCCCGTCCTCGTTCGGGCTCGGGCTCGGGCTCAGGCTCGGGCTCGCGCCCGGGCTCGCGCTCCCCCCCGGCCGCTCGTGCTCCACCGGCGTCAGCGGCATGCCGCACTTCGGGCACGGCCCGGGCTCGCGCGTCTCGATCTCCGGGCAGGCCGAGCAGCACCGGTAGACGACGTCGCCCGCCTGCGCCCGCGCGACGCGCCCGTCGGCGCCGATCGGCGCGCGCAGCACGGCGCGCACGTACATGCCGGGCTTGAGGAGGCCGGTCGAGTTCTCGACGTCCACGCGCACGCGCACGGTGCGCGTCTCGGCCTCGACCATCGGGTCGATGAAGGAGACGTGCCCGTCGAACTTCTGTCCCGGGTACGCGACCGACCGGATCTCGACCGGCGCGCCGAGCCGGACGAGCCCGATCTCGTCCTCGTAGACGCGCGCGACCATCCAGAGGACGCCCAGGTCCGCGACCGTGAGCGGGTCGTCGCCGACCTGCACGTACCGGCCCTCGTACACGTCCTTCGCGATCACGGTGCCGGCGATCGGCGAGTGGATCGTCAGGATCGGCGAGGGCTCGCGCCGCTTCGCCAGCTCCTCGATCTGCTCCGGCCGGATGCCCCAGAGGAGCAGGCGCTGGCGGACGGCCTCGAGGGTCGCGCGCGGGGCCTCCCCGCTCGTGCGGATCTCGCGCTCGACGCGCTCGAGCTCGACGAGGTACGCCTTCTGCGACTCGAGGAGGTCCGGGCTGTAGATCTCGTAGAGCGGCGCGTCGGCCTTGACCTCGACGCCCGTGAAGTTGACGTGCAGCTTCTCGACGCGGCCGGCGACGCGAGCGCTCAGGCGGCGGACCCGTCGCTCGTCGACCTCGATCGTGCCGATGGTGTCGATCGTGCGCTCGAGCGGCCGGCGCTCGACGCGCACGGTCTCGATCCCGGCGAGCCGCACCCGGTACGGCGTCAGGTCGACGCGCGCGAGGACGCCGTCGGGCAGGGCCTCGCCGGCGGTCTTCTTCCGCCGCGCGAGCGGCATGCCGCAGATCGGGCAGCTTCCCGGTTCGGCGCGCACGACCCCCGGGTGCATGGGGCAGTAGAACTCGATCGCGCCGGCGGCGGCGCCGGCGCCGCCGCGCTCGACGTCATCGGGGGCCACGTCCGGCCGGGTGTAGCGGCCGACGTGGGCGCGGATCGTGTCGAGGTAGGCGACGGCGAGGACCGCGGCCACGAGCAGGCCCACGAATCGCAGCCGGACGAGGATGATGCGGATGGCGAAGCGGAGCTTCGAGAGGGGCGAAGATGGAGCGGACATGGCACGTCTCCGGAGCCGGGTTGCCGAACCGTTCGCGCGCGGCGAGCCGGTCCCGGCTCAGATCCGGATGACGTGGAGGGCGAGATGCGACCTCGAGTTTCCTCCGCCCGGCGAAGGTGCGAGCCAGCCAAGCGAGCGGGTCCAGTCCGGGCTGCCGAGCGGGCTCAACGCCGGCTGGGCGGCTTGCGGGGAGACCGGCACGCTCGTGCTGCCCGGGTGCGCCTTGGCGCCGGGCGAAGGAAATGAGGTCGTGTTCGAGATCGCCGCCTCGACCGGCGGAGAGGCCGGCGCGCCGCAGCGGCACCGGGGCGCGCGGAACGCGTCCGCCGCCGCCCTGTCGTCGCCTGCACCGGTCGCGGAGGCGTGGCACGCGGGCCGCGCGGCGGGCGCCGGGACGCAGCAGTCGTGCCCGCCGGCGGCGGCGAGGCCGGCGGCGGCGCCGGCTCCGGCGCCGGCCGCCGAGCACGCGCAGACGCCGGGCCCCGCCCCGAAGAGCGGGACGGCCAGGAGGGCGAGCAGCAGCGGCAGTCGTCGGTTCTTGCGCATGCCTTCTCCGCCCGTACGGGCGAAGACCTCATGCTACCTCTTCTGGTGTCCGTCGTCAACGATCGGCGACCGGACCGCCGCGACCGCCGACGCCGGCGCGTTCCGCGGTCGCCCCCCGGAGGGTGGGCTCGGGAAGGCCCTCGGGCGCGGCGGGCGGGGGCGGAAGGCGCTCGAGGGCGTCGTTCCAGGCGTCGGCGGCCGCGGGGGCCGCGTAGATGTCGTAGATCCACGAGCCGAGGAAGCCCGCGGCGGCCGCGCCGACGAGGAGGCAGCCGATGATGGTGGCGGTGGGGTCCTCGCCGTCGATCGCGATCTCGTCGTCGCTCGCGAACGAGAAGGCCGCCGCGGCCGCGCCGGCGAGGCCGATCGACGCCCCCTCGATGAGGAGGAGGCTCCGGCCCGTGTCGGGGTCGCCGGCGTAGTAGTGGCCGAGGCCGTGGACGAGGAAGCCGGGACCGGCGGCGAGGGCGGCGGCCGCGCCCCGCGACCTCGGGGCGTCGCCCGGGGCGGGTGAGGGAGGGGTGCCGGGGGAGACGCAGGCGGGCGCGAGGAGGAGGAGGAGGAGGAGGAGGAGGGTGAGGGGGAGGGTGAGG
>Ga0187892_10000213_pt1 | contig 154884 bp, 153 predicted proteins | sample MA1701073metaG_FD_139345 | JGI IMG/M metagenome (GOLD analysis project Ga0187892, IMG submission 139345) | Bio-ooze microbial communities from a basaltic lava cave in the Kipuka Kanohina Cave System on the Island of Hawaii, USA - MA170107-3 metaG ...
CCCGGTCAGCGTGGCCATGTCGATCATCTCGTCCGGCTCGACGTGCTTGGCCGCGTAGGCGAGCGCGTCGGCCAGCGTCAGCCGCCCCTCCGCGTCGGTGTTGCCGATCTCCACGGTGAGCCCGTTCAGCGCCCGCACGATGTCGCCCGGGCGCTGAGCGGTCCCGGAGGGCATGTTCTCGGTGGCCGCGATCAGCCCGTGCACCTCGACCGCCGGCTTGAGCCGCGGGAGGGCCTGGAACAGGCCGAGCACCGCGGCGGCCCCCGCCATGTCGTCCTTCATGCGCAGCATCCCGTCGGCGGTCTTGAGGTCGAGCCCGCCCGAGTCGAAGGTGATGCCCTTGCCGATCACCGCGACACGCCGCCGGGCCTTCCGCGCCGGCGCGTAGGTGAGATGGATGAACTTGGGCGCCTCCTCGCTGCCCTGGGCCACGCCGACGTAGGCGCCCATCCCCATCTTCGCGCACTCCGCCCGCTCCAGCACCCGCAGCTTGAGGCCGCCCTCCTTGGCGATCAGGGCGGCGCGGCGGGCCAGGAACGCGGGCGTGACGACGTTGGCGGGCTCGTTGACGAGATCGCGAGTGAGGCACGTGGCCTCCGCCCAGATCCGACCGACCCGCAGCCCCTCGCGGGCCGCGGCGGCGCTGCGCCGATCGGGCTCGAGCACGGTGAGGGCACGGACGATCTTGCCGTTCTTCTCCTTCAGGTACTTGTCGAAGCGATAGGTCCCGAGCAGCGCGCCCTCGGCGATGGCCTGGGCGCGCTCGCGGGCGGTCAGGCCCTCCGCGGGCATGAACAGCGCGACGGTGGCGGCACCGAGATCCCGGGCCCGCCGCGCCGCCGCCGCGGCGGCCCGGCGCAGCGGCTCGGCATCGCGGCGCGCCGTGTCACCACGCTTGCCCGGGCCCAGGCCCACCACCAGGACCCGCTCGGCGGGTAGCTTGCCGCCGGTGTGGACGTGCGAGATCTGGCCCGGCTTACCCTCGAACTTCTCGCTCGCGAGCACCTTCGAGAGGAGGCCGTCCAGCGCGCGGTCCACCGCGGCGATCTCGGCGGGAAGCCGTCCGCCGTCACCGTACCGCCCGAGCACCAGCGCATCCGTGCGCGCTTCCGACGGCCTCCGGGTCTCGACCGCGAGATCCATTCTCCTCATCCTCCCTGTGAGAGCGTCTGGCCCTGGGCGAGAAGCGCCGCGCGATGCACCATGTCCGCGAGCCCATCGGTCGTGTCGTACCGCGCGAGCTCGGACACCGGCACCCAGCGCACCTCGGCTGCGTCACTACCGGCTCGGGGCGCCCCGGCCTCGATGGCCGCCGCGAAATCGATGATCACGTAGTGGTAGTGGACACGGACCGGCTCTCCGCCCGGCTGTCCGACCGGCTGTACTCCGTCATCCGGAGCGAGCCGCACCCGGTCGATGACTCCGCAGAGGCCGAGCAGGCGCACCCTCACCCCGCACTCCTCCAGCACCTCGCGACGGACCGCGTCCTCGATGCGCTCGCCCAGATGGATGAGCCCGCCGGGAATGCTCCACTTGCCCTGAGACGGTGGCTGCCCGCGCTTGACCAGCAGCACCCGGTCGCCGTCGAGGATCACCGCGCCGACCCCCACCCGGGGAGCGTCCGGATACTCGCGCGCGAACGTCATCGGACGGTGATGGTGTTGGCGGCGATGGACCGGCCGGCGCGCGTCCAGCGCTCGGTGCCGTACTTCTCACGCACCAGGGATCCGGCCAGCTCCATCTCGTCGGGGGCCAGGCCACCGGGCGCTAGGTCGAGGCGGTGCGCGTCGCGAAAACCCGCGGCGAGCGCGGTCATGGTCTCGTCGAACGAGGGGCGCCGATGCAGCACGGCTTCCAGCGTGGTCATGCCGGCCAGCGGATCGCGCTCCGTCGGGAAGACGGAGCGCAGACGCTCCGGCGCGGCACCCAGCATGACCGCGCCGTGCTGGAGAAAGCCCGCGCCCTGCCTCCGCTGGGCGCTCCCCACGACCTTGAGGCCGGCGATCTCCAGCTCGAACGACCCGGTGCGGGCGAAGCAGAACGTCGGCATCGCGGTCGGGTCCGAGGGCTGTGCCGGCACCATCTCGACATGCGCGCCCAGGCGGCGGATTCCGGCCGCGAGCGCGGCCCCGATCCACCGGTAGGTCTCGAGCAGGTCGGAGGCGCCGTCGAAGTCGCCCGCGCGCGCGGCCACGCTGTAGGTCAGCTCGAGATCCGGCCCCTCGTGGAGAATGGCGCTGCCGCCGGTGGGCCGGCGGACGATCCCGATCCCGAGCGCGGACGCGGCGGCGACGTCGATGCGGTGGTCGAGCGGCTGCCCGTAGCCCAGCGAGATGGTGGGCGGCCGCCAGGCGAAGAAGCGCAGGGTCGGGGGCGCGGCGTTCGCGAGCCGGCCCAGGAGCAGCGCCTCGTCGAGGGCCATGTTCAGCGCGCCGTCGAGGGGGTCGGTGACCAGGAGGCGGAACGCGGTCATGTCGACGGCGCCTCACCCTGGAGCCCCTCCCTCTGGAGCCCCTCACCCTGCCCTCTCCCCGGAGGGGAGAGGGTTAGGACGAAGGGTGCCACCTCAGGACGGGCTGGCGGGCGGCCCGGGTCTGATCGAGCCGCCGCACCGGCGTCGTCACCGGCGCCTGGTGGATGACGTCGGCGCTCGTCTCCGCCTCCCGGGCGATCTGGATCATGGCGTCGCAGAACTGGTCGAGCGTCTCCTTGGACTCCGTCTCGGTTGGCTCGATCATCAGCGCCTCTTCCACGATCAGCGGGAAGTAGGTGGACGGCGCGTAGAAGCCCAGGTCGAGGAGCCGCTTGGCGATGTCCAATGCGGTCACCCCGAGCCGCTTCTGCCGGCGCGCCGAGAGCACGCACTCGTGCATGCAGGGCCCGGGGGCCGAGCGGTCGTAGTGGCCCTCGAGCCGCTTCAGGATGTAGTTGGCGTTCAGCACCGCATTCTCGGAGACGGCGCGGAGCCCATCCGGCCCCATGGTGCGGATGTAGGTGTAGGCCCGCACCAGCATCCCGAAGTTGCCCCAGAAGGCCTGGAGCTTGCCGATGGACTGCGGCCGGCTCCAGTCGAGCGCGTAGGCGTCTTCGCGCTTCACCACCACCGGGGTCGGCAGGAAGGGTCCCAGGTGCGCCTTGATACCCACCGGCCCCGAGCCGGGGCCGCCACCGCCGTGCGGCGTGGTGAAGGTCTTGTGCAGGTTGAAGTGGCAGACGTCGAAGCCCAGATCACCGGGGCGCGTGATGCCCAGGATGGCGTTGAAGTTCGCGCCGTCCATGTAGACCTGCACGCCCTTGGCGTGGCACAGCTCGGTGATCTGGTGGATGCGCGACTCGAAGAGCCCCAGCGTGTTGGGCTGGGTGATCATGAACGCGGCCACGTCCTCGTCGAGGTGCCGCTCCAGATCGACCAGGTCGACGTCGCCGTTGGCCTCCGACTTGAGCTCCACCACCGAGAAGCCGGCCAGCGCGGTGGAGGCCGGATTCGTCCCGTGGGCCGAGTCGGGGATCAGCACCTTGTGCCGGCGCTCGCCGCGCGCCAGGTGGTAGGCGCGGATCATCAGCACGCCGGCCAGCTCGCCCTGAGCCCCCGCCGCGGGCTGGAGCGAGACTTCGTCCATGCCCGAGATCTCGGCCAGATCGCGCGCCAGCTCGTGCATGAGCTGGAGCGCCCCCTGGCTCGCCGCCTCCGGGGCGAGCGGGTGCAGGCGCGCGAAGCCCTGCAGCCGGGCCATGTCCTCGTTGATCTTGGGGTTGTACTTCATGGTGCACGAGCCGAGCGGGTAGAAGTGCGTGTCGACTCCGTAGTTCATCTGGGAGAGCCGCGAATAGTGGCGGATCACGTCGACCTCCGAGACCTCGGGCAGCTCGGCGGGGTGGTCACGCAGGTGCGCCTTCGGCAGGAGCGCGGCGGGATCGCCGTCCGGCACGTCGCTCTCGGGCAGCGAGTAGGCGAAGCGGCCGGGCGAGGAGAGCTCGAAGATCAGCTTGTCGTAAGCCGGCTTGGCGGCGTGCATGGCGGCCTCAGGCCACCGCCGCGGCGAGGGCGGCCGCGTAGGCGTCGATCTCTTCCTTGGTGCGCTTCTCGGTCACCGCGACGAGCAGGCAGTCCTTGTACGCGCGGTCGAACCCCTTGAGCGGCACGCCCGCGAGGAGCCGGTCTTTCAGGAGCCGCTTGATCACCCGGTCCGGCGACTTCGGGAGCCGGAGGGTGAACTCCTTGAAGAAGGGCGCCGCGAAGCGCAGCGAAACCCCCGGGATCTTGGTGAGCTCCCGCGCGGCGTAGTGGGCCTTGGCCGTCGACAGCTCGCCGACCCTCCGGAGACCGCGCTTGCCGAGGATGGCCACGTAGATCGTGGCCATCAGCGCACAGAGGGCCACGTTGGTGCAGATGTTGGACGTGGCCTTCTCCCGGCGGATGTGCTGCTCGCGCGTCTGCAGCGTGAGCACGAAGCCACGCTGGCCGTCCACGTCGACGGTGGCCCCCACCAGGCGCCCGGGCATCCGGCGCACCAGCTCCTGCTTCGCCGCGAACACCCCCAGGTTCGGTCCGCCGAAGCTCATGGGCACGCCCAGCCCCTGCCCCTCGCCCACCACGATATCGGCGCCGGAGGCGCCCGGCGGAGTGAGCAAGCCCAGGTTGATCGGGTCGGCCACGACGACCAGCAGCGCGCCGGCCTCGTGTGCGATGTCCGCGATCGCCCGGACCTCCTCGAGCGAGCCGAAGAAGTTCGGGTACTGGATCACCACCGCCGCGGTGTGCTTGGAGAGGGTCTTGCGGAGCGCGTCCGCGTCGGTCACCCCCTCGCCGAGGGGCGCCGACTTGATCCTGAGCCCCGGGCCCTCCACGTAGGTCTCGACCACCTGCCGGTAGAGCGGGTTCACCCCGCGCGAGATCACCAGCGTGTCGCGGCCGGTCACCGAGTGCGCCATCTGGGTCGCCTCGGCCAGCGAGGAGGCCGCGTCGTAGATCGACGCATTGGCCACGTCCATGCCGGTCAGCTCCGCCATCATGGTCTGGTACTCGAAGATCGACCGGAGGGTGCCCTGGCTGGCTTCCGGCTGGTACGGGGTGTAGGCGGTGAAGAACTCACCGCGGGAGATCAGGTGGTTGATCGGGCTCGGGATCGCGTGGTCGTAGGAGCCGGCCCCGAGGAAACACGCATAGTCGTCGGCGCCCGCGTTGAGACCGGACAGGCGCTGGAGATGCCGGACCAGCTCGGTCTCGGCCATCGCGCGCGGCAGGTTGAGCGGCCGCGACAGCCGCGCCTTGGCCGGAATGCGAACCAGCAGGTCCTCGATCGAGGACGCGCCGATGATCCCCAGCATCTCCTTCTGCTGGGCAGACGTGTTGGAGATGTAGCGCATTGGTCAGTGCCCGCCGCCGGCGGTGAGCTTCTCGTAGTCCGCGGCGCTCATGAGGCCGTCCACGTCCTTCGGATTGCTCATCTTGATGACGAGCATCCAACCCTTGCCATAAGGGTCGCTGTTCACCAGCTCCGGCTTCTTGGGCAGCTCGGCGTTGACCTCCACCACCTCGCCGCCGACCGGTGCGAAGAGGTCGGAGACCGCCTTCACCGACTCCACGACTCCGAAGGTCTTCATGGCCGTCACCCGAGCCCCCACCTTCGGCAGCTCGACGAAGACGACGTCGCCGAGCTGCTCCTGGGCGAAGGCGGTGATGCCGATACGGGCGCGCTCGCCCTCCACCTTGGCCCACTCGTGCTCGCGCGTGTACTTGAGCTCAGCCGGAACGTTCGCCATCCACGTCTCCTAGCTCTTCTTCGTATGCGAGGGGTAGAAGGGAGTCTTCACCACGCGGGCCGCGTGCGGGGCCCCCCGGATCTCGACGGCCAGCTCGGTGCCCACCGTGGCCAGCGCCGGCGGCAGGTAGCCCATCCCGATCGAGCGCTCCACCGACGGGCCGAACGAGCCGGAGGTGACGACGCCGACGGGCGCGCCGGCCGCCATCAGGCGATAGCCGTGGCGCGGCACCGCGCGCTCCGCCATCTCGAAGCCGACCAGCTTGCGCGCGACTCCCCGCGCGCGGAGCGCCTCGATGGCCTCCCGGCCGATGAAGTCTCCCTTGGCCGCCTTGACGATCCAGCCGAGCCCCGCCTCGAGCGGGTTCGTGGTCTGGTCGATGTCGTTGCCGTAGAGCGCGTACTTCATCTCGAGCCTCAGGGTATCGCGCGCCCCGAGCCCGATGGGCTGGATGGCGTCGGCGCGGCCCGCCTCGAGCAGCGCGGCCCAGAGGCGCTCGGCCTGGCCGGCGGGCACGTACAGCTCGAAGCCGTCTTCGCCGGTATACCCGGTGCGCGAGATGAGGCCGGAAACCCCGGCCACCGCGCCGCGCGCGAAGCGGTAGTAGGCGAGCGCGGTCACGTCCCGGTCGGCGAGGCGGGCCACGAGCCCTTCCGCCTTCGGCCCCTGCACGGCCAGGAGCGCGGTCTCGTCGCTCACGTTCGTCCACTCGGCGCGGCCGTGGCGGTGCGAGGTCACCCACGCCCAGTCCTTGTCGATGTTGGAGGCGTTGACCACGAGCATGAAGTGGTCGGCCGCGAGCCGGTAGACGGTCAGATCGTCGACGATGCCGCCTTCCGGGTAGCAGAAGGCCGCGTACTGCACCTGGCCGACCGCGAGAGTCGCCGCGTCGTTGGTGCAGAGGCGCTGGACCGAGGCCAGGGCGTCGGGGCCGCGCACCTCGAACTCGCCCATGTGGCTGATGTCGAAGAGGCCGACGGCGCGGCGCACCGCGCGGTGCTCCTCGATGATCCCGGTGTACTGCACCGGCATGTCCCAGCCGCCGAAGGGGACCATCTTGGCCCCCGCCTTGACGTGCGCGTCTCGGAGCGGAGTGCGCTTGAGCGGAGTCGTGGAGGTCGCGTCCGTCATCTGATCGGCTCGGGCGCCCTCATCTTAATGGATGGCCCGTGGCGTGGCAACGACGCGGTAGCCACGGCTCTCCATGCAGGCGATCCATTCCCGCTGGAAGCGCGAGAAGGCCCCGACGCTGACCGCTCCCGCCGCGATGCCGCCGGCCCCCGCGCCCGCGATGAGCCCCTCGCTGGCGCTCGAGGCCGTCGAGGCGGGCAGGCCGGTCACCAGCCCGCCGACGGCGGCGCCGCTCGTGCCGAGGACGAAGACGTGGCGGATCGCATTGGCCAGCTCGGAGTCGTCGCCGTTGTAGCTCGTGCGGTATCCCACTTCGGCCTTGCAGTCGGCGACGTCGAGGCGCTGCTGGGTGGAGGTCTGTCCCTGCAGGGCGGTCGCCTCCGGGAGCTTGGTCACCGCGCAGCCCGAGGCGAGGAGGGCCGCCGCGAGCGTCAGCCCGGCGCGCCCGGACATCAGTGGGCGGGCAGCCAGTCGCGCAGCGGCTTCACCTCGCAGCCGGCCCTCTCCAGCGCCTCGCGCACCGCGCGCACGATGCGCTCGGCCCCCGGGGTGTCGCCGTGGCAGCAGATCGTCTGCACCGAGATGTCGATGTCGACCCCGTCGACGGTCCGGACCTTGCCGTGCATCGCCATCTGGACCGCCTGGGCGGCGGCCCTGGCCGGATCGGTGATGAGCGAGCCCGCGATCTTCCGCGACACCAGCGTGCCGTCCACGTTGTAGGCGCGGTCGGCGAAGCCTTCCGAGGCCACCCGCGCCCCCATCTTCCGGCAGGTCGCGTCGTAGCGGCCGGAGGCGAGCGTCATGAGGATCAGGCCGGAGTCCAACGCCGACTGGCCGGCCGCCGCGGCCAGAGCCTCGTCCGATTCCATCATGGAATAAAGGATGCCGTGGGGCTTCATGTGCTGCAGCTCGGCCCCCGCCGCGCGCGCCATCTCGCGCAGCGCGCCGGTCTGGTAGCAGAGGTAGTCCAGGAGCTCGCGCGCGCTCACGTCCATCTTGCGCCGGCCGAAGCCCATCAGATCGGGCAGCGAGGGATGGGCGCCGAGGGCCACCCGATGCGAGAGCGCCAGCTCCACCGTCTTCCGCATCACGTGCGGGTCGCCACCGTGGAAGCCGCAGGCCACGTTGGCCGAGCTGATGAACGGCATGATGGCCTCGTCGGCCCCGAGCGTCCAGCGGCCGTAGGACTCGCCCATGTCGCAGTTGAGATCGATCGCCTTTGGCATAACCCACCCCTCACCCTACCCTCTCCCCAGAGGGGAGAGGGGAATGATGTGGCCCTCTCCTGGGGAGAGGGCTATTCGAGCACGCGGCCCAGGGTCTCGACGAAGCGTTCCACGTCGGCGTCGGTCATGGCCAGGGAGCAGGCGCCGAGCCCGCGCTGCGACAGGAGCACGCCCTCGTTGATCAGGCCGAGGAAGGTGCGCGCGGGCGCCTTCGGATCCTCCGGCCGGGCCGACCGGTAGTCGCTGAGCTTCTTCTTGGTGTGGTGCAGCCAGAAGAGCGAGCCGGTGCCGGTGATCTGGCCCGCGTATCCCTTCTTGCGCAGGAGGCGCCGCACCCCGTCGCGGAGCCGATCGCCAAGAGCGTCGAGGCGCGCGTAGGCCTCCGGCGTGAGCTGCTCGACGGTGGCGATGCCGCCCGCCATGGTGAGCGGGTTGGCGTTGAAGGTGCCACCGTGGTTGATGCGGCCCTTGCCGTCGCGCGGATCGTAGAAGTTCATGACCTCCGCGCGGCCGCCGAAGGCGCCCACCGCGAGGCCGCCGCCGATGATCTTGCCGAGGGTGGTCAGGTCCGGTCGGATGTTGAAACGCTCCTGGGCGCCGCCGCGGCCCACCCGGAACGAGATCACCTCGTCGAAGATCAAGAGAATCCCCAGGCGCTGGGTGGCCTCACGCAGCGTCTCGAGGAAACCCTCGCGCACCGGGATCATCCCCGCGTTGGCCAGCAGGGGATCGATCATCAGCGCGGCGATGTCGCTCCCCTGCTTCTCGAGGATCTTCACGCAGGCGTCCGCGTCGTTCCACGGCAGTGTCACCACGTGCTTCAGCACCATGGGCGGCACGCCCGAGGACCAGGCCACCGACTTCGGCCGCTTGCGCGAGCCGGCGGTGGCCGGATCCGGCGCGACGCTCACCAGCACCCAGTCGTGAGTGCCGTGGTATGCGCCCTCGAACTTGGCGATCTTGTTCCGGCCGGTGAAGGCGCGGGCCACCCGCACCGCGTGCATGGTGGCCTCGGTGCCGGAGTTGGCGAAGCGCACGACCTCCATGGCGGGGATGCGCGTGGTCAGGAGCTCGGCGAGCCGGATCTCGTGCTCGCTGGGGCCCGGGAACGACATGCCGTGGACGGCCGCGTCCTGGATGGCCTTGACGACCTGCGCGTTGGCGTGGCCCAGGATCAGGCTCGTGTAGTTGCAGTTGAAGTCGAGCCGCTCGACGCCGTCGGCGTCCCAGATCCGCGCGCCCTCGCCGCGGGTGATGTAGAACGGGTACGGGTCGAAGAAGGTGGTGGTGCGGCTGTTGCCGCCCGGCATCACCCGCAGCGCTTCCTCGAAGAGCTGGCGCGAGCGAGGGGTCTTGGCTTTGTAGTCGGTGATGGCGCGCTCGAGTGTCATGTCGATCCTCCTGGTCCGCCTGTCCTGTTCGCCCATGCTATTCAACCGTTCCATCCAGCGCCCGACGCCTGTCCCGAAGCATCGCATGAGCCTCGGCCACTGTCACGCGATGGAAGCGGAGGCGTCCGCCCGGCTTCACCTGGGCGATCCGGCCGATGTCGAACGAGCAGACGGTGCCAATCTTGGTGTAGCCGCCCGCGGACTGCCGGTCCGCCAGCAGCACGATGGGCTGCCCCTCGCCGATCACCTGGATGGCGCCCATGGCGATGCCGTCCGACACGATGTCGTGGCCGCGGGTGTGCTCGATGAACGGGCCCTTGAGCCGCGCGCCCATGCGGTCGCTCTGGGGCAGCATCTCGTAGGGCCCTTCGAGGAAGGCCGCGATCCCCACGGCGGTGAAGCGGTCGTCCTGGGGCCCCAGCACCACCGCGACCGTCGCGTTGCCTCCGTAGGCGGGCACGCGGTCGGGATGCACGCGCCGCGGCCGGGCCGCCGGAGCGGAGCCGAGGGGCAGCCGGTCACCTCGGCGCAGCGCGCGGCCCTCGAACCCGCCCAGCCGGCCGCGCACGTAGGTCGAGCGTGAGCCGAGCACCGGCGGCGTCTCGATACCGCCCGCGACGGCCAGGTACGCCCGCACGCCGCTCTTCGCGGGGCCGAGGCGCAGCACGTCGCCCGCCTTCACCCGCAGCCCCTGCCAGGCCGGTGCCGCGCTGCCGTTCAGCGTCGGGGCCATGTCGGCGCCGGTGATCGCGATCAGCCGCTCGTCGGTGAACTCGACCCGTGGCCCGATCAGCGTGCACTCGAGCGCGGCCGCGGTATCGGGATTGCCCACGAGACGGTTCGCGAGCAGGAACGCGTCGTGGTCCATGGGGCCGGAGGTGGGGATCCCCACGCGCAGGTGGCCGAACCGGCCCAGATCCTGGATGGTGGTGAGCGGCCCGGCGTCCTGGACGATCAGGTCGCTCATCGGGCGACGCGCCCGGGAAGCGCGCGAGGAGAGGCGCAGCGGCCGGCGCTCCACCTGGTCGAACCGTTGCTCCATGTCGGAGCGAAGCCGATCCACCTTCTGGTCCACCATCGCGACCCCTTCGGCCACGAGCTGGAGCTTGGAGACGAAGTGCTCGGCGACCACGTCGAAATGGCGGCGGGTTTCGACCGCACTCGTCTCGATCTTCCGCTCGAGATCCGTCCGCAGACCGTCAAGGTCAATGTCCGCTTCCGGAGACGGCGCCGGCGATGCGCGGCGTGTAGCGCCCGGCCTCGACGGACGCCGCGATGGCCTCGTACTCGGCGCGATCGACCGCGCGGAAGCGCACGTGGTCGCCCGCGCGGAGCAGGATCGGATCGGGCGCGGCGGGATCGTAGAGGCGTACCGGCGTGCGTCCGAGCACCCAGAAGCCGCCGGGGCTCTCGATGGGATAGATGCAGCACTGGACCCCGCCGATGGCCACGCTGCCGGGCGGCGTCTTGGCGCGCGGGTTCGTGAGGCGCGGGATCGTCAGCCGGTCGGGCATGCCGGTCATGTAGGGCAGGCCGGGGGTGAAGCCGACGAAGTAGACGTAGTAGTCGGCTCCCGCGTGGAGGCGGGCCACCTCGTCGGGCGCGAGCCCGATCTTCTGCGCGGCCGCCTCCAGCTCGAAGCCCAGCTCGCCGCCGTAGCAGCAGGGCAGCTCGACGGTCCGCGCGGGGGGTAGCACCTCCGGACGGGCCCGGGCGGAGAGGTCGCGCAGCGTCGCGCCGAGCGCCTCGTAGCTCACCACCAGCGGATCGTAGTAGACGAGCAGGGCCCGGTAGCTGGGAACGGTCTCGCCCACTCCGGGCAGCTGCTTCTGCTTGAGCAGATACTCCAGGGCCAGGACGCGGGCGTTCAGCTCGCGGTTGACTTCGTCGCCGAGCTCGACGGAGAGCGCGCGATCCCCGCAGGGCAGGAGGCGCGGCTCGGGCCAGATCGTCACCGGGAGCGAATCGTCAAATCGCGGCCAGCGCGTGGTTCGGCAGGTCGGTGATGAACATGTGGCCCGGGCTGTGAGTGATCATGAACGCGGGCTTGGACGCGAGCGCCACCGCCTGCGGGGTCACCCCGCAAGCCCAGAATACCGGGACCTCGCCGGCCTCGATGCCCACCGAGTCGCCCCAGTCGGGCTTGGTGACGTCGGCGATGCCCAGGGCGGAGGGATCGCCCACGTGCACCGGGGCGCCGTGAGCGCTGGGGAAGCGCGCGGAGGCGGTCACCGCCTTCGAGATGAGCGCGGTCGGGATCGGCCGCATCGAGACCACCATCGGGCCGTGGAAGCGGCCGGCCGGCCGGCACTGGACCGAGGTCTTCCACATCGCGACGTTCTTGCCCAGGTCGATGTGACGCATGGGGATGCCGGCGTCGAGCAGCGCCCACTCGAAGGTGAACGAGCAGCCGAGCAGGAAGGCGACCAGGTCGTCGCGCCAGAACGGGGTGACGTCGGTGACCTCGTCGGCCAGGAGGCCGTCCTTGTAGATGCGGTAGCGGGGCAGATCCGTGCGGAGGTCGGCGCCCGGCGCCACGCCCACCGGCTCGGGCGAGCCCGCGTCGGTGACCTCGATCAGCGGGCAGGGCCGGGGATTGCGCTGGCAGAAGAGCAGGAAGTCGTAGGCCTGCTCCTTCGGCAGCACGGCCAGGTTCGCCTGGACAAAACCGGGGGCCAGGCCGGCGGTGATGCCGGCGAGCCGACCCGCCCGGATATCGGCGCGAATCTCCTTCGGGTGGCGAGCGTCGATCGGCATCGGTGATCCTCCCGACCCAGTCTACTTGAGGTGGCCGAGCTTGGGCCAGAGATCGGGGTTGCCGAGCACGTGCGGCTTCTCGCCGCGGAGCACGCGCAGCATCTCGGCCGTCACCTGCACGGCCATGCCGCTCATCGTCTCGCGGGTCACCCCCGCGATGTGGGGGGAGACGATCACGTTCTCGAGCTGGAAGAGCCGGTTGTCCGACGAGGCCGGCTCCTCCTCGAAGACGTCGATGCCCGCTGCGCGGATCTTCCCGTTCTCGAGTCCGGCCACGAGCGCATTTTCGTCCTGGGTCTTTCCCCGAGACGTATTCACGAAGATCACGCCGTCCTTCATCTGGGCGACGGCGGCCGCATCGATCATGTGATGCGTCTCCTTCGTGTGCGGCGTGTGGCAGGTCACCACGTCGGCCTGCCGGAGCACCGAGGCCATGTCCGGCATGGGCTCCACGCCCCGGTTGCGCACCTCGTCGGCGGGCACGTACTTGTCGTAGCCGATCACGCGCATCCCGAGCGCGGCCGCCGTCCTCGCGACCCGACGCCCGATGTTCCCCACCCCGATGATGCCCAGGGTCTTGCCGTTCATCTCGAGCATGCCCTGCCAGCGGGCCTTGCCCCAGTCGGCCTTGCGCGTGCGCTGGTCCACCACCACCGCCTGCTTGGCGCAGGCGAGCATGAGCATGATGGCGTGCTCGGCCACCGAGTTGGAGTTGGATCGGGGCGCGTGCACCACCGCGATCCCCAGCTCGGTGGCCGCGGGCAGGTCCACGATGTCGAGCCCCACGCCGTGCCGCCCCACCACCTTGAGCTTCGGACAGGCGGCCATGAGCCTGCGGGTACAGTCCGGCTTCAACCGGAACAGGATGCCCTCCGCCTCCTTCGCGGCGGCGACCATGCCCGCCTCGCTCTCGGCGTCGGTGACGACCACGCGCACCTCCGCCTCGAGCTGCTTCATCCCATCGGCGTGAATGGGCCCTCCCAGCACCACGAGCGGCTTCATCGAGGTCTCCTTTCGAACACGGCCCGCATTATAGCGAAGTGGGCCCTCCCCCGCGTGGCCGGAAGAAACAACCGGGTAGAACTTCCCACCCGACTCCCCGCTCGCGCGGCGCGCCTCCGCGGAAATCGCGGACTTGATGCGGCGGGCTACCCCCGAGCCACGTGGCACGTCACTTGAACGTGCCGCGGCCGGCGATGAGTCGGTGGGCGGACCGAGGGCAGCACAGCCGAGACCGGGGCCCGGTAGGGCCGAGGAGGAGATCATGGCGGAGCCGGCGCTTCTGGCGGACCACTCCGAGATCGAGCCGACCGGGCAGCCCCTCCACGCGGTCAGCCATCAGAGCTGCTGGGCCGTGGTCCTCGCCGGAGGCGAGGGCATGCGCCTGCGTCCCCTGGTCCGACAGGTGCTCGGGGACGATCGCCCGAAGCAGTACGTCCGCCTTCTCGGCCCCCGCACTCTCCTGGGCCAGACGCTGGACCGGATCGCGCTGGCGATCCCGAGCACGCGGACTCTGGTCGTCACCGGGCGCCGGCACACCGGATACATCGCGGAGGAATTCGCGGGCGCTGCGCAGCCCACCGTCCTCGCGCAGCCGCTCGATCGGGGCACCGCCGCCGGTGTGCTCTACCCGGCCCACTGGATCGCCTGGCGCAACCCGGAGGCGACAGTCGCGGTCTTCCCGTCCGACCACTTCCTGCTCGGCGAGGCCACCTTCATGGCCCACGTCGCGGAGGTGGCCGCGTGGGTCGACAAGCATCCCGAGCGACTGGTCCTGCTCGGGGCCCAGGCGAGCTCGCCGGAAGTCGACTACGGCTGGATCGAGCCCGACGTGAGTCTCGGAAATCTGTCCACCGGGTCCATCCGCGCAGTCAGGCAGTTCTGGGAGAAGCCGTCCGTGGCTCGGGCCCGCGCCTGCCTCAAGGCCGGACATCTGTGGAACACCTCGGTGATGGTCGGCAAGGTCGTGACGCTGCTCCAGACCGGCTGGCAGGCCCTGCCCGAGCTGAGCGATCGCCTGACCCGGATCGAGCCCTACGTCGGGACGCCCGAAGAGGCCGACGCCCTGCGGCAGGCGTACGAGCTGATGCCGAAGGCGAGTTTTTCCCGCTCGGTCCTGGAGGCGTGTCCGGAGCTGCTGGCCGTCTCCCGCCTGCCCCGCATCGGGTGGTCCGATCTGGGCAGTCCACACCGCGTGATGGAGGCGCTCACCCGGATGCGGATCCGGCCGGAGTGGACTGCGCGGCTCGCGCCCTCGGCGTGAGCTGCCGCGCCGCGAGCTCGGGCCCCGGCCGGGCCCTCGGGTTGCCGGGCGGTTTCTGGCGTGACACAATGCCGGCATCCGGAGATGGACCGCACCCGGGTGCGGCCAATCTGCGTGATTTCTCGCACTCTTCCGTCAGGCACCCGCCCCGGGCATGGTGAGTGCCAAACGTGGCGAACACGGCGGTGAAGCCGAGCATCCTGATCGTCGACGACGAGGAAGACTCACGCGCGGCGCTCCAGGTCCTGCTCTCCACCTGGGGCTACGTCACCGACGTCGCCTCGGAAGGGCGGGAGGCGTTGAAGAAGGTCCCGACCCTCCGCCCCTCTCTCGTCATCACCGACCTCGTCATGCCGGACATGGACGGGTTGAGCCTCATGCGGGCCGTGCAGCAGGAGATGCCGCGCGTGCCGGTCATCATCCTCACCGGTCGGGCCACCGTGGACACCGCCGTCGCGGCCATGCGCCAGGGTGCCTACGACTACCTCACCAAGCCGGTGGACCTCGACCGGCTGCGCCTGCTCATCGAAAAAGCTCTGGACCGGGGGCGAACGCTCGACGAGATCACGCTCTTGCGGCGGCGCGTGAAAGAGGTCTGGGGCCTCGGCCGGCTCATCGGCTGCAGCGCGCCCATGCAGGAGATCCATCGGCTCATCGAGCAGGCCGCCGCGACCTCCGCGCCCGTGCTGATCCACGGGGAGACCGGCACCGGCAAGGAGCTGGTGGCCCGAACGCTCCACGAGCTGTCGGCGCGGGCGGGCGGCCCCTTCGTGGCCGTCAACTGCGCGGCGATGCCCGAGACGCTCCTCGAGAGCGAGATCTTCGGCCACGAGCGGGGCGCCTTCACGGACGCGCGGGACCGCCGGGAGGGCTGCTTCGAGCTGGCCCACGGCGGCACCCTCCTGCTCGACGAGGTGGCGGAGATGCAGCCGGGTACGCAGGCCAAGTTCCTGCGGGTGCTCGAGGAGGGGTCCTTCCGGCGCCTCGGCGGCAAGAGCGAGATCAAGGTGGACGTCCGCGTGGTGGCCGCCACCAACAAGGACCCGATCGCGGCCCTGAAGGACGGCGCGTTCCGGGAAGACCTGTACTACCGGCTGAACGTGTTCAGCCTCTCGGTCCCGCCGCTGCGCCAGCGGGCGGAGGACATCCCGCTGCTCGTCACCGGGTTCGTCGAGGAATTCAGTGCCAAGTACGACAAGCGCATCACCGGGGTCGACGATGCGACGCGCCAGATCCTCATGTCGCACTCCTGGCCGGGCAACGTGCGTGAGCTCCGCAACGTGATCGAGCGAGCCTTCATCGCCTGCGAGGGAGACGTGATCACGGCGAGGGTCCTGCCAAGCACCGCGCCCATCACGGCGGTCACGGCTTCGAGCGGCGATCCGGATGCTCTCACCGTCGCGATCGGCCTGCCGCTGCGCGAGGTCGAGAAGCAGTTCGTCCTGCGCACCCTCGCCGCAGAGAACAACAACAAGACCCGCGCGGCCGATCGGCTGGACATCAGTACCAAGACCTTGCACAACATGCTCCAGCGGTGGCGGCTCCTGGGCGGCAAGGCCACGGTCAAGCGGGAGTCGTGAGGGTGGCCCATTGACATGCCTCGCGTTTCGACGATAATCACCGCACCCTCGACCCGACCCAGGCTCAGTCTCACTTGCCAAGCGCTCCGACCCTCGTCTCACGGAGGAGGCGACGGTGATGACCGGACATCGGCGGATTCGCCCGACGGCCCCGGCGGCCCTCGCGGCCGTCGGGCCCACCGGTGCGCCGCGCCGCCCCGCACCCCGAGGATCTTCGGCCGAAGAGACCGTGACGATGAGACCAGGCCGCTCCCTCGCCGTCGTTAGGACGGTGGCTGTCGCCCTGGCCGGCGTGGCCGCTACGCCCACGGGGCCTACCCCGACGTGGACGGCTCTACGCCGAGCAGGTCAAACCAGATGAACCCGCGGCTCGAGGTCCACGGGCTCGGGCTCGTCGCCAACCACGCTGACTCGGCGCGGTACGAAGACCTGCGCCTAAAGAAGAAGTGACCCGGAGGCTCGGGCGGCCGTGAAGCGGTACATCGCCAAGCGCGTCGGCTTCGCGGCGATCTCGCTCGTGCTCCTGTCCGTCACGATCTTCCTCTTGGTGAGGCTGACCGGAGATCCGACGGTGCTCCTGGTGGAGCCGGGGGCCAGCCAGGCCGACATCGAGGCCATCCGCGTCCAGTTCGGCCTCGACCGCCCGCTCTGGGTGCAGTACGGCCACTTCGTCTCCAGCCTGGTGCGGGGCGATCTCGGCCACTCGTTCTACTACCGCACGCCCGTCCTCGATCTGTACCTCTCGCGGCTGCCCCACTCGCTCCTGCTCGCCACCGCCGCCATGGCGTTCTCGCTGCTGATCGGCATCCCGACCGGCATCATCGCGGCGGTGCGCGTCAACCGATGGTGGGACAGCGCGGGCAAGGTGTTCGCGCTCCTCGGGCTGTCGATGCCGTCGTTCTGGATCGGGCTGCTCATGATCCTCTTCTTCTCGGTCTACCTCGGCTGGCTGCCGTCCTCCGGCTCCGGCACCGCGGCCCATCTCGTGATGCCCGCCTTCGCCCTGGGCTGGTACTTCGCGGCCGCTCACATGCGGCTTACCCGCTCCTCCATGCTGGACGTGCTGGGCTCCGAGTACGTGAAGCTCGCCCGCCTGAAGGGGCTGCCGGAGGCGCTCGTGATCGGCAAGCACGCCTTCAAGAACGCGCTCATCCCGGTGCTCACCCTGGCCGGGATCAACCTGGTGATCATGGTCAACGTCGCGGTGGTGGTGGAGACGGTCTTCGCGTGGCCCGGCATCGGCCGGCTGCTCTACGAGGGCATCTCCTTCCGCGACTTCCCGGTGGTGCAGGCGACCGTCATCCTGAATGGCGCGATGGTCGTGATCGTGAGCCTCCTCGTCGACATCCTCTACGCGGTGATCGACCCCCGCATCCGGTTCGCCCGATGAACGGCGGCCGCTCCGCCACCCTCACCGGCGCCTGGCGCTTCGCGTCCCTCGCGTCCTTCCGGACCGAGGGCTTCCCGCTGATCGCGACGTCCATCCTCGGCGTGCTGATCTTCGTCGCGGTGTTCGCCGACGTGCTCGCGCCCCACGACCCGGAGGTGGGCCGGCTCGGCGAGCGCTTCCGCCCGCCGGTCTGGCAGCAGGGCGGCAGCGAGAAGTTCCTCCTCGGCACCGACCACCTCGGACGCGACGTGCTCTCGCGGCTCATCTTCGGCGCCCGCATCTCGATCGTGGTGGGCTTCACCGCCGTGATCTTCGCGGGCGTCCTGGGCACCGGGCTCGGCATCCTGTCGGGCTTTCTGGGCGGCTGGGTGGATCAAGTCGTCATGCGGGTCACCGACGCGTGGCTCGCGCTGCCCGCGCTCACCTTCGCGATCTTCCTGGCCGCGGTGGTCGGGCCCAGCGCGATGAACATCGTGATCATCCTCGGCCTGGCCTACTGGACGCGCTACGCGCGGGTGATCCGCGGGGAGGTGCTCTCGCTCAAGGAGCGCGACTTCGTTCGCCTCGCCATCGTGGCCGGCTGCTCCAAGCGCACGATCATGAAGCGCCACATCCTGCCCAACGTGCTCAACTCGGCCATCGTGCTCGGCACCCTCATGCTGGGCGTGGTGGTGGTGACGGAGGCCGCGCTCTCCTTCCTGGGGGTGGGGGTGCCGCCGCCCAAGCCCGCCTGGGGGCTCATGCTCGCCGACGGCAAGAAGGGCATGATGGCGGGGTACTGGTGGCTCACGGTGCTGCCCGGCTGCTGCATCATGGTCATGGTCCTCTCCGCCAACCTCCTGGGTGACTGGCTCCGCGTGAAGCTCGACCCCCAGCTCCGCCAGCTGTGACCGCTCCGCCCCTCCTCGAGCTGCGAACCCTCTCGACCCACTACGTGAGCGCGCGGGGCACCCGCGTCGTGCGCGCGGTGGACGACGTGTCGCTCTCGCTGGAGGCGGGTAGCACGCTCGGCATCGTGGGCGAGTCCGGCTCGGGCAAGACCACGCTCGCGCTCACCATCCTGCGCCTGCTGCCCCCCGCGGCCCGGATCATGAGCGGGGAGATCCTCTTCGAAGGTGAGGACCTGCGCACGAAGTCCGATGTGGAGATGCGGCGGATCCGCGGCAGGCGCATCGCGATGATCCTGCAGGATCCGATGGCCTCGCTGAACCCGCTGTTCACGATCGGTGACCAGGTGGCGGAGCCCCTGCGGGTGCACGAGGGGGCGGGCCGGGGCGGGGCCTGGAGCCGGGCCAAGGAGCTGCTGAAGGCGGTGCGCATCTCCGCCCCCGAAGCGCGGGTGCGCGAGTACCCGCACCAGATGTCGGGCGGGATGCGCCAGCGCATCGTCGGGGCCATCGCCATCTCCTGCTCGCCGCGGCTGCTGATCGCGGACGAGCCCACCACGAGCCTCGACCTCACCATCCAGGCCCAGTACCTGAACCTCCTGAGGGACCTGCAGCGGCAGTATGAGCTGGCCCTGATCTTCATCACCCACAACCTCGGCATCGTGGCCAAGATGTGCGACCAGGTGGCGGTGATGTACGCAGGAAGGCTGGTGGAGTGGGGGCCGGTCACCCACATCTTCGACGCGCCCGCCCATCCCTACACGCGCGCGCTGCTCGAGTCCATCCCTCGCATGGGAGACAGCCGCCAGCGCCTCACCGCGATCGAGGGGCAGCCTCCGGATCTCGCCGCGCCGCCGCCGGGCTGCGCCTTCCACCCCCGCTGCCCGCAGGCGATGGCGCAGTGCCGCGAGGAGGCGCCGCCCGAGACCGCGCTGGCGCCGCGCCACACGGTGCGTTGCTGGCTCTCGGTGCCGGTTCCCGCCCAGTCGGCCCCGGTGAGATGAACGCAAAAACGCCCACGCCGATCCTGGAGGCCCGCAACCTCACCAAGCATTTCCCAGTGAAGCGCGGCGTGTTCTCCAAGACGCTTGGGGTGGTGCGGGCGGTCGATGGGGTGAACTTCTCCATCAGCCCCGGCCGGACGCTCGGACTGGTCGGGGAGTCGGGCTGCGGCAAGACCACCACCGCCAAGCTGGTGCTGCGGCTGGAGAATCCCACCGACGGCGGTCTGCGCTTCGAGGGGCGAGACATCGCGGGGCTGGACGGCGCCGACGTGATGCAATACCGGCGCTCGGTGCAGGCCGTCTTCCAGGATCCGTTCGCGTCACTCAACCCGCGCATGCGGGTGGACGCCATCATCGCGGAGCCCCTGATCACCCACGAGCGCCTCGGGGCGGCCGAGGTGGCCAAGCGCGTGGGCCGGCTGCTCGACCTGGTGGGGCTATCGGAGCGCGCGGCGAGCCTGTTCCCCCACGAGTTCTCGGGCGGGCAGCGCCAGCGCATCGCCATCGCGCGGTCCCTGGCGCTCTCCTCCAAGCTGATCGTGCTCGACGAGCCGGTCTCCGCGCTCGACGTGTCCATCCGCGCGCAGATCCTGAATCTGCTGCGCGACCTCCAGGCCCAGCTCGGGCTCTCCTACCTGTTCATCGCCCACGACCTCGCCGCGGTGGCGCACATGAGCCACACCATCGCGGTGATGTATCTCGGGCAGATCGTGGAGATCGGGGCGGCGGCGACCGTCGCGAGCCGGCCGCGACATCCCTATACGCAGGCGCTCTTCGCGGCGGCCCTGCCCTCGCATCCCGCCGAGCCGCGCGAGGAGCTGGTGCTGACGGGCGAGGTGCCGAGCCCGCTCAATCCGCCGGCGGCCTGCCGCTTCCACCCGCGCTGCCCGCACGCGATGCCGCGCTGCTCGACCGAGGCGCCCATGCTCCGCGAGGCCGACGGCCGGCTGGTGTCCTGCCACCTCTACGCCTCGCCCGCGTAGCCGGCCCACCGCGAAGACGCCCCGATCGACTCGCTCTGCGAGCTGTCCCCGGCGAGGCGGACCACCTCGCCGATCACGATCGTGGCCGGGGCCGACAGGTGGCGGGCCCGCTCCGCGATGTCGGCCAGCGTGCCCGTGACGACCTGCTGGGAGGGGGTGGTCCCGCGGCTGATGACGGCCGCCGGAGTCGAGGGCGGACGGCCGGCGGCGACCAGCCCAGCCCGCGGGCACGCCCGCCAGCAGCATCCCGGCCCCGGTGGTCTTGAGGAAATCACGACGGTCGAGCCGCATGCACACCTCCTGCATAGCAAGATGGCGCCGTTCCGTGCTCCGGAACCGGTGCCATGCCGTTTGAGCGGCCAGCCGTCATCGGCTGGCCGGCGTGGTACGAGCAACCCGCGTGCCACGGCCGCTCCGCGAGGACCACGCCGGAAAATCCGCGGTCGCGACTGCTCAAGAATCGTGCGGCGGCGTCCGCTACTGATCATCCGTCGGGCAGCCGACTGACCGAAAATCCGTCAACGAACGATACAATGGTCCGGCCATGGATCTGCTGTGGACCCTCATCGACGTCCTGCTGCACCTCGATCGGCACCTGAGCGGGATCATTCAGCAGTACGGAGTCTGGACGTACCTGATCCTGTTCCTGATCGTCTTCTGCGAAACGGGCCTGGTCGTCACCCCGTTCCTGCCCGGCGACTCGCTGCTCTTCGCGGTCGGCACCTTCGCAGCCCTCGGGGCGCTCGACCTGTGGCTGGTCATCGCGCTGCTGAGCGCGGCGGCGATCCTGGGGGACAGCGTCAACTACGCGATCGGGGCGAGGGTCGGCCCGCGCGTGTTCCGGAAGGACGCATCGCGGCTCCTCAACCGCAAGCATCTCGAGCGCACCCACGAGTTCTACGAGCGCTACGGGGCCAAGACCATCGTGATCGCGCGGTTCGTGCCGATCGTGCGGACCTTCGCCCCGTTCGTGGCCGGCATCGGCCGGATGCGCTACAGGCACTTCCTGTTCTACAACGTGGCGGGGGCGCTCCTGTGGATCCTGAGCCTGGTGCTGGGCGGCTACCTCTTCGGCAATATCCCGGTGGTGCGACGCAACTTCTCGCTCGTGATCTTCGCCATCATCATCCTGTCGATCCTGCCCGGGATCATCGAGGTCTGGCGTCAGCGGCGACGCGCCGGAAGCGAAGCCCGGTGACCCCTTCCTCGGTCTTCCGGTCCTCGACCCGGGTGCGGGCGTGGAGCAGCCGCAGCATCCGGTGGTTGTCGGCCCGCACGTAGGCCCGGAAGCGCCGGATCCCACGCGCCTCGGCCGCCTCCAGTACCGCGTCGAGCAGGATCCCGCCGAGGCCGCGCCCCTGCCAGCCGTCTTCCACGACGAAGGCCACCTCCGCGGTGTCCGGCTCCTCCGAGGGCTCGTAACGGCCGACTCCGATGAGCTGCACGCCGGCTACCGTTTCCCGCTCGGCCACCACGGCCAGACGGCGGACGTAGTCCACGTTGGCGAAGAAGTGGTACCAGTCGGGCGGCAGGCGACGCAGCACCGTGAAGAAGCGCTGGTAAGCGGTGTGCCGGCTCAGGCGCTCGTAGAGATCCACCAGCCGGGGCTCGTCGTCGGGGCGGATCGGCCGGATGCGCGCGGAGAAGCCGTCCTTGAGCACCACGGTGCGCACCAGCTCGCGCGGGTACGGCGCCGCGTCCTGCATCAATTCGCCCATCGTCTCCTCCATCCCGACCAGGGTGCTCGCTTCTTAGGATGGAGATCCAGGCAAGATAGATGCCACGGCCGGGCGGGGTGACTCCGGGAGCGGTCCGGCCAGAAGGCCGCGGCGGCCTTCTACTTCACGGCGCCGGCAGTAAGTCCCGAGACGTAGTAATCGAGGAAGAAGACGTAGAGGATGACGATCGGCACGGAGGCCAGGACCGCGCCGGCCATCAGGCCGCCCCAGAAGTAGATGTCACCGCGAATGAGCTCGCTGGTCACGCCGACGCTGGCGGTGATCTCGTCGGACGACGACGTGAAGGTGAGCGCGTAGATGAACTCATTCCACGACAGCGTGAAGGCGAACAACGCCGCGCAGATGAGACCGGGGATGGCCATCGGGAGCACGATGCGCATGAGCGCCTGGATCCGCGTGGCCCCGTCCACCATCGCGCACTCCTCGACCTCCTTGGGAACGGTGCGGAAGTAGCCCATCAGCAGCCACGTGCAGAAGGGCACCAGGAAGGTCGGGTAGGTGACAACCAGCGCCCACTTGGAGTCGGCCAGGCCGAGCCAGTGGACCACCTGGGCCAGCGGCAGGAAGAGGAGCGACGTCGGCACCAGGTACGTCACGAAGATGCCGGTCCCGAATGTCCCGACCCCGGGGAACTTCAGCCGGGCCAGGGCGTAGGCGGCGATGGTGCCGATCACCACCGAGACCGCGGTGGCGATGCCGGTGACCAGCAGGCTGTTCTTCGTCCAGGTCAGGAACGCGGTCTCCCAGAGGAGCTTCGTGTAGTGCTCCAGCGTCGGCCCCTGACGGATCAATAGGGGAACCGCGTGGCGGTCGTAGAGCTCGCGGTCCGTCTTCAGCGACGTCAGCGTCATGTGGTAGAAGGGGAACACGGCGAAGGCCAGGAACGGCAACATGGCGAGGTGCAGCAGGACCTTGGTGCGCAGAGGCCGCCGCCGGACCGCCATCAGTACACCTGCCGCCGCACGAACCGCAGCTGGACGAACACGACGAACACCAGCACCGGGAAGAGGTAGAGCGAGATCGCCGCCCCCTGGCCGATCTGGCCGGACTCCAGACCGATCTGGCGGGTCAGGGTAGCGAACAGGTGGGTGGAGTTGATCGGCCCCCCGTGCGTGAGCACGTAGACGATGTTGAAGTCGCTGAAGGTGAAGATCGTCGAGAAGAGCACGACCACCGCCAGCACCGGCTTGAGCAGCGGCAGGGTGATGTTCCAGAAGCGCGCCGAGGCGCTGGCGCCGTCGGCCTCGGCCGCCTCGTAGAGCTCCTTGGGGATGGACACCAGGCCGGCCAGGAGGGTGATCGCGAAGAACGGAAGGCCGCGCCAGACGTTGACCGCGATCACCGCCGCCATCGCGTAGTATTTCTGGCCGAGCCAGTTGGGGCCGGGCGGGTCCATCAGCCCGAGGGCGATCCCCGACCAGTTCACGACGCTGTAAAGCGAGTTGAACATCCACCACCAGCCGAGCGTGCTGAGCGCGGTCGGGATCACCCACGGCAGCAGGACCGCGCCCCGGATGAGCCGCTTGACCCACAGCTGCTCGTTGAGCAGCAGCGCCAGCGAGATCCCGAGAACAAGCTTGAAGGCGACGGCGATCCCGGTGAAGACGAACGCGTTCTGGAACGTTTGGCGGAAGGAGTCGCTCTGCCACAAGCCGACGAAGTTGCGGAGTCCCACGAACTCGCTGGGGCGGCCGATCTGGGCGTTGGACAGAGCGAAGTAGAGCGCCATGACGAACGGGTAGGCGACCAGCAGCGCGATGAGCAGCAGGGCCGGGGTCACGAAGGCCGGACCCAGGAAGCGCTCGTGATCGAGCAGTTCCCGGAGCCGGAGGCCCGAGCGCGACGCGGCCGGCCCGACGCGGACGCTACCGACCGCCACGGCTCATCCGGCGATGATCCGTTTCATTTCCTTCTCGGCCCAAGCCACCGCCTCCTTGGTCGAAGTGCCCGTGACCGCCTTGGCGATCATGTTGGGCAGGATGAATTCGTTGGTGATGCGCTGGACCTTGTCACTGGGCGGCGCCGGCCAGCCGTAGCAGTGGAACTGGACTCCCTCTTGCTTCAGCGCGGCGAACTTCGGGTCGGTCTTCAGCACCGGGTGGTCCTGGAGCTTCTCGTAGACCGGCAGGTTGAAGGCGTCGCCCGACATGATGTACTCGTCGTAGACCTCCTTCTTGCCGAGCAGGTAGCGGATCCACTCCTTGGCGGGCTCGACGTTCTTGCTGAACTTCCAGATGCCGATGTGACGCGGCACGTCGGTCTCGTGGCGGCCCTGCGGCCCCGCCAGGCTCCGGTGGTGGTTGATGCCGTCGGCGGTGACCATCTTGCTGTTGCGCGCCACGATGTAGGCGCTGATCGGGTTGTGGATCCAGCCCGACTTTCCCGCGTTGAGGGTGGTGTTGTTGCTGGCGTCAGTCCACGACAGGACCTCCGGCTCCATGCAGTCCCGGTACATCTTCCTGTACCACTCGATCATCTGCTCAGTCGCCGGCGAGTTGATGCGGACCGTCTTGCCGTCCTTGTCCACCTCCATGCCGCCGAGTGACCAGAGGATCGGACTTGCGGTGGAGATCGAGTCGTAGTTCTGGCTGATGGGGATGCCGACGGGATGCCCCATCTTCTTCAGCTCCTTGCCGACCGTGTAGAGGTCCTCCCATGTGTCGGGGACCTTGAGCCCGCCCTTCTTGAAGAGGTCCTCCCGGTAGCTTCCGACGAAGAACGTGTGATACTGGGGCACCGCGCGCCAGGTATTCCCGACCTTGGCCGTGTCCTGCGCGGACGCCAGCACCTTGCCGTGCTTCTTCTCCAGCTCGGCCACGACGTCCGACACATCCACGAGCTGCGGCTCGTAGAGCCACGGGAAGTGCATGCGCATCTCGACCAGGTCGTGGCCGGCCTGGCTCTGCACCTCGGAGGCGTACTTGGCCGCCTGCTGGGGATGCGCGATGTGGTCGATCTTGATCTTGATCCCGGTATCCTTCGTGAACCGCTGACCGATCTCGGCCAGCTTCTTGTCGGACGCGGGGGCGAAGTTGTTCCAGCAGATGTACGAGATCTCCCGCTGCTGGCCGCGCGCGGGCGGCACGCGCGTGGCGAGGATGCCGGCCAGGCCGGCTCCGGCGGTCGTCAGGAAGTGGCGGCGACTGACGGGTCCCATGGGCTCCTCCTCACTGAGGAAACGGGTCGGGGTACGGGCGGAGAGCGTGATCGGACTGTAAGGTGCGACCCCGCTGCGTGTCAAGCTACGGAGCCGGGGCGGTGCGGGCGGTGCCTCGCTCAATGCGTGAGCAGGGGCAGGATCCGGCCCGCCGCGTCGAAGCCGAGGGGATGGCCCTCGCCGATCACGGTCAGGTCCCGACGCTTGGCGATCTCGGGCAGCAGGGCTTCGGAGCATTCGATCTCGCCGAGCACCAGCGTGCTCCGGATCCGGATCACCCGGGCCCGCTCGGGCGGGGTGAGGCCGATGCAGTTGAGGGCGTTCTCCACCGCCTCGCGATCGCTCTCGAACACGAGCGGCAGCTTGGCCCCGTTGGGGGCGCAGGCGGTGAGGGTGTTGATGGCGGTCGGTTTCCAGTCGATCTTCTCGGCGAGCCGCCGGGTGGTGAAATCGGCGTTGCCGATCCCGGTGGCGTTGCCGTAACTCTCGTCGGTGAGGTCCAGGGCCACGATCCACAGGATCCTCGGATCGGCGGGAAAGGGCTCGTGCGGGTTCGACGGCCGGCCGATCACGTTGGTGTCCATGCCGGAGCCGGAGATGTTCTTGCCGATCTCCTCGACCACCAGGACGTCCAGTGGCGAGAGGGGCAGCCGGGCCATCCAGGCGCGCGCGTCCTTCAGAAGCCGGCGCTCCCCCGCTTCCAGGTCCGCCGCGTTGAAGGCCTCCACGCACGCGGTCTCGTCGTAACCGTTTTCAAGGATACCGAGGCCGAAGCCGATCCGGGCCTTGGCCAGCATCTCGCGCCCCACCGCGGTGATCACGGTCTCGTAGCCGTGGTTGACGTTGGCGCGGTGGTACTGGGTGGCGCCCTGGTACTTGCCGAGCCCGATCGTCATCATCTTGAAGAGGCCGGACTCGATCGAGCCCTTGAAGTCGGTGTGAGGCTTGATCCGGTTGACCACCCCGATCCAGTCGGCCTCGGCGGCGATCCGGTCGAGCCAGACCGGCAGCCCCAGGGCCTCCCCCACCTGGACCACCTCCATTGAGGCCTTTACCTCGCAGCCCATGGTGGCCTCGGTGATGCCGTAGTGCTCCAGGACGGAGCGCTGCCCCTCCGCGGTGGCCCCGCCGTGGCTGCCCATGGCCGGGAAGACGAAGGGCCGGGCCCCCTGCTCCTTGATCCAGTCCACGGTGGCGCGGACGATGACCGCGATATTGGCGATGCCCCGGCTGCCCGCCCCCACCGCCACGGTGTTTTCCCGCTTGACGGGCAGGTCGGCGGCGGCCAGGGTCTTCCTGACCCCGCGGGGGATATCCTCGAGGCGGGCCCGCGGGAAGGTCTGCCGCACGCGGTACATCGTCGGAAGCGTCGCCGGTCCCAGCGCCATGGCGGGATCATAGAGTAGTCGCCCCGGGAGGTGTCAACGTCTAGGCTCGCGGGCCTCGCTCTCGAGGGACGCCTTCAGCCGGCTGAGGGCCTCGTCCCACTGCCCTTCGATGTGGTCGAGCCATCGGCGCGCCTCGTCGAGGCGGGCCGGCTCGATCTCCCAGACGTGGTCGCGTCCCACGCGGGTGCCGCGCGCCAGGCCGGCGCGGGCGAGCACGTGCAGGTGCTTCGTGACCGATTGGCGCGTGACGCCCATCCCCGCGGTGAGACGGGCGATCGGCATCGGCCCGCTCGAACAGAGTCGGGCGACGAGGCCGAGGCGTGTCTCGTCGCCGAGCGCCGCGAAGACCGGCGCGGCGCCGGTGAGGGCCCCGGCGCCTCCGATGCCCGGCGCGGCGGCCCGGCCGCGGGCGGGGCGCCCGGCGAGCCTAGCCCGCCGGGGCGACATACCCCTCGATCGCCTGCATCTGGTACGTCCAGCCCTCCCCGTTCATCCGATACGCCTGTGCGCGGCGAGCCAGGGGGACCTGATCGAAGCCGGACTCCACGACGGTGAGCATGGTGCCGCCGGCGGTGTCCTCCAGCTCGAAGACCACCAGCGTGGTGGGCTCGGTGGAATAGTCGACGCCGGCCTCGACGGCGTGCGGGTGCCAGCGCCAGGAGAATACCCGCTCCGGCTCCATTCGTTCGATCGTGATGTCCCACGTCACGTGCTCGTAGCCTTTGTGGGTGATGGCCCCGCGCACGCGGGCGCCCGGCGCGAAGGTACCCTCCACCTTGACGCCGAACCACGTGCCGAACTCCACGGGGTTGGTCAGGGCGCGCCACACCCGGCTTCGCGGCACGCGCAGCAGGATCCTCCTCTCGATCCGGTCCGTGCTGGTTGGGCTCATGTGCAACCTCCTGGTTGCATGTTAGAGCCCAGGGGATCGAGATGCAACCTAAAAGTTGCCTTTCCCGAAACCTGACCGGGTGACGGCTGGCTGACCGTGTTCACGTCCCTGTGACATGCGGAGCGGTCCCGAGGGCATACTCGTGAGGTAGACGGCGTGGAACGGCGTCGAGGAAGGAGGCCCGATATGACGAGACGGCGACTCCTTGGGATGGGGCTTGTGATGGCCGCAGCGGGGGCGACCGCGCGGTTCGTCGGCGCGGAGGAAAAAGTGCGCAAGGCGACCAAGACGTTCGAAGTGGCGATGACCGAGGCCGAGTGGCAGCAGCGGCTCAGCCCGGCGCAGTTCTCGGTGTTGCGCAAGCACGGGACCGAGCGCGCCGGGAGCAGCCCCCTGGACAAGGAGTACGGCCGGGGGATCTATCACTGCGCCGGGTGCGAGCTGCCCCTCTTCTCGTCGGACACGAAGTTCGACAGCCAAACCGGCTGGCCCAGCTTCTGGGCGCCCCTGCCCGACGCGGTCGGGACGGCCACGGATCGGTCCTTGTTCATGACCCGCACCGAAGTGCACTGCCGGCGGTGCGGCGGGCACCTGGGGCACGTGTTCGACGACGGGCCGAAGCCGACCGGGCTCCGCTATTGCATGAACGGTGTCGCCCTCACCTTCCGGCGGGCCTGAGCCGTGCGCGCCATCATCGCGAGCCTTCTCTTCCTCACCACCCTTGGCGCCGCCGACGCGCAGGAGCTCGCCCGGGCCACCTTCGCGGGCGGGTGTTTCTGGTGCATGGAGCCGCCGTTCGACAAGCTGGACGGCGTGGTCTCGACCACCTCCGGCTACACGGGCGGGCGCACCGTGAACCCGACGTACGAGCAGGTCTCCGCGGGAAGGACCGGCCACACCGAGGCGGTCGAGGTCGTGTACGACCCCCGGAAGGTCAGCTACTCCCAGCTCCTCGACGTGTTCTGGCGCAACATCGACCCGCTGACCGCCAACGCCCAGTTCTGCGACGCGGGCAGCCAGTACCGTGCCGGCATCTTCGTGCACGACGAGGGACAGCGCCGACTGGCGGAGGAGTCCAAGCGCGCGGTGGCCCAGCGCCTGCAGAAGCCGATCGTGACCGAGGTCGTCGCGGCGGCGAAGTTCTGGCCCGCGGAGGACTACCACCAGGACTACTACAAGAAGAACCCGGTCCGCTACAATCTCTACCGCGCCGGCTGCGGCCGGGACCAGCGCCTGGAGGCGATCTGGGGGCCGGCGCCGAAGGATCGCACGGGAGCTCGCTGAGCACCCGGCTGGAAGGGCCGGCCCTGCGGGTGAACCGCGGGGCCCCGTGGCTCGGTCTCGACCGGGGGGAGCGATCGGCCGGTGGGCGGGTAGGGCTCGGGACCAAGCTCGTGTGCTTGGCCAGGCATTCGCGGGACGCGGCTTTTCGCCGGTAGACGATTGGCCGGGCTGCGAATCAGCGCCGTCCATTGCCGTGTACCCCATCAATGTCCTTGACTTTCCAGGCTTCCGCCCTTACAACTGGGGGCCAATCGATGGCCGACCCCTGGCCGATGCGTCGCAAATTCCTCTCGGTTTCCATGGCGCTGGCGAGTCTGCTCCTGCTGCAAAGCGGGTGCACGACCATTGCGGATTTCTTTCGCCAGCGGCCCCAGCCGCTGCCGCCCGCGTCGGATCTCTACGCGGAGGGCGAGAGCCAGCTCAACAAGGGCCGGTTCGACGAAGCGCGCACCGCATTTCGCAAGGTCGTGGAGCGCCACCCGCAATCGGGCTTCGCCCCGCGAGCGCGATTCCTGATCGGCGAGGCGTTCTACCGCGAGGGGCAGTGGGACAAGGCGATCAAGGAGTTCGAAGGCTTCATGGCCTTCTACCCGCGCCATGAGATCGCGGACCTTGTGCAGTTCCGACTGGCCATGAGCTACTACGATCAGATGAAACCGGTGGAGCAGGACCAGGAGATCACTCGCAAGGCGATGGAGGCCTTCCGGAGGCTGGTCCGCGAATATCCCGAGAGCCGCTACGCGGCCGACGCGCTGGCCAAGGTCGACATCTGCCGAGGCCGGCTCGCCCAGAAGGAGCTGTGGGTGGCCAGCTACTACCTGAACCAGGGCAATCGGGGCGCTGCCCGCCAGCGGCTCGAGAAGGTGGTCAAGGAGTATCCCCGCACCCTCGTGATACCGGAGGCCCTGTTCCGGCTCGGTGAGGTGTACGCCGGCGACGGCCGCCCCGACGATTCGCAGCGCACGTTCCGGCAGCTCGCCGACGAGTACCCTTACACGGAATGGGGCCGGCGCGCGGCGCAGCGGATCCAGACCGCCACGAGATAAGCCATGCACGACGTCGTCGACCTCCGATCCGATACCCTGACCCTCCCCACCCCAGCGATGCGGGAGGCGATGGCCCGGGCCGAGGTGGGCGACGACGTGTGGGAGGAGGACCCGACGGTCCGCCGTCTGGAGGAGATGGCGGCCCGCCGCACCGGCAAGGAGGCCGCGCTCTTCGTCTCCTCCGGTACCCAGGGCAATCTGGTCTCGGTGCTCTCCCAGACCCGCGCCGGTCAGGAGGTCGTGCTCGACGCCGACTCGCACGTCTTCAACTACGAGGGCGCGGGGGCGGCCGTCTTCGGCGGGGTGCAAACCCTGCCGGTCAAGACCGCGCGCGGCTTCCTCACCCCGGAGCAGGTGCGCGACCACATCCGGCCCAGCAACATCCATATCCCCATGACCGGGCTGGTCTGCCTCGAGAACACCCACAACCGCCACGGCGGCACCTGCTGCACGCCGGAGGAGATCGAAGCGGTGGCCGCGGCGGCCCATGCCGCGGGAGTTCCGGTGCATCTGGACGGCGCGCGAATCTTCAACGCGGCGGTGGCTCTCAAGCGCCCGGTCGCCGATTTCGCCCGCCACGTCGACTCCCTCACCTTCTGCCTCTCCAAGGGCCTGGGCGCCCCGGTGGGCTCGCTCGTGTGCGGGTCGCGGGAATTCGTGGCGCGCACACGCCGGGTGCGGAAGATGCTGGGCGGCGGCATGCGGCAGGTCGGCGTGCTCGCGGCGGCCGGCATCGTGGCCCTCGACTCCATGGTGGAGCGGTTGGCCGAGGACCACGTCAATTGTCGCCGGCTCGCGGAGGGCGTGAGCCGCCTGTCGCGCGTCCGGCTGGACCTCGACACCGTGCAGACCAACATCGTCATCTTCCGCGTGGAGAGGGACGGCGGCGCCGCCGAGCTGGTCACGGGCTGCCTGGCCCGGAAGGTGAAGATCCACCAGACCGGACCCGGCACCATCCGCTGTGTCACCCACAAGGACGTCGACCCCGACGACGTCGAGCGGGCCCTCGAGGCCTTCCGAGAGATCACGGCGGCCTGGTAGCCGCCCGCACCCCAGAGGAGGCCGCACCCTATGGCCGAGCGCCTGCTGGACGTCAGGAACCTCAAGACCTACTTCTTCACCGATGAAGGCGTCGTGCGGGCCGTCGACGGCGTCGACCTCTACATCGAGAAGGGGGAGACGCTGGGGGTCGTCGGGGAGTCGGGCTGCGGCAAGTCGGTGACCGCGCTCAGCATCATGAAGCTCATCCCCCAGCCACCCGGGCGCATCGTCGAGGGGGAGATCAGCTACAACGGGACCGATCTGGTGACCTTGCCCGCCAATCGGATGCGGAAGATCCGCGGCAAGGAGATCTCGATGATCTTCCAGGAGCCCATGACCTCGCTCAACCCCGTGTTCACCTGCGGGGAGCAGATCGCCGAGGCCATCCGCCTCCACGAGGGGCTCGGCCGCCGCGAGGCCATGGCCAAGACGGTGGACATGCTCAAGCTGGTGCACATCCCGAACGCGGAGCGTCGCGTGAAGGAGTACCCGCACCAGCTCTCGGGCGGCATGCGGCAGCGCATCATGATCGCGATGGCGCTCTCCTGTAACCCGAATCTGTTGATCGCGGACGAGCCCACCACCGCGCTCGACGTCACCATCCAGGCCCAGATCCTCGACCTGCTCAACGAGCTCAAGTCCAAGCTGCGGATGGCGGTCATGCTGATCACCCACGACATGGGGGTCATCGCGGAGACCGCGCAGCGGGTGGTCGTGATGTACGCGGCCAAGATCGCGGAAGAAGCCCCGGTGGCCGACCTCTTCAAGGAGCCGCTCCACCCCTACACCCAGGGGCTCCTGCGCTCCATCCCCCGAATAGACCTCGCCGCCACCGCCCGGCGACGGCTCGAGACCATCCCGGGCACGGTGCCGACGCTTAGAGGCGACATCGCGCCCGGCTGCCGTTTTGCCCCGCGCTGCCCGTTCGTGAAATCGGTCTGCACCGAGAAGGATCCGGTGCTCAAGGAAGTCAAGCCGGGACACAAAGTGTCCTGCTGGCTCTACTAGAGAGGCCGCCCATGGCTGAGACGCCACTCCTCCGGATCAAGAATCTCAAGAAATACTTCCCGATCCGCGGTGGCCTCTTCTCCCGCGAGGTGGCGCGGGTGCACGCGGTCGACGACGTGAGCTTCGAGATCCTGAAGGGCGAGACGCTCGGGCTGGTGGGCGAGTCGGGCTGCGGCAAATCCACCACCGGCCGCTGCATCCTGCGCCTGATCGAGCCCACCGCGGGCGAGGTGTGGTTCGAGGACAAGAACGTCACGACGCTCGACAAGCGCTCGCTGCGTCACCTGCGGCGGGACATGCAGATCATCTTCCAGGACCCGTACGCCTCGCTGAACCCGCGGATGACGGTGGGCTCGATCATCGGCGAGGCGCTGGTGATCCACAAGCTCGCCAAGACCAAGCGCGAGCGCGACGAGCGGGTCGTGCACCTGCTGGAGACGGTCGGTCTCAACGCCGACCACCTGCGGCGCTACCCGCACGAGTTCTCGGGTGGTCAGCGCCAGCGCATCGGCATCGCGCGGGCGCTCGCGGTGAGCCCCAAGCTGATCGTGGCCGATGAGCCGGTCTCCGCGCTGGACGTGTCCATCCAGGCCCAGGTCATCAACCTGCTGGAGGACCTCCAGAAGCAGTTCAACCTGACCTATCTCTTCATCGCCCACGACCTCTCGGTGGTCGAGCACATCTCCACCCGGGTGGCCGTGATGTACCTCGGCAAGATCGTGGAGATCGCCCCCGCCAAGGAGCTCTACACCAATCCCAAGCACCCCTACACGGAAGCTCTGCTCTCCGCGGTGCCGATCCCGGATCCGGCCATCAAGCGCAAGCGCATCCTGCTCGAGGGCGACGTGCCCAGCCCGATCAAGCCCCCGTCGGGCTGCCGCTTCCACACCCGCTGCCCGATCCGGGTGCCCTCCTGCTCCGAGAACGACCAGGTCCTGAAGCAGATCTCCCCCGGCCACTGGGTGGCGTGCCAGGTCCGAGCGTAGCTTGGCGAGCTGAAGCCGAAGGCGAGGCGAGCGGATACCAAAGAGGGGCTCCCGTTGATTGCCGCCTGGTCCGGCATCTACCACGTCCTCGCCACCCCGTTCCGCGAGGACGGCGCGCTGGATATCGCGGGCCTTCCGCACCTCGTGGAGTCGGCGCTGGCCACCGGCATCACCGGCTTCACCATCCTCGGGATCGCGGGCGAGGCGCACCGGCTCACCGACGAGGAGCGCCGCCGCGTGGTGGAGAGCGTGGTCAAAGAGGTGCGCGGGCGGGTGCCGGTCGTGGTGGGCGTCTCCGGCTCCGGCACCCACCTGGCCACCGCCTTCGCCGGCATGGCGCGCGCGCACGGCGCCGACGCGCTCATGGTGGCGCCGCCCGCCGGCCTCAAGAATCTGGACGCCGTCTCCGAGTACTACCGGACCGTCGCCGCGGCCACCGGGCTGCCGATCGTGCTCCAGGACGAGCCGGTCACCACCCAGGTCAACATGCCCGCTCCCTTCATCGCCCAGCTCTGCGCGGAGCTCCCCCGGATCGAGGCGGTCAAGCTGGAAGAGCCGCCGACGCTGCCCAAGATCACGCGCCTGCGCGCGCTCTTCGGGAGCCGGGTGGCGATCTTCGGCGGGCTCGGGGGCGTGTACTTCTTCGAGGAGCTGTCGCGCGGCGCCGACGGCGCCATGACCGGTTTCCCCTACCCCGAAGCCCTGCACGCCATTCGCGAGCACTTCGTGGCCGGCCGGCGTGAGGAGGCGCGCGCGCTCTTCTACCGCTGGCTGCCCCTGATCCGTTACGAGACCCAGCCGGGCGCCACCCCGGGCACCGCGGTCGGCATCCGCAAGGAGATCCTGCGCCGCCGCGGCTGGATCGCCTGCGCGACGGTGCGACCGCCCGCGCCCTCGCTCGACGCGGCCACCTTCGCCGAGATCGGCGAGATCCTGACCGCGGTGGGGGCCTGAGCGCCGTGCCGAGCCTCACGGTCAATGGCGTCCGGCTGTTCTACGAGGAAGCCGGCGCCCCCGACGCGCCGCCCCTCGTGCTGATCATGGGGTGGGGTGGCGATCACACCGCCTGGGCGCTCCAGGTTCCTACCTTCGCGGCCGAGCATCGCGTGATCGCGCTGGACAATCGGGGCGCGGGCCAGAGCGAGGTCCCGGACGCGCCCTACACGATCGCCGGCATGGCCGCGGACGTAGTGGGACTCATGGACGCCCTCGCCATCGGGCGCGCCCACATCTGCGGTGCGTCCATGGGCGGCATGATCGCCCAGGAGCTGACGCTGCGTCATCCGGAGCGCGTGCGGACCCTCGGGCTGCACTGCACCGCCCCGGTCATCGACGCCTACGGCCGCTTCCTCATCGACACGCTGCTGGCGGTGAAGGCGCGGGGGGATCGCGAGGAGAACGTGCGGGCGATCATGCCCTGGATCCTCTGCCGGAAGACGATGGCCGAGCGCCCGGATTTCATCCGCTTCTGGATCGACCGCGAGCTGACCTATCCCTACCCGATCGGCCTCGAGGGGCTCTCGCGCCAGGCCGACGCCATCCGCTCCCATGACACGCTCGCGCGCCTGGGTCAGATCCGCGTGCCGACGCTCATCACCACGGGAGCCGAGGATATCCTCGTCCCGCCCACGTCCTCGCGCGAGATCCACGCGCGCATCCCGGGCTCCGAGCTGGCCACGCTCGAGGACGCGGGGCACCTGCACTTCATCGAGCAGGCGGAGGGATTCAACGAGGCCTGTCTGGGGTTTCTTCAGAAGCACCGCGGGACCTGACGGCCCGCGGCCCGCGGTCAGCGTGGGCCGGACTTCGCGACGGCCGGGCCCGACTCCTCCCAGATGTAGCTGTGGGGGTTCACCGGCTGGCCCTTGACCTGGATCTCGTAGTGGAGATGGGGGCCCGAGGAGCGGCCCGTGTTGCCGGTGAGCGCCACCGTGTCGCCGCGGCGCACCTGCTGGTCCATCGTGACGGTGATCTTCGACAGGTGGCCGTACAGCGATCGGGTGTCGTTGCCGTGGTCGAGGACGAGCGTGATGCCGTACTCCGGCTGCTGGCCCGCGAAGACCACGACGCCGGGCGCGGGCGCCTTTACGGGCATGCCGACCGCGGTCCCGATGTCGATGCCGCTGTGGAACTCGGAGTTGGGCGCCCAGGGCGAGCGCCGCTGGCCGAAGTCGGAGTTCACCGGCCCGCGTACTGGCCAGCGGGACGGCAGCGAGGCGAGGACGCGACTGGCACGGCCGAGGAAGCGCTCGAGCGATCGGATGGACTCGCCTTCCTCCTTCACGACGCCCAGGAGCCGGTCCATCTCTTCCTTGACCGGAGCCCGGTCGTCGGGCGCGGTCGCCCCGGGTTGGCTGCCGCCGATGCCGGCCCGGCGCTTGGAGGGCACCGCCTCGGGACCGAAAGGCTCCCAGATCTTGGCGTGGAGTCCTCGCCAGCTGTCGATCTCACCGCGGATCTCGCGGAGGCGCGACTGGGCCGAGTCGAGCAGCGTCTGCTGGCTCTGCAGCCGCGCGCTCAGCGTCGCGAACGTGCCGCGCTGGTGGCGGAGGGAGGCGTAGTCGGGATAGATGAAGGCCAGGCCGACCAGCGTGACGGCGAGACCGCCCACGGTCGCGGCGACCACCCAGCCGGGCACGGACAGGCGCAGGACGCGGCTGCCGTCGTCCCTCACCATCAGCAGGTTGAACTGTTTCGACTTGCCCACGTCGTCCGTCAGCGCTTCAGGGGCACGACCGCCAGCTCGCGCGGAGGTGCCGCCTCGACCAGCGGGGCCGGTTTGCTCATGCGGCAGTGACCATCGAACAGCACGCCTTCCTCCACCACGACCACGGGGGCCTGCACGTCGCCGGAGACGCGGGCCGTGCGCTTCAGCTCCACCCGTTCGGTGGCCGACAGGTTGCCCGTGACCTGGCCGCTCACCGTCACGCGACCGGCCCGCACGTTGGCGTGCAGCACGGCCCGCTCGCCGATGATCAGGGTGTCCTCGGAGCTGATCTCGCCCTTGAACGTGCCGTTCAGCATGACGGTGCCACGGAAGGTATAGCGACCCTCCATCTCCGACCCTTCGTCGATGAAGGCGGTCAGCTCGGTTCGCCGCGGTCGCTTGCCCCGTCGCCTGAACATAGGACTCGTCCCCCTGCGCTGGACTGCCGTTCTGCCGGATCGTGACGGCCCCTGCGGGCCTCGAATACGACCGACTGCACGGAACGTTCTGGAAGGGAGGGTGTTGGTTACGGTTTCGCCCGGTATGGTTTTTCTAGCATGCCAATTCCGAGGGTGTCAACCCCCAGGGGGCCAGGCCTCCGCTGCCGGCTATGTACGCGCCACAGAGCGATTTTGTTGTATGATCGAACTCCCTGGGAGAAGACCATGGACGAGTTCTACCGGATCAAGCGCCTCCCGCCGTACGTCTTCGCGATCGTCAACGACCTGAAGTCCAAGGCGCGAGCCCGCGGCGAGGACATCATCGACCTCGGCATGGGCAACCCCGACCAGGAGACGCCCAAACACATCGTCGACAAGCTGGTGGAGGCGGCCCGCAATCCCCGCAACCACCGCTACTCGGCCTCGAAGGGCATCACCCGGCTCCGGAAGGCGGTCACCACGTGGTACCGCACGCGCTACGGAGTGGAGCTGGATCCAGAGACCGAGGCCATCGCCACCATCGGGGCCAAGGAGGGCATGGCCCACCTGGCCCTGGCGGTGCTCCAGCCGGGCGACGGGGCCCTGGTCCCGAACCCCACCTACCCGATCCACTCATACTCGGTGGTCATCGCGGACGGCGACCTGCGCTCGGTGCCGCTCATCCCGGGAGACGACTTCTTCGCGCGACTCCAGGAGACGGCCCGGCTCGCCTGGCCGAAGGCCAAGCTGCTGATCCTCTCCTTCCCGCACAACCCGACGACCCTCTGCGTGGACCGCGATTTCTTCGTCAAGGTCGTCGACTTCGCGCGGGAGCATCACCTCATGGTGGTGCACGACTTCGCCTACGCGGACTTCACCTTCGACGGCTACAAGGCTCCGTCGTTCCTGGAAGTCCCGGGGGCGAAGGACGTCGGGGTCGAGATCTTCTCGCTGTCGAAGTCGTACAACATGCCGGGCTGGCGGGTGGGCTTCGTGTGCGGCAACTCGAGGATGATCCACGCGCTCGGCCGCATCAAGTCCTATCTCGACTACGGCGCCTTCCAGCCCATCCAGATCGCCGCCATCATCGCCCTCGAAGGCGAGCAGCGGTGCGTGGGCGACATCGTCGAGCTGCACCGGAAGCGCCGCGACGTCCTCGTGGACGGGCTCAACAAGATCGGCTGGTGTGTCCCCAAGCCCAAGGGCACCATGTTCGTGTGGGCGCCCATCCCCGAGGAGTTCCGCAGCATGGGCTCGCTCGAGTTCTCCAAGCTGCTCATCCAGGAGTGCAAGGTGGCGGTTTCCCCGGGCATCGGCTTTGGCGAGTACGGCGACGGCCAGGTTCGCTTCGCCCTGGTGGAGAACGAGCAGCGCATCCGGCAGGCCCTCCGCGGCCTCAAGACCCTGAGCGGCCGGTAGTGGCCCGGCCCGGCGCCGGACCCCTAGCCGCGACCCGGCCTCCAACGGGCCCATGAACGAGATCAAGATCGCCCTCCTGGGCCTCGGCACGGTCGGGGGTGGGGTCGTCAAGGTCCTCCGCAGCCACGGGGCCGAGATGTGCGAGCGCGCGGGCTGCCGGCTCGTCCTCGGACGCGTGGCCGACGCGGATCTGACGCGCCCGCGCGACGGCATCGACCTCGCGTCCCTGCCGCTCGTGCGCGACGCGGGCCAGGCGATCGACGATCCGTCGGTGCAGATCGTCATCGAGCTGATCGGCGGGCTCGAGCCGGCGCGCACCTTCATCCTCAAAGCCCTGCAGGCCGGCAAGCACGTGGTCACCGCCAACAAAGCGCTCCTGGCCCACCACGGGCCCGAGCTGTTCGAGGAGGCGCGGCGCAACCGCGTGATGCTGGGGTTCGAGGCCGCGGTGGCCGGCGGCATCCCGCTCATCCGCGCGGTGAAGGACGGCCTGGCCGCCAACCGCATCCTGTCCGCCTTCGGCATCGTCAACGGCACCTGCAACTACATCCTGTCCAAGATGACGGACGAGGCACGCGACTTCGGCGAGGTGCTCAAGGAGGCGCAGGCCCACGGCTACGCGGAAACCGATCCCACCCTCGACATCGAGGGCCTCGACTCCGCCCACAAGCTGCAGATCCTGGCCACCCTCGCCTTCCGCACCGCGGTGGACCTCAAGGACATCTACACCGAGGGCATCACCGCGGTGACCCAGCAGGACGTGGTCAACGCGACCGAGCTGGGCTACCGCATCAAGCTGCTCGCGATCGCCAAGGCCTCCGAGGGGTCCCTAGAAGCCCGCGTACACCCCACGTTGATCCCGGCGGGCTCCCCGCTTGCCGCGGTCTCCGGCGTGTTCAATGCCGTCTTCATCACCGGGGACAACGTGGGCAACCTCATGTTCTACGGCCGGGGCGCCGGTCAACTCCCGACCGCGTCGGCGGTGTGGTCCGACACGCTCGAGATCGCCCGGCGGGTGGCCCACGGCATCCCGGCCCTGGACACCGATCTGCCGTCGATCGGGCGCACTCCGCTGCCGCTGCGCCCCGTCGACGAGATTCGCTCGGCCTACTACCTCCGGGTCATGGCCCTGGACCGGCCCGGCGTGCTCGCCCAAGTCGCGGGCATCCTGGGCCGCCATGACATCTCGCTGGTCTCGGTGCTCCAGAAGGAGCGCGCCCGCAACGAAGCGGTGCCGGTGGTCATGATGACGCACGAGGCGCGGGAGCGGGACATGCGGGCCGCCCTCGCCGCCATCGACAAGCTACCGGTCGTGGCGGGGCGCACCACCATGATTCGGGTGGAGGCATGACCGTCCCTGCCGGGCCGGGCGACATCGGCCGCCACGCGCTCGCCCCGCTCGGGTGAGCCGGAGGCGCGCGTGCCGTCATCCCGGCGGCTGGGGAAAGTCCTCCTCGGCCTGGCGGTCAGCGCGGCGCTTCTCGTCTATTTTTTCCGGGACGTCGACCTCGCCGTCGTGGCGGGCCGGCTGCGCCAGACGCTCTGGACTTTCCTCGCGCTCAGCGTGGTCCTGAACTTCGTCTCGATGTGGATGCGGGCCTGGCGCTGGTACTACCTGTTCCCGCCGGGGACGCGCCCGACCCACCTCTTTCGGGCACTGGTCATCGGCTACATGGGCAACAACCTGCTGCCGCTCCGGGCCGGGGAGCTGGTGCGGATCTACGTCGCCTCGCGCCGGGGCCAGCGGTTCTGGGCCACCTTCGCCACCGTGGTCGTGGAGCGCGTGCTGGACGGTCTGGCGGTCGGGCTGATCGTGGCGGGGCTGCTCCTGGCCGTGGCGCTGCCGACCGAGCTGCGCTGGTCCATCGCGGTCTTCCTGGTGGTGGACCTGCTCGGGCTCCTGACCCTGGCCGCGATCGCCACCGTGCCCGGCGTGTGCCGCGTGCTGGTCGAGACCCTCTTCCACCGCATCGGCTGGCTGGAGCGGCGTCTGCTGGCTCTGCTGGAGACGATGATCGAGGGGCTGCGAGGGTTGCGCACGGCGAGCCATCTCATCCCGATCACGCTCTGCTCGGTAGCGGTCTGGCTGGCCTTCGCGCTGTCTATCTGGAGCGCGCTGCATGCGGCCCATCTCGACCTACCGCTCGTCGCGGCCTGGACCGTCGTCGCCTTCCTCGGGCTGGGTGTGAGTCTGCCCTCGAGCCCCGGGTTCGTGGGCGTCGTTCAGGCCGCGACGGTGCTCGCGCTGGCCCTCTTCGCGGTGCCCCGCCCGGAGGCGCTGTCCTTCTCTCTCCTGATGCACGCCTCACAGTTCTTCCCGGTTACTGCGGTCGGACTCCTCTGTCTCCTGACGGAGCAGGTCAGCCTGATGGACGCCGCCCGGCTCGGGACCTCGCAGATCGCCTCCTCCCAACGCTGAGCCAGACAGGCGTACCGAGGCAGCTGAGGCCGCGTACTGCACGAGGCGGTGCAGGCAGTCGAGAAGGGTCCAGATGCGAGGCGGCGCCCGAAGGCCGCACGCGAGGCGTACTCTCTGTACGTTGAGCGTGCGGCCGAGGGCGCCGCACTCCCGCAGCTGGGCCCTTATCGGTTGCCTGCTAGCGCCCTCGGCGGCGGCGCTCGATCCAATCCGTCACCCGGTCGGTGAAGTCGATCAGCAGGACGACGGCCGCCCCGATCAGGAGAAGCCAGCCCAGGCCGCGCAGGGTGGTGCCGCCGGCCACGATGAGAGCGGGCACCGCCGCGACCACCAGCAGGGCCAGCACCCCCACGCCGAACCGCATGACGGCAGCCTAGAGAGAAACCGCCCCCAACGCCAAGAAGAATAGGCGGATCCGCCCTGTAAACGGCGGTCCGGGCCTCCGCGTCGTACCCGGTGAGGGCCGTACCCCGGGGCTCGATTCCCAAATCCCTGCAAATCCAGAAGGATATCGATGGAGAAGCAAGTCGGCTGGAAGATGCGCGCGCTGACGATCGCGGCGAGCGGCCTCACGGTCGGCCTGCTCGCGGCGGGCGCTTCGGCGCAGGAGATCAGGAACGACGTCGGGCAGCTGCAGGAGGATCGCCGCGAGATCCGGCAGGACAACCGTGAGATCCGCGCCGGCCGGCGCGAGCTGCTCGGGGATCGGCGCGACCTGCACCGGGACGTCGCGGTGCGGCGCGCTCGCTAGGACGCGCCAGGAACGGTGCGCGGCGCCCGGGAGCGGACCGACGCCGCTTTCGGGCGCCGCGGGGCCGGCCCGGTGGCGGTTTGGAGGCAAAAACGCGCGTGTGGGAAGATCGGGGCGAGAGGCGCCCGTGGAGTCGAGCGATGAACAGCTGTGTCGTGCGGTGGCCGAGCGGAAACCGGAGGCCTTCGACCTCCTGGTCGAGCGATACCAGGAGCGGGCCTACCGGATCGCCTGGTCGATCGTGCGCGACCGCGAGGAAGCCAAAGATTGCTCGCAGGAGGCGTTCCTCCGGCTCCACGAATCGGCCGGCTCGTTCGCGGGGCAGTCGAAGTTCTCCACGTGGTTCTACCGGATCGTGGTCAACTGCTGTCTCGATCATCAGCGCCGGCGGCGCGGCTGGCGGCGACTCCTGGGCTGGCGCGATCGCCGTGACGAGACGCCCGACGCGCCCGATTCGGTGGAGCAGGCGGCCGCCCCCTTCGTGGATCCCACGGAGGGGCTGCACGCGGAGCGGCGCATGAGCCGGGTGTGGGCGCTGGTGGACGAGCTGTCGCCCCAGCAGCGCGCGGCGGTGACGCTGTCGTGCCGCGAGGGGCTTGCGACCAAGGAGATTGCCGCGGTCCTGAGTCTGTCGGAGGCCACGGTGCGGGTGCACCTGCACCGCGCGCTCAACACGCTCAGGCGGCGGCTCGGAGACGAGGCATGAAAGACATCCACGTGGACGAGCGGTTGATCGAGCACGTCCGGGGCGAGCTCGAAGGCGCGGAGGCCGCGCGCGTGGACGCGCACCTGGCCGCGTGCGCCGAGTGTCGCGCCGCGCGCGAGCAGTTCGCGGGCCTGATGGCGGACCTGGCCCGCACCGCGCCGCCCGCGCCCCCCATTCACTGGGGCGCCTATCGCGCCGAGCTGCGCCGCCGCCTGGAGCGTGGATCATCCCCGGACGTCGGGGGCTGGCTCCTGCGGCCGGCCGCGGCCCTCGTGGCGACGGCCATGGTCGCGGTGCTGGTCTACGCGGGGTTGCCCGGTGAACTCCGGAGCCCCGGCGTCCCCGATTCAATCACGCTGGACAGCAGCGTGCTCGCGAGCCGGCTCGACATGATCGCGCGGCTCGAAGTGGTGCAGCAGCTCGACCTCCTCGAGGACTTCAACGTGATCAACGAGCTGGACGAGCTGCCGGAGCCGGGCAAGAGCTGACCCGTGACCGGGTGGCTCGGACCGGCCGGCCTCGCGCTCCTGGCGCTGGCGGGCGCGACGGCGGCGGCTGGACAGGAGCGGGGAGCGGCCCCGAAGCGCGCGGCCGTCCCGGAGGCGGTGGATGCGGAGATGCTGAGAGATCTGGATCTGCTCGCGAGCCCCGACCATGCGCGCGACCGTGAAGTGGCCCGCCGCATGGGCCTCTTCGAGCGCCTGCGCATGCTCGAAAGCCAGCGCGCGCTCGAAGCGGCCGGCAGCCCGGCGCCGGAGCCGGCGCCCGCGAGAGAGCGGTCGCGGTGGTGAGCCGCCGGATCGCGCTCGCCCTGGCGCTGGTCGCGCTGGTCACCGCCCCCGCGGCCGCGCAGGGTCCGCCGCCTCCCCCACCCGCCCCCGGCGCGCCGGTCCAGGGGCTCGAGCGGCTCTCGCCGGAAGAGCGCGCCGTCGCCGAGCGCAATCTCGAGCGCTGGCGCAGCATGACACCCGAGCAGCAGCAGCGCGCGCTCGAGAACTACCGCCAGTGGCGGAGCATGTCGCCGGAAGAGCGCCAGAGCGCGCGCCAGAACCTGCAGCGGCTCCGCCACATGCCCCCGGGGGAGCGGGCGCGGATCATGCAGGACTTCCAGCGGTGGAACGAGCTGCCCGCGGATCGCAAGCGCGAGCTGGAGCGCTCCTACGATCGCTACCAGCAGCTGCCGCCGGAGCGGCAGAAGCAGATCCAGCAGCGCTTCGAGCGGTACCAGTCCCTCCCGCCGGAGCAGCGGGAGCGGATGGATCGCAATCTGGAGCGGTGGCGGAACATGACGCCCGAGCAGCAGCAGCGCGCCCGCGAGCAGATCCAGGAGCGGCGGCGGCAGCGGGGCCGCGACCCCGGTCCCCGACCCCATCCGCCCGGCGCGGACGAGCGTCGCGACGAGCGCCCGGCGGGCGGTGTCCGGCCCGGCCTCCGCTAGCGCGCGCCCTTGCCCGCCCGCGGCGCTCGACTGGCCCGCATCGCCGGACTGCGCTCGGCCCCGATTCCCGTCCCATAGGCGAGAACCGCCCCAAGCCAGGAGGTGCCTACGCGCGGCAATGGCACCGCATCATCCCGCCCAACTCGAAGGCGCGTGGCTGGACTATCACGCCAGCCCACTTTCTGAACCAGCAGTTCGACACGGTGCGGCTGGCCGAATGGAGGCGTCGTGTTAGGATGGCCCTCTCATGGGCCTGCTGATCGTTCAGAAATACGGCGGATCGTCCGTCGCGGATCCTGAGAGGATCAAGAACGTCGCCCGCCGCGTGGCCGAGTCCGCGCGGCTGGGTCACCGAATGGTCGTGGTGGTCTCGGCGATGGGCAAGACCACCGACGGTCTCCTCGCCCTGGCATCCGCGATCACCCCGACGCCCGATCCGCGCGAGATGGACATGATGCTGTCCACCGGCGAGCAGGTGACGATCGGGCTCGTGGCCATGGCCCTGCAGACCCTCGGCCATCCCGCCTGCTCCTTCACCGGACCCCAGATCGGGATGATCACCGACGCCGTGCACACGCGCGCGCGCATCAAGCGCATCACCGCCGAGCGGATCCTCGCCGCCCTCGATGGAGGCCGCATCGTGGTGGTGGCCGGCTTCCAGGGCACGACCGAAGGCGGAGACATCACGACCCTCGGCCGCGGCGGCTCCGACCTCACCGGGGTGGCCCTGGCCGCCGCACTCAAGGCCGACGTGTGCGAGATCTTCACCGACGTGGACGGCGTTTATACCGCCGATCCCAACGTGGTCCCCGACGCACGCAAGCTGCCGCGCATCTCCTACGACGAGATGCTGGAGATGGCCGCGCTGGGGGCGAAGGTGCTCCAGTCCCGGTCGGTCGAGTTCGCCAAGAAGTACAACGTGCCGGTCCACGTGCGCTCCACCTTCAAGCCGGACCCGGGCACGCTCGTGACCAGGGAGGATCACAGCATGGAAGACGTGGTGGTGACCGGCATTACCCACGATCGGGGCCAGGCCAAGGTGTCGATCCTGCGCGTGCCCGATCGGCCCGGCATCGCCTCCCGCGTGTTCGGCGGCCTCGGGGCCCAGAACATCGTGGTGGACATGATCGTGCAGAACATCAGCCGGGATGGCTTCACCGACATCTCCTTCACCCTGCCGCGCGCCGACCGCACCCGCGCGGAGAGCGTGCTCGCCGCCCTCGCCCGCGAGGTCGGCGCGGAGGGCGTCACCGCCGACGACCGGGTGGCCAAGGTCTCCATCGTGGGGGTCGGAATGCGCAGCCACGCCGGCGTGGCCGCCCGCATGTTCGAGACGCTCTCGGGCGAGGGCATCAACATCCAGATGATCTCCACCTCGGAGATCGCGGTCTCCTGCGTGATCGAGGACAAGTACACCGAGCTGGCGGTTCGAGCGCTCCACGACGTCTTCGAGCTCGGCGCCGAGCGGGGAGCCTGACGTGCCCGCCACCGCGCGCGCCGCCGTCTTCTTCGGGCCCGGCAAGCCCTTCGAGATCAAGCCGGTGCCGATCCCCGAGATCGAGCCGGAGGGCGTGCTGATCCGGGTCACCCACGCCAACATCTGCGGCTCTGACTTGCACTTCTGGCGCGGCGACGCCCCGCTGCGCCTGCCCGACGACGGCTGGATCTTCGGCCACGAGATGACCGGGCGCGTGGCGCGGCTCGGAACCAAGGTGAAGACCGACTCGCTGGGCCGCCCGCTCAAGGAAGGCGACCGGGTCGCCTACACCTACTTCTATCCGTGCGGGCGCTGCTACGCGTGCCTGCACAAGGAGCCGGCGGCCTGTCCCAACAAGATCGAGCGGCCGCTTGGCCCCGGCGCCTTCCCGCATCTCCACGGCGCCTTCGCCGATCACTACTATCTGCGCCCGGGCGGGCAGATCTTCACGGTGCCCGATTCCCTCTCCGATGAGGCGGTGGCCGGCGTGAACTGCGCCCTGTCCCAGGTCTTCTACGGTCTACACGTGGCCGGCCTGCGCCAGGGCGATCGCGTGGTGATCCAGGGCGCGGGGGGGCTCGGCGTCCAGGCGGCGGCGGTGGCCAAGGACCTGGGCGCGCAGACCGTCATCGTGGTGGACCAGATCCCGGGCCGGCTGGAGCTGGCGAAGGCCTTCGGGGCCGATCACACGATCAACGTCAAGGAGGTCTCGGACCGGCGCGAGCGCGTGAAGCTGGTGCGGCAGTGGACGGGCGGCGTCGGCGCCGACGTGGCCTGCGACCTGGTCGGGTTCCCCGCAGTGATCCCCGAGGGCATCGAGATGCTGCGCTCGGGCGGCACCTATCTCGAGATCGGCACCATCAGCCGCGGGGCCAAGGTGGAGCTCGAGCCCTCGCTCCTGGTCTGGGGCTCCAAGAAGATCGTCGGCGTCATCCAGTACGATCCCTGGGTGATCCCGCGCGCGCTCGACTTCCTGGTGCGCACGCGCGAGCGCTGGCCGTGGCACCGGATCCTCTCGCACAAGTACCCGCTCGAGCAGATCAACGAGGCCTTCGCGGCCTCGGAGTGGCACAACCGGGAGACGACGACGATCACCCGCGCCGCGCTCACGCCGTGACCAGGACCATCGCCGATCTCATCCAGGAGCGCTTCGGCCTGCCCACCGAGGCCGGCCGCGCGCGGCCCGCCGAGGGCTCGCTCGCCCTGCTGCTCTCGCACCGGACGCAGCGCCGCTACACGCCCGAGCCGATCCCCGACGACGTGCTCGAGATGGCGCTGGCCGCCGCGCTGTCGGCGCCGTCGAAATCGGATCTGCAGCAGGTCGGCATCGTGCTGGTGAAGGACCGGGCCAAGCAGTCGACCGTGGCCGGCTGGATTCCCGACATGCCGTGGATCGGGCAGGCGCCGCTCTTCATGGTGTTCTGCGGCGACCACCGGCGCATCCGCCGCGTCAGCGAGCTGCGGGGGCACCCGTTCCCCAACGACACCCTGGATATGTTCATGAACGCGGCGGTGGACGCGGGGCTGGTCCTGCAGGCCTTCATCATCGCGGCCGAAGTCCTCGGCCTCGGCTGCTGCCCCATCAGCGTGGTGCGCAACCACGTCGAGAAGCTCGCCGAGCTGCTGGAGCTGCCGCCCGGCGTCTTCCCGGTGGCCGGGCTCTGCGTGGGCTATCCGCGGGAGCCGGGCTGGACCAGTATGCGGCTCCCCCCCGCGCTGACCGTCCACACCGACCGCTATGACGACCGCGATCTTCCCGCCCAGCTCGACGCCTACGACCGCCGCCGCGAGGCGCGCCGCGCGACGCCGAAGGAGAGCCAGCGCTTCGCGGATCGCTACGGGTACGCCCTACCCTACGGCTGGTCGGAAGACAAAGCACGGCAGTACTCGGTGCCGGAGCGGCACAACTTCGGCCCGTTCATCCGACGCCACGGCTTCGGCCTGGCCTGAGACCGATCTACTTCCGGTTCTCGGTCCGCGCCGGGTCCCCCTCGTTCAGCCCCTTTCCAGAGGATCATGCTGACGCGACACGCTTCGCACAGCCCGCGACACTCCTCAGCGCATCCAGGTAGATACAGCTAGGGGTATCTAAACTCCCACTCTAGTCGGCCCGCCGCCGAAGTGCGACGGTGGCGGCGTGCTCCACTCCTCCGTCCCTCAGCTCCGCCTACTGATCCTGCTCGCGCTCACCTTGCTCGTAGGGCTCGGGGTACGCGAGTGGCGCGCCGGATTTCCCGACACGGCAGAGCGTCTCGAGCGCTTCGATCGGGAGGACTCACCGGCCCTGCTTCCCGATGCGCCGCCGCCCGCCGCCGCCTCACCGGCGCCGTTGCAGCCCGGTCCGCCCTCGGGCGCCGTGGCGCCCCCTCTGCCACCATCGACACCGGCCCGCGCTGCGCCATCCGAGCCGCTCGATGTCAACCGCGCCGCCGCCGCGGAGCTCGCCCGACTCCCGGGAGTGGGCACGGGGCTGGCCCAGCGCATCATCGAGGAGCGCGAGCGCCGGGGGCGGTTCGACTCGCCGGAGGCGCTGCGCTACGTGCTCGGCATGGGGCCGAAGAAGCTGGCGGCCATCCGCCACTTCATCACGGTGAGTGACTGACCGGCCGCTCGACGCGGCGCCGCTCTTGTTGCCGGCCGCCGCCTTCGCCTCGGGCGTCGCCGGCGCGTCGTGGCACGCGGTGCCCACGCCCTTCCTCATCGGTGGGGGTGCGGCCTTCCTCCTTGCCGGCCTGCTGCTCGGCGCGCGCCGCCCGGGCGTGGCCTGTGCCCTCGTCCTGGCCGCCATGACGGTGCTCGGCGCGCTCCGCGCCGCTCCGCAGGTCTTGCCCGCCGACCATATCGCCCGCCGGTCGGTCGCCGCGCCCTTGGCTCTGGAGGCGCGGCTGGCCCGGGAGCCGGTGAAGTGGGCGCCAGACCGTACGCGCCTCTTGCTCGACGCGGAGGCCGTGCACGCCGGACCCGAGCGCCTGCCCACCGTGGGCCGTGTTCAGCTCACGATCTACGGCCTGCTCGGCAGCCCGCTTGGGGAAGGCCAGCGTGTGCTCGTGGACGCCAGGCTCCACCGACCGGTCGGCTTCCGGAACCCGGGTGGCTTCGACTACCCCGCTCACCTCCGCCGCGAGGGGATCCTGCTCGTCGGCCACGCGCGTGGGGATCGGGTCAGCGCGCTGACGCCGGACGCGCCACCCTGGCGGGTCGCGGTGAAGCGCTGGGCGGTCGGCGTCATCACGGCGCGTCTGCCCGAGACCTCGGGCGCGCTGCTGGCCGGGCTGCTGCTGGGGGAGCGCTCCGCGTTGCCGCGCCAGAGCGACGAGGCTTTCCGGCGGGCCGGGGTCTACCACATCCTCGCGGTGTCGGGCTTCAACGTGGCGCTGCTCGCCGGCGCGGTGTTCGGCGGCCTCGTGATGGGCGGCATCCCGCGCCGCGGGGCCGCGGGGGTAGCGGCGGTCGTCCTCGTCGGCTTCGCCCTCGTCGTGGGCGGCCAGCCCTCGGTGCTACGGGCCACCCTGATGGGGCTGCTGCTGCTGGCCGCCCTCCTCCTGGACCGCGAGTCTCAGCTCTTCAACGCGCTCGCGCTCGCCGTCCTCGCGCTGCTGCTCTGGCGGCCCGATGATCTGTGGGAGCCGGGCTTCCAGCTCTCGTTCGCGGCCACTGCCGGCATCGTCTACCTGACGCCGTGGCTGACCACCGCGATGACGGGCCGCGGCTGGCCCCCCTGGCTCGCCGCCGCGGTGGCGGTCAGCCTGGGCGCGCAGGCGGCGGTCACGCCGCTCATGCTGGCTCACTTCAACCAGCTCTCCCTCATCGGGGTCGGCGCCAACCTCGCGGTGGTGCCGCTGGCCGGCATCGCCACCACGCTGGGCATGCTGGCCCTGCTCGTCGAGCTGGTCTCGGGCCCGCTCGCCGCCCTGCTGTTCCAGACCCTCTGGCTGATCCTGCTGATCCTGCGTGCGCTCGTCTCGCTCGCGGCTGCGGTGCCCGCCGCCATGGTCCATCTCCCCGCACCGGGCGTGGGGACCGCGGTCGCCTGGTACGGCGCGCTCCTGCTCGCGCCCGCAGCGGCCGCCTCCCCGCGGATCCGCGCCGGAGTCGGCGTCCTCCTCGTCACGGTGGCCGGCCTGTCCGTCTGGCCGTGGCTGCGGCCAACCGAGACGATGCTCCGGGTGACCTTCCTCGACGTGGGGCAGGGCGACGCGGCGCTGATCGAGCTGCCGGAGGGACCACGCCTGCTCGTGGACGGCGGCCCGGGCGGGGCGCGGCGCTTCGACGTGGGCGAGCGCGTGCTCGCCCCGTTTCTCTGGAACCGACCGCTCGGCCATCTCGACGCGGTCGCGCTCTCGCACTGGGATGTCGATCACTCCGGCGGATTGGCGGCGGTGCTCACGCGGTTCAGCGTGGGCGAGTTCTGGGAGAGTGGCCAGGCGCCCGCGGGCGCCCCGGAGACGGTGGCCGCGCTCGTGCGCTCGAGAATCCCCCGGCGCGTGCTCGGGGCCGGCCAGCGCCTCTGGCTCGGCCGCGCGCTGATCACCGTGCTCGGGCCCGCCCCCGGGCCGCCGCTCGCAGCCAACGACGAGTCGCTGGTGCTGCGGCTCGACTGGCGCGGCGTCTCGCTCCTGCTGCCGGGCGACGTGGGCGCGCGTGGTGAGGCGCTCTTGCTGGAGCGCGGCGCGCCCCTGCGCGCGCTGGCCCTCAAGGTGCCCCACCACGGCAGCCGCTTCTCGTCGAGCGCGCCGCTGCTCGAGGCGGCCCGGCCGCTGGTGGCGGTGGTCTCGGTGGGCGCGCGCAATCCGTTCCGGCATCCGAGCCCGGAGGCGCTCGGCCGGCTCGAGGCGGCGGGCGCTCGCGTTTACCGCACCGACCGCGACGGCGCCGTCATCCTCGAGACGGACGGCCGCGTGCTCCGCGTGACCGCGTGGGCTCGCGGGGTCACCGACACCTTCCACCTGGACCCCGAAGAGACCCCCGAAAGCATCAGGGCCCCCGAATGACCGGGGCCCTGATGGGACGCGCGCGGCCGCGGGAGGGAGACTAGGTCTCGAAGCTGCGCTCACCGACGGCCGCGTGCTCCGCGTGACCGCGTGGGCCCGCGGGTCCATCGAGACCTCCCACCTAGCCCCCGAAAAGACCTCGGAAGACATGAGGGCCCCCGGGTGACCCGGGGGCCCTGATGGGACGGGTGGGCAGCGGGAGGGAGAGTCTACGTCTCGAAGCTGCGCTCGTAGTGCGCACGCAGCCGCTCCAGCTCCTCGGGATCGAGGCGCATCCCGAGGGAGAGCCCCATCTCTCCCAGGATGGTCTTGATCTCGTTCAACGACTTCTTGCCGAAATTCTTGGTCTTGAGCAGCTCCGACTCGGTCTTCTGCACGAGGTCGGCGATCGTGCGGATGTTGGCGGTCTTCAGGCAGTTGGAGGCCCGCACCGACAGCTCGAGCTCGTCCACGTTGCGGAAGAGATGCTCGTTTACCTCGCTGCGGACGATCGGCTCGGTCCCCGGGTCGGCGCCTTCCGTCTCCACCGGCGTGGCCTGCGGGAAGTCGATCAGCAGCGCGAACTGGTCGTCGAGGATGCGTGAAGCGTCCGCCACCGCGGTCTCCGGCGTCACCGTCCCGTTCGTCCACAGCTCCACGATCAGCCGCTCGTGGGCCCCCGCGGCCTCGACCTGGAAGTTCACCCGCTTGACCGGCGAGAAGTCGGCGTCCATCAGCATGGCGTTGATGGGCAGCGCCTCCGGCTCGCGCTTCTCGGCGGGCTGGTAGCCGCGGCCGCGCTCCACGCACACCTCCATCTCGAGGCTGCCGTCCTTGTCCAGCGTGGCCAGCGCCACGTCGGGAGTCAGGACCTCCACGTCGGGATCGGGCTCGAAGTCCCGTGCGGTCACGGTCCGCACGCCCTGGGCCTTGAGGCGGACTAGCTTCGGCCGGTTGACGTGCAGGGTGAACACCAGCTTGCGGAGATTGAGGATGATGTCGAGGGTGTCCTCCCGCACGCCGACCAGGTGCGAGAACTCGTGCAGCACGCTCTCGATCTTGACCCACGTGGGGGCGGCGCCGGCGATGGACGACAAGAGCACCCGGCGGTAGGCGTTGCCCGCGGTCAGGGCGAAGCCCGGCTCGAAGGGCTCGATGGCGATCTTCCCGTAGGCGCGCTCACGGGCGAGCCACTCGTGACGGACTGGAAGCAGCAGCTCCTGCATTGGGTTTCCTCCTCGGGAAATCAGGGGCGGGTCGCCCCAGGGCAGTCATTATACCAGGGAACCCGCGGGCGGCCACCCTTCCCCGCCCCGCGGTTTGACTCATAATCGAAGGCCGTCCAGAATAAGGGGAAATCATGATGCAGCGGACCCGAGCTTTGAAGGCCTGGGGACGGCGTCCCGCGCGCCCCGGGCCCACCTGGCGGACGGCCCTGGGCTTCGTCGTGGTGGCCGGCGTGCTCTGCCTCCTCCTCGAGGGGTGGTGGATCTTGAGCGTGCCGGGGCCACTCCGCCTCACGTCGCGAGTGGTCGAGGTGCCGGCCCACAAGGGCATCACCGAGATGGCCGAGATCCTCGACGACGCCGGGGTGATCCGCAGCCGGGTGGGGTTCGTCCTGCTCGCGCTCGCCCGCGGCAGCTTCCGCAGCCTCAAGGCGGGCGAGTACCAGATCCCGCAGGGCACGAACACGGTGAAGGTGCTCGAGCTGCTGGAGGGCGGCAAGGTGCTGCAGCACCTCGTGACGTTCCAGGAAGGCAGCACGCTCGTCGAGCTGGCGCGGCAGCTCGAGTCCGAGCGGCTGGCCCCGGTCGAGGACATCGTGCGCGTGGCCAAGGACGCCGTCTTCCTCAAGACTCTCGACATCCACGCCGACTCGGTCGAGGGCTACCTCTTCCCGGACACCTACCAGTTCGTCAAGGGCATGACCCCCGAGGAGATCCTGGCGCGGATGGTCGCGCGCATGCGCGAGAAGATCTCGCCCGAGATCCTGGCCGAGGCGCGGCAGCGCGAGATGACGACCCACCAGCTGCTGACGCTCGCCTCCATCATCGAGAAGGAGGCGGTGGAGTCGAGCGAGATGCCGCTCATCTCGGCGGTGTTCTGGAACCGGCTCAAGCGCGACATGCCGCTGCAGGCCGACCCGACCGTGCAGTACGCGGTCGGCAAGGACCGCAAGCGGCTCAGCCGCGAGGACCTCCAGGTGGATTCGCCCTACAACACCTATCGGCGTCAGGGGCTGCCTCCCGGGCCCATCGCGAGCCCGGGGCGCGCCGCCATCCAAGCCGCGGTGCGGCCCGCCAAGGTGAACTACCTCTACTTCGTGGCGATGGACGACCGTCACCACACCTTCTCGACGAATCTGGCGGATCACAACGCGGCAGTCGCCCGCTACCGCCTGGCCCGCGCCCGCTAGTTCTCGCTCACCTGGCTCAACGGGCGGGCGGGGGGCCGGGGGGGCACCCTCCGGGAGCACGCCGACTCGCAACCCGCCACCGCGTCTCTCCCCCCGGCCCCCCACCCGCCCTTGCGTCGCCGGTCGAATCTGCGCCTCGTCCTGCCGGCGGTGCGGTTGTCACGATCCGGGGTGGGTGCTATAACGAGCGAGTTATGGGTTCGCGAGACGAGTCTTCTGCGTTGACCATGGTGCGGTCGGCGGCGCCGCCGGCGCCGCGGCGCGCGCACGTGGAGCCGTTTCCGCCAGTCTACCGGATAGTTCGGAGCGCGTGCGCGCCCCTGCTGCGGCGCCTCTTCGATCTGCGCGTGGAAGGCGCGGAGCGGCTGCCCGCTTCGGGCTCCTTCATCCTGGCCGCCAACCACCACAACTATCTGGACGGGGTAGTGCTGGGTGTCGCGGTGCCGCGGCCCATCGCGTTCCTCGTCATGCCGCGCGTATTCCGGGCGACGCCGCTGCATCCGCCCTTCCACCGGCGCATCGGCTCGATCCCGGTGAACCTGGAGCGGCCGGATCCCGGCGCGATCAAACGCGTGCTGCGCGTGCTGGAGGCCGGTCGCGTGGTGGGCATCTTTCCCGAGGGTCCGTTCAGCCAGGAGGGCCGGCTGGTCCGGGGACAGCCGGGCGCGGCGATGATCGCCCTGCGGGCCGGCGTCCCCATCGTGCCCGCCGCGATCGAGGGGACGTTCGAGGCGCTGCGGGCGCGGCGCTTCTACGTGCCCCGTCGGCAGCCGCTCTTGGTGCGCTTCGGCGAGCCGCTGCACTTCGGACGGCCCGGCCACCGGCCGATCTCGCGCCCCGAGCGCGAGGAGGTCACCCGCCGCATCATGTCGGAGATCGCCGCGCTGCTCAGCCCGGCCTCCGAGCCCGCCGCGGGCGCCGGCCGCGCCGGTGCCTCGTGACCGCCGCCGACACGCCCCCGGGCAAGGCCTGGTCCGGACGCTTCTCCCAGGGGGCCGATCCGACCGCAGAGGCCTTCACCGCCTCGCTGTCCTTCGACCGTCGGCTCTGGCCCCACGACCTGATCGGGAGCGCGGCCTGGGCGCGGGCCCTGGCGCGGGCGAAGCTGATCACGGAGGCTGAGCTGGAGGGCCTGCTCGCGGGCCTCGAGGCGGTGCGGGCGGAGCTGGAGGGCGGCACCTTCCCGTTCCGGCGGGAGCTCGAGGACATTCACATGAACGTGGAGCGGCGGCTCATGGAGCTGGCGGGGCCGGTGGGCGGGAAGCTCCACACCGGGCGCTCGCGCAACGACCAGATCGCGCTCGACGAACGTCTCTATCTCCGAGAGGTCATCGACCACGTGGACACGGGGCTCCGGGACGTGGAGCGGGCGCTGGTCGCGCAGGCCGAGAAGCATCGCGAGATCCCGATGCCCGGCTACACGCACCTGCAGCGCGCGCAGCCCGTGCTGCTGGCCCATCACCTGCTCGCCTACGTGTTCATGCTGGAGCGCGACCGCGAGCGCTTCCGCGACTGCCGCGGGCGGGTCAACGTGATGCCGCTCGGCGCGGGCGCTCTCGCCGGGACGGCCTTCGCCATCGACCGTGAGGCACTGGCCCGCGACCTCGGCTTCAGCGCCCCCAGCCCCAACAGCATGGACGCGGTGGCCGACCGAGACTTCCTGGTGGAGTTCCTCTCCCACGCGGCCGTCCTGGGCATGCACTGCTCGCGCCTGGCCGCCGATCTCACCCTGTGGGCGACCGCCGAGTTCGGCTTCGTGGAGTTCTCGGACGCCTTCGCCACCGGCTCGTCGATCATGCCGCAGAAGAAGAACCCGGACGTGGCCGAGCTGATCCGGGGCAAGACGGGACGCCTCTACGGTAACCTGATCGCGGCACTGACCGTCATGAAGGGGCTGCCGCTCACCTACAACTCCGACATGCAGGAGGACAAGGAGCCCCTCTTCGACACGGTGGACACGCTGGAGGCGATTTTCCACGTCCTGCCCCCCCTGCTCGGCTCGCTGACCTTCCGCGCGGAGCGCATGCGGGACGCGGCGGGGGCCAACTACTCCACCGCCACCGATCTCGCCGACTATCTCGTCCGCCAGGGCCTGCCCTTCCGCGAGGCGCACGAGGTGGTCGGGCGGGCGGTTCGCCACGCCATCGCCCGCGGGCGCGAGCTGGTCGACCTGCCGCTCGACGAGCTACGCCAGTTCTCTGCCTTGATCGGCCGCGACGTCTACGCGGCGCTCACCGTGGAGGCTTCGCTGCGCGCGCGCGCCACGCTGGGCGGCACCGCTCCCGACGCGGTTCGCCAGCAGCTCGCCCAGATCAAGGCCTGGCTCAGCAGCGAGCCCGGAGCGTGAAGCCGGCCGCGCGGGGTCTGCTGTTCCTGCTGCTGGCCGCGCTTCTCTGCGTGATCGCCCTAGCCGCCTGCGGTAAGAAGGGGCCGCCGGTGGCGCCCGAGCTGCGGGTACCCGCGGGTCCCAGCGCTCTGCATGGCGCGGTGGAGCAGCAATCCATCGTGGTGAGCTGGACCGCTCCCAACACGCGCTTGGACGGGACGCGGCTGCGCGCGGTGGCGCTCTACAAGCTCTACCGGCGCGAGGAGGCCGACGCGGGGCCGCCGCGATCGGCCATGCTCTCATCCGGGCGGGTGGTGGGCTTCGAGGAGATCGCCATCATCCGCGCGGACACGCCCGCTCCCGCCACCGTGCAGGGCCGCTCCATCACGTGGGTGGACCGGCACGCGCTCACGATGGGGCGCCGCTACGTCTACGCGGTTACCGCCGAGGACACTCTTGGAAGGACCAGCGGACCCTCCGACCGCCTGGTCGTTCCCTTCCTGGCCGCGCCGAGAGCGCCTCGGGACCTCAACGCAACGCCGGGCGACCGCCGCGCGAGCCTGTCATGGCAGCCGCCCGCGGAGCTGGTGGACGGCTCGCCGGTGACCGGAGAGGTGCGCTACCTGGTGCTGCGCGGCAGCGGGCCGATCGGACCCCTGACCCCGATCACGCCGCAGCCGGTCGCCGGCACCACCTTCACCGACACGGGCATCGACAACGACACCGACTATCGCTACGCGGTGCGCGCGCTCCGGGTGGAGCCGGCGGTCACCGCGGCGGGGGAGACGTCGGCCGCGGTCACGGTGGCCGCGGCCGACATCACGCCGCCGAGCCCGCCCTCCGGGCTGGTGGCGGTGCCGTCGGCCGGCGCGGTGCGCCTGGCCTGGAACCCGAGCCCGGAACCGGACGTGGCCGCCTACGCGGTGTACCGGGCGGGCGAGAGCGGCGAGCTCATGAGGATCGGCACCACGATGCCGGTCGGCCGGGTCTATACCGACCGCGACGTCCGTCCGGGTACGACCTACCGGTACGCGGTGACCGCGCTCGACAACGCGCGCCGTCCCAACGAGAGCGCACGGTCCAACGAGGTCTCGGTCCCGGTCCCCTAGCGGATCAGCGAGTCCGAGAAAGCTCCATTCGAGCGCCGGCTTCGCCGGCGCAACCTGTTCCGGGGAAGGCTCGGAGGGGGCCGTCGAGGCCCCCTTCGATGACTAGAGCTCGTTCTGCCAGACCTGTTCGGGCGTCTGCCGGCGTCGCAGCAGGGTGAGGGTGCCGTCGGGCGCGAGCATGACTTCGGGGGCCTGCGGGTAGGAGTTGTAGTTGATGGTGGCCATCCCGGCGCAGTAGGCGCCCGCTCCGCCCACGACCACCAGGTCTCCGATCTGCGGGCGCGGCACCCACCGCGGCGCGAGTGCCTCGGGATCGCCGGGAGCCGGGGTGAGGATGTCGCCGGATTCGCAGCACGGCCCGACGAAGACCACCGCCGCCTGCTCGCGCCCGCCGGCCAGCACGTCGATCGGATGCTGGGCGCCGTACATCGAAGGCCGCGTGATCTCGGGCATGCCCGCGTCGAGCTTGGCGAAGAGATACCCCTCCGTGCCGGTGTCCACCACGTCCACGCACGAGGCCACGATGGCTCCCGCGTTGGCGACGAGGAAGGTGCCGGGCTCGATCTCGAGATGCAGCGCCCGGCCGTCGCGAGCCCAGAAGGCTTCGATCTCGCGGCGCACGTGCGTCCCCACATCCGCCATGTCCACCGAGGGCTCCTCCGGCATCCGGCCCACCTTGAAGCCCCCGCCCAGATTGACGATCGCGACGTCGGGCAGTGGCGAGAGCAGGTCCAGCGTCATCCGGGCGCACCGCTTCCAGATCTCCGGGTCGGTACCGGAGCCCACGTGCGAGTGCAGCCGGCGAACGCGCAGCTCGTAGCGCTTGGCGATCACCGCAACCTCGCCCATCGCCTCGTGCCAGATGCCGAAGCTCGAGGCGGGCCCCCCGGTGTTGGTGCGCTTGGTGGAGCCGGTGCCCAGGCCGGGGTTCACGCGCACCGAGACCTCGCGACCGGGCGCGATCCGTCCGAACTCCTCGAGCTGGCGCAGCGAGCAGGCGTTGAACAGCACCCCGCGCGCGACGTGCTCGCGTAGCGAGCGCGAGGGCATCTGCGAGGTGAGCTGGATGCGTTCGGGGGCGAAGCCGGCCCGGAGCGCCCGCTCCACCTCGTGATCGCTGGAGGCGTCGACGTGCAGCCCCAGGTCGCGGAAGACCGTGAGGATCCCGCGGCTCGGGTTGGCCTTCATCGCGTAGCGCAGGGTGAGCCCGAAGGGGGCGGGGAAGGCGAGCGCGGCCCGGGCCGCCGCCTCGAGCGCAGCGCGCTCGTAGACGTAGCACGGGGTGCCGAACCGGCGACGCACCTCGGCGGCCACCGCAGCGGTGATGCCGGCTCTCCACCCGGGTCGCTGAGGGTTATCCATCCGAAGGAGTTTACCCCAACGCGTGAGGCGCTTGAAGTGCTTCCGCTTGTGGTGATAGAGTCAGAGAACTCTTCGTCCCACATCGTGGTGAGCAACGGAGGGCTTCAACCATGCGCGCGACATTTCAAGGCTCGATCGTCGCTCTCGTCACCCCGTTCCGAGGCGGCAACGTCGATGAGGCCAAGCTCCGTGAGCTGGTCGATTGGCACGTCGCCAGCGGCACGGACGGCATCGTGCCCTGCGGCACCACCGGCGAGTCGCCCACCCTGAGCCACGACGAGCACAAGCGCGTGGTGGAGATCGTGGTCGAGACCGCGCGTGGGCGCCTGGCCGTCATCGCGGGCACCGGCTCCAACTCCACCTCGGAGGCCATCGACCTCACGAGCCACGCCAGGAAGGCGGGGGCCACCGGGGCGCTGGTGGTGAATCCCTACTACAACAAGCCCACCCAGGAGGGGCTCTACCGGCATTTCCGCGCGATCGCGGAGGCGGTCGACATCCCCATCGTCGTCTACAACATCGCGGGGCGCACCGCGGTGAACGTGGAGACGGAGACGCTGGCCCGCCTCGTCCGCGACTGCTCCAACATCGTGGGCGTCAAGGAGGCCTCGGGCTCCCTCGATCAGATGACCCAGGTGGTGCTGGCCTGCGGACCCGATTTCTCGGTCCTCTCCGGCGACGACAACATCACGCTGCCCCTGATGTCGGTGGGCGGGCGCGGGGTCGTCTCCGTCATTGCCAACATCGTGCCCCGCGAGACCGCCGAGATGACCCACGCCGCGCTGGCGGGTGACTGGAAGCAGGCCCGCGAGCTCCACCTCAAGCTCTTCCCGCTGTCGCGGGCGATGTTCCTCGAGACCAACCCGATCCCGGTCAAGGAAGCCATGGCCATGCTGGGCCTCCTGGCGGAGCCGGAGTTCCGGCTTCCCATGTGCCGTCTGGCCGAGGCGAACCGGCCGCGCCTCAAGGCGGTCCTCGCCTCCCTCGGCCTCCTCAAGGGCTGATCGCCGAACTCCGATGGTGGATGTCGTCGTCGCCGGCGCAGCCGGCCGCATGGGAAGCCGTCTCGTCACCCTGCTCCAGGAGGAGACGGAGCTGCGTCTGGTGGCCGCGCTCGAAGCGCCTGGACACGGAGCGCTCGGCCGCGACGCGGGCGAGTCGGCCGGGGTAGGCCGGCTCACGGTGCCGATCACCGCCGACGTGGAGGCCGTGCTCGGCAAGGACCGCATCCTCATCGAGTTCTCGGTACCCGACGCGAGCCTGGCCCACGCGCGGATCGTGGCCCGCGAGGGCGGCCGGGCCGTGATCGGGACCACCGGCTTCACCGCGGCGCAGCGGGAGGAGCTGAAGGAGATCGGCCGGAGCGTACCCATCCTGGTCTCGCCCAACATGAGCGTGGCGGTCAACGTGGCGTTCCGCATCCTCGCCGACATGGCCCGAATGCTCGGCGACGACTACGACGTCGAGATCGTGGAGACCCACCACCGCTTCAAGAAGGACGCCCCCAGCGGCACCGCCCTGGCCATGGCCGAGGTGGTGGCCAAGGCGCTCGGGCGCGACCTCGCCAAGACCGCGGTCTACGATCGGCACGATCGGCTGGTCGAGCGGACACGGAAAGAGATCGGCATCGCCGCCCTCCGCTCGGGCGACGTGGTGGGCGAGCACACCGTCTCCTTCGGGTCGCTCGGCGAGCGGCTCGAGCTGACCCACCGGGCGCACAGCCGGGACAACTTCGCGCGCGGCGCGTTGCGCGGGGCCCGCTTCATCGCCACCGCGAAGCCGGGCCTCTACTCCATGCAGGACGTTCTCGGCCTGGTGTGAAGCCCGTCTCATGAGAATTGTCCGGTTCCGCGCCGGCGGCAAGACCCGCTACGGAGTGCTCGAGGGCATCCACATCGTGGAGTACGCGGGCACGCCCTACGCCACCTTCAAGAAGGCGCGGAAGAAGTACCTGCTGAGCCAGGCGGTCCTGCTCGCCCCGGTGGTGCCCTCCAAGATCGTGGCGGTGGGCCTGAACTATCGTGACCACGTCGAGGAGATGAACGCGCAGGTGCCGGCCGAGCCCCACATCTTCCTCAAGCCGCTCTCGTCGCTGTGCGGGCCCGACGACCCGATCGTCTTCCCGCCCCAGGCCCGGCGGGTGGACTACGAGGGTGAGCTGGCCATCGTCATGAAGAAGCGCTGCCATCACGTGACGGCCGAGCGGGTCCGCGAGTACGTGCTCGGCTACACCTGTCTCAACGACATCACCGCGCGCGACCTGCAGACCCGCGACGGCCATTTCACGCGGGCCAAGGCCTTCGACAGCTTCTGCCCGGTGGGACCGTGCATCGCCACCGACATCGACCCCAACGGGGTGGATGTCGAGACCTACGTCAACGGCGAGCGGCGGCAGGCCTCCAACACCAAGTACCTCATCTGCCCAGTCGAGGACGTCGTGGCCCGCGTCTCCGCGATCATGACCCTCCTGCCCGGCGACGTCATCGCCACCGGGACCCCGGGCGGCATCGGCCCCCTGCAGCCGGGGGACAAGGTCGAGGTTCGTATCGAGTCCATCGGCGGCCTGAAGAATCCCGTCATCCGAATCCAGGAGAACCACGCGTGAGTTCAACTTCTACCCCCTCCCCTCGCTCCTCCCCCGTCGCCCTCGCCCAGCGTCTCGCCAAGCTACCCCCGTATCTCTTCGCGGAGATCGACAAGAACAAGCGCGAGGCGCGCGCCCGCGGCGTCGACCTCATCGACATGGGCATCGGCGACCCGGACCTGCCCACGCCGCCGCACATCGTCGAGGCGCTCAAGCGCTCGGCCGAGACCCCGGCGAACCACCGCTACCCCGACTACGAGGGCCTCCTGAGCTTCCGCGCCGCGGTGGCCAACTGGTACCGCGGGCGCTTCGGCGTCACTCTCGATCCGGTGACGGAGGTGCTCACCCTCATCGGATCCAAGGAGGGCACCGCCCACATGCCGCTGGCCTTCGTGAATCCGGGCGACGCGGTGCTGGTCCCGGACCCGGGTTATCCGGTCTACGCGGCGGGCACCTGGTTCGCGGGCGGCGAGGTGCACTTCATGCCGCTCCGGCGCCCGAACGGGTTCCTGCCCGACCTCGACGCGATCCCCGCCGACGTGGCCAAGCGGGCCAAGCTCATGTACCTGAACTATCCGAACAACCCCACCGCGGCGGTGGCCTCGAAGGAGTTCTTCGCGCGCGTGGTCGAGTTCGCGCGCCGTCATCAGCTGATCGTCTGCCACGACGCCATGTACTCCGAGCTGCGCTTCGACGGCTATCGCCCGCCCTCCTTCCTGGAGACGCCGGGTGCGATGGAGGTGGGGGTCGAGTTCCACTCGCTCTCCAAGACCTACTCCATGACCGGGTGGCGGCTCGGCTTCTGCTGCGGCAACGCCGGCGCGCTGGCCGGACTCGGCAAGATCAAGACCAACGTGGACTCCGGGGTCTTCCAGGCCGTGCAGGAGGCGGGCATCGCCGCGCTCACCGGCCCTCAAGATCTGTCCGAGCAGTACCGGCGCACTTACCAGGAGCGGCGCGACGTGGTGGTGGCCGGGCTCAAGCGTCTGGGCTGGGAGGTCGACGTGCCCAGGGCCGCGTTCTTCGTCTGGGCTCCGGTGCCGGGCGGGCTCGACTCGCGCGCCTTCGCGGCGCGGATGCTCAACGAGGTGGGCTGCGTGATCACGCCCGGGGTCGGCTTCGGCCCCTCCGGCGAGGGCTTCTACCGGATCGCGCTGACGATCGAAGCCAAGCGGCTGCAGGAGGCGATGGACCGGCTCAGGGGGCTCAAGCTCTGAGCGCGGACAAGATCTTTCTCGAGGACGTCCGCTTCTACGGACACCACGGCGTGACGAAGGCCCAGCAGACGGTCGGCGCGTGGTTCGCCGTCGACGCCGAGCTGAGGCTCGACCTGACCTCGGCCGCGGCCTCGGACGACCTGCGGACCACGCTGGACTACGGGGTGATCGCGGCCCGCATCGTGGAGGTGTGCACCAAGGAGCGGGTCAATCTCCTGGAGCGGCTGGCCGGACGGCTGGCGCAGATGCTGCTGGGCGAATTCCCCTGCGAGGAAGTGCGGGTGCGGGTGCGCAAGCTCACGCCCCCCCTGGAAGGCCTGCAGGGCATCCCGGGCGTCGAGCTGACCCGACGCCGCCGGTAAACGGCTCAACGTGCCGCGCGTGTTCCTGTCCGTTGGCTCGAACCTGGGCGACCGGGTCGAATGCCTGCGTCGCGCGGTGGGTGAGCTGCGCGCGATGCGGGACCTCCGATTCGTCGACGCCTCTCCCCTCTACCGCACCGAGCCGTGGGAGCGGGAGCCCGGCCGGCCGGCGGACGACGGTGGGTGGTTCTTCAACTGCGCGGTCGTCATCGAGACCGACCTCGAGCCGGCGGCGCTGCTCGCGCGGCTGCAGGGCGTGGAGCAGGCGCTCGGCCGGGTGCGGCGTCCGGGCACGCCGGAGGCTCAGCGCTACGAGCCCCGTCCGCTCGACATCGACATCCTGCTCTACGACGACCGCGTGATCAGCGGCCCCGAGCACCTGCACATTCCCCACCTGCTCATGCACGAGCGGCGGTTCGTGCTGCGGCCTCTGGCCGATCTGGCGCCCGACCTCGAGCATCCCGTGCTCTACCAGACCATCCGCGAGCTCCTGGAGGTCCTGGAGGACGAGCACGAGGTGCTGGTCGCGGACCTGCCGCGGCGCTGGTTCGACGACTAGCGTGAGCCCGGGCGAGCCCGTTCTCGAGGCATCGCCGGACCGGCCGGGGGCGTAGCCAGTGGCGGACGACGAGTTCCGACAGCAGGCCCTCCAGCACCTGGACGCGCTCCACAACCTCGCCGTCTATCTCACCCGCAACGGGTCCGAGGCGGAAGACCTGGTCCAGGAGACGTATGTCCGGGCCATGCGGTTTTCCCACCGCTTCCAGCCGGGAACCCACCTGCGCGCCTGGTTGTTTCAAATACTGAGAAACACATTCTTGACGTTTTACCGGCTCCGGGAGCGGGAAGCCGCCCTCTCGGAGGACGGGGTCCCGGAGAGCGAGGCGCCGATGTTCCACGACGCCCCGGACCGGGACAGCGAGAGTGCCGGGGCCCACATGGATCTGGAGCGGGCCCTGACCAAGCTGCCCGAGGAGTTCAAGACGCCGCTCCTGCTGGCCGAGATCGAGGGACTGGCGCTGGAGGACGTGGCGCGCATCATGGACTGCCCCGTCGGCACTGTGAAGTCGCGCATCTTCCGGGCCAAGGAGCGCCTGCGGGGCTACCTGGCCGATTACGAATAGTCTGGCGAGGTGCAGCCGTGGCCGGGCGACGCGAGCCGCAGGTGAGCTGAGCGGATCTACGGATCGAGCCGAGCGGATACGAAAGACATGAATACGGAGAGATCGGGCGAGGACGACGGCGGGACGGGGCGGAGGCTGCGCGAGCGGCTGCCGCGGCATCCCGCGTCGCCCATACTCCGCTCAGCCGTGCTCGAGGCGATGATGCCGAGCGGGGCGCGCCGGTCCTGGTGGATGGCCTGGCTGCCTCCCGCCTGCTCGGCGGTGGCCACCGCGCTGGTCATGCTGCTCTGGATCGCGCCCTCGCTCCCCTCGGCGCCCGCGGTCGATCCGGCCCAGCTGGTGGCCCGGGCGGTGCTCGCCGGGCACGCGCGCAGCGTCTTCTGGGGCGAGTCGCCCACGGACGTGGTGCCCGCCGCCCTGCCCCGCGCGATCGAGGAGAGCGGGGTAGGGCTGAACTGGGTGTTCACGGGCGACGACGACATCCAGCTGGTCAACGCGAAGCCGACCTACCTCGAGGGCCGCCGCGGGATCGAACTGACCTACCAGGACGCCCGCGGCCACACCGTCACCTACGTGATCGTGCCCGGCGGCAGCGTGGCCCTGCCCGAGCGCGGGCGGGTGCAGATCGACCGCTGGCGACCGGTGGTGAGGAAGGAAAACGGCTTCAGCCTCATCATGTGGCGCCAGCAGGGGCTGCTGTGCGTGCTCGCCTCCGACCTGGTCTCCGACGACGATCTCTCCCGCCTCAAGCAGTACTTCGTGAAGGTGCGCACCTCGACCGATCCGTACGTGGCCTACTAGCCCTCTCTCGCCTCCACCGCCCACGGCAACGCCATGACCGCCCACGCCACCATGGCGACCTCGGAGTCTCCGAAATTGTATTCGGAGAGACCCCCGACGAGGAAGCCGACGATGGCGGCAAGGCTGCCCGTCACGAGCGCCCGCGCCCCCCGCGCCTCCTCGGGCAGCCGCCGCAGGAGCCCGATCGCGTGGCGGAAGAACGCGACCCAGATCCACAGCCAGGCCGCCAGCCCCAGCACGCCCCGCTCCACCAGGATCTGAAGCGGGGTGTTGTGCACGTGGCCGGTCCGCTTCTTGAACGCCTCCGGCAGCGCGTAGCGCGGGTACTCGCGCCTGATCCCGCCGGGCCCGACCCCCAGCAGAGGGCGCTCGCGCCACATGGCGAAACCGCTCCTCCACATGTAGACGCGCTCGCGGATTCCCGCCTCTTCGGGATCCGTCATGCTGAGAAAGCGGTGGCGCAGCTCGGGGGGCGCCAGGAGCGCGGCGCCCGCCAGCAGCAGGAGGCCCGCCGGCAGGAGCCATCGGCCTCGGCTGACGGCGCCGGCGACCGTGAGGACGCCGGCTGCGAAGCCGATCCACGCGCCTCGGGTGTAGGTCATGATCAGCCCCCCAAGCATCACGAGCCAGGGACCGGCGAGGAGCCGCTGGCCGGCCAGCAGCAGCCGCGGCAGGGTGGCGAGCAATACAAGCGACAGGACGCCGGCCAGAGTCATATAGATGCTGAAGAAGCCGTGGGCGCGATCGCATCGGTGATAGAGCCAGCGGGGCCAGGCGACCGGCACGTCGCGGTCCGGACAGAGCCCCACCTGGAGCAGGCCCACGAGGGCGGCGACGGTAGCCGCGAACGCCAGCCCGCCCAGGAAGCGGCCCGCCGCCGAGGGCTCCCGCAGCGCATCGGCCAGCACGTACAGGCCGGCCACGAGCAACAGCCCCTTGCTGCTCTCGAGGCTCACCAGGGCGTGGCCAGAGAGCAGCGCGGACAGCATGGTCACCACGCCGAACGCCACCACCGGCGGCCAGAGCGGCCAGCAGGCGGCGGCGCGCGCGGCGGGATCGCGCAGTTGCCAGAGCCAATGGAGCGTCAGGAGGGCGAGCGCCGTCTCGGCCAGCGTGATGGACAGCCCGAGACCCGCGACGAACGCGGCGAGCAGGACGCCTCGAACACTCAATAGGCGTTCCGGTCCATCAGCACGCGCACCACCGTCATGGCGATGATCTTGAGATCCAGCCAGAGGGACCAGCGCTCGATGTACTCGATGTCGTATTCGATACGCTTCTCGAGCGAGGTGTTGCCGCGGAGGCCGTGTACCTGGGCCCACCCGGTGATACCCGATTTCACCTTGTGGCGGAGCATGTAGCCGGGCACCGTCTGCCGGAAGCGCTCCACGAAGACAGGCCGCTCGGGCCGCGGGCCCACCACGCTCATGTCGCCGCGGATCACGTTGATGAACTGGGGCAGTTCGTCGAGGCTGAAACGGCGCAGGAACGTGCCCACGCCGGTACGCCGCGCGTCGGCGGCCTCCGCCCACACCGGCCCGGTCTGCCCCTCGGCGTCTACGCGCATGGTGCGGAACTTGAGCATATGGAAGCGCCGACCATCCAGACCCATCCGCTCCTGGCGGTAGAAGACCGGTCCGGCCGAGCTAAGACGCACCGCGACCACGAGGGCCAGCAGGAGCGGCCAGATCACCGCCAAGACCACGAGAGAGAACGTGAAATCGAACACCCGCTTGGCCAGCGAGCTCCAGCCGTAGAGCGGCGACTCGCGTAGGTGGATGAACGGCATCCCCTCGAACTGCTCGACCCCGCCTCGTAGCGAGGCGAACCGGAGTAGGTCCGGCACCACGTGAATCGTCACCGGCTCGTCGCCGACCGCGTCGAGTAGACCGGCGAGCCGTCCGTAGTCCTCGTGGGACAGGGCCAGGATGACGTGGTCGACAGTATGGGCGTCGAGCACCGCGCGGAGGTCCTTGTAGCCGCCGAGCCAGCGCGCCGCCGCCGAGCCGTCCCGGTCGTCGCTCACCACGCCCAGGACCTGGATGCCGACGTCGGGCCGCCCCTGCATGCGCTGCGCGACGTTGGCGGCCAGCTCGCCCCCGCCCACCACCACCGCGTAGCGCAGGTTGTAGCCGCGGCGCCGCGCGAAGCGCAGGACCTCGCGAAAGGCCGCGCGCGAGAACCACACGACCCCGATGGAGAGCAGCCAGAAGTACACGATGACTACGCGAGAGTAGTCGTACCCGCGGAAGAAGAACGTCATCACCGCCACCAGGACGAGCGCGCCCATGGTCGAGGCCTTGGCGATGTCGGCGGCCTCGGAGAGATGAGAGCCGATGCGCCGGGGCCGGTACAGCCCGAAGGCCCGGAAGGCCACGCCCCACACCACGAGGATGGGCAGGAGCATCAGCCCGTAGTCCGCGAGCGGCGGGACGTCGCCGTAGGGCAAGGGCGGGCCCGCCACATGGAAGCGGAGCCAGTAGGCGAGGAGCCAGCAGCCGGCCACCAGCACGAGGTCGGCCAGCAGCATGGCTTGCTCGAGGAGGCGGGAATAGGCCTTCAGCACGCCGCCCGCTCCTCGAGCCGTGCGCGGAGATAGGCGTCCACGCGCTCCTTGAACAGCGGGCGATCGAAGGCCTCCGCCCGGCGGCGCAGGGCCTTGGGCTCGAACGTGACCGCCCCGGACTCGAAGCGGCGGATGGCGTCCACCAGGTCCTCCACCGTCTGGCGCTCGAAGAAGAGCCCGGTGGGGGCCTCGCCTTCGCCGGGCGGCACCACCGTCTCGCGTGCGCCGCCCCGGCCGAAGGCGATGACCGGCCGCCCGGCCGCCATGGCTTCGAGCGGGGTGATCCCGAAGTCCTCGAGCGGTGGGAAAAGCAGCGCGCGGCAGCCGGCGTAGAGCTCGGCGACCGCGGCGTCGTCACGCCAGCCGAGCAGCTCGACGGTGGATCCGGCCAGTCCGCGCAGCCTCCCCTCCTCCGGCCCGGTGCCGACCACGACCAGCCGCCGTCCGAGCCGGCGGCAGGCCCCCACGGCCAGGTCCACGCGCTTGTAGGGCGTCAGGGCAGAGACCACCAGATAGAAATCGCCGGGCGATTCGTCGAGGCGGAAGCGCGACACGTCGACCGGCGGATGGATCACGTCGGCGTCGCGGCCGTACGTCCGCCGGATGCGGTCGGCCACGAAGCGAGAGATCGCTACGAAGTGCTGGACACCCGCCGCGGTCCGGCGGTCCCACCGGCGGAGCCAGGCCGCCACCGGCGGCATCAAGAGACGGGCGGCCGGCCCGGAGCGCGGGCCGAAGTAGTCGTCGTAGAGATCCCAGACGTAGCGCATGGGCGTGAAGCAGTAGCAGACGTGGAGCGCCCCGGCCGGCACGCGCACGCTCTTGGCGACCGCGTGACTCGACGAGAGCACCAGGTCGTAGCCGCGCAGATCGAAACCCCGCACCGCGGCCGGGAACAGGGGCAGGTAGTGACGGTAGCGCCGCTCGGCCTGGGGCAGGCGCTGGATGAACGAGGTGACGATGCGGCGGCGCTCGATCGCCGGCGACGCCGAGCCGGGGACGTGAAGCAAGGTGTAGAGGTCCGCGGCGGGAAACAGCTCGCAGAAGACCTCGAGGCAGCGCTCGCCGCCCCGCATGCCGGTGAGCCAGTCGTGGACGAGCGCGACCCGGGGGCCCCTCAACTCCGCCACGAGCGTCCCGCCGTTGACATGGCGGCCCTCCTCGGCGCGGTCAGCGAGACGACGACCAGCTCCGCTGGCGCCAGTATGCGAGCAGATCCTTCAGCGTCCGCTCGAAGGGAGTCTCCACCTTCCAGCCGGTGGCCGTCTCGATCTTGGAGGGGTCGCCCTCGAGCACCATCACATCGGAGGGACGCAGTCGCGCCGGGTCCGTCTGCACGCTGATGCCCTTGACGCGCGACTGATCGAGCAGGAAGTCGAGGACTTGCTGGATGGACCACGACTTCCCGGAGCAGAGGTTGTACACCTCGCCGGGCTCGCCGCGTTCTACCAGCGCCCAGTAGCCGCGCACGACGTCGCGGACGTCGGAATAGTCCCGACGCGGCTTGAGGTCACCGACGGAGATCACCGGATCGCGCAGGCCGGCCTCGATCTCGGCGACCTGCCGCGCGAAGTTCGACTCCACGAACACGTCGCCACGCCGCGGGCCGGTATTGTGGACGAGGTTCCGTCCGAGACCGGCCTGGAAGACGTGGTCTTCGGTCTCGAAGTCCCACACCTCACCCTCGTAGCGCACGACCTCAATCTTCTTGAGCACATCGTCGGGAATCTCCAGATGCTCTCCCCCGCGTGCTCGCTCCGGGTTCGGAGAGTCCAGGTTGATCAGATAGTACGTCCGGTCCTCCCGAACCTCGGTGTCGAGACTGATCCGCTGGCGTGTCGTGGCCGCCACCAGACCGCCGAGCCCGAGAGCCAGGATGGGCGACTGGGTCTTGAAGCTGCTGAGCTCATACGTTCCATGCCCGGCCCGAAGCCCATCTCCTTCGTTGTAGCCACGCAAGAACGCGAGCTTGGCATCTCGCTGCGCATTGAGGATGCTCCGCGGGACACGCTCGTTGCCATCGCCGGCGTAGGTTTGTGGGCGGAGCCAGTGCACGAACGTTTCCGGATGTCGGGCGATCAGACGCCACACGTCGCGTCCACCAGGCCCGAAGGATGCATCGACCCCGAAGTGCTGGAGCAGAATCTCGGCGCAGCGCTCAAGGGGCTTGCGGTCCTTGTTGGAGATCCGGATCTTCCCCATCGTGATCGTGCCCGCGGCGGCAAAGAAACCGAGCAGCCAAGCCACGTCCTCGTGCACCCACATGGCGGAGCTTTGCGGCAGATCCACCAGCGAGACGCGATCGCCGAGAGCAAGATCGCGCGCCGAGGCCGGCCGGTGGCGGTTGGGCCCGGGCACCATCACCGAATGGTCACCGGTCACCTCCACGATGCCGCCGCGGCTGACCAGACGCAGGACCCGGTCACCTTGTCTGAGGGGATGACAGGAGAGGTGGACGATCTTCGTCCACTTCCCGTCGGCCCATACCGATAGTGGGTGGCGACGCATGTCCCACAGAACCGTCCCGTCGGCCAGGACGCGTCCACCGAGGTATCCGGTCCGCTTGTAGCGGCGGATCTCACTGATGTACTTGGCATCGATCAGGCCGCTCCGGTCATCGCGGATGAGTACCGGAGTGAAGCGTCCCACGCTGTGGTTAAAGGCACGGCTGCGAACGATCGGCAGCCCGTAGCTCTTCCAGTACTGGTAGCCCATGAGGTCCTGCCCGACCTTGCTCACCGCGTAGGGGCTCAGCGGCCGGAGCGGATTCGTCTCCCGGATGGGTAGCTCGCTCTCCGTCACGAGCCCGTACTCCTCGCTGCTGCCCACCACCAGGAAGCGCGGAGAGATCTTCAGACTGCGAAGGCCCTCCAGCAGATTCACCTGCGAGAGGATGTTGGTGGTGAGCGTTTCCGCCGGGGTCTTCCAGGAGGCCCCCACGAAGCTCTGGGCGGCCAAGTGGATGACGTGGGTCGGACTGGCGGTTTCCAGGAGGGCGCGGACCGAGGACAGATCACGCAGATCGGACTCGACGAGCGTGATCTTGGTCCGCAGATGATCGATGTTGTCGGTCTTGCTCCGCCAGCGAATCGAGCCGAACACCTCGGCGTTGTGCTGCAGGGCGTACTCCGCCATGTAGCTGCCGACGAATCCGGTGATGCCGGTGATCAGTAGCCGCATCCGATTGTCCACTCCACGTGGTCGCTTCCGCCGAGCACCAGACGGTAAACGGCATTATACGACGTGGAGATCGGGCTACCGGTCAGCAAAACGTCCGGCCGCCGATCGGTACAGGCTCGCCACCTGGGCGATCATGCGGGAGATGGCGAACCGGGCCTCGACCCTCCGCCTCCCCGCCTCGCCCATGATCCGCCGGCGGGGTGCATCGAGCAGGAGATCGGCCGCCACCTCCGCCAGGGCCGCCGGGTCGTCCGGCGGCACCAGCAGGCCGGTCACGCCCGCCTCGACGACATCCTCGTGCCCGGTGACCCGGGTCGCCACCACCGCGAGCCCACCCACCATGGCCTCGAGCATCGCGAGAGACAGTCCCTCGCGGCGGGAGGCCGTCACGTACAAGTCCATCGCGCGCACGCAGCGGGCCGACGCCGGCCGGGGGCCGGCGAAGACCACCCGTTCGGAGATCCCGAGCCTACCCGCCAGCTCGCGGAGACGTCGCTCCTCGGGGCCTCCTCCCACCAGGAGGAGCCGCGCCGTCGGGACCCTCGCGAGCACTTGGGCGAACGCCTCGAGAAGCACGTCGAGTCCTTTGACCGGATCAAACCGGGCCACCGTCCCCACGACCAGGTCCGCGGGATCGAGGCCCAGCTCGTGCCGCGGAAGAGACTCGCGCGCGATCAGGCCCCGGACATCGGCGTAGTCGGTCGCGTTGACGATGATGTGCCGACGCTCCGGTGACTCGAGACTCACGCGCTCGGCTTCGCGCGCCTGGCTTTCCGAGACGTGGATCACCGCGAACGTGCGCCGCGACAGCCATCGCTCCGTTCCGAGGTACAGGCCTCGGATGCCTAGGGGATAGTCGCGGTAGTGGATCCCGTGGAAGGTGTGGATGGCCGTGGCACGTGTCCAGCGAGCCGCGAGACGCCCATAGAGGCCGGCGCCTTTACCGTGGGAATGGATCACCTCGACCCGTCGGTCGCGGACCAGCCGGATCAAGCTTCGGAGGGTCGAGAGCGCCGAGAGAGCGAGCCGGTCGGTGTGCAGGGGCACAAACGTCACCCCGAGAGACTTGAACTGCGGCACCGACGCGCCCCCCGGCGGACCGGCCACCGTGAGCTCGAACTCCTCGCGCGGCAGCCCGGCCACCAGGTCGCGGACGTGGGTGGGCCCACCGCCCAGATCGGTGGAAACGAGCAGCTCGAGCACCCGGATCGGGTCGGCCATCTCAGCGGCCGAGGGCCGACCGCAACGAGGCGCGGAGGTATCGTGGCACCGTCAGGGCCAGCAGCGGGCGGGCCACGAACACGGCACACCACGCCGGATAGGCGCCCCGGCGCACCGCGCGCCAGCGCGCGCGCGCCTCGGCCCGCAGCCGCTCGTCCTCGCGCACGGTCGTCACGCGGTCCGCGATCAGACGCCGGATCACGAGCGGCTCGGCCAGGTTGGCCATCGTGGTGAGCGGGGCAAGGCGCAGCCAGAGATCGTAGTCCTGCGCCACCTCGAAGGACGGATCGTAGCCCCCCACGTCCGCGGCGAGCGCGCGGCGCAGCATGATCGAGGAGTGGACGAAGGGATTGCGCCGGATGAGGGCCCCCCGGAGGGCCGCGTCCGCCTCGGGCGGACGGATCACGGTCACTTCCCGGTCGTGCTCGTCCACCACGCGGGCGGCCGAGCCCAGCAGTCCGACCTCGGGGTGCGCCTCGAGGAAGGCGCGCTGACGCTCGAGCCGAGCCGGCAGAGCCACGTCGTCGGCGTCGAGCCGGGCGATCAGCGGCGCGCGCGCGCGGGCCAGGGCTCGGTTGAGCGCACCGGTGAGGCCGGCTCGCGCCTGCCGCTCCACCCGGAGCCGCGGATCGCCCACCGCCCCCAGGAGCGCGGGGGTCGCGTCGGTCGAGCCGTCGTCGACCACGATGAGCTCCAGATCGGGCAGCGTCTGGTCGAGCACGCTCTCCACCGCCCGGGTCACCCATGGCGCGCCGTTGTGGACGCCCATGAGCACCGACACCACGGGAGCGGCCACTAGCGGGTCTCGGCGAGGCGGCGCGCTTCGAGGGCCAGCACGGCGGCCCAGTGACGAAAGACGGGCCAGCGTCCCAGGCGCTGCTCGGCGCGGAATCGCCGATCGGCGTCCGCGATCAGGCGTCGCGAATACGGGATCCAGTAGCCGGACAGGCGGGGCCGCCCGAAGCCGCCGACGCGGCAAAGGGCCCGGAGCTCCCCACGCGTCAGGAAGTCGTGCGTCGCCCAGTTGCGCTCGTCGGACCAGAAGTCGCGGGCCCGGTACGTGGTGAGGTACTTGCGGAGCAGGCGCGCGGCCCGCCGCAGGTTGTGGTGAGGCTCCACCATCAGGAGCCGGCCGCCCGGTCGCACCACGCGCCCGAGCGCCTCGAACACCCGCTCCCGGTCGTGGAGATGGTGGAGGCTCTGGATGACGAAGGCGGTGTCAATCGACGCGGCGGGGACGACGGCCGCCAGCTCGGCGGCGGTCGCCCCCAGGACCTCGACGTTGTCGACCCCCTCGGCGCGACACCGGCTCTTGAGGACGGCCTGCATGTCGGGCACCGGCTCGAGGGCGACCACGCTCCGCGCGTGGCGGGCGATCAGCGTCGTGAAGTAGCCGCTGCCCGCGCCCACCTCCAGCGCGCGTCCGTAGCCGCCCGCGGGCCAGATCTCGGCGACGAGCGGGCGCGCGGGGTACTCGTGCTGCTCGTCCTCGGCGTACCGGTGGATCTGGTCGTACCCGCTGGCCCCCGGCCCCGAGTAGAGGGCCTCGTTGAACGCGCGGTTGATGCGGTCGAGCTTCATGCGGGAGGTCGGGGTGAGCAGGCGCACCTTGAGCCGATGCGGCAACAACAGGTACAGGAGATAGGGTCCGCGCCCGATGTCGATGCGAATCACAGCTTCTGGAACAGAAGGTTGAGGTACGGGAGGCAGAGCGACGGCGCGCGCCCGGCGGCGCGGAGGCCGGCGGCTAGCGCCGCGAACACCGGCAGGAGCATCCGTCGCGTCCGCGAGTGTGCGGTCGCGCGAAAGAACCGCCAGCCGTACCCGGCTTCCTCCGTGACGTCGAGCAGCCCGATCGCGCCGGGTGAAGGCAGGCAGTCGCCGATGGTGGCGTTGCGCCAGCCGGTGCCGTCGGCGACGAATGTGGCGTAGCTCACGCCGCGGAACTTGCGCGGGCGCGCGAGGCGGGCGTAACCGTAGGCGAGCCGGGGCGGCAGCCACTGCACGAGCGGCAGGCCCACCGAGTGGGTCTCGAGGGGGAAGAGCCGGTTGGGCGTGTCCAGGATCGCGATGTGACCGCCCGCCGCGAGCAGGCGGTAGTACTCGTCCACCTGGGCGCGCCGATGGCGCGCGGGCAGGTGCTCCACCACGCCGACTACGAGGACGAGATCGAAGCGGCCGTCCGGCCACGGCAGCCGCCGGGTCTCGTCGTTGCCGAACCGCGCCACCTCCCGCACCGCGGCCAGGCCGAGCTCCTCGACCTTGGCCCGCACGATCTCCACGAACGCGGGATCGGTGTCGAAGCAGCGGATCTCCGCGACCTCCGGCTGCTCGGCCAGGTACTCGGTCATGTGCCCGAACGAGCAGCCGACCTCGAGGACCGACAGCTCGCGCGCGCCGCGGCCGCGCAGGTAGGCCATGAGCGGATCGAGCAAGTGCCGCGCGCGCTCCTCCTTGAACGGAAAGTAGAGCGGGGCGCGTCGGGCGCCCTTGCGCTCGACGAGGAGCCGGACCACGCGCTCACTGTAGCGCGTCTCGTACCGGCAGCCGTCCACCGTCAGCACGCGCCGGTCCCCGAGATCCACCAGATGAAACGGAGGCTCGTCCATCGCGGGCAGTATAGCAACCGATCGGGCTAGCGGCGGACCGCCACCGCGAGCAGCATGTGGCCGAGGAGCCGCAGGGCCGGCTCCGAGTAGAGCAGTGTCCGCGCCGCGCGGCCGAGCGGTCCGCGCGGCGGCGCGGGGGCCGGGCTCGTCGCCGCCCGCGTCGCCCCGTTGCCCGCGGGCGCGGGGCGGAGCCCGCGCAGCGCCTTGCGCAGGACCCGGGCCGGATCGTAGGGGTGAAAGCCACGGACCACGAATCCGTGAGCGGCGAGGCGCTCGGCCAGCTCGCGCCGGGTGAAAGCGTACTGGTAGAACTGGCCGCCCCCGTCACGCAGGCGCCGGGCCTGCCGGCGCAGGTAGGGCGCGGCGAGCCGGCGGACGCCATTCCAGTACGGCACCGAGAGGAGCATCGTCCCGCCCGCGGGCACCACGCGCGCCGCTTCGCGGAGGATGGAGTCGGGCCCGTCCGGATCGTGCTCGACCACCCCCAGGGACAGATAGGCGGCGACGACCCCGGAGGCGATGGCCAGCGCGCGCAGGTCCATGACCGCGACGGGAGCGCCGGCCGCCGCACCGGAGCGAAGGGCCTCGAGGCTCCAGTCGGTCCCCACCGCGGCGCGCCCGCGCTCCCGGAACAGGAGCACGTATTGGCCGAGGCCGCAGCCGGCTTCGAGCAGTCGGCCCGTGGCCGGGAGATGGCGCTCGATCAGGTCGGTGAGCGGTGATTCCCGCGCGATCCGGAGCAGCTCGTCCACCCGGTGGCCGCCCCAGTGCTCGGTCCAGAACTCGGTGGTGGCCGAGCGCGCGTAGTAGGCGAGCGGGATGGCTCAGCCTCCCGCGCCGGCGACCTGGCGGACGAGCGCGATCTCGCGCTCCACCAGGGCGCGGAGATCGTAGCGGGCGACGATCTCCTCCCGCGCGGTGTCGGCCAGCCGCCGCGCCAGCGCCGGGTCCTTGAGCACGCGCTCGAGACAGTCGGCGAGCTGCCGGGGGTCGCGAGGATCGAAGAGGAGACCGGTCCGGCCGTCGGTGACGAGCGAGCGGTTCCCCGCGCAGGCGGAGGCCACGCACGGCACCCCGCAGGCCATGGCCTCCAGGAGCACCTTCGGGTGGCCCTCGGTGAAGGAGGCGAGGACGAACACGTCGGCGGAGCCGTAGACCTCCGGCAGGCGACGCTGATCGACGACGCCCGGGAAGTCCACGAGGACTCCTGCCTGCTGCGCCTGGCTCTTGAGATCGTCCTTCAGCGGGCCGGACCCCACCATCAGCACCTCGGAGTTCAGACTGACGTATCGCGTTGCCTCCACGACGGTGCTCAGATTCTTCTCTGCCGAGAGCCGCCCGACGTAAAGGATGCGCCTCGGCGCGTTGTGGGGCGGGCTCGCCAGAGATCGGAACAATGTCGTGTCCACTCCGTTTGGGATCACCTCGACCCGCCGGGCCAACCGTGAGGCGCGCGCGGCCAGCTCGGGGGTGGTGGCGATCACCGCGGCGGCGTGCGTGAGCCCGAGCCGCTCGACCAGGGCCTTGAGCCCGCGCTTCGGCCCAGGGTGGGAGAGCGCGGCATACCAGAAACCATAGGTGGTCACGTACGGGGTTCCGAAGCGCCGCCGCGCGATGAGCGCGGGGATCACCCCGGTGATCTGGAACACGCGCAGAGCCGCGCACTCGCGGAGGGCGGCCGCATGGGCGAACGGGATCTGAACCGCGCGGCGGCCGCGTGAGACGGGTCCGCCGGGGGCCAGCACCCGCACCCGCTCGCGAAGGGCGGCATCGTCGGTGAACTCGGCGAGCGACTCGGGCAGGTAGCTGAAGTAAGCGAGGCCGTCGAAGGCCCGGAGGTACGGGCGGAAGTAGCCGTCGATGAGCCGCGACTGCTGGCCGGTCTGGGCCAGGGCGCGGAGGCCGCCGCCCAGGGCCGGCAGCAGGCCCACCTGCATCAGGGCCGCTTCCTGGCCACGACGCGGAAGCCGGTGCTCTCCTCGGGGCGGCGGAGCGCGGCCTCCCGCTTCCAGCGGCTGAGCCGGTCGTAAAGCGAGAGCGAGACGCCGCCCACCGCGTCGATGAGGCCGGCCCACGGCGTGTCGAGCACCACCGGCATCACCGCGCCGTCCGGCTCGAAGCCGGCCGCCGCCAGCTCGGTCAGGAACTCCTCCCGCGTGTACTCGACCTTGTGGTCGGGGTCGGAGTAGGCGAAGATCCCCGCCGCGCGAAGGGTCCGCCGCCAGGAGTTCTCCCGGTTGGGCCCCGACACGAGCAGGCGGCCGTCGGGCTTGAGCACGCGGTGGATCTCGCGGAGCACCGCCACCCGCGGGACGAGATGCTCGATGACGTCGAGGAAAAGCGCCTTCTCGAAGGTGCGGTCGGGGAACGGAAAGGGGCGCGTGATGTCCCAGGCCAGCACCCGCGCGCGCTCGGGCCGCGCCGGGGCCCCGAGCTCGTCACGGATGGCCCGCGCCGCGATTGCGAGCTGGGGCAGGTCGTAGTCGAAGCCCACGATCGACCGGCAGACCGTGGCGGCCCGGACCAGGTGAGCCCCGTTGCTGCAGCCGACGTCGAGCACGAAATCGTCCGAGGCGAGGAAGGGCAGGTACCAGTCGTGCCACGGCTGCTCGACCAGGTGCTTGGGATGGATCGCGTACGGCCGCTTGCCGGTCAGCTTCACGAGCCGCACCCCGACCGATTTGCCCCGCCGGTTCACGAGGTCCACGCCGCGCACCAGCAGGCGCTGCAGGCCGTTCATCCCGACCGTCTCCCGGGCGCGCGCCGCCGCCACTCCTCGAGCGCCTGCTCGTAGATGCGGCGGGTGCCCTCCACACAGCGCTCCCACCGGAACAAGCGTTCGACCCGCTCGCGGTTGGCGCGGCCCAGCTTCTCGCCGAGGGGGTGGTCGCCCAGCAGCAATGAGAGCTTCTCGATGAACGGTCCGGGCGTCGCCGGATCGCAGACGAAGCCGCCCTCGCCCACCAGCTCCGGGATCGAGCCGCGGTCCGAGGTCACCACCGGCAGGCCGGAGGACATGGCCTCGGCCACCGTGAGCCCGAAGCCCTCCATCGCCGAAGGGAAGAAGAAGAGGTCGCCCAGATTGAAGTGATCGGCCTTCTCGGCCTCCGCCACGTAGCCCGTGAAGACCGCCCGGCCCTCGAAGCCGAGGCGGGCCGCCCGCGCCTTCAGCTCGCCTAGGAGCGGCCCGCCGCCCGCGACCAGCAGCGTGGCGTCGGGATGGCGGGGCGCCAACGCGCGCCAGACCTCGAGCAGGAGCCCGAGGTTCTTCCGCGGCTTGAGCCCGCCAAAGTAGAGGACCACGCGGCGCCCGGCCAGTCCGTAACGGGCCTGGAGGTCCTCGCGCCGCGGTCGCGGGGCGAAGCGCGGGTCCACTCCGTAGGGCACGACCGAGACGTGATCGGTGCGGGCCCCCAGCTCGTCGCGGAGCTGGCGGCGGCCGAACTCGCTGCCCACCACCACGCGGTCGGAGGCGTCCACCACGCGCTTCTCGATCAGCCGGTTGAGCGGGCTCGGATCGAGATGATGGTGGTGCGACACCACCGGCGCGTCGAGGCGGTACCGGCGGCGGGCCCAGAGGGCCGAGGGCCCGATGTAGCGCAGCGAGTGCACGCGCAGGAGATCGAAGCCAACCGCCGCGTGCACGCGGCGGATGGCGGCCGGCACCACCAGCGGGGCTACGTACCAGCGGAGCCCGCGGCCGATCGCGAAGCGGTGCACGGTCCAGTTCGGCACCGCGGTCGGGTGCGGCTTGCCCCGGGCCAGGATCAGCTCGACCGCCATCCCGGCCCGCCCCAGGCCCTCGAGCAGTTCGCGCTCGTAGGTTTCCCCGCCCGAGGTGGTCTCGGGGGCGACACCGCAGTGGGGCGTGCAGATCCTCATGGGGCGTTAGGAGGCGGGCGGCCGCTCGGCCACGATGAGGTAGCCGCCCACGAAGGCCGCGAAGTCGGAGCGGCGCACGCGGGCCGAGCCGTCGAGCCGAGCCAGCAGGTCGAGCAGGGGGAAGAAGCCGTATCCCGCCCAGCGTAGCGGCCGCGGGGCCCGCAGCACCAGGAAGCGGAGCAGTCCGGCCAGATGAGTGAAGTAGCCGCCCTGCTCCGCGATGGTGATCGGCTTGAGATTCGCCTCGGCGAGGAGCCGCTCCCACATGCCACGGGTGTAGCGCGCGTAGTCGCCCGGGTCGCCGTGCAGCCGCTCCAGGAACGGCACCGTGACCACGAGGTGGCCGCCGGGGCGCAGCACGCGCCGGCACTCGGCGAGCGCGCGGGCCACCTCCGGGACGTGCTCGAGCACCTCGGTGGCCTTGACCGCGTCGAAGGCGCCGTCGCGGAACGGCAGGGCCTGCACATCGGCGCCCACGTCAGACCGGTGGGCGGGCTCGATGTCGGCCACGATCCAGCGCGCCCCCTCCGGGCGGCGGAAGGCGCCGCGCTGACGGGCCCCGCCCACGTCGAGCACGCGGCCGCCCAGGTGAGAAGCCGCCGCCGCGAGGTCGGCATCGACCCGCTTGCGGCGGTACGACACGCCCAGATAGTACGAGAGCCCGCTCCTCACGCCGCCGTGACCTCCCGATAGGCGTCGAGCAGGGCGGCCACGAGCCGCTCCTCGTCGAAGAGGCGCTCGGCCCGCTCGCGCGCGGCGTGCCCCATGCGCTCCCGACGCTCCGGATCGAGCAGCAGCTCCACCACCGCCTTGGCCAGCGCCTCCGGGTCCTGCCGCGGCACCAGCAGCCCGGTGACCCCGTGCTCGACCGCTTCCGGCGTGCCGCCGACCGCCGTGGCGACCACCGGACGGCCGATGCGCATGGCCTCGAGCAGCACCCGGCTCAGCGGCTCCGGCCAGATCGAAGGCACGACGATGACGTCGGAGGCCCGGTACAGCGCGAAGAGGTCGGCCTGCGGGAGCACGCCGAGCATCCGGAGGTCGGGCCGCGCGGGAACCGCCATGGTCCCTTTGCCGGCCAAGACGAAGCGGGCGCCCGGCACCGCCGCCGCGATTCGGTCGAGCGACTCGAGCAGCACCAGCGTCCCCTTGCCGCGGGAGAGCTTGCCCGCGTAGAGGACCAGCGGTGCCCCGCCGAGACCGAGGCGCTCGCGCGCCAGCCGGGCCTGCGCCTCCGAGGGCACCGCCACCTGCGGCGGCAGGTTGGGGATGACCCGCGCGCGCGCCTCCGAGAAGAGTCGGGCGGGATGAACGGCCAGGATGCCCCGGCTCACCCCGATCACCCCGGCCACCCGGCGAAGGATCCGCTGGCGGATCCGGTTGTCCATCCACGCGGCGAGCGCGGCGGTGCGGACGCGAGCGCGGCCGAGGGCGCCGAGCCCGGCCGTGTAGTGGGTCAGGTGGTACGGAACGCACTTGCCCAGATACTGGCCCATCGAGCAGTCGAAGCGCCCCCACGACTCGAACAGCGTGCAGTGGCCGAGCGGGCACAGCAGCCCCAGATCGCGGACGGTCAGCAGCACCGGGAGCCCGAGCGAGCGGCCGGCCAGCCAGGCTCCGATCAGCGCGCCCTTGCCCTGCGCGTGGATGACGCGCGCGCCCGCCGCGCGGGCGGCTCGGCGCACCTGCCAGGCGAAGTAGAGGTGGAAGAGCGGGTTGCGGTGCACGCTGAATCGCGCCTCCCCCTGCCCCGGCCGGAGCTTCACCGGGAAGGGGGCGCGGACGATCGTGAGCCCGTCGCGTGCCTCGCGCGGGGCCGCCCCGTAGTTCAACGTGACCACGGTCACGCGATGCCCGCGGCGGATGAGCGCGGCCGCCCAGGCCGCGGTGCTCCACTCGGCGCCCCCGGGCGCGAAGGGCGGGTAGTACTCCGAGGCGAACAGGACCGACGTCATCGCTTGCGGGCCACGACTTCGATGAAGGGCGAGACGCCGGAGAGCCGGTAGTAGAGTCCGATGGGGACGCGGAGCGGGCCCACCGACTCGCGAGGCGGTTCGTCGTCGTGGAAGGAAAGCTCGCGGATGCCCGCGCGCGCGAAGGCCCGCCGCAGTGTGGCGGGCGTGAGGCGGCGCAGCGTCGCGAGATAGGCGCTCGGGCGTCCGCGCAGGGCCAGGTAGAAACGTCCGAGCCACACGGGCAGGAAGGGCGCCCACAGGAGCTTGTAGTGGCCCTCGTACCACGACCAGGCGTTGGGGGTGTGGACGTAGATGAGGCCGCCGGCCCGGGTCACCCGCGCCATCTCGGCCACCGACGCCTCCACCGACTCCACATGCTCGATGGCCGAGAAGCAGTACACGACGTCGAAGCTCCCGTCGGGGAAGGGCAGCCGCTCCGCGGCGGCCCGCACGAAGGCCCCCGCGCGCTTCTCGCGCCGGAGCGCGCAGATGGCGATGGCCTCGGCGTCGGCGTCCACCCCGACCGCGCGGGCGCCCGCTTCCCCGACCGCCACGTTGAAGCCGCCCGTCCCGCAGCCGATATTCAGAATGCGGCGGTTCGAGAGCGTGTCGGCGCCCAGCACGCGGCGCAGGCGCTCGAGCCGGCCGCGCTCCTGCCGCTCCTCCTCTTCCCGGAGAGAGACCAGCACGGACCAGTCCGGGATGGCGAGGATGTCACGATAGTACGTCGTGTAGTACCGGCGGAGCCGGTCGCGCAGCTCGATCGCGCCGCTCACCGCAGGCGCCGGACGACCGCGTCGACGACCGCCTGACGCTCCTCCGGCGTGATCCCCACCGAGCAGGGCAGCGAGAGACCGCGGGCGTGGAGCCGCTCGGCCACCGGCGCCGCCGCCGTCTGCGCGTCGCGGAAGGCGGGCTGGCGGTGGAGCGGGCGCCAGAGCGGGCGCGCCTCGATGCCGGCCGCGTTCAGGTCGCGGATCAGAGCGGCCACGTCCGGGCAGCGCCCCTCGTCGAGCAGCAGGGAGGCCATCCAGTAGGTCGAGCGCGCCCACGCCGCCTCCACGAACGGGGCCACCCCGTCCATCCCGGCGAAGGCCTGCTGGTAGAAGGCGGCGGTGCCCCGCTTGTCCTCCACGAACCCGTCGAGCTGCTCGAGCTGGGCCACCCCGAGCGCGGCGTGCAGGTTGCTCAGGCGGTAGTTGAAGCCGATCTCGTCGTGCACGAACTCGATCGCGTCGCCGCGGGCCTGGGTGGTGAGCTGCCGCACCCGCGCGGCGATGGCCTCGTCGCGGGTGAGCACCATGCCCCCCGCCCCGGTGGTGATGACCTTGTTGCCGTTGAAGGAGAGACAGCCGGCGAGCCCCTCGCTCCCTACCGCACGGCCGCGATAGCGCGCCCCCAGGGCCTCCGCCGAGTCTTCCACCACCGCCATCGGGTAGCGCCGCGCGAGGGCCAGCATCGGATCGAGATCGCACGGGTGGCCGTAGAGGTGCACCGGGAGCAGCGCCCGGACCACGCGCCCGGTGCGCCGGTTCACGACATGTCCCGACCGCACCTCGCACTCGCCCTCCACGAACTCGGCGAGCCGGACCGGATCCAGCCCCCACGAGACCTCCTCGCTGTCGAGGAAGACCGGATGCGCCCCGCAGTAGGCCACCGCGTTGGCGGTGGCCACGAAGGTGAAGGCGGGCAGGAGCACTTCGTCGCCCGCGGTGACGCCGGAGGCCAGCAGCGCCACGTGCAGCGCCGCGCTGCCGTTGACGGTGGCCACCGCGTGGGGCAGCCCCAGGTACCGGGCGACCTCACGCTCGAAGCGGCCCACGAAGGGCCCGGCCGAGGAGACCCAGTTGGTGTCGAGGCACTCCTTGAGGTACTTCCACTCGTTGCCGGCGAGATGCGGGACCGCATTGGGGATCACGCGGCGCGGCGCCGTCATCGTGGGCGCCCCTGCCGCTCCCAGCACTGCCGGTACCAGGCGAAGGTCTCGGCCACCCCCGCCTCCAACGAGACCTTGGGCACGAAGCCGGTCAGGGCGCGGAGGCGGCCGATGTCCGGGCAGCGGCGGGGAACCGAGCCGGCCGGCGCGGGGAGCCGCTCCACCGCCGGTCGGACCCGCGCGGTCCTCAGGATGAGCGCGGCCAGATCCTCGATGGGCGTCTCCTCGGCGTCGTTGCCGATGTTCACGATCTGGCCCCACGCGGCTTCGGTCGCCATGAGGCGCGTCATCGCCTCGACCGCGTCGGCCACGTGGCAGAAGGCACGTCGCTGGTCGGCCCCGAAGATCCGAAACGGATCCTCGCCACGCAGCGCGCGTAGCGACAGTTCGGGGATCACGTGATCGGCCCCCATGCGGGGGCCGTACACGTTGTGGATGCGACCGATCACCGCACGGAGCCCCCGGGCCCGCGCGGTGTGGACGACCGCGGCCTCGCCGAGCATCTTGCTGGCCGCGTAGGCGAAGCGCGGCGCGGTCACGTCGGGGACTCCGAGGGGCACGGTCTCCGGGGTCGGCACGCGCAGGTGGCCGGCCGCCACGCCCCCTGCGTAGGTCTCGCTGGTAGAGGCGAAGAAGAGCGTCTCGCCCCGCCCGGGCAGCCAGTCCAGGAGATGGAGCAGGGCGAGGGTATTCACCCGGATCACCCGCGCCGGATCCGTCTCCACGTTGCGCACCCCGACCACCGCGGCCAGCATGAAGACCTGCTCCCACTCGCGGGGCAGCGCGTCGAGCGCGCCCACTGCGGTGAGATCGGCCTCCACGAGCCGCACGTTGGGGCGCGCGGTGAGGGCGGCGATCGCCTCGTCCCGGCGGCCGCGGGAGAGGTCGTCCACCAGGGTGAGGGCGTGACCTTCGGCGGCCAGGCGCGCGGCCAGATGTCCGCCGATGAAGCCGGCCCCGCCCAGGAGGAGGATCCTAGCCATAGCCGATGCCCGCGTAGCGGACGCCGGCCCGGCGTGCCGCCTCCTCGTCCAGGATCCGCCAGGAGTCAAAAAGCACCGCAGGGCGGTGCATTACCGAGAGTCGCGCGGGCAGGTCGAGCTTGGCGTACTCGGGATGGTTGGTGATGACCAGCACCGCGTCGGCGCCGTCGAAGGCGGCCTCCGCGCTCACCGGGGTGGCGCCGAGGCCGCGGATGACGTCGGGGGCCACCAGGTAGTCGTGCCCGCGCAGATCGAGCCCGGCCGCGCGGAAGATCGGCAGCATCGCGTGGATGGGGGCTCCGCGCATGTCGTCGGTGGGCGGCCAGCCCTTGTAGGCCCAGCCGAGCACCGCGAGCCGCGCCCGCTCGGCCGAGCCGCGCGCCTCGCGGATCAGCGCCACCACCCGCTCGGCCACCCGGAGCGGCAGGTGCTCGTTGAGCCCGCGCGCCTGCCCGACGAGCCAGGGCGTGTAGCCGGCGGCCCGCGCGGCGCTCATCAGGATGTAGGGATCCTTGGAGAGGCAGCCGCCGCCGACGTAGCCGGGCTTGGCCAGATCGGGCCGCGGGTAGTCGAGATTGGCCGCGCGGATGATCTCGAGGGGATCGAGGCGGAAGCGCTCCGCCATCAGGGCCACCTCGTTGCCGTAGGAGTAGATGAGGTCGGTGTGGCAGTTGTTGACGAGCTTCACCAGCTCGGCGGCCTCGAGCGAGGCCACCGGCACGATCCGCCGGGTCACCCGCGCGAAGAGCGCGGCGGCCGCGTCCCGGCTCGCCTCGTCCACGCCGCCCACCACCTGAGGCAGCACCTCCAGCTCGCGCAGGGCCTGGCCCTGGATGGTGCGCTCCGGCGCGAAGGCCAGCCGCACGTCCGCGCCCCAGCGCGCGGTCAGCTCGGGCAGCACCACGCCCCGGGTCGCGCCGACCGGCACGGTGGAGCGCACGACGACGAGCGTGCCGGGACGGCCACACTCCGCCACGTGGCGGGCCGCCGCGCGGAGGTTCTCCAGCTCCGGCGCGTGGGTGCCCGGATGCACCGACGTGGAGACGCAGATCATGACCGCGTCCACGCCGGCCGCGGGCAGCGCGGCGCCGACGGTCAGCTGGCTGCCCAGGAAGGCGGCCAGCCCTTCCTCGACGCCCGGCTCGAAGAGATGCGCGCGCCCCTCGGCGAGCGCGGCGAGCACCGCGGGGGCCGAGTCGACCCCGTGGACCGTGAAGCCCTGGCGGGCGAGGGCCACCGCCACGGTCAGCCCCACGTATCCCATGCCCACGACGCCGACGTGGTTCACGCGCTAGTCCAGCAGCCCCTCGGCGATGTCGCGATCGGCCTTCCGCAGGTCGTCGTGGCGGCCCACGTCGAGCCAGTAGTCGTGGATCGCGAAGGTCGAGACCGGATGCCCGGCCGCCAGCAGGGCGGCGATCAGATCAGTGGCGTCGAAGTACCGCCCGCGAGGAATGTGGTCGATCGCGGATGGAGCCACGACGTAGATCCCGCTGTTGACCACGAACTCGAGCCGGGGCTTCTCGGAAACCGCGGCGAGCCGGTCCCCCCGCACGTCGAGAACCCCGTACGGCAGCTCGGACACATGGCGGACCGTTCCGACCGTCATGTCGGTCCCGCTGCGGCAATGGAAGTCCAGCAACCCGCGAAAATCGCACTTGGTAAGGATGTCGCCGTTGACGAGAAAGAATGGATCCGCCGGCGGCTCGGCCAGGAGCGTCAGCGCTCCCGCGGTGCCGAGGGGCTCGACCTCACGCACGTAGTGGATGCGGACGTCGAGCCGGCTACCATCTCCGAACTGTTCCTCGACCATCTCCGACTTGTGATGCACGGTGAGATGGAATTCCCGCACTCCGGCGTCGCGCAGCCGCTCGATCATGATCTCGAGGAGGGGCTTGCCCCCGACTCTCAGCAGCGGCTTGGGTACCGATTCGGTGAGTGGCCGGAGGCGCTCGCCCGCACCGCCCGCCATCAACACCGCGTGGTTCTTCAGATGGCGCGGCTCGAGCAGATCGTCCAGCAGCACGAGGTCCACGAGCCGCCCATCCCGGTCCACCAGCGGAAGGTGGCGCATCATGCGGCGGCGGAGCAGGGCGAGGGCCTCGGCATGACTGGTACTCGCCGGGGCGACCACCGGCGAGCGGTTCATGATTTCTCCGACCGCGCTGTCCAGCGAGGTCCCTCGAAGCAGGGCCCGGCGGAGGTCACCGTCCGTCACCAGTCCGGCCAGGCGGCCGTCCGGCCCCTCCACCGCGACGGCCTGGCGACTGTTCCGGGTGATGGTCTCCAGGACCTCCCGGAGGGAGGCGCTCGGAGAGACCGTGAGGTCTGGGGTCAACGCCATTGAACGACCATGTGAAAGTACCCAATTCTACGGAACGTGAGGCCCCTGGGCAAATTCGCGCCCTCGGAGGTCGCTCGACGGCTCCGCCTCCGAGGCGGCCCGGCGACGGGCTACCGCCGGCGCCGGTAGACGTCGTAGCTGTAGTAGGGGAACTCGGTGACCCGGTCGACCGGCTCGAAATGCTCCGCGAGCAGGGCCTGGATCCGGGCGACCTTCTGGGGATTCGCATCCGGATGGAGGCCGGCATAGCCCCGGAGCGCCTCCGGGGAAATGACGGCATAGTCGGCCTCGACCGCGAGCCAGCGCTCCACCTGAGGCATCCCGTAGGCGCCGCTCCTGATCGTGACCCGATTGTCCTCGTCGTACACCGCGAGCTGGTTGTAGGAGTAGACCTGGGGGAGATAGGTACCCGGCAGTCCGGACGCGTAGTAGACCTCCGACGTGCCGAAGAAGAAGATCCGGGCGTCCCTTGGAACCGCGCGGGCGAGATGAGCCCCCGCCACGTGGACCGCACGGAAGGGGTCAGCCAAGCGCATCTCTCCGATCGGCAGGACCGAGTTGCGATTGTAGTAGATGGGCAGGGTCAGGACCGCGACGAGGAACACGACGAGTCCCCGCCGCAACCCGCGAGAGAGGCCCGGGTCGGTGAGCAGACGGCTGTAGGCGAAGCCCAGCAGGACCATCAGCAGCGGGGCGAACGAAGCCGCGTACATGCCGATCCACTTGAAGTTGATCCGGAAGAGAACGAACTGCAAGGCGAGCAGGTACCCGAACACCGCGGCGACCAGGTAGAGACCCGACGGGGGGCGGTAGTGGCCCGGCCGGCGGCCCGCGAGAAGCCGCCAGGCGATGAGCGCGCCGGCCACCGCCGCGGCCAGCAGCAGGAACTCGTACCGCCGGGCGAGATGAATCAGCCACCAGGACTGGGCCGCGAGCGATTCCTGCGGCCGCGCGTCGAGGACCAGGGGCCCCACGTAGCCGAGCCGGCGGACGAAACGGTTCACCAGGGTTACGTTGGCCAGAAGCTTCAGCCGCCTCGGGTCCGAGAGGAAAAAAGCGAGGGGCGGGAGCACGGTCACCGCCACGATGGCCAGGCGTTCCCAGCGGGCGCGCGACCTCCACAAACCGTAGACGAGCGCGAACGGCACCATCGGCATCACGTGGGTCCGCACGAAGAAGAGGGTCGCGACGATGGCGGTCCCCACCACGTTGTGGCGTGGGCCGCGGCCCGCGATCCATACCAGGACCCCGGCGGTGAGGACGACCGGGACCTGTGCGTGGAAGTCGGCCATCGAATAGTAGGCCACGATGACCCCCTGCGCGGCCAGGAAGGCGCCCGCGAGCAGGCCGCAGAGCTCCCCGCCCAGTCGGCGGGCCAGGTACGCGGTCAGCAACAACGTGATGAGCCCGAGCGCCACCGCGGTCGATCGTCCCACCAGCAAGCTCCGGCCAAACAGGAGCTGGGCGTGGCCGAGGACGTAGAACGGAAGCGGCGCGCGGTGCCCGATCACGTCGTCGTCGTACATCCCGATCTTGCCGCTGGCCGCGAGGTGGCCAAAGAAGAGGGTGAGGGTCTCGTCGTGAGAAGGAACGAGCGTACGGGCCAGATAGAGTCCCTGTCCGAGGAAGACCGCCACGATGATGACGAGGCCGACGACGAACGCGCGCGACGAAAGCCGGCCCGAAGCCACGCCCGCGCGCCCTCCGGCCTCGTCCGCGTCACGCGAGCGAGCATGCATGTCGAGGCCCACGCTAGCGAACGCGCGCTGGGAAAGTCAACCCCGCGGGAGCCCGAGACGAGCTCGCGGCCGCCCTAGGCCGGTCAGGGCGCGAGGGGGCGGGATCGACGGACGCGGACGTCCAGGAAGAGATCTCCGAGGGTGCGGCCGACCTGCACCATGTTCCTCCAGCGGAAGGCACGTGAGCGCCGGCCCTCTTTCGGAGGATCGATCCGGATGGGCACCTCCACGAAGCTCTTCCCCGCGCACAGGAGCTTGATCAGAATCTCGGCCTGGTAGGCGAAGCTCGAGGTCTTGATGGAGAGGCCCTTGAGGTTGGCGGTGCGATGGATGACGGTGCCGTTGTAGTAGCGGACGCGGAGCCCGAAGAGCCGGTTCAGCAGTCCCACGTAGACGCGCGAGATCAGGTGCCGGGCCGCGCCCCGCACCGCCGAGTTCACCGGGTACGGCAGCACGATGTCGGCGCGGCCGAGGGCGTCGAAGGGGGCCTGGAGCGCATGTCCCGGATTCTCGTTGTCCCCCGGGAGCATCAGGATGTACTCCATCCGGGCCAGCTCGATCCCCTGCTTGTAGACGCCGCCCAGGTTCCGGGGGGTGGGGTTGTGGGTCACGCGGACGTGCCGGGGGTCGCGCGCGGCCAGCTCGTCCATGATCGTCCCGGTGCGGTCGGTGGAGCCGTCGTCGAACAGCAGCAGCTCGTAGTCGGAGAACCGGTCGCCCATCGCGGCCACCGCCTCCCGCGCCGCGTCGGCGATGTTCGCCTCCTCGTTCAGGGCGGGGATGACGAACGAGACGGTCGGCCGGGTCGCCGAGGCGCTCACTAGAGTCTCGGAGGGGACTTCTGGAGCCGGCTCACGGCGACGCGCTCCTAGACGAAATCGAGGTGCTGGGGAGGCGGCCCGGAGGGCTCCTGCAGGACGCGCAGGCCCTTCTTGTAGCCGTCGAGGAACTCGTTGACCTTGTGCTGCAGGCAGAGGGTGCCGCACATCTTCTGGGCGTTGAACTCCGGGGAGGCGAGGTAGTTCACGACCTCCCAGTAGCGGTCCGAGGCCCAGATGTCCCGGAAGCGCTGCTCGCAGATGTTGCCGATGTGCATCTTCTTGTAGCGCTCGTTGAACAGCATGCCACAGGGGGCGATCAGGCCCGAGCCGGAGATCTGGAGCATGAAGGGCGGCCCGTAGCAGCGCTGGTAGCTGCGCTTGCCCTTGGCCTCGATCTTCGACCACTTCACCTTCACCGCGTACCCGGGGTCGGAGAGGGCCTCCGCCTCCTTCAGGGTGTCGTAGAGGCGATCGTAGGCCTCGTAGTCGACGCCGAGGGTGCCGTCCTCGTCGTCGCTGCAGTGCTTGATCACCAGGTAGTCCGGCCGCAGCTCCTTACCCAGGCGGGCCAGCGGCATGATCTGGTCGCCGTAGCGCGGGTCCAGCACCATCTGCAACCCGATGGTGACCGGCAACTTCTCCCGCTTCTTGATGTCCACCATGTCGCGGATGTTCTGCACCACGCGATCGAACCACTCCTCCCGCACACCCATGATCTCCGCGTAGCGCTTGCGCTCGCCCGCCGAGATGTTGATGCGCAGGTAGGTGAGATGCGGCAGCACCTCCTCGAGCTTGCGGCGGTTGAAGATGAATCCGTTGGTGCCGCAGGCCATGGAGAGACCCACCTCGCTGCCGTGCACCACCGCGTCCACGAAGACCGGGGAGATCGTGCTCTCCCCGTCCGAGACCAGGCTGATGCCCTTGACCCCGATCTCCGCGCAGTCGTCGAGGAAGCTGGTGATCACTTCCCTGGTGATCGTCTGGCGGTCGTTCTCCTGGAGCATGGCGTAGCAGAAGTGGCACGCGTAGTTGCAGGCGCGGGTCAGGGCCATGTCGATCGTGATGGGGGCGATGCGCTCCCCGCGTTCCCACGCCCGCACCCGATCGAGGTGCCACGCCATCTTGGTCCCGTCCAGGATGAGATCGGTGTGGTCGGTCAGCGTGTCGGCCATTGCTCTCGTCACCCCTCGATTACAGCCGCCGGATCTTGTTCTTGTCGTGCATCTCTTCCTGGTACAGATGAATGGTGCCTTCGAGCGTGTCCTTGAGGCCGCGCTCGAGAGTCATCATCATCAACGCCTTCTTCTGCGCCGGCAGCTCGGCGTGGAACGCGACGGTGGCGCGGGTGCTCCGATCGAGCCGCGTGCAAACCACGTCACCCGCCTTCAGGCCCCGCTGGGCGGCCAGCTCGTCCAGCGCCGCCTGGAGGCGCGCCATGCGCTGCTCGGGGGTGAGCGCCTTCCAGCCCGGCGAGGGCTCCGGATCGAAGCGGTTGTCGGTCTCGGCGTAGCCGGTGCGCCGCCGGTACTCCGCGAGCAGGTCGCGCACCGCCGCGGTGAGCGGCCCGAAAGCCGGCTCGACACTCTCGGGCGTGACGATGCCGGACACCGGGCGGGGGCTCGTGCGGTCCCGCAGCCGGTGCTCGAGGCGGATCACCGCGTGGTCGGCGCACTCGAGCAGCGGCTTGTCCTCCATGATCGCACAAAACCCCTCGAGAAGGGCCCGCGTGTTCTTCTGGGCCCCTCGATGTCGCGCGGCCCGAACGCGATGCGTCGCGGGATCGACGAGCGCGGTCAGGACCCAGCCGTCGCGGGCCGCCTCGAGGAGCGTGAGGCCCGGAGTCGCCTCGACCGGCCCCTCGTGGGCCAGCGGCCCGCCGAGGATCCGCGCCACCGCCGCGCGATAGATCGGATGGAGGCCGTCCGCGGGAGCGCGGCGCGCCACCGTCTGGGCCTGCGCGCGCAGCCGCGCATCGCGCGCCTCGCGGGCCCGCCGGGCGCGATCGCGCGCTTCCGCTCCGAGCCCGGCCACCGTGGTGGCCGCGCGGGTGAAGCGCACCGTCAGGGCCAACCCGCTCTCCCGCTCCTCCTTGGCCACCTGTCCGAGCTCGGCGGCGAGCTTGTCCAGCCGGGCCATGTCGACCGCGGCCTGGGTGCGCGCGCTCAGCACCACCGTGACGTCGACCAGGCCGTCGGTCTCGGCCGCCTCGATCATGTTGACGATGCTCTTGACCGGATCCGGATCGTGGACCCAGTGTTCGAGAAAGCGCGCCCCGCCGCGGAAGCCGCGCAGCTGGGTATTCAGGCCGCTCTCGTAGGTCCCGGTGACCTGGTCGTAGTCCACGAGGTTGGCGGAGATCGTCATCTCAGAACGGGCCCTCGAACTCTTTTCGGCTGCTCGGCGCAACCGGATCCGTGACCGCGGACGCCGGCGCCTCCAGGCACTGCTTCACCGCGGCCACGATCGCGGGCGGCCCCGGATAGTAGGCGCTCTCGAGCGCCGAGCTGCCCGGGGTCGGCAGGTCGGGCAGCGCGACCCGCCTGATCGGGGCCTTCAGCACCCCCCACAGCTCCTCGGCGGCCCGCGCCGCGATCTCCGCGCTGACCCCGTAGCTGCGCCAGCCCGTATCCGCGATGACGAGCCGCCCGGTCCTGGCGGCGGAGCGGCAGATGAGGGCCGAGTCCAGGGGCCGGAGCGAGCGGGGATCGATGACCTCGGCCTCGATGCCCTCGCCGGCCAGGATCTCGGCCGCCTGCAGCGCCTCCAGCACCATGTGCGACATCGCCACGATCGTGACGTCGCGCCCGGGCCGCACCACCGCCCCCACGCCGAGCGGGGTGTAGTAGGGATCCTCGGGCACCGGCCCGCTCTTGTCGTAGAGCCACCGGTGCTCGAGGCAAATCACCGGGCAGTCGCTGCTGAGCGCGGTCATGAGCAGGCCCTTGGCGTCGGCGGGCGTGGTCGGCATGATCACGGCCAGCCCGGGCACGTGCGCGAACATGGCCTGCAGGCTCTGCGAGTGCTGGGCCGCCTGGCCCCAGCCGCGCCCGATGATGGCGCGGATGGTCAGCGGCACCTTGAGCTTGCCGCCGCACATGTAGCGCCACTTGGCCGCGTTGTTGACGATCTGGTCCATGGTGAGCAGGAGGAAGTCATTGCGGGCGTGGACCAGCAGCGGATGGAAGCCGCGCATGGCCGCGCCCACCCCCATGCCGGTGAGGGCCGCCTCGGAGAGCGGGGTGTCGAACACCCGGTCGCCGCCGAACTGCTCGAAGGCCCCACGGGTCGTGCCGAAGATGCCCTTCGGATCGCTCACCCCCACGCCCATGACGAAGACCCGCTCGTCCTTGGCCATGGCCTGGCGCGTCGCCTCGTCGATGGCCTCGCGGTACTTGAGCTCGCGCATGCGGGCGGGTCTCCCTACTCCACGTCCGCGTAGAGCGCGGCCGGCTCGGGGAACGGGCTCGATTTGGCGAAGGCCACCGCGTCCGCGACGTCGGCCTCGATCTGCGCGTCGAGCGCCTCACGCCGTGCCGACGGCAGCACGCCCCCGCGCTCCAAGCGTCGCGCCAGAGCCGCCACCGGCTCCCGCGCCATCCAGCGGTCCAGCTCCGCCTGCGTGCGGTAGCCGAGATCGATGTCGTAGTTGGGCCCGACGTGCTCGCGGAAGCGATAGGTCTTGACCTCGATGAGCGTGGGCCCCTGGCCGCGCCGCGCCCGCTCCACCGCCGTCCGGGCCGCGCGGTAGACCGCGACCACGTCGTTGCCGTCCACCGTGACGCCGGGGAGCCAGTGTCCCGCGGCGCGGGGCGCCATATCGCTCCCCGCCTGCCGGGTGCGGAGCGGGGTGGCGGTCGCGTAGAGGTTGTTCTCGCAGACGAAGAGCACCGGCAGGCGCCGGAGAGCGGCCAGCGCCAGGCTCTCGTGCGTCACGCCCTGCTCCATGCCCGCGTCGCCGAAGAAGGCCACCGCGACCTCGTCGGTGCCCGCCATCCTCGCGGCCAGCGCCGTGCCCAACGCGAGCGGCACCGACCCCCCCACGATCGCGGAGGCGCCCAGCATGCCCACTTCCGGCGCGGTGAGATGCATGGAGCCGCCCTTGCCCCCGCAGCAGCCGGTGGCGCGCCCGTACAGCTCCGCGAACATGGCGCGCAGGTCCCCGCCCTTGGCGATGTAGTGGGCGTGGCAGCGATGGGTGCTCACCGCGGTGTCGGTGGTCCGCAGGGCCAGGCACACCCCGGCCGCGCCCGCCTCCTGGCCGAGCGAGAGGTGCGTCGGGCAGCGGATCTCCTGCTCGGGATAGAGCGCGGCGATGGTCTCCTCCGCCCGGCGGATGCGGCGCATCGTCACGTACAGGTCGACGAGGAGCTCGGGAGCGAGGCCGCGCAGCCCCGCGTCCCGCTTGAGCGCGGCGGCCCGGCGCCGGGGCTTGCTGGACCTGGTGCGCTTTCCCGCGGTGCGCTTCATCGGTGGTAGAACTCCCGGATGCGGTCCACCACGTACTGCTGCTCGGCGGGAGTGAGGTACTCGTGGACCGGCAGGGACACGATGCGCTCGCTCTGGGCCTCGCAGACCGGGAAGGCCCCGCGCTTGTAGCCGAGGCCCTCGGCCGCCTTCTGGAGATGGATCGGGATCGGATAGTGGATCTTGGTCTCCACCCCACGTGAGTCGAGGAACTCGCGCAGCCGGTCGCGCCGCTCCGCCTGGACCACGTAGGTGTGAAAGACCTGGCGGACCCCGGCCCGGCGCGGCGGCACGACGATCTGCGGGGCGAGCGGGGCGAGGGCGCGATCGTAGAACGCCGCGTTCCGGATCCGCGCCGCCGTCACCGACGGAAGCCCTTCCAGCACCGCGTCGGCCACGATCGCCTGGATCGTGTCGAGGCGGCTATTGTAGCCCCACACCTCGACCTCGTCGCGGGTGCGCAGGCCGTGGTGCCGGTACAGCATCACCCGGTCGAAGAGCTCGCGCGAGCCGGTTGTCAGCATGCCTCCGTCGCCCGCCACCCCGAGATTCTTGAGCGGGAAGAGGCTGAAGGCCGCGGCGGTGCCGATCGAGCCCACGACCCGCCCGCCGATGGCCGCGCCCACTGCCTGCGCCGCGTCCTCGATGACCGGCAGACTCCGCCGCGCCGCGATCGCGCCGATGGCGTCCAGGTCGGCCGGGTTGCCGGTCAGGTGCACCGGGATGATCGCGCGCGTCCGCGGGGTGATCGCGTCGGCGAGACGGGCGGGATCCATCAGGTACTCGGCGTTGACGTCCACGAACACGGGGGTGGCGGCCGCCATCACGATCGCGCCCGCGGTGGCCACGAAGCTGTTCGGCACCGTGATCACCTCGTCGCCGGGCCCCACCCCGAGCGCCCGGAGGGCGAAGAAGAGCGCGTCGGTGCCGGAGTTGAGGCCGACCGCGTGGGCGGCGCCGCACGCGCCGGCGAAGCGCGCCTCGAACTCGGCCACCTGAGGCCCGAGCACGAACTGACAGCGTTTGAACTCGTCCACCACCCGCGCAATGACGGCTCCGTCCTCGAACTGGCGGGGCAGGTCCATGTACTTGACGCGCATGACCGGCGTGCTCATCTTGATAGCCTTTCGGCCAGATACCTCGCAGGGCGGCCGGGCCTCTTCGCGCAAGCGCTCATCGGTGACGGTAGAAGGCGGAGACCGAGTCGATCATGAACTGCACCTGGGCGCCACTCAAGTGCTGGTGCACCGGCAGCGTGATGATGCGCTTGGCCTGCCGCTCGGCCACCGGGAAGTCGCCCTCCTTGTAGCCGAGGCGCCGGCCCGCCGGCTGCAGGTGCAGCGGCACCGGATAGTGGATCTTGGCCTCGATCTCCCGCTCGAGCAGCCAGGCGAGGAGGCGGTCGCGATCGTCCGCCTCGAACATGTAGAGGTGGAAGACGTGCCGCTCGTTGGGCAGGCGCTTCGGCACCCGCACCCGCGGGGCGAGCGGGGCGAGCCCCGCGTCGAGCGCGAGCGCGTTCTTGATCCGGGCCGCCGTGATGGCCTCGGTGTCGCGGATCAGGTGGTTGCCCACGATGGCCTGCAGGCTGTCGAGCCGGCAGTTGTAGCCGAAGATCTCGACCTCGTCGCGATTCTTGAGCCCGTGGTTGCGCAGGAGGCACAGGGTCGCGTCCATCTCCGCCGAGTTGGTCACGATCACCCCGCCGTCACCCCACACGTTCAGGTTCTTGAGCGGGTGCAGGCTGAAGCCGGCGGCCACCCCGAAGTTGCTCACGAGCTTGCCGTCGATCGCGGCGCCGATGGCCTGGCAGGCGTCCTCGACGACCGGGAGCTCGTGCCGCCGCGCGATGTCGAGGATCGGGCCCATCTTGGCGGGCTGGCCGGCATAGTGCACGGGTAGGAGCGCCTTGGTGCGCGGGGTGATCGCGGCCTCGATCTTGCCCGGATCGATGTTGAAGTCGTCCAGCACGTCCACGAATACCGGGCGCGCCCCCGCTTGCACGATGGCGCCCGCGGTGGCGATGAAGGTGTCGGCCGCCGTGATCACCTCGTCCCCCGGGCTCACGCCGAGCGCCCTCAGGGAGAGGAAGAGTGCGTCGGTCCCCGTCCCCACCCCGATGGCGTGCTTGGCCCCGCAGAGCCGGGCGAAGCGCGCCTCGAACTCGGCTACCGGCGGGCCCAGGGTGAACTGGGTGGACTCGAGCAGCCCCTTGATGTCGCGGAGGATCGGCTCGGAGTCGGCGAACTGGTCGCGCAGGTACGAATAGGGGACGCGCATGCCTAGAGCTTCGCCTCCCGCATCGTCTTGATGTTGTAGTACCGCTTGTCGGTCATTGAATTGTGTATCCAACCCTTGTCGTACGCGGCGCAGAGATCGCGCACCGCCTCCTCCACGCTGTGGGCGGGCTCGAAGCCGAGCATGCGCTTGATGCGCTCCGACGAGATGTGGTACGAGCGGTGGTCGTCGGTCGGCGTGGTGACGATCTCCACGCGCTCGCGGCCCACCACCCCCGCCACCAGGTCGGCGAGCTGGGAGACGGTGTGGTTCTCGTAGCCCGCGTTGAAGATCTGCCCGTCGATCCGGTCGGCCGGCCACTCGAGCGAGTGCACGTAGAGGTCGGTCACGTCCTCGATGTGGATGTTGGGCCGCTTCTGGGCGCCGCCGAACACCGTGATGCGCCCGGTGTTGACCGCGAGGTTGGTGAGGATGTTCACCGCGAGGTCGAGCCGAAGCCGCGGCGAGTAACCGCAGACGGTGGCCGGCCGCAGGATCAGGCTCGTGAAGCCGGGGGCCTGCGCTCGGAGCAGCACCTCCTCGCAGAGGGCCTTGTACTTGGAGTAGTCGGTCAGCGGCGTGAGTGGCAGGTCCTCGGTGACGTTCTCCTCCTCCTTGATGCCGTACACGCTCGAGGACGAGGCGTAAATGAAGCGGGAAACCCCCTTGTCCTGCGAGATCTCCACCAGCGGGAGGAAGGCGTCGTAGTTGATCGACTTGCCCAGCTCCCGGTTCAGCTCGAAGCTCGGGTCGTTCGAGATGCAGGCCAGGTGGATGACCGCGTCGACGCCGGTCAGCTCCCGCTCCAGCAGTCGGCGGTCCCGGATGTCCCCTTTGACCTGGCGGAGACTCGGGTCACCACTGACAGCCTTGAGCACCTGGTCACCGAAAATGTACAGATCGAGGACGGTCACCCGGTGGCCCTGGGCCAGCAGCTTGGGCACCAGGACAGCCCCGACGTAACCTGCCCCTCCAGTGACGAGGACATGCTGACTCATCGGCTTCGCGTGGACCCCCCAGGCCGGAAATGGCCGACTTTACGGCGTTCCACGATTCTAGGAGCCGGCCATCGGGATGGCAAGAAATTCACCCCTCCTCGCTGATGCCCCCAAATGCCCGACAGAATTGCCCGTGGTGGCTGAGAAAGGGCATGCAAGAGTTGGACCTGACAGGGATCCGAAGGGCCCGGCCGACCTCCCGGAACCTGCGCCCATGAATCTTGTCAGACAGGCCGCTTGCCGTGTTGCATCCAATACCGCACGATGCCCAGCGCCATCGAGAAGCTGGCGAGAGCGATCAGCGGGTAGTAGAGCACAACGCGTTTGTCGTGGGGAAACCAGACCCGCAGGGGCTGGAGGGGTGCGAGCAGGGCGATGGGAATCGAGAGAAGGAGCGCGGAGATCACGCCACGCGGCAGCAAGCCATGGTACTGGGAACGATGCGCCAGGCGAGCCTGCACCCGATCGTGACCGGCGCGGTAAAAGCAGCCGAGGAACTCCCCCAGACGCTCGCGGTCGTGATGCCGCACGGTGATGCGCGGCTGCAGGCACAGCGTGAAGCCACGTTCGATCGCGCGCTCGCAGAACTCGACGTCCTCGCCGGTTCGAAGACCCTCATTGAATGGACCTACCACCATCCAGACCCGACGGGACAAGCTCATGTTGGTGGTGACCAGGTGCCGGGAAAAGGGCACGCGGCGCCTTCGCGTCGCCTTCGAGGTGGTCTGCGCATCACCGTGCGGGATATTGGTGAACCAGTGGCAGTAGCCATCGGCCCGGGCCACGATGCCCGTCCCGACTCCGACGATCCCGCCACCCACGATGGTGTCGGGGTGCTCGGACTGGGCCCGGGCGTGCTTGCCGAGCCAGTCCGGGTCGTCGACCTCGCAGTCCGCATCCAACAGGACCAGCATGTCTCCGCCACTCGCCTCGATCCCCCGGTTCCTCGAGAACGCGGGACCCCGATTCTCCGCGTTCTGGACGACCTTGACGCTCGAGAAATCCTTCAGGATACCGGGCGTCCCATCGGTGGAGGCGTCGTCGACCACGATGATCTCGAGGTTGGGATAACGCTGGCGGGTGAGGCTGTCGAGGCAGCGGCGGATGTGGCGCTCCCCATTGAAGCAGGGGACGATCACCGACACCGACGGCACGAACACGGAACCTAGAACCCGAGAAGCTTCGGGTACGTGCGCGGCTCGAAGAGGATATTCTCCTGCTGATTGCAGTCGTGGGTGCAGTTGCACTCCTTGCGGCGAATGCCCGCGACGGCCTCGGCCCACTCCGGTCCCCCGAGGATCTCCTTGAGGGGAGTCTTTCGAACGCTGCCGACCGACGGGAGAATCTCGCACGGCGCCACTTCACCGTTGGCGTAGACGACCAAATGAATCTGACCGCCGAGACACGGGATGACCTGGGTCCGCTCCTCGAGGGTTCGAAGCTGCGTCTCCCACTTCACCGCCTGGTAGTTGCGGAGGATGGACCGGAAGAAGCCCTTGCGGCCGAACTCGTAACCCTCCAGGACCGCCGGCAGGTGCTCGCCAATCTTCCGAAGCGTCTCGATGGGCGGCAGCTTGTACAGCGGGTTGATGGGGTTGCCGCGAAGGAGGAGCAGGGACTGGTAGTCCACGCCCAGACCGTGGATGTACCGCATGAAGTCCAGGATCTCTCCGTGGTTCCGCTCGCAGAGGACCGTATTGACCTTCACGCGCAGCCCACGGATCTCCTTGAGCCGCCGAATCGTCTCGTGCGCTCTCCGGAAGCTGCCCTTCATGCGCATCTCATCGTGGGTCTCCTCGAAACCGTCCAGCGAGACCGTCACGATGAGGCGCCCTCCCGTCCGCTCGGTGATCGCCGCGGCCACCGGAACGATCCGATCGGGGAACCACCCGTTGGTGGGGATGGAGATCTCGCGGGCACGGAACAGCCCCACCACATCCACGAGGTCTTTCCGAAGGCACGGCTCGCCCCCGCCGATGTCCAGCCAGATGAGATCGTTGATGTCCTGCGCGACGCTCTCGATCTCCTGGAACGTGAGATCGTTCGGCTTCTCCTCGAAATTTACGAAACAATGCTGGCAGCGCATGTTGCAGATGTTCGTCACGTGGAGGATGAGGTGGCGAATGCTCGGCCTGATCCGGTAGCGGACCACGTCTCCGAGCACCTTGAGGGCCGTCTTCGCGCCTACCTGCTGAATCGCCATGAGCTCCGTCTCCGCATGCGCGCCGGGTGGAGAAATGCTTCCACGATCATACTCCAGGGCCTATCTAGACCGGGACTCTATTCCGCCGAGGGAAGAGCCCGACCAGCAGCACCCCGAACGCGAGACACATCGTGGCGAAATAGGCGACCAGAGCGGTCTGGAACGCCACCGGTGTGTATTCGAGGCGGATCCGGTGTGCACCGGCGTTCACCGGCACGGCCTTGAACGCCATGTTGGCCCTCAAGAGCGGCGCCGGTCGATCGTCCACGTAAGCCCTCCAGTGAGGGTCGAACCCTTCCGCGATGTAGAGGTATCCGTCGCGAGGACTATTCACCGTGACCTTCAGCGAGTTGTAGTCGGACTCTTCCATCACGACCTCCGCCCGCTCCGCCGGTCGCGGGTCCAGCGGAGCGCCGATCACTTCTGGCCCCGGATGGAGAAACACCGTGTGCGCCCTCTCGTCGCGGCCCGCGGTACGCAGGAGAGCGACCAGCTCCGAGTCCGACACCGTCCTTCCCTGTGCTCGGAACTGGACGAGGGGAACTCCGAGGGCGAGGATCTCGCCGAGCGCCTCGGTGGGGATGTCGGAGTGAAGCAGCCGGAAATAGGCGGTGGGCATCAGGAACGTGTTCCATCGGCGAGCCGAGCGGACAAGGTCGAGGTCGAAGACGTGCGGGCCGCCGTCGTCGGGACTCACTCGCAGTCGCAGATCGTCGAAGACCGCGGCCGCGGTGGCGCTCGGCAGGATCCACGCCCTCAGGGAGGCGGGATTGGCGTGAGCGGGCCCGTCGAGGGTGAGCCGCTCCCAGCGGCCCGAGTTCTGGTAGAACCTGGTCACCCGCTGGGTGCCGAAATCCATTCCGACCTGCACGCTGTTGAATGCGGTCGTCTCACTTCTCACCCAGATCTGGGCCCAGAGACGCTTCCCGAGCGCAGCGGCAGGCACCGGGACCGGAACCGCGAGATCACCGACGGCGTCGCGACTGGGAACGAGGCGCGCGGCCACGCTGCCATTCCCGAACCGGGAGTCTTCCCGCTCGGGCGCCGCCACCCCGTCCGGGCTCACCCGGGCAACACCGGGCTGCCATCGGCCGGCCACGAGCCGCCACTCGAGCGGCCAGAGTGACTCCGACGGGATCGCCACGCTCAGATAGAGGGCCTCGGGCTCTGCCGCGCTGTACATGATGCTCGAGAATCCGGCGGGCCGACGGGTCATCATGGACAGGTAGCGGACGGCTTGACCGTAGGCACGATTCATCGCCTCGGACGGAACGATTGCCACCCGTGTCTCCGACCCGGCCACACGGGACTGGAGCGCGGACACCGGGATCACCCGATCCGGCCGTTCCCATCTCCAGAGCACGGAGGCGTCACTCATGTACGCGGCCAGATCGGCGATGAGCAGCACGGCCGCCAGACCAGCCGCCAGCCGCCGGAGGCGAGAGGAGTTCATCTGCACTGCGACCAGCAGGAAGACGGCGGGCAGCGCGAGGAAGAAGCCGGCACGGCCCAGGAACTGGACGGGATCGGGGGTATGGACCAGCACCAGCCCAAGATGGGCGGCCAGAATCGTGAGGAAGATCCCGGACGCCCCGAGCTCGCGGCGGGCGAAACCGAGCAGGGCGATCGGGGCCAGCAGGAGGATCACCTCCCAGTGGACGACGGGCAAGGGTCGGAGCACCGTGGTGACCTGCAACCAGATCGCGACCGCCAGGGCCAGCGCGACGGAGCAACCGATCTGGATGATCCTCGATCGGCGGGCCGCGTGGGTCTCGCCGGTTCCCTCCCGCGCAGAACCGTCGCGCTCACCCAGCAGCTGATTGCATCCGAGAACGAAGAAGAACAGCATGCCGAGCACGAAGAAGCTGGCGAAGACGTGCGTGTGTCGGATCCCCCACAGGGCCGGATACCACTGGAGCAGCCAGTGGACCCCACCCGATGGCCCGAGCATCAGGAGCCCGAAGGCGAGAGTCACGAGGAGCCAAACGTGTTTGAGGCGATGCCGGCCGGCGGCCAGGCCCCAGAGGCTTCCCAGGTAGCCGAGCAGGCCGAGATACATGAATGCTTCCGAGGGGCGACCGAAGAGAGATGCGCCCCGGCCCTGGACATGCGGATTGGCTTTCGGGGTCAGCAGCTGGACAAAGTCCCACCCGCTCGAGAAGGTCCCGGTGTACTCGACCAGGCCGAACGGCATGATGATGGCATCGACCGGCTGGGATGAGGGAGTGGGCTCGTACTGGAGGGGTTCCCCGAGTGGCCGCCGGCCGGCGTAGGAGTGATCCAGCATCCGGGCGGGAAACACGTATTGGTTTCGCTCTGCGAACAGCACGGCATTGGGCAACGCCATGACCCCGATCACCAGTGCCATCAGGGTCACCTTGGAGATGAGTTGAGGAGCGCGACGAACCGCACTTAGATCTTCCCGACGGAACAGCAGGAAGCCGATCCCCAGGAAGAGCAACAGGATCCAGAGGCCCGCGAAGTGGTAGGACTGCCACGCGGTGCCGGTGAACACCGCGAAGCCGATCCAGTTGCGCCAGCGGAAGTCCCGCTCATGAACGATGCGTAGCGCGAAGTGGGCGGCCCAGGGGGCGGATCCGAACTGATCGATCACGCCGGTCTGCCTGAAGACGGTGAGCTGCATGGATGACCACACGAGCAGGGGCGGCAACAGGAGCCGGACCGGCCAATGGGTGGTCACCCGTCGTAGGAGGACATAGGCTCCGACCGCCCCGACCAACCCCCGCGCCAGTCGGTCCCAGTTGAAGAGGGTGACGAGGTCGTGGGTCGCCAGACTACCCAGGGCCAGGACCAAGTACGATACCGGCTCGAGGAGTCGCAGCTGCAGCAGGATGGGGTAGAGGGCCCCTCCGCCATGGGTGAACGGGTCCCAGTAGGGGAAACGCCCGTGAAGCAGGCTGGAACCGAAGAACTGATAGATCGGGTAGAACCAGTACAGATTGTCGTGCCCGATGGCGGATCGGCCGAGGAAGAAGGCGGAACGCGCCTGGTACAGGAGGAACCCGACCGACGCGATCCACGCGAGCAGCTCGGCGCACCCGCGGATCACACGTCCGCGCGTGCAGGCGATGGGCGCCGTCGGGTCAGACATCGGGTGGGAAGGATCGGCGGGCGCGAAGCTCAGGCGGGAACCGCCGTCGGTCGGCGATCGAACGCCACCCCTACTGTCGGCTGTTCACCACCGGCAGCTCGATGGTGATGCGACCCGTGGTCTTCCGCTCTTCCTGCGCCGCCTTGAGCACGGCCGTCTTCTGCTTGGCCGTCTCCTTGTCCCACTGAGAGGCGTTGAACGCCGTCCCGTCGTAGCCCTTGACCCGGGGCCGCCGCTTCATGGCCGGGTTGAGCCAGTTCAGGATCGGCTCGGTGACGCCGAGCGGAAGGAAAGCGACGGCCATGTTGACGAGGACGTTCAGCCCGATCCGACTCACGTGGTAGAGCTCACGCGGGCGCAGATACCAGCGCTCCGGCAGCTTGTACCAGCCCGGACCTTTCTTGCCGAGCAGGATCGCGGCGACCGCACGCGGGGTGACGTACGTCTTCATGTTGTACTTGATGATGTCGCGCTTGAGCTCGAACTCAGACGTCGTCTCCGGGACGTAGGGAAGCGGCGTCTTGTCGAAAATGCTCCGGGTGACCGAGAGGGTGCTGTTGAAGTTGGCCCAGCCCGGTTCGATCTGGATGCGGTCCGTGACTTTGAGGTCGTTGTATATCGGCGTGCCCGGGTACGGGATCAGGTTGTTGTACTTGGAAGCCTGTACCCGCGCTTCCTGGACTACCCGATAGCTGGTCTCGCGCTCCTGGCTCCTCTCGGTTGGCAGGCCGAAGATCATGAACAAAGAGATGTCAAACCCGTGTTTCTTGCCGAGCTCGACGGCCTCGAGATGTTGCTCAACCGTTTCGCCCTTGCCGATCAAGCGGGCGAGACGGTTCACCCCGGTCTCCATCCCGAAACCGGCGTGCTTGAAGCCGGCCTCGGCGAGAATCGGCACGAGATCGGGCGGGAAGTTGTCGGCCCGCGTCTGCACCGAGAATGCGCACTCTTTGTGAAGGCCCGCGGCCATGATGGCGTTGCACACGTCGACCACGCGCTTGGCCTTGAAGCAGAAGTTGTCATCGTAGAACACGATCTGCTTCTGCCCATACCGGTTGATCAGGATGTCCAGCTCTTCCACGATGCGGCCGGCCGACTTGTAGCGGTAGGTGGTTCCGGTCAGCATCCGCTGGCTGCAGTACGTGCACTTGTAGGGGCACCCGCGCGACGAGGTGATGAACCCCATGTCGTACTTGGGGTGGTCGAACAGCTCGTAGGGGAAGAGCGGGATGTCGTCGAGCTCGGGGATCAGCGGTGCCTCCGGGTTGTTGACGATCTGGCCGTTCCGCTTGAAGGACAGGCCCATCAGCTTGCCGGCGTCGTCGCCGTTCCGGATGGCACGGTGGAGCTGGAGCATGACCTCCTCGCCCTCGCCCCGCACGACGAAGTCGATGTGGCCCGTCGCCAGCGCTTCCTCGGGCTCCGCGGTGGGATGAAGTCCTCCCGCCACCACGATGGAATCCGGGAACTCTCTTTTGATCATCTCGGCGAGCTGATACGCCCGCACCACGTGAGCGGTCAGGCAGGACAGCCCGAACATGTACGGCTTCTCGAGCCCGTCGACCAACTCGCGCAGTACCGACGGGGTGATGTCCACGATCTCTTCGTCCACCACCCGGACCTTGATGCCGTGCTTCTTCAAATAGGCGGCCAGGCAGCCAATGGCCACCGGAATGCCGACCGGGATGTAGCGGGACAGGAAACCCCCGAACTTTTCCTGAGCCGGATTTATGAAGAGCATTTCTCTCCAACACCTCGTGAAAACTAGAATAACGTACGTTTTACGCTAGCTTGAGTAGCGGATCAAAGTCAATGTGCTTGTCGGGGGCGCGGCGCGGGCTCGGGTTTCGAGGAATGAAGTCAGGTACATGCGGCCGGGCCGCCTTACGGGCGGCGCGACTGGGCGATGATCGTGTCGACGATGCAGTGGCAGACGGCCAGGTGCGTGATCTCCACGTAGCCGTAGGAGTCGGAGGGTACGTAGAAGTTCAGCTCGCCCCGGGCGCGCAGCGGGTTGTCGGGCCGGAAGCCGGACATCGTGATCACCCGGCAGCCGGCCACGACCCCCGCGCCGACGGCGCGCAGGATGTTCTCGGAGCGGCCGCCGCTCGAAATGGCGATGAGCACGTCGCCCGGGTCGGCGAACATGGCGATCGGTTTCTCGAAGACGTGTGGATAGCCGAAGTCGTTCCCGACGCAGGTGAGCAGCGCCGGGTCGTTGAACGCGATGGCTCGCATGCCGCCGTTCTTCCAGTAGTCGGTGGCCTGGTGGCTGGCGATGGCCGCGCTGCCCCCGTTGCCGACGAAGATCACCTTCCGGCCCGCCGCGGTCTGGCCCCGGACGATCTCGGTCGCGCGCCGGATGCCCTCGTCGTACGCGATGGAGGCGCGCGTGCCGTCCGAGGCCTCGACGCGTGCCATGATGTCGCCCAGCTCGAGGAAGTACTTGGGGGTCATTGCAGCAGCGCGGTGATGAACTTGAAGAGCGGCACCGGCTCGACCGCGGTCCGGTTACCGACGATTCGCACCGCGAGTGCCCCGACCGCGTTACCGATGAAGCCCACCACCTCGGGGTGGTAGCCGGCCGCCGCGCACGGGGCGGTCACCGAAAGATAGGCGTCCCCCGCGCCGATACGGTCCACGATCTCCCGGGAGAGCACCGGCACCTGGAAGTACTCGTCGGGGTCCGCGTAGGCGATGCAGCCCTTGTGGCCGCGCGTGATCGAGACGCGCCGGCAGGACATGTCCTTGGAGACGCGCTCGATGATCTCCTCCAGGTTGCTCCTCCGATCGTGGGCGGCCAGCCGCACCTCCGGCTCGTCGATGCAGACGTAGTCCGCGCGCGGGTACTTGCTGATCAGGTTGAAGCCGAGATTGGCGCTGTTGGTCTGTACGTTGACGGCCAGGAACCGCGACTCCCCGGTGAGGACCCGGACCAGCTCGCGGTTCAGAAAGCCGTGGCCGTAGTCGGCGACGATGACCACGTCGTAGGTGGGCAGGACGGCGGCGAGGTGCTGTTCCACCTGGCGGGAGACCACCGGCGGCAGGTCCCCCTCGTCGAGGAAGGATACCTCGAACATCTTGTTGAGGAAGGCCTGCTCCACGTAGCGGCGCTTGACGATGGTGCCGGTGTCCTGCCGGTAGAAGAACGTCGGCGTGACGTTGGGCTTGAGATGGGCGCGGATGAACTCCTCGCGAGAGTCGGTGGCCCCGAGACCGGTCACGATGTCCACCTGGCCGCAGAAGCCGGCCGCGTGATTGGCGCAGGCCAGGATCCCGCCCGCGAAGTGCTCCTCCCGGAGGTACCGGGTGGTCACGAGCAGCTCCTTGGGTGATTTCTGCATCGACTGTACGTAGTGGTACTCGTCGATGATGGTCTCGCCGACCACCAGCACCTTGAGCCGCTGCAGATCCTTGAGGAGGCCGATGACCTCGTCGGCCGAGTAGCGCTGGCGGAAGTCCCGCAAGAACCCTTGCGCCTCCTCGGGGTACACGTCGAAGTGCAGGTTCAGGAGGCTGCTGGAGCTGAAGGTGATCTCGGTGGTGAAGTGGATCCGCCCGCCCACCTCCTCCACCGCCCGCCGCTCGTCGGCGATCTTGCCGGTGAGGTCGTCCTTGGCGTCGGCGTAGTCGCTGCCTTTCACGTACACCGCCGGCCGCACCAGGCGGATCACGTCCTCGGCCGACGGCGACTCCGTGATGGCCGCGAAGGCCACACTGCCGAGCGCCGCCACCGACTCGGAGCGCAGCCGCTCGTTGAACACGGGCCGCCCGGGGCCCTTGTTGACGAAGCGGTCGGGCGTGACGGTCACGACCAGGACATCGCCCTGGGCGCGCGCGGCCTCGAAGTGCCGCACGTGGCCCGGGTGCATGAGGTCGAAGACGCCGTGGCACTGGACGATCCGCTTCCCTTCCGCCCGCAGCGTCCGGCAGATGTCCTCCAGCTCCGCGAGCGTCTTGATCTTCTCTTCGAAGGTGCGGGGCGACATGGGATCTGTCAGTCCTTTCCCAGGTACCGGAACCAGTCGCGGGTCGCCACCTCGATCGACGCCGGGGTCCACACCGGCGCCTGCCGCCAGTACTCGATGTTGTCGACCAGGATGCGGATCCCCTCTTCGATGGAGACCTTCGCGCGCCAGCCGAGCCGGCGCTGGATCTTCGAGACGTCGGCGTGGGTGCGATCGGGCTCGCCCGGCCGCTTCGGCACGTGAACGACGTGGCCCTTCAGGAGGTCGACCAGACGGTTGACCGACACCGGGGCGCCCGTCGCCACGTTGAACACCTCGCCGGTGACCGCGGACTGGGCCGCGGTCACAAACGCGTCGGCCACGTCCGAGACGAACGTGAAGTCGCGCGTCTGGGTGCCGTCGCCCACCACCGTGAATGGCTGGCCGGCGAGCTTCTGGGCCAGGAACACGCCGAAGACGGCGCCGTAGGTGCCGGACGTCCGCGAGCGCGGTCCGTAGACGTTGAAGAGGCGTAGCGAGACGACGGGCAGCCGGTAGACCTGTCCCCAGTGGAGCGCGCACTGCTCGCCCAGCAGCTTGCTGAGCGCGTACGGATACTGCGGCCGCGCCTCGGCTGTCTCCGGCGTCGGGTACCCGTCGGGGATCCCGTAGCAGGACGACGACGCGGTGTAGAGGAAGCGTCGGACCCCCACCGCCCGCGCGGCCTCCAGGATCGCCACCGTGCCGTCCACGTTGGCCCGGTGGTAGTCGAGCGGTCGCTCCATGGACGGGACGATGTCGGCCAGGGCGGCGAGGTGGAACACCCAATCGGCGCCGGCCATCAGCGCGGGAAGCCGCGGCGCGCTCGCGATGTCCACGCGCTCGACCGCGAGGCGCCCGTCCCCGGCCAGGTGGCCGAGGTTGTCCGGGCGGCCGGTGGAGAAGTTGTCCAGGACCAGAACCGAGTGGCCGTCCGCGAGGAGCCGGTCCACCAGATGGCTCCCGATGAAGCCCGCGCCCCCGGTCACCACGGTCCTCATGAGCCGAACGCCTGCGCGAACATGCGCATGCGATGATCTTACCGCAGCCGCGCGCCAACTCCGCGATGGATATGAGGTGCGGTCACCACGGGGGCGGGTGCGATAGAATCGGTCGCGATGCCGTCCCAGGATCTCGGGCGGAAGTCCTTGCTGCTGCTGGGAAGCACCTGGGGCGGCAACGCCCTCGGCATGGTTGTCTCGATCCTCATCGGACGGACGCTCGGCCCGGCCGCCCTCGGCTCGATCGGATTCAGCACCGGGCTCGTCGGCCTGCTCATGGCGGTCCTCCTGCCCGGCTTCGCGCAGGCGCATCTCAAGAGACTGTCGGAAGGCCAGGACGCGGGACGCTGCCTCGGCACCATGGCCGCGATCCAGATCGCCCTGCACACGGTGCTGCTCGCGGCGCTCGGCGTGCTCGGGAGCGGGCAGGACCTCTTCCAGTCTCCCGAGCTCGCCCGGGTCTTCCTGTTCCTGCTGGCCGCCCAGATCGCGGTCAATTTCGCCGACATCTTCCTGAAGGTGTTCGTGGCTCTCGAGTGGGTGGTCGCTCACGCGCTCATCATCCTGACCGCCCGCGCCTGCCGCCTCCTCGCCACCGTCGCCGTCCTGGCCCTGCAGCCACGCGTGGACTGGGTCGCCGCGACATTCCTCATCGAGGGGGTGCTCGCGGGAACGGTGGCCGCGACCGTCCTGGCCGCGCGCTACCGCGTCGCCCTGCGCGTGCCGACCCGGCAGAGCCTGACCGCCTACTGGACCTATGCCCGCCCGCTGCTCGTGAGTTCCCCCCTGGCCCTCTTCCAGGACTCGATCGATCGCGTCGTCGTCGGCCGCTGGGCGGGACTCGTCGCGGCGGGGCACTACCAGGTGGCACGGGCGCTGTGGGAGGGGCTCTCGTCGGTCATCGCCGCGCCCGGTACGTTCCTGTTCACCCGGCTCTCCGCGCTCTACATCCGCCGCTCGGCGCGGGGCGACCGGGAAGCTCGGGACTTCTTCCTGGGGGGCCTCGACAAGCTCCTCTTCATCACCGTCCCCCTCGCGTTCGGCTTCTGGGCCTTTGCCGATCTCGGCATCGGGCTGCTCTACGGCGACGCCTTCCGCCCCGCGGCCTTGCCACTCCGCATCCTCGTCCTGGCCGCGGTGGCGGCCAACATCGTCAATCCCTACACGCTCGTGCTCTTCGCCCTCGAGGAGGCCGCGCGTTTCATTCCGGTCAACCTGGTCCGCGTGGTCGTCTACGCCGCCCTGCTCGCCGTCCTGGTCCCGCCGCAGCCACTCGTGGACGGCCTCCGCGGCCTCTGGCCCGGCGAGCCCGGCGCGGCCCTGGCGCGGCTCCTGTTGATCCTCTTCCCGAGCTGGTTCTACTTCCGGTGGACGCGCGAGATGGCGGGGATTCCGTTCCTCGGGCCGGCCTGGGCATATCTCGGAGGGTTCGCGCTGACCGTGGGGCTGTTCCACCCGCTCCGGGCCGGGCTCGCCCTGCTGGGCGCGGCGGGGTGGGGTGCGACCATTCCCGCGGCGGCCGCCTCGCTCGGGGTCTACCTCGCCTACCTCTTCAAGGTTCATCCGGGCACGGGCGAGAACCTCCGCTACGCGCTCGCCCTCTTCTCGCCGGTCGCCGCTATCCACTTCCTTCGCGACGGATCCCGCGGGCCGGCACGCCCATGACGGTCTGACCCGCCGGAACGTCTGCGGTCACCACCGCGCCCGCGGCCACCACCGCCCCCGTCCCGATGCGCAGGCCCGGCAGCACCACCGCGCCGGCGCCGAGGAACGCGCCCGCTTCCACCGTCACCTGACCGGAGAGAACCACGCCCGGCGAGAGATAGGCGTGGTCGCCGATCACGCACTCGTGCTCGACGAGCCCGCCGCTGTAGAGCACCGCGTTCACCCCGATCCGCGCCTCGCTGCCGAGCACGCTGCCCGCGAAGACCACCGAGCCCGCGCCGACCGCGGACGAGGGCGAAGCGACCGCGCGCGGATGCACCAGAGCGGGCCGGGTGACTCCGGCGCCCACCAGCAGGTCGTAGAGCTGGGCGCGGCGCACCAAGGCGGTGTTGCCGACGCCGACGACGACGCCGTCGATCTGGTGCGCCCGGATGAGGGCGGCCAGCTCCGCGTCGGTGCCGAGCACCCGGGCGCCCGGACCGGCCGCCGACGAGGAGCGGTCGGTGAAACCGGCCACCAGGAAGCCGCAGGCCCGGGCGAGATCGGCCACCGCGCGGCCGTGGCCTCCCGTCCCCAGGATCAGCAGCCGGCCGGCCAAGCGCTCAGGCGGACGGCGCGGCGGGGACGGCCACGCCGTGGAGGCGGTTCCACTCCCGCTCGTAGGCGGCGATGCGCTTGAGGTCGCGGAGGACCATCAGCTCGCGGAGGCCGTAGAGCTCCACCGCGTTGAACTTCTTGCAGATATTCCCGGTGATGCGGGTGGCGTCGCCCACGTCGAGAAGGAACGCCTCCAGGTCGCCGTCGTATTGCTCGAGGATGCGCGGCTTGTGCCGGTAGTACCACTCGGTGCCGGGATACGGCGTCGCGAAGAACGGCTTCACGTTGAGCCCGAGCCGGTTCCAGGCGTGCACGTTGTCGCGGATGGAGTCGAAGTCGTCGTCGGGGAAGCCGATCATCTGGTTGGGAATCGGCCGGATCCCCGCCTCGAGCGTCCAGCGAAGCGACCGCTCGTTGGTCTCGGGCGTCGCCCCCTTGCCCACCGTCTTGAGCACCCGCGGCGAGAACGACTCGTAGCCGTAGACCAGGTGCGTGCAGCCGGCCTGCTTGATCACCTTCAGCACGTGCTGGCTGACCAGGGTGGCGTGGCTCGTGCCCCCCCAGTGGACGCCGCGGCAGCGGTCGGGGTCGTGGTCCACCCCGTCGCGCACGCACTGCGGCTGGAGCCCTTCCGCGATCCAGAGGTCCGCGATGTCGGTCAGCCACTTCTTGCCGGAGAACTGATGCATGGTCATCAGGTTCTCGTCGAGGAAACCGATGAAGTCCACCCCGAACCGCTCTCGCGCGTACTTGACGAGGTTCACCACGTAGCGCGGGCTGTGCCAGCGGATCTTCCGGTCGTAGGTGAAGCTGGTCTCCCGATCTCCGTCGGTGGTCTCGGTGATCTTCATGTCGCCCGAGATCCCGAGGTGGAAGCAGAAGCGGCAGATCAGGGAGCAGCCGTAGCTGGCGTTGATGTCGAGCCGGCGCCGGGCCACCATGCCCTCCTCCGAGAACAGGGCCATGCTGTTCTTGAAGTAGACCTCGTCCAGCGGGAACAGCTCCCAGGCCGGATAGGGCAGGCTGTCGAGATCCTCGAGCAGCGGCTGCTCGGGGTTGAGCCGGGCGCGGCCGGACGGCTCCCGCCAGATGAGCCCGTTGACGGCGGCCCAGTCGCGATGGCCCGCGTCCACCCGGCGCAGCACTTCCGGGAACGAGATGAACCCCTCGCCCACCACCCCCAGGTCCACCTGCGGCAGGAAGCGCATGATGTCGTTCGGCATGCTGGTGAGGAAGCCGCCGCCCGCCACCAGCAGCGCCCGCGGCGCCAGCTCCTTGGCCATGGCGGTGATGTGCTTGATGGAGCGGTAGGCGGTGGTGATGCCGCCGATGCCGATCACGTCCCAGCGGTCGGCCTGGAGCACCTGGGCCACCACCGCGTCGGACGTGCGCCAGGCATTGGCGTCGAAGACCTGGACCGCGTGGCCGTCACGCATCGCGACGGCGGCCAGGAGCGCGATCCCGTACGGCACGTGCCGCGGGTCGTCCTCCTCGCGGATCATCGGATTGACGAACAGGACCTTCGCCATGGCTGATCAGCGTCCTCTCTCGACGCCCTGCACGAATTCTTCGAGGGGAATCGTCCGGATGCCGGGGCCGAACAGCAGCCCCCCCTCCGTGCAATTATAGGTCTCGCACCCCGCATCCCCGGCCATCTGGAGGAAGACCTCCCGATACCAGTAGTACGCCGGGTCGGTGAACCAGGTCTCGCCCAGGGCCGGATTCTCCATGTGGATGAAGGCGTCCTTGAACCCGTCGCCGAAGAGCTCCACCAGCTCCGGATAGTACTGCGTCTTCTCGTACGGCGTATCCGGAGTGTAGGAGAAGTCCATGCCCACGATGGCCACCCGCCGCTTGCCGAGCACCGCGTGGGCCAGCACCCAGGCCGCGGTGCCCACGTTGCCGCCGCCGTTGATGCAGGGCAGCCCGTTCATCCGGTGGAGGCGGCGCGAGAGGCTCTGAGCATCCTCGTAGTCGTCGTACATCGGATTCCACCAGTAGAGCGCCATGCCCGCCTGCGCGCAGCGCGTGGTGACCTCGGGCGCCGCGGAGGTCGCCACCGCGGCGCGGATCGCGGGGCCGTGACGGTTCACCAGCTCCACCAGGACCCGGTTGGCGCCCAGCTCGTCGCGCGAGTGGGTCGCGTCCACCTCCTGCCGGCGGAAGTAGTCGTCGGGGGGCGCGGCGGTCAGCTCGGGGTCGCCGAACCAGCGCACGATGCGCCCGCGGTGCGGATCCACGCTCACCACCACGTGGGGGACGACGCCCGCGCGGAGGCAGGCGCCGAGCGCGCCGTCGGCGGCCACGATGGTGCCCCGGAAGCCCGAGGCGCGGAGCCGCTCGAGGCTCGCCCGACGCCGCAGGCTCGGGCCGGCCGCGACCACCAGCGCCGCGTCACCGTCTCCGAGGGCCTCCCCGCCCAGCTCCAGCACCGATCGCCGGATGCTCGGCTGGTTCAGCTCGGCGTTGGCGAGGCCGGCGACCGCGATCCGCTCGAAGGTCGCGCCTTCAAGCGCCCTTGCGATCTTCTTTCCCAGCTCCACTCTTCGCCTCGTTCTGGTCTTTGTCACCCGTCCAGATGAAGCTCTTCTTGCTCACGAAGCAGATGCTGCCGCCGAGGCGGGAGAGCGCCTTCCGCTCGAACTCGGCCTCGAGCTGGGAGCGCTCCTCGTCCACGGTCTCCTTGATCTCGGTGTCGACCTTGTAGTTGCCCTTCAGGAACTCCTTCATCGTCTCGTCCTTTCCTCGGTACGCGCCACCGGATCCGCCAGCCGGCGCAGGGTGAGACATTTCCCGGCCGGTACCCCCAGCCGGCCCAGCTCGGCCACGCGCTGCTCGGGCCGGTCGAAGGTGGCCACGATCACCCCGTCGATCTCCTCCCCGGCCAGCTCGGCCAGCGGCCGTACCAGGAATCCCAGGAACTGACCGCCCGCCTCGCGATCGAAGACGCCCACCGGCTCGAGCCCGAACTCGCGCAGTGTGAGATAGGCCAGCTCGGCCGGCTCGCCGACCCCGCAGAGCGCGAAGCGCTTCAGGCCGGCGGCGTGGAAGCGCGCCATCGTCTCCCGGAGATTGCCACGGGTACGCCGGAAGAGCCGCAGGGAATACGCCATGTACTCGTACGAGAGCCGGGTCTTCTCGGCCGCCCCCTTCGGGGTGAGCACGTACCGCAGGCGCTTGCGGGCCGCCGGCTTGGCCGGGAACTCCATCACCTTGATGAGGCCCTTGCTGGCCAGGCGCTTGAGGCAGAGATTGGCCAGGCCCAGGGCTACGCCGAGCTGCTGGGCCAGGGCCCGCTGGGTGACCGGGGCCCCCTCGCCGATGGCGGTCAGGATCTCGAGATTCCGCTCGTGCTGGCGCTGCATGGAGAATGTTCACAAGTTGAACACGATGGTGTAACATGCGTCAAGTGAATTCCCGAACGTTCGTCATCGCCGAGGCCGGCGTCAACCACAACGGCGATCCCGCGCTCGCGCGGGCCCTCGTCGACGTGGCGGTGGCGGCGGGGGCCGACGCGGTCAAGTTCCAGACCTTCCGCGTCGATCGCCTGCTGACCCGGCGCGCGGCCAAGGCCGAGTACCAGCAGCGCGCGACCGGGAGCGAGCAGAGCCAGTACGAGATGCTGGCCCGCCTCGAGCTCTCCCCCGCCGATCACGAGATGCTGTTCTCCCATTGCGCGGCCGCCGGCATCGAGTTCATGTCCACCCCGTTCGATCCGGAGAGCGCCCGGTATCTGAAGCGGCTCGGGGTCCGGCGCCTCAAGATCTCCTCGGGCGACGTGACCAACCTGCCGATGCTCGAGGTGGTCGGCGCCCTCGGGTTGCCGGTGGTGCTCTCCACCGGCATGGCCGACATGGCCGAGGTGGAAGCGGCGGTGGCCACGCTCCGTCGCGCCGGAACCACCGATCTGGCGGTCCTCCAGTGCGTAAGCAACTATCCCGCCGACCCCGCGCTCACGAATCTGAAGGTGATGGATACCTTCGCGCGGGCCTTCGGCACAGCGGTGGGCCTGTCCGATCACTCGACGGGGCTGGCCATGTCGATCGCGGCCGCCGCGCGCGGCGCCGCCTACATCGAGAAGCACTTCACCCTGGACCGGAGCCTGCCCGGCCCCGATCACCAGGCCTCGCTGCTGCCGGACGAGCTGCGGGCGCTGGTGGCGGCGATCCGCGACGTCGAGACCGCGCTGGGCGACGGCGTCAAGCGGCCCGCCCCGAGCGAGCTGCCGGTCCGCGACGTGGCCCGCAAGAGCCTGGTCGCCGCGCGGGACCTCCCGGGCGGCGCGGTGCTTACCCGCGAGGACCTGGACGTGCTCCGCCCGGGCACCGGGCTTTCGCCGGCGGCGCTCCCCGCCGTGCTCGGCCGGCGGACCGCGCGGGCCATCCCCCATCACACGCCCATCACCGAGGACATGCTGAAGCCATGATCACCGCTCTCGTCATCGGCGGCGGCTCCATCGGCAAACGGCACCTGCGCAACCTCCTGGCGACCGGCCGCACCGCCGCGGTGGTCGAGACCCGGGCCGACCGCCGCGCCGAGATCGCGGCCACGCACCCCGGCGTCCCGCTCTTCCCGGCGCTCGAGGCCGCGCTCGCCGCGGAGCAGTACCAGGTGGGCTTCATCTGCCTCCCGACCGCCTATCACATCGAGCCCGCGCTCGCACTCGCCCGCCGGGGCCTGCACCTCTTCGTGGAGAAGCCGGTCTCGCACACGCTCGACCGCATCCCCGAGCTGCTCGACCTCGTGGAGCGGAAGCATCTCACCGCGATGACCGGTTTCTGCATGCGCTTCTTCCCGCCGCTGCAGAAGGCCAAGGAGCTGCTCGACGCCGGGCGCGCCGGCCGCATCGTCACCGCGCGGAGCTTCACCGGGGTCTACCTGCCCGACTGGCATCCCTACGAGGACTACCGCGCCTTCTACATGGCCAGGAAGGACCAGGGCGGGGGCGTGCTGCTGGACGAGTGCCACGCCTTCGACTGGATGCAGTGGCTCTGCGGCCCCATCACCGCGGTCTCCGCGGTGGTCGGCACCTTCAGCGATCTGGAGGTCGAGACCGACGACGTGTGCGAGGCGCTCGTCCGTTTCGGCGCTCGGTCCATCGGCTCGATCCACCTCGACATGGTGGACCGCTCGGCGCGGAGCGAGGTGGAGCTGATCGGCACCGAGGGCACGGTGCTGGTGGACCTCGAAGGCCACACCGTGCGCGGCTACGACCACCAGGCGCGCAAGTGGGAGAGCTGGAGCTTCGAGCCGGCCTACGACCGCATGTACGTGGACGAGATCGAGCACTTCTTCGCCTGTGTCGAGCACGGTCGGCCGCCCCTGGTGGACCTGCGGGCCGGCTACCGCGTGCAGCGCATCATCGACGCCTGCGCCCGCTCGAGCGCCTCCGGGCGCTTCGTCGACGTCGAGTAGCCGGGGAAGCGTCCGGCATGCCGGCCGCCCGCGTCATCGCCCGCCTCGACGTGAAGGGCCCGAACCTCGTGAAGGGCATTCACCTGGAGGGCTTGCGCGTCATGGGCGATCCGCAGCAGTTCGCCCACCGCTACTACGCCGAAGGCGCCGACGAGATCCTCTACGTGGACATCGTGGCGAGCCTCTACGGCCGGAACAATATCCTGGAGGTCGTGCGCCGCACCGCGGAGGCGGTCTTCGTGCCCATGACGGTGGCGGGCGGCCTCCGCCGCATCGAGGATGTGCGCGACGCCCTGCGCAGCGGGGCCGACAAGGTGGCCATCAACACCGCGGCGGTGGCGCGCCCCGCGCTGATCCGCGAGGTCTCGGAGGCCTTCGGCAGCCAGTGCGTGGTGCTCTCGATCCAGACCAAGAAGATCGGACCCGATCGCTGGGAGGCCTATACCGACAACGGTCGCGAGCGGAGCGGCCGCGACGCCCTCGAATGGGCCGCTCAGGGGGTCGAGCTGGGCGCAGGCGAGCTGCTGGTCACCTCGGTGGACCACGAGGGCACCCAGAAGGGCATGGACCTCGAGTTCCTCCGGAAGGTCACCGCGCTCGTGGACGTGCCGGTGATCGCGGGCGGCGGCGCCGGCACGCCCGAGCACGCCTGCCGCGCCATCACCGAAGCGGGCGCCGACGCGGTCGCGCTGGCCTCGGTGCTGCACTACCGCAAGCACACGGTGGGCGAGATCAAGGCGCGCCTGGCCCAGGCCGACGTCCCGGTGCGGAGCTCGGCGTGAGTGCCGCGCGCCCGGTGGTGATCGTGGACTACGGCCGCGGCAATCTATGGAGCGTCTGCCAGGCGGTGGCCGCGGTCGGCGGCGAGCCGCTGCTCTCCGCGGAGCCCGCCGTGGTCCGCGCGGCCGAGCAGCTCGTCTTGCCGGGCGTGGGCGCCTTCGGCGACGCCATGGCGGGGCTGCGCGCCCGCGGCCTCGACGACGCGGTGCTGGCCTTCGCGGCGACCGGCCGTCCGCTGCTCGGCGTCTGCCTCGGCATGCAGCTCCTGCTCGAGGCCTCCACCGAGTTCGGCCACCACGCCGGCCTCGGCCTCATCGCGGGCCGGGTGGACCGGCTGCCCGCCCCCGTCGCGGGCGCACGTTACAAGATCCCGAACGTCGGCTGGTGCCGCCTCGAGCCGGCCCCCGGCGGCGCGCCGTGGACGGAAAGCGTCTTCGCCGCGGTCAAGCCGGGCGACTTCGCCTACTTCGTCCACTCCTACGCGGCCCATCCCGCCGACCCGCGCCACCGGCTGGCGGACATCGACCTGGGCGTCGCGCCGGTGTCCGCCGCGATCACGGCGGGTCCGATCACCGGCTGCCAGTTCCACCCGGAGAAGAGCGGCGAGGTGGGCCTAGCCATCCTCCGCGCGTTCGTGGCGCGGGCCTGAGCCGCTCCCGCATGGCGAATCCGGTCCCGTCCCCGCTCGAGACCAAGTTCGGCCTGCCCGCGGAGGTGCGCTTCTGCGCGCGCTGCGTGATCTCCAACCAGCGCCCCTCGTCCACCGTCGAGTACGCGCACACCCGCGAGTCGAGGAAGGAGACGATCCACTTCGACGCGGAAGGCGTGTGCGCGGCCTGCCGCTTCGCGGAAGAGAAGGAGCGCGTGGACTGGACCCAGCGCGAGCGCGAGCTGCTCGACCTGCTGGCCCGCCACCGCCGCACCGACGGCCGCTACGATGTGCTGGTGCCGGGCAGCGGAGGAAAGGACTCCATCTACGCCTCCCACCTCCTCAAGTACAAGTACGGGATGAATCCGCTCACGGTGACGTGGGCGCCCCACATCTACACCGAGGTGGGCTGGCGTAACTTCCAGTCGTGGCTGCACGCGGGCTTCGACAACTACCTCTGCACGCCCAACGGGAGGGTGCATCGGACCCTCACCCGGCTCGCCTTCGAGAACCTGCTGCATCCCTTCCAGCCGTTCATCTTCGGCCAGAAGAGCCTGCCGCCCCGCTTCGCGGCGGTCCACGATCTCCCGCTGGTCGTCTACGGTGAGAACGAGGTGGAATACGGCAACCCGCTCGCCGAGGCCGTGTCCGCGCAGCGCGATCCCCGCTACTTCACCCGCGAGGCGCGGCTCGAGGAGCTGCACCTGGGCGGGGTGAGGGCTTCCGAGCTCGCAGCGCACGGGGTGACGCCCCGGGATCTCGATCCCTACCTGCCCGCGGATCCCGCGCTGCTGGCCGAGAAAGGCGTGGAGGTGCACTACCTGGGCTACTACCTCCGGTGGGTGCCGCAGGAGTGCTACTACTACGCGGTCGAGCACGCGGGCTTCGAGGCCAACACCGAGCGCACCGAGGGCACCTACTCCAAGTACAACAGCATCGACGACCGCATGGACGGCCTCCACTACTTCACCACCTACATCAAGTTCGGGATCGGCCGGGCCTCCTACGATGCGGCCCAGGAGATCCGGAACCGACATCTGACCCGGGACGAGGGCGTGGCCCTGGTGCGCCGCTTCGACGGCGAGTTCCCCAAGAAGTGGTTCCAGGAAACCCTCGACTACATGGGCATCAGCGAGGAGCGCTTCTGGGCGGTGGTGGACCAGTTCCGCTCCCCGCATCTCTGGAAGCGCGAAGGCGACTGGTGGGCGCTCAGGCATCAGGTCTCCTGATCCTCGTGCCGGCGCGGGCCGGCTCGAAGGGGCTCCCCGGCAAGAACGTCCGGCCCCTGGGCGGCCTGCCGCTCCTCGGGTGGACCGCGCGGGCAATCGCCGCGGCCGGGCTGCCCGCGCGCGCCGTCCTCAGCACCGACGACCCCGGCATCGCGGACGTGGGCCGCGCCTATGGGCTCGAGGCGCCGTTCCTGCGCCCGGCCGAGCTGGCCACCGACGCGGCCGGCATGCTGGGGGTGGTGGACCACGCGGTGGGATGGCTCGAGGCCAACGCGCGATGGAGCGCCTCTGCGGTGATGCTGTTGCAGCCCACCTGCCCCTTCCGCCGGCCCGAGCGTCTGCGCCAGGCGGTGGAGCTGCTGGGACGGCCCGACACGGACGGCGTGATTGGTGTCCGCCGCATCGAGCGGAGCCTCTCGGTGATGTACCGCGCGGACGCGAGCGGTCACCTCGAGTCCCTCGCCGCGTGGGACGACGTGACCCGCCGCCAGGAGGCGCGCCCGCTCCTCACCCCGAACGGCACGCTCTACCTGGTGACGCGCGAGGCGCTCACCACGCACCGGCGGCTCTTCCCGCCCCGCCTTCGCGCGCTGCCCACCGATACGATCGAGGGCATCGACATCGACACGCCGGAGGACTGGGCCATGGCCGAGGCGGTGGTGGCCGCGGGCTTGGCCAAGCCGTGAGGGCGATCCGCGTTCTCCTGTCCGCGCGCGATCCGGGCAGCGCCGCCCAGATGCGCGCGGTCTGCCCCGCCCTGCGCGCCGACGCCCGCCTCGAGGTGGCGGTGGCCGCGAGCGGGCCGGCCTTCGATCTGCTGGAGGCGGCCGGCGAGCGGCCGCTTCGCTTCGCGCCGGCCCGCGGCGCCGCCCACGTGCCGGCGGGCGGCGATCCCGCGCCGCTCCTCGACGCGGCCGGTGACCTCATCAGGGACGCGGATCCCGACGTGCTGCTGGTCGGCATCTCCTCGCTCGGCGTGGGCCTCGACGAGGCCCTGCTGGCCCGCGCCGCCGGGCGGCCCACCTTCGCGCTCCAGGACTACCCGGGCGACGCCAACGCGGTTGGCCGCGCGTATGCCGGCACCTACTTCGTCCGCGACGAGGGGACGGCGCGCCTTACCCGCGAGCGGTTCGGTGTGGCCACCGTGGCGGTGGGCTCGCTCCGCCACGCCGCCTACGCGGGCCTCGACGTGGCCCGACTGCGCGCGCGTACGCGCGCGCGGATCGGCGCCGCGCCCGGTCGGCCGGTGCTCGGCTTCTTCGCCCAGCCGCCCGAGATCCCCGGCCACGAGGCCGCCTTCATCCACCTCGCGGACGCGCTCGCCCGGCGGCCGGTCAAGCCGCTCGTCCTCCTGCGCGAGCACCCGAAGTTCCCGGATCATCGTGAGCGGCACGCGGCCCTCCTGCGGGCGGCCGGGGTCGCCGTGCACGACGCGGCGGAGGGCGACGTCGAGCCCTGGCTGGCCGGCTGCGACGTGGTGGCCACCGGCTTCTCCCACTGCAGCATGGACTACGCCTTCCTCGGCGCGTGGAGCCCCGAGCCGCTCGGCTCGGTGCTGTTCCTGCTCACCTCCGACGAGATCCGGCGCTTCATGCGGGAGTACTCCGGCATGGCCCGACCCGACGGCGTGGAGGCGGGCCTCGGCCTGGTCGCCGAGCGGCCGGAGGACGTGGAGCCGCTGCTCGCCCGCGCGCTCGCGCCCGAGGAGCGCGCCCGGTTCCACGAGGCGAGCCGCCGGCTCCCCCGCGAGGCGCGGCTCGACCTGATCGCGACCGCGCTGGTGGAGGCGGGCACGCAACGCATGGCCCGGGCCGGAGCCGTCCGGTGACCGAGCCGTCGGTGCTGGGCGTGATCGTGGCGCGTGGCGGCTCGAAGGGCCTGCCCGGTAAGAACCTCCGGCCGCTCGGCGGCAAGCCGCTCGTCGTCCACACCGTCGAGGCCGCGCTCGGGTGCGACGCGCTCAGCCGGGTGGTGCTCTCCACAGACGATGCGGCCATCCTCGCGGCGGGACGGGCAGCCGGCTGCCCGACGCCCTTCGTCCGTCCCGCGGAGCTGGCTGGGGACCGCAGCTCGACGGTGGACGTGGCGCTCCACGCGGTGGACTGGCTCGCCCGGCACGAGGGCTTCGCCGCCGACGTGGTGCTGCTGCTGCCCGCCACCGCCCCGCTCCGTCGGGCCGAGCACATCCGCGGCGCGCTCGGCGTGCTGCGGGACGACCCCGCCGCGGAGGCGGTGGTCGCGGTGTCCGAGCCCGACTATCCGCCGTACTGGATGCTCTCGGTCGAGAAGCGGCGGCTCGCCTGGCTCTTCCCCGAGGGCGCCGCGGTCGACCACCGCCAGGATCTACCGCGGGCCTACCGTCCCAACGGCTCCATCTACGCCATCCACGTGCCGGTGCTGCGGGCGCAGCGGACCTTCTACCCGCGCGCCACCGCGCCCTACGTCATGCCGCGAGAGGCCTCGGTCAACATCGACTCGGAGCTGGATCTCCTCATGGCGACCCACCTCCTGGAAACCCGCGGTCCCACCGGGACCGGCACGCACGGAGACTAGGTCCTCATGACCGACGACCGCCCCGAAACGATGAGCGGCCTCACGTACTACGATCGCAACGCGGCCGTGTACATGCAGACCCGCGCGGCCTACCACGATCAGAGATTCCGCACGTTCAACATGCTGCTGCCCGCTCCGCCGGGAGCCCTGTTCGACTTCGGCTGTGGCTCCGCGGACAATCTGATCCCCCTGGCCCGGGCCGGCTTCTCGATCCAGGGGGTCGACCCGTCGCCGAACCTCATCGAGCTCGGCAAGACCGCGCTGCGAGAAGCCGGACTCGACGCTGGGGCCATCGCCGTCGGCGACGTGGCCGTCCTCGAAGCGGCGCGCCCCGCTTCGCTCGACGTGGCGACGGCCCTCAACGTGCTCGCCTACCTGCCCCAGGAGGAGGAGGATCGATTCTTCAGGGCGGCAGCCCGCGCGCTGAAGCCGACCGCCGCGCTGTGCGTGAGCGTCGGAAATCTACTCTCCGACCTCGTCACCCTGAACCGCTATACCGTCGAGTTCTACGAGCGCCACGTGCTTCCGGTCTTCGCCGAGACAGACGCGGAGGCGCGCGAGTGCTCCGACCGACTCCGGGGCCTGCTCGCCAACGCGGCCCTGCCCGTGAAGACCAGCGATGCTTCGTACGCGGGGCGCATCTCCAGCGAGCGTGATATCGTCAAGACCCGGCGGGTCATTCTCACCGAGTTCACCGCGAGGCTGCAGCGCATGTTCGGCTTCGGGGTCGAGGCCGTCAACTACTACCACTTCTGGCCGCTGCCCCCCCAGGTGCTTCAGCAGACCGAGCGCCTCCGGGAGCTGCAACGGAGGTTCGACGCGATGGCGCACGACAACCCCCTGGGCGTCGTGTTCGCGTCCCAGATCAACCTTCGCGCGCGGCCCGTCCGATGACGTCCAGCACGCGCTCGCTGCTCCGGGTGTCGTCGAAGCCCACGTAGCGCACGACGTAGTCACGTCGGGCACCCGGCTGGACCGCGAAGTCGCCGAGCTTGCGCTCGGCGAGGAGCGCGACCGCCCCGCGGGGATCCGTCGACCAGACCACTCCGTCCCAATTCTGAAAGCTGTGGGGCTCCGCGTCCCATAGCTCCTTGTAGGCTGGATTGTCCCGCCCGAAAGGGAGCGGCACCCTGATGCTGAGAGACGGCACCCCGCAGAAGGCGGCTTCAAGCACGGCCCCGCTCTGGAAATGGATGCACAGATTCGAGATGGCCATGAGTTCGAGCGAGTCATACGGGAACACGCCGTCGTCCTTGTCGATGACGTAGCGCGTGAAGTCGCGGAGGAAGGGAGGATCCTGGTTCTTCTCGCGAGATTTAATGACCAGCACGGCCCCGTTCACATCGCAAAAATGCTGGACCGATGCGAGTAGCCGCCGATATCCATTCCCGTTCTGCAGTCGGTCCCCCAATCCCCCGGCCATCCGCGGCACAAGGCGGAGTGTCGCCAACGGGCGCTTCCGAACGGAAGCCACTACAGCCCTCGCGGCGACCCGCAGCGAGTCGCCCCAGACGACGGCCCTCCAGGGCTCGGGCACCGCCATCTTGAGGGACATGAAAAGCACAACGGGCCGGTCGCCAGGCAAGCCATGCTTGCTCCTCACCGCGGCCGGGTCGATCAGCACACGCTGGTCGAGCATCGTTGAACCACTGACTTCGCTGTGCGACTTCAGATTCACCTTCTCCCTGCGCAGCACCCGGAAATCACCATCCCACTCCTTGAAGCGGGGCTCTCGCCAGTGGACATCACTCCGCTGGAACTCGCTCTGATAGAACGTCACATCGATGACCCGGTAGCCCTCGGGATCACTGGTGGCTGTTTCGAACCCGTAGTCAACGGAGTAGAGCCGGATGCCTCTCCGCTTGAGGTCGGGCACTTCCTTCAGCCTCTTCATGCCTTTCAACACCAGGTAGAGTGAGGGCCCGACTAGGTCGGTTATGCCGTGGGCTTCGAGCACCGGCAGCAGGGGAGCCCCCCATGGATAGTCCACCAGCTCAGCCCGAGGCCACCATTGGAAGTCAGAGGCCGTCGTCGCCTCGCCGGGCTTGTCCTGGCCGGGGTCGCGCAGCAGCACCACTCGGTGGCCGCGGTCGAGCGCGGCCTGGATGAGGGAGCCCATCACCTTCAGATAGCCCTTGCGCGAAGCGAGAAAGGCCAGCGTCATCGTGACGGGACGTCGAGGTCGACGAACCGCTTCTGGGTGAGCCGCGGGCCAAGCTCGGTCCGCTCGAGCACCTCGACGATGCGCGGCGCGGCGCGCCCGTCGCCGTAGGGATTGGCCATCCCGGCCAGGGAGCGGCGGAAGGCCGGCTCCAGGGCGCGGCGGAGCCCAGCCCGGATCTCCTCGGCGGCGGGTCCCACGTCGATGACGTTGGCCGCGCGCAGGCGGCCGCGCTGGCGGCTGCCGATGTTGACCACCGGCAGGCCGAACGACGGCGCCTCGATGAGCCCGCTCGAGGAATTGCCGATCATCACGTCCGCCTCGCGCAGGAGGGAGCAGTAGGTGTCCTCGCCGAGGCCCGTGACCATCCGCGTGCCGGGCCGGCCGCCAGCCAGCGCCTCGAGGCGACGGATCACCGTCCCGTGCAGGGCGTCGGCGCCGGGGTACGTGATGACCACGTCGCCGTCGGCCGTCTCGAGGGCCGCGGCGAGCGCGTCCACGTGGGCGGCGGTGGCGCCGACCTCGAGCGTCACCGGGTGGAAGGTCACCAGCAGGGTGGGCCGCCGCAGGGGCAGGCCGATCCGCCGCGCCAGCTCCTCTCGAGACAGCGTCCCCACACGGGTGAGCCGGTCCAGGCCCGGCGCGCCGCAGCAGTGCACCCGCCACGGCTCCTCGCCCATCTGGAGGATCCGTCGCGCGTACGGCTCCGCGGCGGGGAAGTGCAGGTGCGACAGCTTGGTGATGGCGTGACGGGCCTGCTCGTCGATCGCCCCCTCGGTCACCTCGCCGCCGTGTACGTGCGCGACCGGGATGGTGAGCGGCAGCGCGGCCACCGCCGCGCTCAGCATCTCGATCCGGTCACCCAGGACCAGGATCAGGTCGGGTCGGCGGCGCGCGAAGGCGCGAGCGAAGCCCGCGAGGCTGACCGCGGCGGCGCCCGCCACGTCGGCGGGCGCGTCCGCCTCGCTCGCGCCCGCGATTCGCTCGGTGATCGACCAGCCGTCGGTCTCGATCGCCCCCACCGTCCGCCCGAACCGATCGGACAGGTGGCTGCCCCCGACGAAGAGCTGCAGCTCGAGCGCAGACGACGCGCGGATCCGCTCGAGGATCGGGACGAGATGTCCGTAGTCGGAGCGGGCGACGGTGACGACGCCGATAATCCTCGCCATCGATCAGGCGGCTACCCGAGGATGCCGCACCACAGACACACGTCGGCGCCGCTCAGCGCGTAGGCGACGAACAGCACCGAGAGAGCCGCCACCGCGGCGGCGAGATACAGCGCGAGATCGGCGCTCCGCATGACGTCAGTGCCTCTCGCGTACGATACACCGGCGCGCCGCGGCGCCCGCGCCCAAATTTCTCGCCACCCGCCGCGAGTTGGCCTACCATGACAGTCGCATGCGCGCAGATTGGCGGGACGTGCAGCGGCACTTCTACGACTCAACCGCGGATCAGTACCGCGAGAACTTCCAGCAGGTCAACCGGTACTTCGACTTCGTCATCGCCCGCCTGCTCGCCGCCGTCGACCCCCGCCCGGGCCAGCGCGTCCTCGAGCTGGGCGCCTCCGGCGGCCGCTTCACGGTGCCCCTGCTCGACCGCGGGTGCCGTGTCACCGCGGTCGACATCTCGCCACGGTCGATCGACTACCTTGACCGCCTGCTCGCCGGCCACCCGAAGCGGAGCGAGCTCACCCTGGTGGTCGATGACGCGAGCGCGCTGGGCCGGATCCTCGACCGCGACTTCGACACCGTGATGGGCGCTCACATCCTCCATCACGTGCAAGATCTCGACGGCCTCCTCGCGCGCAGCCGCGAGCGGCTGCGTCCCGGCGGCCGCGTGGTGTTCCTCGAGCCGAACCCGTGGAACCCGCAGTGGTACGTGCAGGTGACGCTGCACCCGCGCCGGAGCTGGCGCGTGGAGCGTGGCCTCCTCCGGATGTGGCCCGGCCGGGTGCAGCGGCAGATCGCGGACGCGGGCTTCGCGGCGGTTCGCGTGGCGACCTTCGGCTGCTTTCCCCCCTTCGTGCTGAACCGGCTCCCGGGGGCTGAAGGCCTCGAGGCCGCGCTCGAGCGGGTAGCGCCGCTGGCCCGGCTGTTCACGCTCAACCTCTTCTCGGCCACCCGACCGTGAGCCGCGGGCCGCACCCCGCTGAACGGGCACCCGCTCTCGACTTCCGGGTGCTCGCCGCTCTGCTCGTCGGTTACCTGATCTTCGCTCTCTTCTACGCGTGGGTGCTCGTCAACCACGACTACGAAGCGGAGTACCTGGCTCTCGGGCCGCTCGTGGTGCGCGGCGAGGTGAGCCTGTACCAGGACGAGATGACCGGGCAGTGGGTCCCGCTGCCGTTCTACGTCTACGGGCTGTCCCAGATCATCTTCGGCCCGAGCCTCCTGGCCGGACGCCTCCTGGCCGTGGCCCTCGGAGCGGTGACGCTGGCGCTGCTGTTCCGGCTGGCCTCCCGGTGGGGCGGTCCGCTCGCGGGGGCCGCCGCCGGCGCTGTGTTCATCAGCAACGGACTCGTGATGGGCTACTTCACCACCGTCGACTTCGCGCCGCTGGTCGCCATCCTGCACCTAGCCGGGCTCGTCATCCTGTTCGACACCGAGTGGCGCCATCGCGATCTCCTCGCCATGGCGGTGTTCTCGCTGCTCTTCCTGGTCAAGCCCCACTACTGGCCGACGATCCCGTTCGTGCTGCTGTTCCTCGTGTGGCGGAACCCCTCATGGGCCAGGCGGGCCGCGCTCGCGGCCGCGGCCCTGCTGGCCCCGGCCCTCTTCTTTCTTTCGGATCACAATCACGTCAAGATCTTCGCCTACATCCCGGTGGCGCGGGACTGGGTCGCTCCGCTCGGCTACCACTCCTGGCACTCGCTCATCCAGGACCCGGCACGGGTCTGGGTGTCGGACTACGCCGACATCACCTACGAGACGGGCGGCGTGCGCCGGGCCATCCAGCTCATGAAGAGCTACGGCTTCTTCCTCAAGCGCTACGCCCTCTGGCTGCTGGCCCTGGCCGGCCTGGGCCTCCTCGCGGTCTGGCCACGCGGCGCCGACACCGGCCGCGGGGCGTCGACCGGCGTGCGCTTCACGTTCTGGCTTTTCTGGTATCTGGTGGTCTGGCAATTCGTGATCGTCGGGGTGTACATCAAGCAGGGCTTCGCCTACGTCGGCGCGGTGGCGCCCCTGCTCGCCCTGGTCCTGGGCTGGTTGCTCGCCCGGATCTGGGCGCGCGCCCGCGGGCCCGCGTGGCTCCGGTGGGCGGCGCTCGGCGGCGTCGCGCTCGTGATCCTCCTCTCCCCGTGGGTGCACCGCCACCACAACCTCCCGCGCCAGGTATCGCGGGAGGAGGCGACCATTCCGGCGCTCCGGCAAACCGCGGCGCGGCTGGCCGCCGTGCTCCCGGCCGGGGAGCCGCGGGTGTTCTTCATCGGCGATCCGCTGCCGATCCACCTCGCCGGGCGGATGACCTACCTGCGCCAGTTCCACCAGCACAACATGGTATTCACCAGCGTGCGCGACCAGCGCCGCTACATCCGCTCGGGTCTCTGGGGCGTCACCGAGCTCGAGGAGTGGCTCGGCGCCGACGCGCGCTACGCGGTGCTCCAGGCGAAGGTGCTCGACTTCTACCGGAGCCGCGAGCCCTACCGGGAGGTCCTCGCCCGCATGGACGCGCTCCTCGCGGAGCGCTTCACGCAGGTCGCGAGCGTGCCGGGTCTGGCGAGCGACCGGTTCATCGTGTACCGGCGCAAGGCGGGTTCCGGGTGACCGGGCCAAGGCGCGTCCTCGTCCTCGGCGGAGCTGGATTCATCGGCGCGAACGTGAGCGCGGCCTTCGCGCGCTCCGGATCCCTGGTGACGGTGCTCGACAACTTCTCCCGCCCGGGCGCGGCCGCCAACGCGCGGTGGCTCCGGAGCGAGCACGGGCGCCGCCTGCTCGTCGTGAGAGCCGATATCCGCCGGAGCGGGCCTACTCTGCGGCGGCTCATGGACGGGGCGGACCTGGTCATCCACAACGCGGGCCAGGTCGCGGTCACGACCTCGGTGACCGACCCCCGCTCGGACTTCGAGATCAACGCGGCCGGCACCTTCGAGGTCCTGGAGGCGCTGCGGGCCTCCCGCCGGCGGCCGCCGCTGGTGTTCTCCTCGACCAACAAGGTCTACGGGGCGCTCGAGGGCCTGCGCAGCCGACGACGCGGGCGCCGCTACGTCCTGGTCGGCGCGCCCAACGGGGTCGCTGAGCGCTTCCCGCTCGACTTCCACTCGCCCTACGGCTGCTCCAAGGGGGCCGCCGATCAGTACGTGCGCGACTACGCGCGCATCTACGATCTGCCCACGGTGGTCTTCCGGAAGTCGTGCATCTACGGCCCGCGCCAGTTCGGGGTCGAGGACCAGGGCTGGGTGGCCTGGTTCACGATCGCCGCGGTCACCGGCCGTCCGATCACCATCTACGGGGACGGCAAGCAGGTGCGCGACATCCTCTACATCGACGACCTGGTCCGGGCCTATCGGTCGGCCGCCCGGCGCATCGACGACGTGGCCGGGGAGGTGTTCAACATCGGCGGCGGGCCGCGGAACACCCTGTCGCTGCTCGAGCTCCTCGACATGCTCGGCCGCCTCCTCGGCCGGCCGGTGCCGGTGCGCTACGAAGACTGGCGCCCGGGAGATCAGACCGTGTTCGTGAGCGACATCCGCAAGGCGCGCCGGGGACTCGGCTGGAGCCCGGCGATCGGGCCCGCCCGCGGGGTGACGCGGCTATACCGCTGGATCGCGGCGAACCGGGGGCTTTTCGGACGCGGCTGACGGTCCGGAGCTGGGCGGCGCGGGGCAGGCGGGGCGGCGCAGGTCACGGACGAAGAAGCGCACGTACTCGGCCAGGTTCTTCCAGACCCGCATGCTGCTCCGGGAGCGCTTCGCGCCGTAGTCGTACACCACCGGCGTCTCGGCGACGCGGAGGGGACGCAGCCGGCTCACCTTGACCAGGATCTCGATATTCGCGAAGAAGCCCTGGCCCTCGATGAACGAGCGGCCGTACCGCTGGAAGGCTTCCTGGAGCACCTCGGCGCGGTAGCCGCGGTAGAAGAGCGTGTAGTCGCGGACCGGCTCGAGCCCGCAGTACCAGCGCATCACGAGGTTGGCCCCCACGCTGAAGATCCGGCGCTTGAGTGGGAAGCCCCGGTATCCCCCGCCCGGCACGTAGCGCGAGCCGCACACCACGTCGTAGCCTTGCTGCAGCAGCCGGATGATGGGCCCGAGGGTCTGCAGGCTGTTCGTGCCGTCTCCTTCGATGGTGATGATGAAGTCGGACGGGCGCGAGACCGCCGCCGCGTGCCGGAGCCCGGTCTCAAAGGCGGCGCCCACCCCCCGGTTGATCTCGTGGGAGAGGAGGTCGAGCGGCATGTGCTCCTTCATCTGGCGGACGATGGACTCGGTCCGATCGGTGCTTCCGTCGTCCACCACCAGCACCTCGAGATCGGGCAGGCCGAGCTCGCGGATCGCGGCCAGGCTCTCCCCGATACCGGCCTCCTCGTTGTACGCGAGCACCACGAGGCGCGTGGTCATGCGCCCGAGTTCTCCGCGTAGACGGTCATGAAGTCGCCGAGGTCTATCGACACCGTGCGATCGGAGAGGCGGAGCCGCGCGAGCGCGCGTCGGAGCACGCGGCCGGCGCGCGGCGCGTAGCCGTCGAGCTTCAGGAGCAGGTAGTCCCACGTCACCACGTGCGCGTAGCCGTGCCGATGCCGGAGCCGCCATCCCGCCAGCCCGAGGGCCCGCTCGACCGTGGCGGGTGTGAAGTAGGAGAGGTGCATGCGCATGTACCAGGGCCAGCGCCGCCCGAGCAGTCGAACCACCGGGGCGTCGATGCGCATCGTGGTGAGCGCGAGGTAGCCCCCGCTCCGGGTCACCGCGCGGGCGCGGCGCAGCTCGGCCACCGGACCCGTGTAGTGCTCGAGCGCGTCCCACATCGTCACGACCGCGAAGTGCGCGCGGGGCAGCGGCGCCGACGCCAGCGTGCCTTCGCACACCTCGTGCCCCCGGCCCCGCGCGGTCCGGGCGCCCCAGCGGCTCGGCTCGACCCCGGTCACCCGCCATCCCCGCGCCGCCGCCACGTCGAGGAAGACCCCGGTGTAGCAGCCAACGTCGAGCAGGGGGCCGCGCACCGGCACGTGCCGCTCGAGGCGATCGAGCGCGCGCCCGAACGTCACCGCCCGCGCCGGCTCGTTCTCGAGGTAGACGGTGTCCTCGACCGACGCGTAGTGCGAGAGGATGGTCGCATCGTCCTCGCGCGGGCTCCGGAACCGGATCCCGCAACCTCGGCAGGCCACGATCTGCCCGAAGGCCCCGTGGTCCAGGCTGGTGCACGCCACCAGCCCGGAGCGCTCGATGCGGTGAGAGCCGGCGTCGCGCAGGACCGGAGAAACCTCCCCCGGCCCGCAGAGCGGGCAGGGCACCTCGTGGAGCGCGGTTGCTTCCTGCGTCACCATGTCGCCGCCGGCGTGTGAGGAGTGTACCGAGAAACGCGCGGCGGCGGCAACATTTCCGGCTGTCGATCGCTTGACACGCCGAAAACCGCTACGCTAGGCTCGGTCGATGACGAAGGCGCTGCGAGGGCTCGCCCGGCGGCTGCTCGGTGTCCGGCGCACTCCGACCTACTACCTGCCCTGGCTCACGCGCCCGGGACTCGAGTGCGCGCTCATCCTCAACAACGTCGAGGCGCGCTTCAAGGCCGGCTACACCCAGGGCCCGTTCCCGGTGTCCGCGTGCCAGTACGACGCGGGCGGCGCCGTCGTCCGTCGCTACGAGGCGGTCCTCGCCGACAATCTGGACACGGCCGAGCTGGTGCTGACCGCGGGCGCCGGCGGCTGCGGCTTCGTGACGGTGGACACGCGGCGCATCCACTCGGACCTCTACGTCACGCTGTCCGACGGCCAGTCGTACGCCGCGACGCACGGCCGCGGCGAGTTCGTCGAGACCTATCCCATCTGGACGCGGGCCGCGATGGCGCTCCTCGGGTCCGGGCTGGCGATCGCGGGCCGCACGATCCCCGCCTTCACGCGGGACCAGTACGTCTATGGCGGCGCGGACAGCCGCTCACACCTGCTCGTGATGAATCTCTCCAACGTGACGAATCGCATCCGCATCCGGGCCCGCGTGGGAGAGGAGGGTGTCGGGAGCCGTCTGGTGACACTGCCCCCCATGGGCTCCCGCCTCGTCGACGCGACGACCCTCGGCTTCCCCGGGACGGGCGACACCACCGTGGGCCGGTTGAGGCTCGAGGGCAATGCCTGGTTCAACCTCTACGTGGTCGGCGCGGGTGCGCGCGACCTCGACGGCCCGTTGTCTCTCATGCATGTCAAGTAGCGACTCTTCCGCTCTCCTGTCCGCGACGTTCCACGAGGAAGGGTACGAGCATCTCGTCGAGCTGGTTCATCAGCGCGACGCCGATGCGCGACGCCGCCTCCGGTCGCTGGACCTCGCGCTGTACGACGCCGACGGCAAGCTTCTCGTCTCGATCCCGGTGGACCCCGGCCAGGAGATCCTGGACCTGGGCGCGCTCGTCGCGGCCCATGCCCCGGGGGCCGGGCGGATCATGGCCGCCTTCGAAGCCCGCTACGACGAGCGCGTGTTCCCCTATCGCCCGCACCACTACGCGTACCTGCACCGGCGCGGCTCGTCCCTGCCCTCGCTCTACTATGCGGTGAACGCCGTCCTGGGCGGCGTTCCGGACCGCATCGGCGCCACCGGCCTCAACAACTTCGAGACGTACCTCTTCCGGCCGCGGGGCGCGAGCGAGCGACATTCCGTTCTGATCGGCAACCTGTCGCGCTTCGCCCCCGGGGAGGCGCAGATCTCCACCTACTACGCGGGAGCCCGGCGCACGAACGAAGTGACGCTCGGGCCCAAGGCCCACGTCGAGGTGGCGCTCGATCCCGAGCACGCGGGCGCGCGGCTCGAGCGCGTGGAGATCAAGGCGGTGTTCAGGCTGGCCAGCTACGTGGTCGGGCGGCGGACTCCGTCCGGCGAGCTGGTGATCTTCGATCACCTCTTCACGTACTTCAAGTGATGGGCCGGCAAGGGCCCGAGATGGACACCCTCCTGCTCTGCTACTGCACCAATCTCACCGTGGGGGAGCTACGCGGGGCTTGCCGCGCCGGGCGATGGCCCCTGCCCGACAAGGAGCGGAGCGGCAAGCTGTGCACCGGCTGCATGGGCGATCTGCTCCACTGCCTGCGGCTCTTCAGCGAGGAGGCACGGAAGCCGGCTCGATGACCCCGAGCCTCCCACTGTAGCTGCCCACGAACCACACGCGGCCCTGAGCATCGACCGCCAGCGCCCGCACGCCGGAGCGTGAGGTCGGGAGCGGGAATTCCGTGAACCGCTCTCGGCCCGGCTCGAAGCGGGCGATGCGGTTGGCCGAGAGCTCGCTCACCCAGACCGCGCCGGCGCGGTCCACCACGATCGCGTCGGGGTGCGACACGCGGCCGGCGGGCATGGGCCAGCTTCGGGTGGCCAGCGAGACCGGATCCACGCGCAGCAGCTCGTGGCGCGCGAAGAGGGTCACCCAGATCGCTCCGTCGGGCGCCGCCCCGACCCCTCGCGGCCGGCTCCCTGGCGGCAGCTCCACCCGGCTCACGCCGCTCCGGGGATCGATGCGGGCCAGCCGGTCGACTCCCAGCTCGGCGACCCACACGACGCCGCGGCCGTCCACCGCGATGCCGTCGGGACGGACCTCCGGCCCGCCCAGCTTCAGCTCGGTCACGACGAAGCTGCGGCGGATCGGCTGAGCGTCGGCCGGCACGCGGGCCACGATCCCGTCGGAGTGCACCGTGAACCAGACCTGCCCGCCCACCGGGTCCGTGGCCAGGCTCCACGGCGACGGGATGGCGAACTTCGCGGTGGCGATGGACGGGATGGCGAACTCGCGCACCGTCGTGCCGTCCGGCTCGAGCCGGGCGACGAGCCCCAGACCGCTGCCCGCGTACCAGATCGCGCCGCGCGCATCCGCCAGGAGCCCGACCGGGTGCGTGCGCTGCGGCAGCCGGATCGTGCGCGCCGCTCCGGTGGCGGGGTCGAAGCGCACGAGCCGATCGGCGTAGGTGGAGGCGATCCACACCCCACCGTCGGCGGCGACGGCGAGTCCGGTGGGGAAGGTCAGGACCGGGGCCTCGACCTCCCGCACGACGTCGTGGGGCGGGCGCTCGGCGGTCAAGGGCGCCGTCGGCGTCCCGAGCGCCAGCGCCGAGAGGACCAGCCCGAGGCCGGTCACCTCACGCCGTCTCACGCCGCCGCCTCCGCGCCGACACCAGCACCGCGACCACGAGCCCGAGCCCTGCGACCGCAGCCAGGGCGAGGCCCGGGAAGAACCCGGGCGACACGAACCGCCAGTGGATCCGATGCGGGCCGGGTGGCACCGCGACCGCCTGGAAGACCTCGTTGACCGCGTAGATCGGTATGGGAGCGCCGTCAAGCGTCGCGCGCCAGCCCCACGATCCGGTCTCGCCGAGCACGAGCAGGGTGCCCCGCGGGGAGTCCACCTCGACCGTGACATCGCCCGGCCGCCACGAGGGGGCGATCTTCACCTCCGCGACCGCACTGGCGGTCGCTCCCTCGGGGCAGCCGTAGCAGAAGGGGCCGAGGGCCGGCAGCGAGAAGATCAGCGCGCTCACGCCGGACGGCTCTCTGGGTCGGGGCACCCGGCGCACCGCGTCCAGCGCATAGATGTGGGGGCGAGCACCCTCGACCCGATAGAGCCGGAAGCCGTTCTCCTCGCCGGCGAGCCGCAGGCGCGGGTGCACCGGATCGCCCGTCCCGTCCCAGAACACCCAGCCGATGCCGAGCTCGGCGTAGACATCGACCACCGGATCCCAGTCCGACAGCGGGGTGGCGACCCGCTGCATGAACAGGAGCCCGGGCACGCGGTACGTCGCGCGGGCGTATGAATAGCTCGGCACCTCACCGAGGAAGTGCGCGCCCGGGATCCCGAAGAGCAGGTTGTGGTTGGAGTTGAGAAGGGGCCCTTGGTCCTCGTCCTTGCGGTCCGGCCCCAGCGGGAAGACCGCCGGCGCCCGCGGCTCGGCACGCACGAGGGCGAGCAGCCGCTCGGGGGGCCGACGCTCCCACCGGAGATCGATATACGTGCGAGCCGGGTCGAAGCGGGTCTGCCAGGCGCAGACCCCGACCGCCAGCACGAGGAGCGCAGCCAGCGCGACCCGCCGCCGGCCGCGGTCCTCGCACGCCGCCATCTCGGCCAACAGCAGGATGCCGAGCCAGTTGAACGGATCGAACACGCGCTGCGGGATGCGGAACGGCAGGAGCGCGATCCCGGAGACCCACATCGGCAGGGCCAGCCAGGGCACCGCATGGAAGAGGCCGAAGACGAAGTACGCCCCGAATACCGGCCAAAGGATGGATTGCCGGAGCCGCCCGATCGGCACGGCCAGCGCCACGATCAGCCAGACTCCCCACGGGATCAGCAGGGCGCGCCAGAAAGCGCCCCAGCCCATGCGGTACTTCCACCACGTGTAGGCGCGGCGGAGATGCCAGTCGCCGAACTCCATCATGTGGCGGCGCCCGGAGTCGGCGTAGTGCGCCATCGCGGGCAGGAGCCAGGGGGCGAGGAGGAGGCCATAGGCCACGTAGCGCAGGAGGAGCGGGACCCACCGCTCGCGCAGGGCGCCCCACTCGACGCGCGCGGTGAAGAGCAGGATGAGCACCTCGTAGTAGGCCCCCCACTGGGGATGGAAGGACATGGCGCGCAGCGCGGCGGTCACCGCCCAGGCCGCGTCCCAGCCGGAGAAGCCGCTCGCGCGCGCCGCGCGCAGGGTCAGCCAGAGCTGCAGCGGCACCCACGCCGCCGTCGAGAGGATCGTCGTGTCGGCGAAGTGGGCGAGCGCGCCGTCGGCCAACATCGCCCCGCTGGAGGCGAGCACCACGATCCAGAACGGCCACCCGAATGCGGCGCAGAGCAACACCAGCCCTACCGCCTTGATGAGCACGTGGAAGACGTGGTTCCAGTGCCAGGCCTGCTCGGGGGGAAGGAGCCAGGCCAGGATGAGCTGGACCGGGTACAGGGGCCGCGTCCCGAGATCCTGGGCCCGGGGAAAGCCCAGGGCCTTGTCGGGGTTCCAGAACCAGGCTCCCCACGAGAAGTCGCGCAGCACCCGGCCGTCGTAGGCGAGCGGGCCGAGGAAGTCGGCGAAGCTCGTACCCTGATACTTGTCCCGCCGATCAAGGAAGAAGTCCCGGTACAGCGGCGAGACCGTGAACATGAGCCCGAGGACCAGGAGGCAGGCGGCGACCAGCCGGAGCGACGGCCGGCGGATCACGCCCGTGGGTCCCTGCGCGCGAGACAGCTCCAGCTATTGCCGTTGCGGTGGTTGAGGGATTCCTCGATCAGACCCGCGTCGCGGAGCCAGCGGCGGACGTCCTCGCGCGAGAGGTAGAAGGCGATTGGCGGCACGAGCTTGTCGTAGACCGTGCCCCAGAACGTGCCGAAGCCCAGGTGCGAGAAGTAGAGGAAGTAGGCGGCGTAGGGCAGCCGGCCGGCGAGGCCGCCACGCGAGAGGGGTACATAGACCAGGCGAATGACCGCCCAGAGCGGAGCCGCCAGCAGGGTGGCCACGCTCCGGTTCGCCCAGGTCGGCAGGCGTGTGAAGACCCGCGCCCGCCAGGGATCGAGCCAGCGGACGAAGGCTTCGTTGCCCTCGAGCGCGTAGACCCAGACGAAGAGCCGCCCGCCCGGCCGCACCAGTGGCACGATCTGGTGGAAGGCCTTCTCGGGGTCCGGCGTATGGTGGATCACCCCGATCGAATAGGCGAAGTCGAAGGCGGCCGGCCGCAGGGGCAGCCGCTCGATGCTCGCCTGCACCACGTGAGCGCCCGGACGATCGCGCAGGTTCCGCCAGGCCACGTCCACCGCGTCGGACAGATCCACCGCCACCACCGCGCGGGCTCCCGCCTCGGTGGCGGCGGCCGCGAGCTTGCCGCTGCCGCAGCCGGCGTCGAGCACCCGCAGCCCCGCGAGCGCGGCCGCCGGGAGTGGGTGCAGGTAGCTCTCGAACTCGCTCCGGAGGATCGGGGAGAGGTCGGAGAGAATATGCCACTGCGTGCCGAAGGCGCGGGAGGTGGCGCGCTCCGGGGCGGACAGCGCCGAGGGGAGCATCCGCGGCACTCCGCCGCGGATCGGGAACTCGGCGTGGCACGCCGCGCAGCGCAGGATTCCCTCGACCACCTCCGGCCCGTCCATCTGCCTGGGCTCGCAGGCGAGGGTGCCGTCGCAGCGCAGGCAGGCCAGGTAGTCGAGCAGCCCGGGCTTCACCTAGCTGCGGGGGGTCGCGACCACGATCAGCGATTGTCCGAACGGCAGCCCGAGCCAGCGGTTCAGCATCGTGTCGCCCACCCGCGCCAGTGGCAGGATGACCCGCCCGAACACGCGGATCTGCCAGTTGACCGCCGGTGCGGAGAGATCCCTCACCGGCAGCAGCTTGGCGTTGAGGTACCAGGCCAGCCCGCCGACGACGTTGAAGTGCCGCACGAAGAGCGGGCGGAAGCCCCGCGCCTCGACGAGGCGGACGAGCCCATCGCGAGAGTAGCGTCGGAGATGGTCGGCCAGCCGATCCATGGGCCCGTAGAGCGCCTGATGGGCGGGCACCACCAGCACCAGTCGCCCCCGGCGCGCGCGAAGGATGCGGGCGAACGTCTCGATCGCCCGCCCGTCGTCGGGAATGTGCTCGAGGACGTTGAGGCAGGTGATCGTGTCGATGCCGCGCCCGGCGAGTCGCTCCGCGATCGCCGGGTCGCTGGCGTCCGCGGGCAGGGTCTCGACCCACGGGAACCGCCGCCCCACGTCCGCGAGACACGCCTCGGAGAGATCGGCCGCGATCACTCGGCGCCCGGACAGAGAGGGCAGGTGCGTGCCCGGCCCGGTGCCGACGTCGAGGACGGTATCGCCCAGGTACGGCTCGACCTGGGCCATCATCCAGCGGTAGTACTGCGGGATCTCCAACATCGCGGAGGACATGGTCTCCATGCCCGTCCGCGGCGGCACCCCGCGGATCGGCCCGCGCTCGGTCACACTCGCTTCCGGGAATTGGCCAGGAGATCGGCGAGGAGGCCGAAGCAGAAGAAAATCCCGCTGAACAGGATGAAGAGCACGCCGGGCAGCCACAGCGCTATCCGGCCGTCCGCGAGGAGGGCCGCCGTCACCAGACCGGCGCCGCAGAGGAACGACCCGCCCGCGAGGAGCACGAACAGTTTGATGGGGTTGTAGAGCAGGATCACCGAGCAGAGGATCTGGCTGGTGCGCAGCGTGTCCTGGATGAAGCGCACCTTCGAGCGCCCGACGCGCCGGTGGTACGGGATCGGCAGGTAGTCCACCGTGCGCCCCGAGAGCAGGAAGAGTGTGGTCATGCTGGTGGTGAACGAGAAGCCACCGCTCATCACGGGCAGGAACTCGGCCACCGCGCTGCGCCGGAACGCCCGGAACCCTGAGTTCGGATCTGGGACTCGCCGTCCCACCACGAACCAGACCAGCAGCAGGTACGCAAGCCGGACCGGGTAGGTCAGCAGAGACCGGTAGTAGGTCGTCCCCGTCCGACGTCCGATCACCAGATCGAATCGCTCCAGCCGCCGGAGCAGCTCGCCCGCGTACTCGAGCGGGTATGAGGCGTCGGCGTCGGTAATGATGATGCGCGGGTGCGAGGCGGCCTCGATGCCGCGCTTGAGCGCACTGCCGTAGCCCACGTTCATGGGGATGGAGACGACGCGCGCTCCGTGAGAGGCCGCCACCGCGGCGGTCTGGTCCGTGCTGCCGTCGTCGACCACGATCAGCTCGGCCTGGAGGGCCTCGTCCTTGGCGACCCTCTTGGCCGCTTCGAGAACGAGCGGGATGGCCATCTCCTCGTTGTGGGCGGGGATCACGAAGCTGACGGAGCCGCCGGACTCGCTCATGGGCGGCTCCCGAGGACGGCGCCCTTCGCTCCGGGGCGGGCCCCGACCGGGCGCAGACGGGGCAGACTGTGGTCGACCCAGCTGCCGAGCACGACCAGCGCCCAGAGCTTCACGCCGGCCGACTCGCGTCCCGACAGGTGGTCGTCGAGCACCTGCATGGCGGCGCGGGGGGACACGAGCGGCAGCCGCGTGAGGCCGCCGGCCGAGAGCTGCTCGCGCGCGAAGCCGGCGAGCGGACCTCGGAACCAGCGGTCGAGCGGCATCTGGAACGGCGCCTTCGGCCGGCGCCGGATCGACTCGGGGAGGCGCCGCGCCATGATCTGGCGGAGCGCGTACTTCTCCGTCCAGCCCCTCAGACGCAGCGAGGGGGGCGCGCTCAGGCAGGCTTCCACCACCCGGTGATCCAGGAAGGGCACGCGCACCTCGATGGCGTGGGCCATGGCGAGCGCGTCCACCTTCCGGAGCACGCAGCCGTCGAGCCACACGCGCATGTCGAGCCACTGATAGCGGGTGAGCGCGGGCCATCCCTCGGTGCCCTCGAGCCACGAGCTGGCGCGCCGCCACGTGTTCTCCATCGCGCTTCGGGCCTCGGGCAGGATGAGCGCGGCGCGCTCGGCCTCGGAGAAGACGGTCCGCCAGTGCGCGTGCGGATGTCCGCCCGGCGCGATCAACCCGCGGTGGAAGCGACGGAGCCTCTCCCGCGCGCCGAGCTTGCCGGTCCCCGCGGGAACGAGCGGCTCCAGGGCGCGGAGCAGCCACGCCGCTGGAGACCGGAGCCCGGCCCGGAGGAGCCCGTCCGCGATGCGGTCGGCCTTGTAGGTTGGATAGCCGGCCAGGACCTCGTCGCCGCCGTCGCCGGACAGGACGACCTTGACCGAGTGCCGGGCCAGATCGGCCACCAGGAACTCCGCGAGCGCGGAGACGTCGCTGACCGGGTTGTCCAGGTGCCAGACGAGAGTCGGCAGGAGCCGGGGCACCTGGTCGGCCGAGCACAACACCTCGTGATGCCTCGTCCCGAAGTGGCGGCTGACCTCGCGGGCGTACTCCTGCTCGCCGAAGCCCGGCTCGTCGAAGGCGGCGTGAAAGGTCGGGAAGGGCCGGCCGAGACGCTCGGCCATGAGCGCGGTGATGGCGCTGGAGTCGAGCCCGCCCGAGAGGAAGGCTCCCACGGGGGTCTCGGTCAAGCTCTCGCGCGCGACGGCCGCGGCCAGCGCGCGTTCGATCCGCTCCAGCGCGGGCTGCGCCTCGGGACCGCCGTCGCGGTCGAAGCGGGGCGTCCAGTACAAGCGCGTGACCGTTTCCCCGTCGCGCCAGGCGAGCAACGTGGCGGGCGGGAGCATCCGGATCCCGCGCAGGATCGTCCGGGGACCGGGCACGTAGCCGAACGCGAGATAGTCCCCGACGGCGCCGGGGTCCAGCTCCGCCATACCGGGGCGCCCCACCGCCACCGCCTTGAGCTCGGAGCCGAAGCAGATGCCGCCGGAGTCGGTGGCGTAGTAGAGCGGCTTGACGCCGAAGCGGTCGCGGCACAGGTGGAGGCGGCGCTCGGTGGCGTCCCACACGCCGATCGCAAAGATCCCGTCGAGCCGCTCCGGGAAGCCGGGGCCCCATTCCTCGTAGGCATGGGGCAGGACGGCGGAGTCGGAGTCGCCCACGATCCGGTGGCCCCGCGCCGCGAGCTCGCGCCGGAGCTCCTGATGGTTGTAGATCTCGCCGTTGAAGACGACCTGGACGGTCCCGGACTCGTTGGCCACCGGCTGGTGGCCGCGGAGGATGCCGGTGATCGAGAGGCGCGTGTGGCCGAGGAAGATGCCGGGCGCCTCGAAGACGCCCTCGTCGTCGGGGCCGCGGTGCCGGAGCAAAGCCACCATGGCCTCGACCGCCCCGCGATCGGGGAGCGCGTCACGATGGGCCAGCGCGTGACCGGCGATGCCGCACATTGCCTTATTAGTAGACGGGACCGCTCCCGCTCAGGTCAAACTTCCCGCTCGGGGCGGCTACGCGGCCAGCTTCACCTTGTCGCCCACGAGGCGGACGAGCCGCAGCAGCATGAGCACGCGGATCACCACCCAGGAAGGGTCGAACTCGAAGCGGCCCATGCTGAACTTGGGGCTCGAGGGATAGGCGTGGTGGTTGTTGTGCAGACTCTCGCCCCCGGTGAGCCACGCGAGGACGCGCAGGTTGGTGGCCGAGTTATTCCCGAAGTTCCTCCGACCCCACCAGTGCCCGAGCCCGTTGATCGACGGCGCCAGCACGAAGACGTAGAGCACGAAGTGGGTCACCGCCAGGAGCAGGCCCCAGGCCGGCCCCAGGACGAGCATGGCCGCGGCGATCCCGACCACCCCACCCAGCGTGCCCTTGTTGAAGAGGATGCGGTCCCAGATGTCGTCCCGGATGTCCTTGGCCCAGCGGGTGAGGGTCTCGGGGTTCCGGGCTTCCCGCACGTAGTAGTAGACGTTCCCGAGCTGGATCCTCCAGAAGCCGTGCACGAGCGGGCTGTGCGGGTCCTTCTCGGTGTCGGTGAAGGCGTGGTGCTTACGGTGCACCGCCACCCACTCGCGCCGATTCTGCCCCGTGGTGAACCACAGGATGAACCGGAAGATCCAGTCAGCGAGCGGATGCAGGTTGAGCGCGCGATGTGCCAGCCCGCGGTGCAGGTACACCGACGTGGCGATGACGGCGGCCTGCGTCACAAGGAGCGTGCCGAGGACGTACAGAAGCGGTCGAAGCACGGATGGGTCTCCTTCTTCTCTGGTCCGTCTATTGTCTGTGAAGTTGGCTCGCGGGAACGCCGGCCCGACCGCGACTCGCCTGGGGACCCGGCACCGTGGCCAAGGCTAGCACACTCGCCGGGTGTTGGGGGAGACAAACATCCGCTTCGGCGCCCCGGGGAGCCAACTCCTTGTCTTACGAGGCAGTCTTGGGATCGAGCAGATCGCGCAGGCCGTCGCCGAGCAGGTTCAACCCGAGCACGGTCAGGGCGATCGCGCCCCCCGGGAAGACGGCATACCACGGGTTGCGGGTGAGGAAGGCCTGCGCCTCTTTCAGCATGAGCCCCCACGATGGGTTCGGGGGCTGGGTCCCGAGGCCGAGATAGGACAGGCCCGCCTCGGCCAGGATGGCCACCGGGAAGCTGATGGTGGCCTGGACGATGAGTGGGGGCAGCGTGTTCGGCAGGATGTGCCGGCCGATGAGCGCGCCGTCCCCGGCCCCGAGCGCCCGCGCGGCCACTACGAAGTCGCGGTCGCGGAACTCGAGGAAGCTCGCCCGCGTGAGGCGCGCGAAGACCGGCAGGAAGGCGATGCCGATCGCGACCATCGAGATGGTCAGCGTGGGCTTGAAGACGGCCGCGAGCAGGAGCGCCGAGAGGATGGCCGGAAAGCCCTGGACCGCGTCCACCAGGCGCATGAAGCCCTCGTCGAGCCAGCCGCCGAAGTAGCCGGACAGGATGCCGAAGACCACGCCCGCCCCCATGCCGATGCCGACCGCGATGACCCCGACCATGATCGAGGTGATGGCGCCTTGCATGACCCGCGACAGGAGATCGCGCCCGAACTGATCGGTGCCAAGCGGGTGCGCCGCCGAGGGCCCCTGGAGCCGGCCCGCGATGGACATCTCGAGGGGGTCGCGCGGTGTGTAGAACAGGCTCACCGCGGCGGTAGCCACGAGCGCCAGGGTGATGGCGAGGCCGGCCACGAAGGTCACGTGGCGGAACGCGCGCCGCCGCCCGCGCCCCTCGACACCAGGCCCCTCACCCATAGCGGATGCGGGGGTCGAGGATGCCGTAGAGGATGTCGACGGCCGCGTTCACCGTGACGATCATCGACGCCACGAAGAGCACGACGCCCTGGACCACCGGCAGGTCGCGCGCGCTGATGGCGGCGAGGGTCAGCCGGCCGAGTCCCGGGAGATAGAACACGGACTCGAGGATGATGCTGCCGGCCAGGAGCTGGCCGAGCTGCACGCCGGCCACGGTCACGATCGGGATGAGAGCGTTGCGCAGAGCGTGCCGGAAGAGCACGATCCTCTCGGCCAGGCCCTTGGCGCGCGCGGTCTTCACGTACTCCTCGCGCAGCACTTCGAGCACCGCCGACCGGGTGGTGCGGGCCAGCACCGCGAACTGGAAGAGGCCCAGGGCCACCGCCGGCAGCAGCAGCGAGCGCAGCCCCAGCCACGGCCCCTGCCCCCACCCGTCGAAGCCGCCCGCCTGCACCCAGCCGAGCTGCACCGAGAAGAACAAGATGAGCAAGAGGCCGGCCCAGAAGCCCGGCACCGCGACGCCCAGCTGCGACAGCGTCATCGTGAGGTAATCGCCCCAGCGCCGGTGGTGGGTGGCCGCGAAGACGCCGAGCGGGATGGCCGCCGCGATCATGAAGCCGGCGGCCAGCAGCGTCAGCGGCAGCGTGACCGCGAGCCGCGAGAGGATGAGCGACGCCACCGGCAGGTCGTACTGGATCGAGCGGCCCAGGTCCCCGCGCACAGCCTGGCCGACCCACTGGACGTACTGCACCGGAATTGGGCGATCCAGCCCGAGGGCGTGGCGCACGCGTTCCACCGCCTCCGGGCTGGCCTCGAGCCCCAGGATGATGAGCGCGGGATCGCCGGGCAGCACCCGGACCACCACGAAGACGAGGGTGGAAACGAAGAAGAGGGTGGCGGCCAGCGCCGCCACCCGACGGAGAACGTACCGATGCACCTACACCCCCTCACCCTGCCCTCTCCCCAGTGGGGAGCGGGGTGAGGGGATCACTTCTGCCAGGCCACCTCGGAGAGGTCCAGCACCGGCAGCGGCAGATCCTTCCAGATGCCGGTCACGCCTTTCTTGGTGACCACGAGCCGCGGGTGCATGTAGAGCCAGACCGCGGGCGCCTCGTCGGCCAGCATCTCCTGCATCTTGACGTACAGCTCCCGCCGCTTCTTGTCGTCCACGCTCACCTGCGACTCCTGGTAGAGCTTCTGGAAATCGGGGCTGTCCCACCGGAAGTAGTACTTCGGGTTGGCGAAGTTGCCGATGTCCCAGGCCTCGGCGTGGCCGATGATCGACATGTCGTAGTCGGGGTTTTGGCAGGGCGCCAGGCAGAAGACCTGGGAGAGCCACTGGCCCCACTCGATCTGCTGGATGGTGGCGCGGATGCCCACCTTGGCGAGCTGGCTCGCGATGACCTCGGCCGACCGCACCGTGTAGTAGTACTGCGGCGCCACCTTGAAGACGGCGTCGAAGCCGTTCGGATAGCCGGCCTCGGCCAGGAGCTTCTTGGCCTTGGCCGGATCGTGGGTCACCCGCTTGGAGACGTCCACGAAGAAGGGGTTGGTCGGGTCCACGTTGGAGCCGAGGATCTTTCCGTAGCCGAACATGGCCCCCTTCAGGACCTCGTCCTTGTTGATGGCGTGCGTGATGGCGAGGCGCACGCGCTTGTCCGAGTAGGGCTTCTTGCTGTTGTTCATCGAGAGCGTCACGTCGTTGGTGGTGTCGCCCGCGATGACCTGGAAGCGCGCGTCCTTCTTCAGCTCGTCCACGCTCTCGGGGCCGATCCCGAAGGCGGAGACGTCGATGTCGCCCGACTTGAGCGCGGCCAGCGCGGAGTTGGGATCAGGGATGAACCGGTAGACCACCCGGTCCAGCTTGGGCAGCCCCTTCACCCAGTAGTCCTTGCTCTTCACGAGCACGATGCGGTCGCCCCGCACCCATTCGCCGACCGTGAACGGCCCGGTGCCGATCGGTTGGCTCTTCAGCGTGTCCACCGCCTCGCGGGGGTAGATCACCGAGCCCTGGCGCGCCATCGTGTAGAGGAAGGTCGCGTCCACCCGCTTGAGCGTCACCGTCACCGTGTAGTCGTCCTTGACGATGACGTCCTGTATCGTCTCGTACTGGGTGCGATACGGATGCTTGGTCTCCGGGTTCACGGCCCGGTCCATGGCGAACTTGACGTCGGCCGCCTTCATCTCGCGCCCGTTGTGGAAGCGCACCCCTTTCCGGAGAAAGAAGGTGTAGTTCTTGCTGTCGGTCGTGTACCACCGCTCGGCCAGCCACGGCACCATCTTGCCGGTGCGGTCGATCTTGATCAGCCCCTCCTGCACGTTGTCGAAGACGACCGCGGCGATGGCGGAGGCCGGGTTGGTGGTGAGGTCGAGCCCGGGCGGCTCGGTGGCGACCTGGACCACCAGGCTGCTCGGTGTCTGGGCGGAAACCGCGAGCGGCGCCGCAACCGTCGCCGCGCAGAGCGCGGCGATCACCGTGGTAATGACATGACGCATCATCCGAGTTTCCTCCCCGTGAAGAACTCGACCGTGCGCCGGAGGCCTTCGTCAAAGTCCACCAGCGGCGCGTAGCCGAGATCGCGCTTGGCGGCGCTCACGTCGGCCAGGGTGTGCGGGACGTCGCCGACGCGGCTCGGCGAGTGCTTGCGCGGGAGCGGCCGTCCCAGCATCCGCTCCAGCTTGCCGATGATCTCGAGCAGGCTCGTTCGGCTGCCGCAGCCCACGTTGTAGCTCTTGCCGGAGGCTCGGCTGCCCTCGGCGCGGGCGGCCAGCAGGTTGGCCGAGACCACGTTGTCGATATAGGTGAAGTCGCGCGACTGGGTGCCGTCGCCGTGGACCTGCAGCGGCTTGCCCTGCTGGCCCCAGAGGATGAAGCGGGGGATCACCGCCGCGTACTCGCTCTTCGGATCCTGGCGCGGCCCGAACACGTTGAAGTACCGCAGGCCGACCGACTCCACCCCCATGAGGCGATGCCACACCGCGCCGTAGAGCTCGCCGGCCACCTTGGTGGCCGCGTAGGGCGAGATCGGCGCGGTCGGCTGGTCCTCACGCTTGGGCAACTCGGGGCGCTCGCCGTACACCGACGACGAGGAGGCGTAGATGACGCGCGGCTTGCGCTTCTGCCCGGCCGCCGCCTGGAGCACGTGCAGCGTGCCGGTGACGTTGGAGGCGTTGGCCCCGAGCGGATCGGCCACCGAGCGGGGCACCGAGCGCATGGCGGCCTGGTGGAAGACCGCGGTCACCCCACGGACCGCCCGCTCCACCGCCTTGAAGCTGGTCAGGTCCCCCCGGACGATCTCGAGGCGCCGGTTGCCGCGGGCGAAGTCGAGGTTGGCCCGGCTGCCCGTCGAGAAATCGTCGAACACCCGCACCCGCTGCCCCTCGGCGAGGAGACGCTCGACGATGTGGGAGCCGATGAAGCCCGCCCCGCCGGTGACCAGGAATAGCGATGAAGGAGCCATGAATGTGCGTGAGGAGCGGTCAATTATGGCGGCGCGGGCCGGATAAAGTCAATCAACGGAGCCCCCCGGACGCGGCCGAACCGCCCAGGCGTCGCGCGTGAGCACGAAGAAGATGGCCTGGACGCCCTTGTACTCGGTGAGCCCGCGGCGCTCGAAGCCGAGCTTGTCGAGCACCCGCTGGGAGGCGCGGTTCTCCGGATAGGTCACCGCGACCACCTGGGGCAGGACGAGGGTGCCGAGAGCGTGCGCGACCAGCGCCTCCGCCGCCTCGGTGGCGATGCCCTTGCCCCAGGCGGTCGGGGCCAGGCGATAGGCGATTTCTACGTCTGCGACGCTTGGCACGTCGGCGCCGTCCGGCATCCTGACCAGCGCGCCCAATCCGTAGAAGGCATGATCGCCGCGCCCCTCGATGCGCCAGAAGCCGAGCGGCTCGCCTTCACCGCGCTCGGCCGCGAGGATGCGCCCGCGCGCCCGCTCGGCGGTCTCCGCCGCGCTCCTCACGCCGGCCGGGCTGCCCACGTAGCGCATGACCTCGGGATCGCTGTCCAGCGCGATGAGGTCCGGCTCGTCGGAGGCGCGCAGCCGGCGGAGCCGGAGCCGCGGGGTCTCGAGTGGCGTGGACGCGGGCACGCCTTCTCTCTTAGCACATCGCGCGCGCTCGGCGGGACGCCTTGACTGCCCGGGCCCTCGCGGCTATTGTTCCTGCACCTGACCGCCGCCCCGCGGCTGCACCTGACTCGCACAAGGAGGACGTTATGGGTCGTGTCGTCGCATCCGGATCCGCGCTCCTGCTCGCTCTTACCCTGGTGGCTCCGGCCGAGGTGCCGGCCCAGACCAAGGAAGACACCGTCGTCTACGCGATCCAGTCGGACATGCAGAACTGGGACCCGCCCAACTCGGTGCTGCGCGAGAGCATCATCATGGGTTATCACGTCTTCGACCACCTGGCCGCGCGCGACCTCAAGACGGGCAAGGTGGGCCCGAGCCTCGCGGTGTCCTGGAAGACGCTCGACGAGACCACGTGGGAGGTGAAGCTCCGGCAGGGCGTCAAGTTCCACGACGGCTCCCCGTTCACGGGCAAGGACGTCAAGGCGACCTTCGACCGCGTGCTCGATCCCGAGAAGAAGCTCACCGCTCGCGGCAACCACGTCAAGATCAAGGCGGTGGAGATCGTCGACGATCACACCGTCCGCTTCCGGACCGACGGGCCCTATCCCCTGTTCGTCGAGCGGCTGACCGCCCAGGTGATGCAGTCGGAGAAGGTGATCCGTGAGAAGGGCCACGAGTGGATGCAGGAGAACCCGATCGGCACCGGGCCCTACAAGCTGGTCAAGTGGAACAAGAAGCAGGACCACCTGATGGTCCGCAACGAGGACTACTGGGGGCCCAAGCCCGCCTTCAAGTACGCGCGCGTGCGAATCATCCCCGAGCAGGCGACCCAGATCGCCGAGCTGATCTCGGGGGGCGTGGACGTGATCAAGGCGGTGCCGCCCGACCAGATGGACGTCATCAGCAAGTCGGGACAGGCGCGGACCTCGACGTCGCCCATCCTCCGCACCGCGTTCCTGCAATTCGACCAGGCCGCCCGGAGCGGCCCCAACCCCTTCACCGATGTGCGGGTTCGGAAGGCGGCCAACCTCGCCGTCGACATCGACTCCATCATCAAGCACGTGCTCAACGGCCTCGGCGACCGGACGGCCACCACGGTCAACCCCATGGCCTTCGGCGTCGATCCCGCCCTGAAGCCGTACAAGCAGGACGTGGCCCAGGCCAAGAAGCTCCTGGCCGACGCCGGCTACCCCAACGGCTTCGAGGTGGGCTTCCTGCGCGGGCAGCCCATCGTCGAGCCCGGGCTCATCCAGACCTCGGACGCGATCGTGTCCGACCTCGGCAAGGTCGGCATCCGCACCAAACAGCGAATGGTGGGGGAGATCGGCCCCTACGTGAACCTGGTCCGCGACGGCAAGGCCGACCCTCTCTTCGAGTGGTCGTGGGGGTACTACTCCATCTTCGACGCCGACGCCATCCTCTACGACGTCATGAGCTGCGGGCAGGCGTACAGCTACTACTGCAACAAGCAGCTGGACGACCTGATCATCCAGGGGCGCTCGACGCTCGACCAGAAGAAGCGGGCCGAGGTCTATCAGAAAGCTCAGAAGCTGATCCACGACGACGCCGCGTACCTCTACAAGTGGGGGCTCCGCGGGGTCTGGGGCGTGTCCAACCGCGTCGCGTACGAAGCGCCCCGCGACGAGATCGACCGCATGTTCCTCGTGACTCCACGGAAGAAGTAGGCCGAGCCTCGGCGGTCGGGAACCCCGTGGCCTCCGCCCGCTCCCGCCGGGGAGCGGGCGGAGGCGTAACTTTCGGCCGCTGATCCTCCGAATGCGCAGCTACATCTCCCGCCAGCTGATCCAGCTCGTGGTCGTGGTCTTCGGTATCTCGCTACTCGCCTTCGCCATCCTGCATGTCCTCGGCGATCCCGTGCTCTTGCTCCTCCCACAGAACGCGGGCAAGGAGGAATTCGAGCGCTACCGGCACCTCCTCGGTCTCGACCAGCCGCTGTACGTCCAGTACTGGAAGTTCGTGTCGAAGGCGGTACTCGGTGACTTCGGGAAGTCGTGGTACGCGGACACCCCCGCCTTCCGGCTCGTGATCGAGCGGATGCCCCCGACCATCTATCTGACGCTCGCCGGCCTCCTGGTCGCGCTCCTGATCGCGCTACCGCTGGGCATCCTCGCCGCGCTCAAGCGTCATTCCTGGGTCGACAGCCTCTGCACCGCGGTGGCGGTGGCGGGCCAGGCCGCTCCCCTCTTCTGGCTCGGCATCATGCTCATCATCGTGTTCGCGGTGCGGCTCAAGGCGCTACCCGCCTCCGGCTATGGCACGTGGCAGCATTTCCTGCTGCCGTCCTTCTGCCTGGGCGCCGCCCTCGCTCCGATCACCATGCGGCTGGTCCGCTCGGGCGTCATCGAAGTCATGAACATGGAATTCATCAAGACCGCCCGGGCCAAGGGCGTGGCCGAGCCCGTGGTGGTGATCAAGCACGCATTCCGGAACGCGTGTATTCCGGTGATCACCGTGCTCGGCCTTCAATTCGGGCAGCTCCTCGGGGGCGCCATCATCACCGAGACCGTCTTCGCGTGGCCCGGGGTGGCCACCCTCACCGTCGAGTCGATTCGCAACCAGGACTTCCCGGTGGTCCAGTGCGCGGTGATCCTGCTCGCCCTCGTCATCGTCGCGGTGAACCTCGTGGTCGATCTCGTGGTCGCGGTCATCGACCCGCGGATTCGGACCGGCGCGTGAAGACGGCGAGCGCGGAGAACAAGCTGGATCTGGTCGCGCGGCGGGAGCCAGTTCGCGCGGGGCGAACCGAGGGCGCCACCCTGCGGAGCCTTGGCCGACTGCGGTGGGGCCTCGCGGCCGGCGCCCTCCTGCTGCTGATCGTGGCGAGCGCGGTCTTCGCGCCCTGGGTCGCGCCCCACGATCCGCTCGCGGTGAACATCCGTCATCGGCTCGCCGCGCCCGCCTGGATGGAAGGCGGCGCGACCGCCCACTTGCTCGGCACCGACCAGGTCGGGCGCGACCTCCTCTCCCGCATGATCTTCGGGGGCCGGGTATCGCTGGTGGTGGGGGTGGCCGCGGTGCTGCTGTCGAGCAGCATCGGGGTGCTGCTGGGACTGGCCGCCGGCTACTTCGGCCGGCGCACGGATTGGACGATCATGACGCTGGTCAACGTGATGCTGACCTTCCCCTTCGTGCTGCTCGCGCTCGCGGTCATCGCGGTGCTGGGTCCGAGCCTCATCAACATGATCATCGTGCTCGGCGTGGCGGGCTGGCCAATCTACGCGCGCGTCGTGCGGGCGGAGACCATGGCCATCCGCGAGCGAGAGTTCGTCATGGCCGGCCGGGCGCTCGGCATGAGCCACGTACGCATCATCTTCCGGCAGATCGTCCCCAACCTCGTCTCCGCGATCGTGGTGATCGCGACCCTGCAGGTGGCCCAGGTGATCATCCTCGAATCCTTCCTGTCCTTCCTGGGCCTCGGGATCCAGCCGCCCACTCCCGCGTGGGGCAACATGCTCGGGGAGGGGCGCGTCTACATGCTCAACTCGTGGTGGATCGCCACCTTTCCGGGCCTGGCGATCTTCGTGACCACGCTCATGATCAATCTCATGGGCAACGCGCTGCGCGACTGGCTCGATCCCCACATGAAGCTATGAGGAGAAGCCGCTCACCTGTATCCGGACCCGGCCTTCCGGTACTCCTCCCGAGGTGGAGAAAAGATGTCCAGCACCAGCGCCCGCTTGTCGGTGGCGCGGCCGCCGTGGGGCACGTGGGGCGGTGTCTGCCAGAAGTCGCCCGCCTTGACGTGATGCTCGACGCCGTCCTGGATGCGAATCCACTCCCCCTCGAGGCACACGCCCCACTGCTCGTTGGCGTGCGAGTGCACCGGGGAGACCGACCCCGGCGAGATCTCCACCACCGAGAGCATGAGGTGCTCGCCGGGGAACACGCGGGCGTTGAGGCCCTCGGCGAGCTGCCGCGGGATCCCGCCCTCCTTCAGATTGTGAAAGCACGACGCATCGGCCATGGCCTGCTCCTTTCCGCGCCGATTGTACCGCGCCGGTTGTCCGCGGATCCAGCATGAGGGTGTTCCTCGCGATGCTGTCGCACGAGACCAACACCTTCAGCAACGTGCCCACCGATCGCGCCCAGTTCGAGGCGCACGACCTGCGCTACGGGGGCGAGATCGTCGAGACCTTCCGCGGCACCGGGACGTGTCTGGGCGGCATGATCGCGGCGGCCGACCGCCTGGGCGCCACCCTCGTGCCGTCGGTGGCGGCGTCCGCCTCGCCGGCGGGCCGCGTCGCGCGCGATATCTACGAGCACGTCAAGCAGCGCATGCTGGCCGACTTGAAGACCGCAAGCCGGCTCGACGGCGTGCTCCTGGATCTGCACGGCGCCATGGTGCCGGAGGGCGTGGACGACGGCGAGGGCGACATCATCGCGGCGGTGCGCGAGCTAGTGGGCCCCGACGTGCCCATCGCGGTGACGCTCGATTTCCACGGGAACCTGGGCGCCGACATGGTCGGCCGGGCCGATCTCCTGCACGGTTACAAGACCTATCCACACGTGGACATGGCCGAGCGTGGGGCGGAGGCAATGGAGCGACTCGCGCAGCTGATCGGCCGGCGGATCCGGCCCACCGCGGCCTGGCGCAAACCGCCGTTGCTGCCGCCGCTCGGCAATCAGGGGACGACGCGCGGGCCGATGCGACGCCTCTACGATCTGGCCGACGAGATGGAGAAGGACCCGAAGGTCATCTCGGTCTCGATCTTCGCCGGCTTTCCACTCGCCGACATTCCCGACGCCGGCCTCGGCATCTACGTGGTCGCCGACGACGACCAGGCACTGGCCGAGCGGCTGGCCGGCCGGCTGGCGCGCGTCGCCTGGGCGCACCGGCGCGAGTTCATCCACACCGCGCTGCCCGTGAAGGAGGCCGTCGCAAAGGCGATCGCGGCGGTGGGCCGGCCCATCGTGCTCGCCGACATGGCCGACAACACGGGCGGCGGCGCGGCGGGCGACGGCACCGAGATCCTGCGCGAGCTGCTGCGGGTGGGCGCGCGGAGCGTGGTCGTGGCCTGCCTCTGGGACGGAGCGGCGGTCCAGCAGTGCGCGAAGGCCGGGGTGGGCGCCCGCATCACTCTCGAGATTGGGGGGAAGGTGGACGACCGTCACGGCGCGCCGCTCTCGGTGACCGGCACGGTACGCACGCTTTCCGACGGACGCTTCACCTATCGCGGGCCCATGATGAACGGGCTGGCCGGTCGGCTCGGGCCCACCGCGGTGCTGGACCTCGACGACGTGAAGGTGATACTCATCACTAACCGGCGGCAGACCCTGGATCCGGAGATGATCCGGCTCGTCGGGCTCGATCCAGTCAGGGAGAAGATCCTGGTCGTGAAGTCCACCATCCACTACCGCGCGGCCTTCGAGCCGATCGCCAAGGAGATCATCGAGGTGGACGCGCCCGGACTGTCCTCGTCCAACCTGGCGCGGTTCGACTTCCGGCGCATCCGGCGCCCCATCTTCCCGCTCGATCCCGATCTCGTATACGAGCCGGAGTAGAAGGAGGCCCAGCATGTCGTTTACCGGCTTCACGCCGTCCGACTTCAAGGTGTTCGAGATCCCGGGGTTCAAGCCCCGCATGGAGGCGATCAAGGCCCGGATCCGCCCGAAGCTGGAGGCGGTGGGGCGCGAGCTCCTGCCCGACGTGGCGCGGGTGGGCGGGGCCGAGGCCTTCGCCCACGTGGCCAAGCACGCCCGCCGCACCGTGAACCCTCCCGACGATACGTGGGTGGCCTTCGCGCTCGACCGGCGCGGGTACAAGAAGCACTGCCACTTCAAGGTGGCGGTCTCCGGCAGTGGGGTGCGCTTTCTGTTCGAGGCGGGGCCCGAGCACGCGCAGAAGAAGCGCTGGGTCTCGGCGTGGAAGCGGCACACCCGGCAGCTCGTGCCGGTGCTGCGCCGGGCCAAGGGTCTCGGCTGGTTCAAGGACGAGCACGACGACGCGCCGGCCGCCATCCTGACCGACTTGCCCGCCGACGCGGTGGCACTGCTCGGGGACGAGCTCCTGCGCACGCGCGACGGCCAGTTCGTGCTCGGCCGGTGCGTCTCCGCGCAGGAAGCCACGAAGTGGAAGCCGCGCGAGTACGCGCGTGCCGCCCGCGAGACGTTCCATCTGCTCGCGCCGCTCTATCGCTTGAAGTGACCCGGTCCTGCTCTGACTAGCGTCGCGATCTTCGATATGGATGGGGTGCTGATCGACAGCGGCGCCCACCATCGCCACGCCTGGCGCGCACTCCTGGCCGAGCTGGGCGCCGAGCCCGTGGACCCCGAGCACTGGCGCCTGACCATCGGGCGGCCCAGCGAGGAGGCCATCCCGCTCCTGCTGGGGCGGCGCATGAGCGGGGCCGAGGCGCGCCGCCTGGCCCGCCGCAAGCGCGACCTCTATCAGGAGCGGGCGCAGGCGGGGCTCGAGCCGGTCCCGGGGGTGCGGGAGTTTCTGGAGTCCCTGGCGCGGCTCGAGGTCCCGCTGGCGGTGGGCACCTCCGCCTCCCGATGGGACGCGGAGCGGCTGCTCGACGATCTGGGTCTCCTGCGCTACTTCGACGTCGTCGTCACCGCCGACGACGTCATGCTAGGCAAGCCCGACCCGGAGGTGTGGACGCAGGCCGCGCGCCGGCTCCGGACCACGCCGGCCCACTGCGTCGTCTTCGAGGACGCGCCGGTCGGCGTGCAGGCCGCGCGCGAAGCGGGCATGCGCGCCATCGGGGTCACCACCGCGCACACCGACACCGAGCTCCGGGCCGCCGGGGCCGAGCGGACCATTCCCGATTTCCAGGGGATTCAGTGGAGCAGCATCGCCCGCCGGTGAGCACCGCCGGCTACTGGGACAGCCTCTACGCCGGCGGCGACGACGGTTGGGAGCTGGGCAGTCCCGCGCCAGCGCTTCAGGATTGGCTGGACGCGGGCGGGAAGTTCGAGGCGCCAGCGAGTGTCCGCCCTCGCGTCGCGGTCCCTGGTGCGGGGAGAGGCCATGACGCGCGGCTGCTGGCGCGGCACGGGTACCGCGTTTCGGCGTTCGACTTTGCGGAGGCGGCGGTCGCCGAGGCCCGTCGCCTGGCGCAGGGGGAAGGCCTCGACGTCACCGTCGAGCCGCGTGACGTCTTCACGCTCGGGCGCGACCATGCGGTCGCCTTCGACGGAGTCTGGGAGTACACCTGCTTCTGCGCCATCGATCCCTTGCGCCGTGAGGAGTACGCGAGCGTGCTCCACGCCATCCTGCGACCGGGTGGGCTCCTGCTCGCCTGCTTCTACCCGCTCCGCGAAGGCGAGGACGGCCCGCCGTTCCCGGTCTCCCGCGCCGACATCGATCGCGTCCTCACTGACCGTTTCACCGTGCTCGAAGCGGGCCCGCCGGCTCGCTCCGTCGACCGCCGCCGCGGCCTCGAATGGCTCGTCCTCGCGCGCCGAAACGCATCGTTCTGACCCGGGCTTCCGAAGGCTTCCCGGTTCGGGCATAGTGGCCTTCGGGCCTGTATCCATGGTGGCCGTGGTCAGCGCGCTGAGATCGGTGCTACCGACCGTGGTCAGTTCGCTCGGGGTCGCCGTGGTGGCGGTGACCCTGGCGGGCTGCGCCAGCGAGAGCGGCGTGGTCCTGGGCGGCGGCCAGACCGCCGCGTCGCTTGCGGAGGAGCGCGCCCGGTGCCTGCCGTTCGTCCAGGCGCACACCGAGACCACCACCGAGCTGGCCGAGGGGGCATGCCTGATCGCCAAGGGCTACCGGGCGCCGCTTCCCCTCGCGCATGGCCCGGCGCGGATCGGCCATCTCTACGCGAGCGCCCGTGGGGAAGCGCCCGCGATGGTGGGAGATTTCCAGGCGTGCCAGGTCGAGGCCTTCAGCACCCCGATGCCCGCGATCCGGGACGAGAAGACCTCCGGGATCTTCTCGAACGTCCTCGCCAACCTCTTCCCGCGGGGCGCCTTCACCAAGGCCTTGACCGCGGATGAGTGGGCGCTGCGATCCTTCGCCGCGTGTCTGACCCGTCGCGGCTATGCCGTCTCCAACGTGACCCCTACGCTCTGAGGAGAGCCGCGCCGCGTTCGCCGGCGCCGCCGCCGACCTCGCGAGCCCGCGCGTCGGCGCGGTCATGCGCGGCTGAACGCCGGCTGGGCAGGGCGGGCCTTTGACAAGGCCCCGGGCCCGAACTCAATCCTGCATCGCACTCGTCTCTGGAGAACCGCCGCGTCGTCCGCTGCGGGACACCGGCCGAGGTGCAGCAGGACAAGAGGATCCAGCAGGCCTATCTCGGCCTGTAAGGACGTTCACGACCCACCGCGCCGTCCTTGCGCGCGCGCGCGCGCCGCATGATAATCCCCGGCATGGCGAAGTGGCGGGTGTTCCCGGAGGAGGAGCCGGCCAAGCAGGCGGCCGCGCTCGCCGAGCAGGTGGAGCGGGACGGGGGCTCGGTGCTGGCGGTCTACCGCGAGCCGGTCGGAGAGCACTGGCAGATCTTCTGCCTGCTGCCGATGGACAAGGTCGAGCCCACCCCGTATCAGCGCGATCTCTCGCCCACCCACGTCAAGCGCCTCCAGGACGTCGTCAAGAAGATCGACCGTTTCGTGGATCCGGTGACGATGATGTCGCCGGGGCCCGGGCGCTACTGGACGCCCAACGGCAACCACCGCCGCACCGTGCTCGCCAAGTTGAAGGCCAAGATGATCCCGGCCATCCTGGTGCCCGAGCCGGAGGTGGCCTACCAGATCCTCGCGCTCAACACCGAGAAGGCCCACAACCTCAAGGAGAAGTCCCTCGAGGTCATCCGCATGTACCGCGGCCTCGTGGACGAGCAGCCCGAGTCCGGCGAGGAGGACTACGCCTTCCAGTTCGAGTCCCCCCACTTCGTCACCCTGGGCCTGCTCTACGAGCAGAACAAGCGGTTCGCGGGCGGCGCCTTCGCGCCGATCCTGCGACGGGTGGACAAGTTCCTGAAGGGCCGCTTCCCGAAGACCCTGAAAGAGCGCGAGGAGCGCGCCGCCCTCGTCCGCGAGGCCGACGAGGCGCTGGCCTCCGTGGTGGCCAAGATCAAGAAGCGCGGCATCAACCACCCGTACGTGAAGAACTTCGTCCTCGCGCGCACCACCCCGCTGACGCGGCACCGCAAGACCTTGCCCGGCTTCGAGCAGACCTTCAAGAAGCTCGTCGAGAACATCGAAGCGTTCGACGTCTCCAAGGTGCGCTACGAGGAAATCCAGCGCTCCGCCATCATGGCGGCGCCCGCCGCGGGCTAGGCCCGACCCCATGGCCCGGCCCGCCAAGCTCACCGACGCGGAGGTCTCCCAGCGCCTATCCGCCCTGCCCGGGTGGCTGGTGAAGGAGAGCAAGCTCCACAAGACGTTCACCTTCGCCGATTTCGTCCAGGCATTCGCGTTCATGACCGACATGGCCCGCGACGCGGAGGCGCTCAACCACCACCCGGAGTGGTTCAACGTCTACAACCGGGTCGTCATCGACCTCACCACCCACGACGCCTCGGGCATCACCGCGCTCGACTTCGAGCTCGCCCGTCGGGCCGAAGACCTGGCGGGCCGCCGCGCCCGTCCCACCCCATGACCGGCCGCGTCGCGATCGTCACCGGCGGTACCGGCGCGCTCGGCCAGGCGATCACCACGACCCTGCTCGAGTCGGGCGCGGTCGTGGCCATTCCCTACGCGGTGGCGGAGGAGCGCGCGGCCCTAGAATCCCGGCTCGCGCCGGACCGGCGCGCGCGCCTGCTCGCGATCGCCGCGGACGTCACCGACGAGTCTGCGGTCGGGAAGTTCGTCCGGGCGGTCCGGGACCGGCACGGACGGGTGGACGCGCTCGTCAACGCGGTGGGCGGCTTCGCGGCCGGTGATCTCGTCTCGACGTCGCGGTCGGAGTGGGAGCGGGTGATGACGCTCAACCTCACCTCCGCGGTCATCGCCTGCCGCGCCGTGCTCCCCGGCATGATCGCGGCCGGCTCCGGGCGCATCGTGAGCATCGCCTCCCGCGCGGTGATCCCGCCGCAGGGCGGCTTCATCGCCTATACCGTCTCCAAGGCGGCGGTCATCACGCTCACCCAGGCCCTGGCCCAGGAGGTGAGGGGGCACGGCATCACGGTCAACGCGGTGCTGCCGAGCACGATGGACACGCCTGCCAACCGCCGGGCCATGCCCGACGCGGACCGGTCGGGCTGGGTGCACCCCGCGGACGTCGCCGGGGTGGTGGCCTTCCTGCTCTCCGAGCGCGCCGCGGCCGTCACCGGCGCGGCCGTTCCGGTCTGAAACGGGTCTCGCCGTGGAGCGCTTCGACCTGGTCGTGATCGGGGCGGGGGCCGCCGGGATCTCGGCGGCCCGAACCGCGGCCGATCTGGGCGCCCGGGTGGCCCTCGCGGAGCGCGGCCCGCTGGGTGGGCTCTGTATCAACCACGCGTGCATCCCCAAGAAGGCGCTCGTGACCGCGGGCCGGGTGCACCGGCTGGTCCGCGAGTCGGCCGGGTTCGTCGCGCGGTCGGGCGGAGGCCGGCTGGACTGGGACGCGGTCCAGCAGCGCCAGAACCAGATCGTGGACGCGCTCCGCCCGTCGGCCGCCGAGCTCGAGAAGCGCGGGATCCGGGTGGCGATCGGAGCGGCGCAGTTCGCCGACCCGCACGTCGTGGAGGTCAACGGGCGCCCGCTCGGGGCAGAGCGCTTCATCATCGCGGCCGGCTCGCGGCCGGTGATCCCGGAGCTCCCGGGGCGGGAGCTGCTCGTCACCTCCGACCACCTCCTCTTCCTGCCCGACTTCCCGGCCTCGCTCACCTTCATCGGGGGCGGCCCGGTGGCGCTCGAGCTGGCGGGCGCCTACGCGGACTTCGGCTCGCGCGTCACGGTGCTCGCCCGCGACGCGGAGATCCTGCCGAGCGTGGACGCGGACGTGGCCCGCTATCTGCGGAAGAGCATGGAGGCGCGCGGAGTCGTCTTCCGACTGCACACCAAGGTTTCACGGCTCGCCGCGGCGCGGGACGGCGTGCGCATCGAGTTCGACAGCGCGGGCATGGCCAATGAGATAACGAGCAGCCAGGTGTGCGCGGCGGTGGGGCGCCGCTTCCACCCGAGGACGATCGGCGCCGCCCGGATCGGCCTCGAGATGGGACGGCTCGGCCTGCGCACGAGCCCCTATCTCTCCACCTCGGTGCCCCACATCTACGCGGCCGGCGACGCGGCGGGCAATCGGCAGCTCACGACGGTGGCCGCCCACGAGGGGCGCATCGCGGCGCTGAACGCGCTGCGGGGAGACACGGAGCGGGCCGACGAGGCGGTGATCCCGCAGGTCCTGTTCACCACGCCCGAGGTCGGTCTAGTCGGCCTCTCCTACGGTGAGGCGCCCGCGCACGGCGTCCACCCCGCGGTCTCGCGGCACGACGCGCGCGGCAGCAGCAACAGCGTCGCCACCGGCGAGGAGGGCGGCTACTTCAAGCTGGTCTTCGACCAGGACACTCAGCGGCTCGTCGGGGCCCAGATGGTCTCCCCGGCCGCCGCCGAGCTGATCCAGCTCTGCGCGCTCGCCATCCGGTCGCGGGTGCCCGCCTCGCTCGTGGCGGCCCAGCTCTCCGTGCACCCGAGCCACGGCGAGCGGCTGCTCCGGGCCTTCGGCCCGGAGCCTCACGCGCTCCCCCGCACCGCCGAGGGCGCCGGCGTAGTAGAATCGCGCCCGTGACCCGCCCCGTCTGGCCGCGCGCCCTCCGGTGGGTGGCCGCGGCCGTCCTTATCGCCGGCTGCGCGGGATCCGGCGCGCGGTCGAGCCAGCCGGCCGGCCGCGCGGCCGAGGCCGACCTGCCGCCGCCGGCCCGGTCCGTGCTGCGCAATGGCATACGGCTCATCGTCCAGGAGCACCGCGCCGCCGACATCGTCGCGGTCTATCTCTTCGTCGGCGTCGGGGTCCGCTACGAGGCGCCCGACCAGCTCGGCTACGCCCACTTCCAGGAGCACATGCTCTTCAAGGGCACGGACCGGTTCGGGCCCGGCTACGTCGACCGCACCGTCGAGGGCGTGGGCGGGCGATCGAACGCGGTGACCTCGTTCGACTACACGGATTTCTACCTCGTGCTGCCGACCGAGGCGACCGCGACGGGCATCGAGCTGCTGGCCGACATGGCCTTGCGCTCCACTTTCGCCCCCGACGAGGTCACCCGGGAGCGCGAGGTCATCTTCGAGGAAGCGCGCATCGAGCAGGACAACCCGCGCTCGGCCATCGTGCGGCAGCTCTATGGGCTGGTCTTCGCGGGCCATCCCTACGGTCGGCCAGTGCTCGGCACGCGCGAGACGATGCAGGCGGCCACCCAGGAGCGGCTGCGCGCCTTCAACCGCCGCTACTACGTGCCGGAGAACATGACGCTGGTGGTGGCGGGGCCGGTGGATCCCCTCGCGGTGCGCGGCATGGTGGACCGGAGCTTCGGGCGCGTACCGGCCACCGGCTACAAGAGCCCGCCGCTGCCGGCGCCGCGCCCGCTCACCGGTGGCGTGCGACGCACCGTGGAGCGCCCCGAACAGCAGGCGCACCTGGCGCTGGGGTGGCTGGCGCCGCGCTCGGACGACTCCAACGGCGACGCGGTAGACCTCCTCACGACCATCCTGGCCGGGACGGAGAGCTCGCGGCTCGCCCAGCGGCTGCGCGATCAGGAGCGGCTCGTCTCGAGCGTCACCATGAGCTACGCGGCGCTGATGGGGGGAGGCATCGTGAGCCTGCGGGCCGAGCTCGAGGCCAAGGATCTCGAGCGGGCGGAGCGCATCATCCTGGAGGAGATCGCCAAGATCCAGGAAAGCGGCCCCACGGAGGACGAACGACGGCTAGCCGTGACCAAGTTCGAGGCCCAGCACGCCTTCGACACCGAGACCTCCGAGGGCCTGGCCTACGCCTACGGCCTCGCCGAGACCACCTGGACCCTAGAGGCCGAGCTGCGCTACGTGGACCGGCTGCGCCGTATCAGCCGGGAGCAGATCCGCGACGCGGCGCGCCGCTATCTCTCGCGCACCGACTACGCCCGGCTGGCTTTCGTGCCGAGACCCGCCCGGTGAGGCCGCTCCGTCCGGCTCCCCTCGGCCTGGTCATCGCCATCCTGGCCGCGCTGGCGGTCGCCCCCGGATGGGCCCAGAGCCCCGCGGTCTCGCGCACCCGGCTGGCCAACGGTCTCACCGTGCTGGTGCGCGAGAACCCCACCGCGCCCGTGGTCGGCGTCTCGCTCATGGTAAAGATGGGCACGCGCTGGGAAACCCCGGACAACGCCGGTATCTCCAACCTGGTCCAGCTCATGGTGGTGCGCGGGACGACCACCCGTAACGGGACGCAGATCGTCGAGGCGGCCGACGCCATGGGCGGCAGCATCGAGGCGACCGGCGACGTCGACTACTCGGAGATCGCGGCCACCGCGCTCTCCCGTCACTGGGTGGAGATCCTGGACCTCGTCGCCGACGTGGCGCTCCGACCCACCATGCCGGACGGCGTGGTGCAGGCGGTCCGCGACTTCCTGCTCCGCCAGGTCAGGAACCGCGGCGACAAGCCCTACGACGTGGCCCTCGACGCGCTCACCGCGCGGCTCTTCGGTCTCCATCCCTATGCCTGGGACCCGATCGGGCTCAAGCAGAGCCTGGAGCGGCTCGACCGCGACGCGCTCCTCGCGCACTACAGGCGCCACTACGTGCCGGGCGGCATGGTGCTGGCCGTGAGCGGGCGGGTGAAGACGGCGGAGGTGGCCGCGCAGGCCTCGCGCCTGTTCGGCCAGGTGCCCGCCGGTCCGGTGCCGGGGGCGGCCCCGTCCGCCCCACCCGCCCCCGCGCCGTGGCGCGAGACGCGCGTCGTGCCCGGGGCGCAGACGCAGATCCTGATGGGGGCGGTCGCGCCCGCGATGACCGAGCCAGACTATCCAGCCGTCAAGGTGCTGGGCACAGTGCTGGGGGGCGGCATGGCGGGCCGGTTCTTCTCGGAGCTGCGGGACAAGCAGGGCCTCGCCTACACGACCGGCACGCAGTACCCCTCGCGAGTAGACCGCTCCTACTTCCTGGCCCAGCTCGGCACCGCGCCAGAGAACGCGACCCGGGCCGAGGCCGCCCTCCGGGCACAGCTCGAGCGGGTGCAGCGGGAGCGGGTCTCCGACGAGGAGCTACGGGTGGCGAAGGCGTACCTGCTGGGCAATCTCGCCATGGACCGGCGGACGAATGCCCGGCAAGCCTGGTATCTGGCCGCGTTCGAGCAATCCGGCGTGGGCTACGAGTTCCTGGACCACTACGTCGGGGCCGTCCGCGCG